>Ga0335078_10003536_pt1 | contig 23245 bp, 23 predicted proteins | sample Lox_Sample_32_FD_206711 | JGI IMG/M metagenome (GOLD analysis project Ga0335078, IMG submission 206711) | Soil microbial communities from Loxahatchee National Wildlife Refuge, Florida, United States - Lox_Sample_3.2 | ecosystem: Environmental > Terrestrial > Soil > Wetlands | place: USA... | reverse complement strand
ACCGCGAGAAGTCCATCGCCGACGTGCTGGCGATGACGGTCGAAGAAGCGGCGCAGCTCTTCAAGGCGGCGCCGGCGATCCGCGACAAGCTCGAGACCTTGAAACGCGTCGGGCTCGAATACATCAGCGTCGGCCAGCAGGCGACGACGCTTTCAGGGGGCGAAGCGCAGCGCGTCAAGCTCGCCAAGGAGCTGGCTCGGCGCTCCACCGGCCGCACGCTTTATATTCTCGACGAGCCGACGACGGGGCTGCATTTCCACGACGTCGCGAAGCTTCTCGAGGTGCTGCACGAACTCGTCGAGCAGGGAAATACCGTCGTCGTGATCGAGCACAATCTGGAAGTGATCAAGACGGCGGATTGGGTGATCGATCTCGGCCCCGAGGGCGGCGACGGCGGCGGCGAGATCGTCGCCAGCGGCCCGCCGGCGGAGATCGCGAACAACCCCAGGAGCCACACCGGGCGATATCTCGCCGAGGCGCTGGCGCGGAAGGGGGCACGGCGGACAGAGGCGCCAGCGAAGCCCGTGAGAAGCCGAAGCAAATAGCCCTTGATCTTAGCTGCGCGTCCTAGGAAGGTGAGTTTCCGCGGGGTCGGGGCCCGCTGAAACGATCATTAGGTAAGAGGCGCCGCCATGCTGACGCGAAGAAGCCTGCTCGTGAACGCGACGGCGCTCGCCGTCGCCGCGCCGCGACCGTCTTTCGCACAGGAGCCGGCGCCGACGATCCTAAAGCTGCGGCGCCGTCAGATCGAGGTGAACGGCAAACCAGCTTCGCTGCTCGGCATTGAGCGAAACGGCGGCGTTCAGGGTATCACGACGCAGGTCGGCGACAGGTTTCGCGTGCGCGTCGAGAACGAGCTGAACGAGCCAAGTCTCATTCATTGGCATGGCATGACGCCGCCCTGGCGCCAGGACGGCGTGCCCTTCGTCTCCGCTCCCCCCATTCCGCCCGGGGGCTCAGCCGATTACGATTTCCCGCTGACCTTCGGCGGCACCTATTGGATGCACTCCCATTACGGAGTGCAGGAGCAAGCACTGATGGACGCGCCGCTGATCATCCTGCAGCCGCGAGCGGGCGAGGATCGCCAGGACATCGTCATCAGGCTGAACGATTTCAGCTTCACGCCCGCCAAGGAGATCTTCGCCGCTCTGAAGGGACGGGCGAAGGCGCGGCCGGCGACGCAGACGCTGCGCGCCAGTCCCATGGGCGCGACGCCCATGCCGGCGGCGGCCCCGGATTTGAACGACGTCAAATACGACGCCTTTCTCGCCAATGAACGCACGCTCGCCGACCCGGAAATCGTCAAGGTGGAAAATGGCGGGCGCCTGCGTCTGCGCATTATCAACGGCTCGGCGATGACCAACTTCCACGTCGATCTCGGCGCGCTCGAGGGAACCTTGGCCGCCGTCGACGGACATGACGTGCTGCCCATACGCGGCCAACGTTTCCCCATCGCCGACGCTCAGCGGCTCGATATTCTGCTCGATCTCCCGAAAGGCGCCGAGGCCTTCCCGGTTCTCTTCGTCGTGGAGGGCGAGGCGCGTCGCACGGGCGTGATCCTCGCGCCGCCCGGCGCTTCGGTTAGCCGCGTCGCAGAAATGGCGTCGGAGGCCTCCGCGCCGCTCGATCTGGCGTTCGAGTCGCAATTGCGCGCCGCTTGGCCGCTCACGGAGCGCAAGGCGGATCGCGTCCACCAGATCGAGCTCACGGGCGACATGGCGCGCTATATTTGGTCGATCGACAATGTCGTCTGGAATGGGAAGACGCCGTCTTTCCCTGTGAAGCTCGGCGAGCGGGTCGAGCTCGTGCTGACCAACCGCACGATGATGTCTCATCCCATGCATCTCCACGGACATGTTTTCCAGGTTGTGGAAATCGACGGCCGACGTCTCTCCGGCGCGATGCGCGACACCATGCTTGTCCCGCCGAAGACGCGCGTGACGATCGCTTTCGACGCGAATAATCCCGGCCTTTGGGCGTTCCACTGCCATCTTCTCTATCACGCGGATGCGGGGATGTTCTCGACCGTGCATTATGTCTGAGCGACTCCGAATGGGAGGACCATTCGGCCGCGAAGAGACATCCAGGCATGACCTCACCCCATTCCGAGACCATCCGCGCCGTTTTCGACGCCGTGGCCCAAGATTATGACGGGCTGCGGCGCAAGCTCATTCCGGATTTCGACAGCTTCTACGGCGTCGCGCTGAACCTTCTGGAGGAGGCGTTGGGCGACAGGCCCTTCGCCTGCATCGATCTCGGCGTCGGCACGGGGCTCTTCTCCGAGATGATCCTGCGTCGCTTTCCGCAGGCGACGATCGAAGGCGTCGATTTCGCGCCCAGGATGATCGAGACGGCGCGGGCGCGGCTCGCGGGTTTTGGCGCGCGCATGCGCTTTCGACTCTCCGATTATGGTTCTGCGCCGCTCGGCGGGCCGGTCGAGGCGGTCGTCTCGGCGCTGTCGATCCATCATTTGGAGCATGAGGCGAAGCGGCGCCTCTTCGGCGCGATCCATGCGGCGCTCGCGCCCAGAGGAATATTCGTCAACGCGGATCAGTCGCTCGGGAGCTCGCCCGAGGTGGAGGCGGCCTATCAAGCCCGCTGGGAAGGCGACATGCGCGCGGCCGGCGTAGGCGAGGCGGACCTCGCGGCGGCGCTCGCTCGCGCAGCGCTCGACCGCAGCGCGACTTTCGCCCAACAGCTCGCTTGGCTGAAGGAAGCCGGCTTCAAAGACGCCGACATCGCCTGGAAGCGCCATCGCTTCACGGTGTTTTGCGCGCGCAAGCGAGACATGTGAGGCTCACAGCCGCTTTGCGAGCCAAATGCGCGCATGGCCGTGGACGGCGTCCTCGAGCCGGCCGAACTCCTGATAGCCGAGCTTCTCGTAAAAGGCCGGCGCCTGGAAGGTGAAGGTGTCGAGATAGACCGCGCCGACTTTGCGCTCGCGCGCGACCTCCTCCGCCCTGTTCAGCAGCTTCGAGCCAATTCCTTGCCGGCGATAAGGCTCCGCGACCCAAAGCCACTTCACAAACAGCCAGTCGTAGTAGCTCGACCCCGTGAGGCCACCCTGCAAGGCGCCGGTCTCGTCACGCGCATAAATCGACAGCGCGCGCCAATTGGCGTCGGGCGCGAGACTTTCATTGTAGTCCGCAAGCCCGTCGAAAATCGCTTTCTCGGCCGTTTCGTCGGCGATGGTTTCGACGGAGATTTCCAGGCGAGGGCTGCGCACGTCACTCCCTTTGCGGCGGAGGTTACAGAATAAACCGGCTCAAATCACGGTTTCTCGCCAGATCGCCGATGTGCTTCTCGACAAACTCGCCGTCGACGGTGATTTTTTCGCCATGACGGTCGGAGGCGGTGAAGCTGATGTCGTCGAGCACGCGCTCCATCACCGTCTGCAGTCGTCGCGCGCCGATATTTTCGACCGACGTGTTGACCTCGACGGCGACCTTGGCGATCGCAGAAATCGCGCTCGGCGTGAACTCCAGCTCGACGCCTTCGGTGCCGAGCAGCGCCGTATATTGCTTGGTCAGGCAAGCCTCGGTCTCGGTGAGAATCCGTCGAAAATCCTCTTCGTTGAGCGAGGAGAGCTCGACGCGGATCGGCAGGCGGCCCTGCAGCTCCGGCAGCAGATCCGAGGGCTTGGCGACGTGAAAGGCGCCCGACGCAATGAACAGCACGTGATCGGTCTTGACCGAGCCGTGCTTGGTGGAGACCGTGGTGCCTTCGATCAGCGGCAGCAGGTCGCGCTGCACGCCCTCGCGCGAGACGTCCGCGCCACCGCGTCCTTCGCGCGCGCAAATCTTATCCATCTCGTCGATGAAGACGATGCCATTGTTCTCCACGTCGCTAATCGCCTCGCGCACACATTCGTCATTGTCGATGAGCTTGTCGCTTTCCTCGGCGATGAGCGGAGCGATCGCGTCCTTCACATGCAGGCGCCGCTTCTTGGCGCGTCCCTGAAACGCTTTGCCGAAGATGTCGCCGATCGAGAAGGCGGTGACGTTTCCGGGCATGTTGGGCAGCTCGAACATGGGGCCCGAGGGGCCCGAGGAGGCGATCTCGATCTCGATCTCCTTCTCGGCGAGCTCGCCCGCGCGATAGCGCTTGCGAAAAGTCTCGCGCGTCTGCGGCGAGGCGGCGGGGCCGACGAGCGCGTCGAGCACGCGCTCCTCGGCGGCGAGCTCCGCGCGCGCTTCGACGCCTTTGCGGCTTTTGTCCTTGACCAGGCTGATGGCGACCTCGACGAGATCGCGCACGATCTGCTCGACGTCGCGGCCGACATAGCCGACCTCGGTGAATTTCGTCGCCTCGACCTTGAGGAACGGCGCTTCGGCGAGCTTGGCGAGGCGCCGGGCGATCTCGGTCTTGCCGCAGCCGGTCGGGCCGATCATCAAAATGTTCTTGGGCAGCACCTCCTCGCGCATCTGCCCCTCCAACCGCAGGCGCCGCCAGCGATTGCGCAAGGCGATGGCGACGGCGCGCTTGGCCTCCTTCTGTCCGACGATGTAGCGATCGAGCTCGGAGACGATCTCGCGCGGCGAGAAATCGGCCATGGGGGGTTCCTTTGCTACGGCGATCGCCGACAGCCCGTCGGCGGTCGAAGATTTGTCTCCGTCGACCGCCTAATGCAGACTGCCGCTCTTCAGATCGTCTCCACGACGATATTGTGGTTGGTGTAGACGCAGATGTCGCCGGCGATGGTCATGGCGCGACGCGCGATCGTTTCCGCGTCGTGCCCGCTATCGAGCAGGGCCCGCGCCGCGGCGAGCGCGTAATTGCCGCCTGAGCCGATCGCGGCGACCGCGCCATTTCCGTCCACCTCGGGCTCCAGCACGTCGCCGGAGCCGGTGAGCACGAGGCCCGCCTCCTTGTCGGCGACGAGCATCATCGCTTCGAGGCGGCGCAGATAGCGGTCCATGCGCCAATCCTTGGCGAGCTCGACGCAGGCGCGCGTGAGCTGACCCGGATATTGCTCGAGCTTCGATTCGAGCCGTTCGAACAACGTGAAGGCGTCGGCGGTCGCGCCGGCGAAGCCCGCGATCACCTCGCCCTTGCCGAGCCTCCTGACCTTCTTGGCGTTGCCCTTCATGATGGTCTGGCCGAGGCTGACCTGACCATCGCCGGCGATGACGGTCTTGCCGCCCTTTTTCACCATGACGATCGTCGTCGCGCGCCAAATGTCGTTATGCTCTTCTCTTTCCCTATTCATTCCGGCCTCGAGGATGGGGACTTGAGGGGAGCATCTAAGAAGTTCGCCGCCTGGGGGCAAGTGCGGGCGGCGCCCGGGGGCGGCGGGCGGCCGGCTTGCTGAGGCTCCGCTTGATTATCTTTTCCGCCTTCATAGCATTCGTCATAGAACCGACAGGTTTGCTTCATCACCGCGAGGCAGAAAGGTCGCGCCGCGGCGCGGAGCCGAAGCTTTGCCGCCGGCGGGTAAAGAGGGAGCGCTTTTGATGTGCCTTTCCTTTGCTGCGAGCGTCAACGCCGGCCTTTCGTTGGCGGTCATCGGCGGCGCAACCGTCTACAAGGCTCAGCGAAACGATCCCCGCATGCTGGGATTCGCAGCTTTTCCTCTGGTCTTTGCGGCGCATCAGCTCGTCGAGGCGGTCGTCTGGTGGTCGGTCGCACATCCCTTCGAGGGCGATCAAATATTCAGGTATCTCTACACGGGCATCGCTTTTCTCGTTTGGCCGGTGCTCACGCCTTTCGCCGCGGCCTATGCGGAAACCGACCCCGCTCGGCGGCGCATCTGGGTCGGGATGCTCTATGTCGGCGAGGCGTTGGCGCTCTACCTCTTCATCAAGCTCGCGCTCGCCGACGGCATCGATCTGACGGTCTACCAGCATTCCCTGGCCTATGATCCCGGCTTTGAGCGGCCGCCGCTGCTCGCTCACTTCCTCTATGTCGTGCTGACGGTCGTTCCGCTCGTCTCCTTCGACAATCGCGCGCTGCGCCTCTTCGGCGCCCTGGTGTTCCTTTCTTTCGTCTCTGCGCTCGTGAACAACCGACCCGCTTGGTATTCGCTCTGGTGCATGTCGGCGGCGGTCTTCAGCTTCATTCTCGCCTTCGCGATCCGGGAGGGCGCCAAATCCTCCGTGGACGAGCAGGCCCGCGCCTAGAGCGAATTCCGCAAAAGTTGATAGACTTTTGCGATCAGAATTCGCTCCAACTTTTTGATTTGGCGCGATTCCTTATCGCTCGAACGATTCCGTTCGAGCGGGAAGCGCGCTAGCGCGCGCATAGCGAGTGCGCGTTGGCCTCCGCGCTTCGCTGAAGTGTCGCGGAAACAGCCTCGCCGCTCTATTCGGCGAGTCCTTCCGACTCTGCGACCTCGAGCAAAGCCTGCGCCTCGGAGGCCTCCTTCTGGCGGCTCCACATCGCCGCATAGGCGCCGCCTTTGGCCAGAAGCTCTTGATGAGTTCCACGTTCGACGATTCGTCCCTTGTCCAGGAAGACGATCTCATGGGCGTCTACGATCGTCGAGAGCCGATGCGCGATCACGAGAGTCGTCCGCCCTTCCGAGACCCCGTGCAGCGCCCCCTGAATCTCGCGCTCGGTGAAACTGTCGAGCGCCGAGGTCGCCTCGTCCAGCACCAAGATGCGTGGACCCTTGAGGATCGTGCGGGCGATCGCGACGCGCTGCTTCTCGCCGCCCGAGAGCTTCAGGCCGCGCTCGCCGACCTGCGCGTCATAGCCGCCCGGGACGGACTCGATGAAACGATCGATCTGCGCGAGCCGCGCCGCTTCGCGCACTTCGGCGTCGCTCGCCTCCCATCGTCCATAGCGGATGTTGTAGCCGATGCTGTCGTTGAACAGAACCGTGTCCTGGGGCACCATGCCGATCGCGGCGCGAAGGCTTTTTTGCGTGACCCTCAGAATATCCTGGCCGTCGATCGTGATGCGGCCAGCCTGCGGCTCGTAGAAGCGGAACAGGAGACGCGAGATCGTCGATTTCCCTCCGCCCGATGGGCCCACGATCGCAAGCGTCTCGCCGGGCTCCACGCGAAAGCTCACGCGGTCGAGAATCGGACGACTTTTCTCATAGCTGAAGGTCACGTCGTCGAAAACGATGCGCCCCTCCGAGACGATGAGGTCGGCTGCGCCCGGGCGATCGTCGATCTCCGGATGCTGGCCAAGAATTTGGAACATGCGCTCGATGTCGATGACCGCTTGACGCACCTCGCGATAAAAGGTGCCCATGAAGTTCAAGGGTTGATAAAGCTGGATCATCGTCGCGTTGATCAGCACGAAATCGCCGATGCTCGCCTGAGAGGATTTCAGATCGCTCACGCACATCAGCATCATGAGCGCCAGCCCAAAGGTGTAGATCGCCGCCTGGCCGGCGTTCAGCACGGCAAGCGAAATATAGGAATCGACGCTGGCGCGCCGGTAGCGCTCCATGGACTTCTCATAGCGCGCCGACTCGCGCTCCTCAGCGCAGAAATACTTGACCGTCTCGTAGTTCAACAGACTGTCGATCGCCTTGACGTTGGCGTCGATGTCGCTGTCGTTCATCTTGCGCCTTATCGCGATGCGCCAATTGGTGGCGAGCGTCGTGTAGGAGAGATAGACGAAGATCGTGGCCGCCGCGGCGAGCGAATAGCGCCAATTGAACTGCCAAGTGAAAATGCCGAGCACGAGCAGAAATTCGACGATGGTCGGAAGACCTGTCGACATCACGAGCCGCGCCAGCGTCTCGATCGCGTCGCGTCCGCGCTCTAAGACGCGGGTGAGCCCGCCCGTCTTGCGGCTGACGTGGTAGCGCATGGACAGCCGATGCATATGGTCAAAGACGTCGATCGCGAGTTTTTTCACCGCATGCATCGCCACGGCGGCGAAAAGCGCGTCGCGCGCCTGCGTCAACAGCGCATAGAGCGCGCGCAGAACTCCATAAAGCAGCGTGAAGCCCGTCGCTCCCGCAAGAAGCGTCGGCGCCGAGGCGTCGAGATGGCCCTGCAGCGCGTCGGTCGCCCATTTGAACGTATAGGGCACGAGGGCGTTGACGAGCTTGCCGATGAAGAGCAGCGCAAAGCAATAGAGCACGCGCCGCTCGAGCTCGGGCCGGCCCTTCGGCCAGATATAGGGCCAAAGATGCAGGATCGTCGTGACGAGGCTGAGCCTGCCGAAAGGCGCGTCGCCATCAAAGCCGGTACGATCTCCTCTCGCGCTTGTCGCTACCCTCAGCATCTGCCCTTCCGTATTCTCGCGTGCTTGACGCTCGTCATTGCGGCTTCATATAACGCGTTATGCTTAGGCGAAAACCACGCTTGATCTCCTACGCTGCTCCGGTGTAAGTCGCGCATCAACAAGAATCATGACGAGCATCCGAAACATCTGCGTCTATTGCGGCTCATCTCCGGGCCACGATCCTCGCCACGAGGCCGCGGCGAAAGCGCTTGGCGTCGCGATCGCCAAAGCGGGCATCGGTCTCGTGTTCGGCGGGGGATCCTGCGGACTCATGGGCGTCCTCGCGCGCGCAACGCTCGACGCGGGCGGCGATGTCTGCGGGATCATTCCCGATTTCCTCGGCAAGCGCGAAATTGCGCTCGAGGGGTTGACGGAGCTTTGCATCGTCGCCGACATGCACCAGCGCAAGCGCCTCATGTTCGAGAAGTCCGACGCATTCGTCGCGCTGCCGGGAGGAATCGGCACGCTCGAGGAACTCGCCGAGCAGCTCACCTGGATTCAGCTCGGCCGTCACGAAAAGCCGCTCGTCATCGCCGACATTGGCGGTTTCTGGCGACCGCTGCTCCGCCTCTTCGCTCACATGCGCGAAGAGGGCTTCATCAGGGCGAATTACGAGATACGCTACCTGGTCGCCGAACGCGTCGAGGACGTCATTCCCATGATTCTCGGCGCCGTGGGCCATCGGCGCGCCGGCGTGGAGCCGGCTGAGGTGGTCGAGCGGTTTTAGGGCGCGCCCAGAATTTCCGCGTCGGCTGAGAACAGGCTTCACCTCGCCCCGTCGCGCAGCAGCTTGTAGTTGATCGCGTCGATCAGCGCCTCAAAGGAGGCGTCGATCACATTGGCGGAGACGCCCACCGTCGACCAGCGATCGCCCTTGCCGTCCGCGCATTCGACGAGCACGCGCGTCACCGCGTCGGTGCCGCCCTGAAAAACGCGCACGCGGTAGTCGACTAGCTTCACGTCGTCGATGAAGCGCTGATAGTCGCCGAGATCCTTTCTCAGCGCCACGTCCAGCGCGTTCACCGGGCCGTTTCCTTCGGCGGCGGAAATCTTGGATTGGCCGTTGACGTTGAGCTTCACGATCGCCTCGGCGCCGGCGTCCTCAATGCCTCCGTCGCGCGCAAAGCGGCGGTCGACCGCGACGCTGTAGCGCTCGACGTCGAAGTAGTGCGGCGCCTCGCCCATCATGCGCTTGGCCAGGAGATAGAAGGAGGCGTCGGCGCCCTCATAGGCATAGCCCTGCGCCTCCTTCTCCTTGACCTCTTCGAGAAGACGTCCGAGGCGCGGATCGTCCTTTTCGAGCTCGACGCCGAGGCGGGTGAGCTCCGCGACGATGTTGGACTTACCCGCCTGGTCGGAGACGAGCACGCGTCGGCGATTTCCGACGCTCTCGGGCGGCACATGCTCATAGGTGCGCGAATCGGTCATCACTGCGGAGGCATGAATGCCCGCCTTGGTCGCGAAGGCGCTGGCGCCGACGTAGGGCGCATGGCGGTTCGGCGCACGGTTCAAGAGCTCGTCCAGCGCATGGCTGACGCGCGTCAGATGCATGAGCGTCTCGCGCGTGACTCCAATCTCGAAGCTCTGCGCGAATTCGTCCTTGAGCAGCAGAGTAGGGATGATCGTCGTGAGATTGGCGTTGCCGCAACGCTCGCCCAGCCCGTTGAGCGAGCCCTGAATCTGCCGCGCGCCGGCGCGCACCGCGGCAAGAGAGTTCGCGACCGCTTGGCCCGTGTCGTCATGGGCGTGCACGCCGATCTTTTCGCCCGGGATCTGCTTCGTCACCTCGCGGACGATGCGCTCGATTTCATGGGGCAGCGAGCCGCCATTGGTGTCGCAGAGCACGATCCAGCGCGCGCCGGCGTCCGCCGCGGCCTTGGCGCAGGCGAGCGCGTAGGACTCATTGCCCTTGAAGCCGTCGAAGAAATGCTCGCAATCGACGATCGCCTCTTTGCCGCGCGCGACGACGGCGCGCACGGACTGCGAAATGGCCTGGAGATTGTCTTCCTCTGTCGAGCGCAGCGCGACGCGCACCTGATAGTCCCAAGCTTTGGCCACAAAGACCACGGCGTCGGACGCGCAGTCGAGCAGCGCCGCGACTCCGGGATCATTGTCGACCGAGCGGCCTTGGCGGCGCGTCATGCCGAAGGCGGCGAAGCGCGCTTTGAGCGGCGGGCGCGTGGCGAAGAATTCCGTGTCGAGCGGATTGGCGCCGGGATAGCCGCCCTCGATGTAATCGACGCCCAGCTCGTCGAGCATCGACGCGATCTGGCGCTTGTCGTCGAGCGAGAAGTCGACGCCGACGGTCTGGGCTCCGTCTCGCAGCGTCGTGTCGAAGAGCGTGAGCCGCGCTTTCGTCATTGCGGACGCCCCGCCGCGGCCGCCACTCGCGGTTCAACCCCGCCCTTTACGAGAGCCTTGGTCATGCGCGTGCGCCCGAGCCATTCGCCGTCGATCTCGACCGTATTGCGGCTCTGCGCGGTGAAGCCGCGTTTGGCGAAGAAGTCGCGCGCGGCGTCGGAGGCTTCGACCTCGAGCGTCGTCGTCCCGCGGGCGGCGGCGAGCTTCTCCAAGGCGTCGAGCAGCGTGGCGCCCACGCCCTGGCGCGAAAAGTCGGGGTGAACATAAAGCATCTCGATCGTCTCGTTTCCTTCCAGCGTGGCGAAGCCGGCGACCTCCTTCTCGACGAGGGCGACGATCGTGAGCGCTTGCGCGAGTTTTGCTGCAAAGCTCGTCTCGTCCTTCGCGCGCGCGGCCCAGGCGGCGCGCTGATCCTCGTCATAGAAATCTTCGGCGAGCGTCTCGACGCTCTCGCGAAAGAGCGCGGCGAGACGCGGCGCGTCGGCGGGAAGGAAGGGCCGCAGCGAAGGCGCGGCGTGAAAGCTCGCCATCGCTAGAACACGCCCAGCAGATGCAGCGCGAGCGCGGAAGCGAGCGCCAGCACGAGCAGCTTGAAGGTCAGATAGCTCAGCCAGTGGGCCGGGAAGGGCAGGGATTTTTTCCAGTCGTCAGCCATGGCGGACTCCTTGGGGCGCGGCATGTGAAAAGATGGTGTCGACGACGCCGTCGAGGTTTTTGTCTATGTCGGCATTCCAGAAGCGTAGGGTTAGGAAACCAAGCGCAGCGAAATGTGCGTCTCGTTTTCTGTCATGGGCGATGCCGGCTTCTTCGCCATGCTGGCCGCCGTCGACCTCGACGATGAGCCGCTGCTTGAAGCAGACAAAGTCGAGAATATAGCCCTCGAGCGGCGCCTCACGGCGAAAGTGGAAACCTTGGGCCCGGAGCTGACGCAACTGCACCCATAATTTCACTTCCTGCGGCGTCATCGCCTTGCGCAGCGCCCTCGCGCGCTCATTCGCCATAAAATCCGCCTCTCGGCTACAAACCCCACCCGTCGCCCTACGGGCGACACCCTCCCCGTAAAGGGGAGGGATTGAGGCTGCATACACGCCTCGCTTAAACTGGAACTCTCGTGACCGCCTCAGCATTGCAGCGCAACGCTCGCTCAGAAGGCGCAAATCCCTCCCCCTTGCGGGGAGGGTGGACGCCGAAGGCGGACGGGTGGGGGTCTCCCGCGCCGTCATCGCTTGACCTCCCATGTCGTCGTGCCGTCCTTATTGTCCTTGAGCGCGACGCCCATGCTGGCGAGCTCGTCGCGGATGCGGTCGGACTCGGCCCAGTTTTTCGAGGCGCGGGCTTCGAGGCGTTTGGAGACGAGCCCATCTATCTCTGCTTCGGAACGTCCGATTGAGTTAAGGTGCTCGCTTCTGAGACGTCGTATCGTTTCGGCGACCGACGGCGACTCCTCGCCGACGCGAGTCACGACACGATTTAATAGGAGGAATTTTTCAAAGTGGATGGGGTCGAGAAAAATTCCCATCAGATCGAGGGACGCTCGAAGTTGCGAAGCGGCAAGTGCGTCGCCTCGCGAGGCACGCCGATTCAATTCATGCATTATGGTAAATGCGGCGTGAGTATTGAGATCATCCGCGAGGCTATCAACAATTTCGTCAGGTACCTTTCCCCCGAGCGCCACCCCATAAGTGCTCAAAAACCATTCGACGCAGGTTGAGTAGGCCTCCTCTAGTGCTCTCGCCGTCCAATCAATCGGCTGTCGGTAATGCGTGCGCAACATCGCGAGCCGCACGGCTTCTGGAAACCACTCCCGCCCGCCGAACTTTTCCGTGTGCAGCAGCTCGTGGATCGTGACGAAATTCCCCAGGCTCTTGGACATTTTCTCGCCCTCGACCTGGAGAAAGCCGTTGTGCATCCAGACATTCGCCATCACGCCGGTGTGGAAGGCGCAGCGCGACTGCGCGATCTCGTTCTCGTGATGCGGGAAGACGAGGTCGATCCCGCCGCCGTGGATGTCGAAACTCTCGCCCAGATGCTTCCAGCTCATGGCCGAGCATTCGAGATGCCAGCCGGGCCGCCCATAGCCCCAAGGGCTTTCCCAGCCAGGCTCGTTCTCCTTCGAGGGCTTCCACAGCACGAAATCCATCTCGCCGCGCTTATAGGGCGCGACGTCGACGCGCGCGCCGGCGAGCATCTCGTCGAGCGAACGTCGCGAGAGGCGCCCGTAATCCGCCATGGACGGCACGTCGAAGAGCACATGCCCGTCCGCCGCATAGGCGTGGCCCGAGGCGATGAGCTTCTCGACGATCGCGATCATCTCGGCGATATGCTCGGTCGCGCGCGGCTGCACGGTCGGCTCGAGGCAGCCGAGCGCCTTCACATCCTCCTGAAAGACCTTGTTCGTCTCCTCCGTGAGCGCGCGGATCGAGATCCCGCGCTCGGCGGCGCGCGCATTGATCTTGTCGTCGACGTCGGTGATGTTGCGAACATAGCGGACGTGATCTGCGCCGTACAGATGCCGCAGCAGCCGGAAGAGCACGTCGAACACGATGAGCGGCCGGGCGTTGCCGATATGGGCGTAGTCATAGACCGTCGGGCCGCAGACATACATGCGCACGTTCTTTTGGTCCAAAGGAGAGAAAACCTCCTTGGAGCGCGTCAGCGTGTTGTAGAGCTTCAACGGCGGCGACATGAGATTTCCGGGCCTTTCGGCCGGGCGTCGCTCTGGATGTCAGCAGTCGTGACGGCGCCGGCCAGCTTTTCGCTAGTCGATAATAATCCGGCCGCAGAGCGGGAGGCGGAGGCGGAACGTCATGCCGCGACCTTGCCCTTCGGCCAGCCTCCCGTCAAGCAAAACCCGAGCCCTACGCCGCAATCGTCGCCGCGCGCCTAAGGATCTCGAAAGCCCTCCCGCACCGCGCGCTTTGGCGCAAGAGCGAATTCCGCAAAAGTTAACAGACTTTTGCGATCAGAATTCGCTCCAGCTTTTTGAGCTGGCGCGATTTCTTATCGCTCGAACGATTCCGTTCGAGCGGAAAGCGCGCTAGTTTCGGTCCCATGCGCGCGATGGTGCTGAAACGGCCCGGAGAAAGGCTCGTGATGCAGGAGCGGCCGGAGCCTCGCCCGGGCCCGGGCGAGCTGCTGCTTGAGGTCGAAGCCTGCGGCGTCTGCCGCACCGATCTCCATGTCGTCGACGGCGATCTGCCGGACCCGCGGCTACCGATAGTGCCGGGCCACGAGATCGTGGGGCGGGTCGTCGCCAAGGGCGCGGGCGTGGCGGCGCCGCTCGGCGCGCGGATGGGGGCGCCCTGGCTCGGGCGCATCTGCGGCCACTGCCCCTATTGCGCGAGTGGACACGAGAACCTCTGCGACGCGCCGCTCTTCACCGGCTACACGCGCGACGGGGGCTTCGCGAGCCATGCGCTCGTCGACTCGGCTTACGCCTTTCCGATGGACGAAGATGCGGACCCGGTCGCCTCGGCGCCGCTGCTCTGCGCGGGGCTCATCGGCTGGCGCTCGCTGAAGGCCGCGGGCGAGGCGACGAAGATCGGCCTCTATGGCTTCGGCGCGGCCGCGCATATCGTCGCGCAGGTCTGCCGCTGGCAGGGGAGGCGCGTCTTCGCCTTCACCAAGCCGGGCGATACGGCTTCGCAGGATTTCGCCCGCGGACTCGGGGCTGAATGGGCCGGCGGCTCGAACGAAGCCCCGCCCGAAAAGCTCGACGCCGCGATTCTTTATGCGCCGGTCGGCGCGCTCGTGCCCTTGGCGCTGAAAACCCTGCGCAAGGGCGGGCGAGTGGTCTGCGCCGGCATCCATATGAGCGACATCCCGAGCTTTCCTTACGATCTGATCTGGGGCGAGCGCAGCGTCGTCTCGGTCGCCAATCTCACACGCGCCGACGGCGATGAGTTTCTGGACATCGCCCGCCGCGCGAAGATCGAGACGGTGACGCGGACCTATCCTCTGGAGCGCGCCAATGAGGCGCTCGACGATCTGCGCGCCGGACGCTTCGACGGCGCGGCGGTGCTGAAGATGTGAGCTTCTCTCAGGACTGCGGGCCTCGAGGCCCACGGTCCAAAAGCTCGGCCCGCGGGCGCGGCCCCTATCAACCCTGGCGCAAGTCCGGCGGCGTCGCTTCAAGAGCCAGCGCCGCCAGCGCCTCTTCCAGCGTCTCGACCTTTTGCTCCTGCGAGCCGAGCCGGCGGATCGAGACTTTGCGCTCGGCCGCCTCCTTCTTGCCGACGATCAGCAGCACGGGGATCTTGGTCAGCGAGTGCTCGCGCACCTTGTAAGAGATCTTCTCGTTCCTGAGATCGAGCTCGACGTTGAGCCCGCGCTTTCTGGCGTCAGCCGCGATCTCCAGCGCGTAGTCGTCGGCGTCCTGCGTGATCGTGCAAACGACGATCTGCACGGGCGATAGCCAGAGCGGCAAATGGCCGGCGTAATGCTCGATCAAAATGCCGGTGAAGCGCTCGAGCGAGCCGAACATGGCGCGATGCACCATGACGGGCGTTTTCTTTTCAGAGTCCGCGCCGATGTAAAAGGCGCCGAAGCGCACCGGCAGGTTGAAGTCGACCTGCGTCGTCCCGCACTGCCATTCCCGGCCGATCGCGTCGCGCAGCGTGTATTCGAGCTTCGGCCCGTAGAAGGCGCCTTCGCCGGGCTGCACCGAGGTCTTCATCCCGCGACTCTTGAGCTCGTCCAGCACCTTTTGCAGGGCGGCTTCCGCCTTGTCCCAGGCCTCGTCCGAGCCGACGCGCTTCTCGGGCCGCGTCGAGAGCTTCACGACGACGTCGTCGAAGCCGAAGTCGCCGTAGATCGTGAGAATCAGGTCGTTGATCTCGAGCGCCTGGCCCATGATCTGCTCTTCCGAGCAGAAGATATGCGCGTCGTCTTGCGTGAAGGCGCGCACGCGCATGACGCCATGCAGCGCGCCCGAAGGCTCGTAGCGATGCACAATGCCGAACTCGGCGATCTTCACCGGGAGGTCGCGATAGGACTTCAGCCCGTTCTTGAACAGCGCGACATGGCCCGGGCAGTTCATGGGCTTTAGAGCGAAGATGCGCTCGTCCTCGGTCTTGGTGAGGAACATGTTCTCGCGATAGGTCTGCCAATGGCCCGAGGTCTCCCAGAGCGCGCGGTCGAGCACCTGCGGCGTGTTGACCTCCTGATAGCCGACAGCCTTCTGGCGGCGGCGCATGTAAGAGACGAGCGTCTGGAAGAGCGTCCAGCCTTTCGCGTGCCAGAAGACGGCGCCCGGCCCTTCCTCCTGGAAGTGGAAGAGCCCCATCTCGCGCCCGAGGCGGCGATGGTCGCGCCGCTCGGCTTCTTCGAGCCGATGCAGATAGGCGTCGAGCTCCTCCTGCGTCGTCCAGGCCGTGCCGTAGATGCGCGAGAGCATGGGGCGATTGCTGTCGCCGCGCCAATAGGCGCCCGCGACCTTCATCAGCTTGAAGGCCGTGCCGATCTTGCCCGTCGAGGTCATGTGCGGGCCGCGGCAGAGGTCGAGCCATTCGCCCTGCTTATAGACGGAGAGGTCCTCGCTTCCGGGGATCGCCTCGATCAATTCGCCCTTGAAAGCCTCGCCCTTCTTTTCAAAAAAGTCGAGCGCGTCGTTGCGCGACCACACCTCGCGCAAGATCGGCCGGTCGCGCGCGATGATCTCGCGCATCTTCTTTTCGATCCCCGGCAGGTCCTCCGGCGTGAAAGGCTCGCTGCGATAAAAATCGTAATAGAAGCCGTTCTCGATGACCGGGCCGATCGTCACCTGCGTGCCGGGAAAAAGCTCCTGCACCGCTTCGGCGAGCACATGCGCGCAGTCGTGGCGGATCAGCTCCAGCGCGCGCGGGTCGTCGCGAGAGACGAACTCGATCTTCGCGTCGCGTTTGAGCGGCGTCGAGAGGTCGCTCAGCGTTCCATCGACGGTCATGGCGACCGTGCGCTTGGCGAGCGAAGGCGAGATAGATTTGGCGATATCGAGCCCGGAAACGCCCGGCTCGAACGGACGGGAGGCCCCGTCCGGGAAGGTCACGTGGATCATGTCGGCTCCTTTGCGCTCACTCGCCGAAGCGAACCGGCGTAAGACGCGAGGCGCCCGCTAGTTGCGGGCGGCGGGATTTAGCGGCAGGGCAGGGGGCATGGCAATGCCCTCCTTCGCCTTGCGATGGCGAGAGGAAGGCGGGAGGACTCGAACCTGCTGGAACCAAGCCGGGAAGGGGCAGCGTTAGTGATCGTCGTCGCCCTTATGAGCGGGCGGATAAGCTCCAGGTTTCGTTCTCTTGCTGGAGGCGGCCATGTGGCGTCAACGGCTGATTTTATCTCTGTTGTTGTTGCTCGCGCCGCAGAGCGCGCTGGCGGCCGGCGTGATATCCATCACGCCCAATCCGTCGCCTGGAATCGCCTGCCAACTCAACACCATAAAAATCGCCGGCAATGGGACCTGCAGCGGCGTGCAGTTCAATCTGGGCGACGAAACGAACGTTGTGAATTTGCCGGGGATCTTGAAGCAACAGGCGGACCAATTGAAAACCGCCAATCAAAAGGCGCAGGCCGAGATCGAGCGACTTATCGCCGCTGACAATGCCAGCCACGGCGCAAATTGGCCTGAGCGAAAAAAACGTGCGGCTTCGCTGTTGAGCGAAGCTGAAAAGGCGGCTCCCGAACGCCGCTCGGAATTGGAGAAAGAGGCCAACGACCTTCTCGCTCCCGCCCAGGCCCCCTGATCCGAGCGAAAAAATCTCCGAGCGCGCGCGGCGAACTACGCGAAGGCCAGGAAGAATTGCGCCTGACCGCGCGTTTGAAGGCTTAACGATTATAAGTACAAAATCCTCGGCTTGCCATTGTTGACCGAGCTTGCTTTTCAATTGAGAAGGTTAAGTATCGCAGCAAAGACCTAGTATAGGTATATGTGCTAAGCATATGCCCCCATTGAAACGGCGTAATCTCGGATATGTCCTTTTGCAGCGCTTCACTGTGCGAAACTTCTTTAGCCTGCCGGCTCGAGCAGCCTGCTTGATATCGAGCGACGGATCGGGGTTTTAGCGTCGATCGCGACCGCAATCACGCCGCCTCCATCCATCGAGACCTGCAGACCATCGAGACCTGCAGAGTGGCGAGGAGCCGCGCGTTGCTGCAACGGCCCGTTCCCGGAGCGCCTTGGGACCGCCGGAGAGGAGAGACACTATGGCTTATACGATGCGACAGACCACCTATAGCGAGAATGCCGCCTATGGAGGGCTTACGGAGGCGATCGGCGGAGTGGCGACCATCGTTCTCGCGGTGGTCGGACTGGCTGGCGTCCATGGACCGATGATGGCGGCGATCGCGACGATCGTGTTCGGCATCGCCCTGCTGATTCAGGGCGGAACGATGCTGTCCGAATTCGCCGCGATCTACTTTCCGGAAAACGCCAGGGGCGAGGCGTCGACCGAGCAGGCTGGAGGCGCGAGCCTCTCCATTTTGTTTTTGGTCGGAGCCGGAGGCGTCGTCGTCGGCGTGCTAGCCCTGCTCGGCATCGAGTCCGCGATTTTGACACCCATCGCTTCAATCGCATTCGGGACGGCTCTCGTGCTCACCGCCAATTCGGTGTGGCATCTTTGGGTGCTTGGACGCGCCTCGATGAAGGGCGAGACCCAGGCGCCGACTATGGCCGGGCGCGAGATTCTTGCGAACGACATGGCCGCGGGCTCCGCCGGCATTCAAGCGCTCGCGGGATTGGCGGCCATCGTGCTCGGGATCCTCGCGGTCGCCGGCCACCAAGCCGATCTGACGCTGAACCTCGCCGCCCTGCTGGTGCTCGGAGCGACGGTGGTGCTGACGGGCGGCAGCCTCAGCGCGACGGTGCTCAGCCTGATGCGGCCCTGGCAGAAGTAGTGATGCAGCAGACTGCGCTCCCGCGCGGGCGCGGGAGCGCAGTCTCTCCGGGGCTGAGGGCGCGCAAGGGGGAAATTCATGTCCAAGCGGTTTCGACTTTATTACGCCTTAGCCGCCGGCTTGGTCATTTTGGTCGCTGTGGGCGCAGTACGCCTCACGAAGGGCCAAGTCTTCGGCGAGGTCCAGGCGCTGTTGGAATGCGGCGACGGTTATCAGGCCGCCAAGAGCGCTGACCAGCTCAACGGCCAAAGTTGGCGGGAATATTCCAAGACCTGCAGCGAGCGACGGAACGCGCGCCATGAGTCGAGCTCCGCCATCGTTCCCGTCGCGGCCAGGGCGTCCGCGCCCGCCGCCGCCCCGATCCCCGCGTTCGCTTTCCTACCGGCGGCGCCCGCGCCCGCGCCTGTTTTCACGACGCCGACGGCCGCTCCGCCTGCGGAGAAGGCGACGGAGCCGGGACGCGCTTCCAAGGCCGAGCGCAGGACGGAATGCGCCGCGGAATGGAAGGCGCAGAGCGCTCAAATCCGCAAAACCGAGCCCAAGGCCAGTTGGCGGAGTTTTTGGAGCGCATGCGACAAGCGCCTCAGTCAGAGATGATGAGTTCACTCAGCTGGTGTGGACTTTGAAACGCCTTTGAATGACGCCGGGGCCCGCGCCCACGGCGTCGTTTTCTTAAGCGATCGGAAGGGTTCGACGAGCGGCGTCACGGAGACCGAGCCGCCGGCGCCAAGCTCCGCCTTCAGGATCAGGTTGAAAACCTTGTGGTCCCACCTCTGGGGAAAGCTGTCGGCTGGCGCGCGGAGCGCGGCCATAAGCTGAGGAAGCTCGCCGTGACGCCAGCAGACGACGATGAGTCTCTGTGGGAAATCTTTCGGATCGAGAAGATTCGCGGCGAGCTTCGCGAATTGCGCGTCGGCGTGAGGCGTCAGCACGGGCAGGGAAATGGAGTCCGCGAGCGGCGTGACGGTTTCGCGCGAACGGACGCTGTGAAGCAAATCCGCAGCCGCGATGATCGCGTCCGGTGTCCCGAAGGCGCTCGGTATGTAGGCCACGAGCTTTTGCGCCCGCGCAAAAGCCGCCGGATCGAGATGCGGGTCGTCGTCGTCCCCGAACTTTTCGGCGTGGCGCATGACGAGAAGGGTTCGCGTCGAAGACTTTCCCATGGATTGACTTCTCGTCGTTTCGCGCCGGAGCAGCCCAGCGCAGGCGATCATCGCCAAGAATTTTCATCGTCCGGCGCGCCCCGAATTCGCCGCGCCCGAAGATCTCGCCCGCTTCCCCAAGATCCAGTACTTCACCGTGGATCAGGTCTTCGGCGGCTGGGCTGAGGCGCAGACGACGCATTTCGCGGAGAACGGCGTCTTCGACGAGATCCAAAGGACGCGAAATGAGCGACACGTTTTGACGCTCGGGCGGCGCGGCCGGAGGCGAGATCCCAACCCTGCTTATAAATTTCGTCTATTGCATTAAACCACTAAAACTGTAGACTTAGTGACGCAAGCGACCCTGCAGGATCGAGACAAAGCCATGGGTGTAATTCGGATCAAGTCGCCAATGATGTCGCGCGGCGTCGCGCTGCTCCTTCTTCTCGCTCTCCCCTGCGTCGCGGCGGCGGACCAGACGTTGCTCAACGTCTCTTATGATCCGACCCGCGAGCTCTACAAGGCGATCAACCCGGCCTTTGTCGCCGACTGGAAGGCGAAAACCGGCGAGACAGTGCGCATTCAGTCCTCGCATGGCGGATCAGGAGCGCAGGCGCGCGCGGTGATCGACGGGCTCAAGGCCGACGTTGTGACGCTGGCGCTCGCCGCCGACATCGACGCGATCGCCGCCAAGACCGGCAAGATTCCCGCCGATTGGCAAAAGCGCCTTCCTAACAACGCCACGCCCTACGCCTCGACGATCGTCTTCGTCGTGCGCAAGGGCAATCCTAAGGGGATCAAGGATTGGGACGATCTGGTGAAGCCCGGCGTCGCCATCGTCACGCCGAACCCCAAGACCTCGGGCGGCGCGCGTTGGAATTATCTCGCGGCCTGGGGCTACGCCTTGAAGAAGTTCAACGGCGACGAGGCGAAGACGAAGGAGTTCGTCGCCGCGATTTACAAGAACGCCCCAGTGCTGGACACGGGCGCGCGCGGCGCGACGATCAGCTTCGTGCAGCGCGAGCTCGGCGACGTGCTGCTCGCCTGGGAGAACGAGGCCTATCTGGCGCTCAAGGAATTCGGCGACGACAAGCTCGCGATCGTCACGCCCTCGCGCTCGATTCTGGCGGAGCCGCCGGTCGCCGTCGTCGAGGAGAACGCCAAGGCGCATGACGCCGAGAAGGTCGCCCAGGCCTATCTGGAGTTTCTCTATAGCGAGCCAGGGCAGGCCATCATCGCTAGGACTTTCTACCGCCCGGCGCATCCCGAACTCGCGGCGAAGGAAGATCTGGCGCGCCTGCCCAAGGTCGAGTTCTTCACCGTGGACCAGGTCTTCGGCGGCTGGGCTAAGGCGCAGAAGACGCATTTCGCCGATGGCGGCGTCTTCGACGAGATACAAAAACAGGCCGCCGCGCGCTAATCTTTCAGACCCGCTTGCGGCGGCGAGCGGACGCTCTTGCAGCGATAGTGAAATGGGAATGGCTGAAATGAGTCTCGCCCTCGCCAAACTCAAGCCCTGGCGCTTCACGACCCCGAGCGTTCTGCCGGGCTTTGCGCCCGCTTTCGGCTATACGCTGATCTATCTTGGGCTGATCGTGCTGGCGCCGCTCTCGGCCCTGGTCTGGCGCGCCTCGGGGCTGGGCTTCGACGGTCTCTACAGGGTCGCCACAGAGCCGCGCGTCGCCGCCGGGCTGTCGACGAGCTTCACGATCTCCTTCGCGGCGGCGGCGATCGACGTCGTCTTCGGCTTGCTCGCGGCCTGGGTGCTCACGCGCTATCGCTTTCCCGGACGCGGCCTGCTCGACGCTGCGATCGATCTCCCTTTCGCGCTGCCCACCGCGGTCGCCGGCATCTCGCTGGCGGCGCTCTATGCGCCGAACGGTTTTTTCGGCGCGCCGCTGCTGCAGCTGTTCGGCGTCAAGGTCGCCTTCACCCGTCTCGGCATTTTGGTCGCGCTGATCTTCGTCGGCCTACCCTTCATCGTGCGCACGGTTCAACCGGTGATCCTCGAGTTCGAACCGGAGCTGGAGGAAGCCGCGGCGACGCTCGGGGCCTCGCGGGCGCGGGTTTTCTGGACCGTAATCCTGCCGCCTCTCCTGCCGCCGCTGCTGACGGGCTTCGCCCTCGCCTTCGCCCGCGCCGTCGGCGAATATGGCTCGGTGATCTTCATCGCGGGCAATATCGCCTATGTATCGGAGATCGCGCCGCTGCTCATCGTCGTCAAGCTCGAGCAATATGACTACGCCGGCGCGACGGGCATCGCGACGATCATGCTGGCGTTCTCCTTTTTGGCGCTGCTCGCGATCAATTTGATTCAGGCGTGGAGCCGCAAGAGGCTGGGTCATGTCTGAGACGGTGCGAGCCATTCCGCCGCAAGTCGAAGCGGCGCCCGGAGGTCGCGAGCCGCCGCGCCGCAAAGCCGTGCGCGGCGAGACCACATTCTTCAAGCTGAGCGACGTGCGCAGCGAGCGCCCGGCGACGCGCTTCGCGCTGATCGCGGCGACGATCGTCTTTCTCTCGCTCTTCCTACTGTCTCCCTTCGTCGTCGTCTTCATCGAGGCCTTCTCGCACGGGCTCGGCGTCTTCTTCGAAAGCCTCACGGAGCCGGACGCGATCGAAGCGATCAAGCTGACCCTGCTCGTCGCGGCGATCGCTGTCCCGGCCAATCTCGTCTTCGGCCTCGCCGCCGCGTGGTCGATCGCCAAATTCTCTTTTCCCGGCAAGAGCCTGCTGATCACGCTGATCGATCTTCCCTTCTCGGTCTCTCCGGTCGTCGCGGGTCTCGTTTACGTGCTGCTCTTTGGCGCGCAAGGCCTCTTCGGGTCCTGGCTCGCGGCGCATGATCTGCAGATCGTCTTCGCTGTGCCGGGAATCGTGCTCGCGACGATCTTCGTCACCTTCCCCTTCGTCGCGCGCGAGCTGATCCCGCTGATGCAGGACCAGGGAACGGTGGAGGAGGAGGCGGCGCTGACGCTCGGCGCCTCGGGACTGCGCACCTTCTTCACGGTCACGCTGCCCAATGTGAAATGGGCGCTGCTTTACGGCGTCCTTCTCTGCAACGCGCGCGCCATGGGAGAGTTCGGCGCCGTCTCAGTCGTCTCCGGGCATATTCGCGGCCTCACGAACACCATGCCGCTCCAAGTGGAGATCCTCTACAATGAGTACAATTCCGTCGCCGCCTTCGCGCTTGCGGCGCTCCTGGCGAGCCTCGCTCTCGTCACTCTCGGCCTCAAGACTCTTCTCGAATGGCGTCACGGCGACGCGCTCAAACGCCGCCACGGCCACTGAGTCACAGCGCGGCGTACAAATCCGCATTGAGGGGGTCGAGCTCGATTTCGGCTCCTATCCGGCGCTGCGCGACGTCTCGCTCGACATTGCGGCGGGCGAGCTCGTCGCGCTGCTCGGTCCGTCGGGCTCGGGCAAGACGACGCTGCTGCGCGTCATCGCCGGCCTCAACTCGCCCCATCGCGGCGCCGTGTTCTTTGACGCGCTGAACGCGACGAGCCTTTCCGTGCAGGAGCGGCGGGTCGGCTTCGTGTTCCAGAACTACGCGCTGTTCAAGCATATGACCGTCGCCGAGAACATCGCCTTCGGCCTCCATGCGCGGCCGCGCGCGTCAAAACCGTCGAAGCCGCAGATCGCCGCGCGGGTCTCGGAGCTCTTGGACCTGGTGCAGCTCGAGGGGCTTG
>Ga0335078_10003534_pt1 | contig 23252 bp, 25 predicted proteins | sample Lox_Sample_32_FD_206711 | JGI IMG/M metagenome (GOLD analysis project Ga0335078, IMG submission 206711) | Soil microbial communities from Loxahatchee National Wildlife Refuge, Florida, United States - Lox_Sample_3.2 | ecosystem: Environmental > Terrestrial > Soil > Wetlands | place: USA... | reverse complement strand
CAAGTTTGCGGAAACCGTTCGCCTGGCGCGGCGCTGCCGCCGCACGATCATGCAGAACTTTACCGGAACCCTGGTGGTTGACAGCATCGGAGTCGGGCTTGCGGCTTTTGGATTCCTCAATCCGCTCCTAGCAGCCTTCATTCACGTTTCATCCGAAATGACCTTCATCCTCAATTCGGCGAGGCTCGTCCCGCGTGCTTCACTGGTCGGCGCGGTTTCGCAACGGGCTCAAAAGACCATGGAAATCACATGATGTTCGGGACAGAAACGGCGGGGAAGGGCAGCTTGCGGGATGTGCGGATAGTGTCCACAGGTTCCATGAGGATAAAATATCAGGTTCTGGCTGCGGGAGTTAATATGCCGCCCGCATGACGACCATGCCACCCCAGATTCAATTGGCCGGTCGTATCAGAACAGGTTAATCTGCGCAGTAGGGGCGGAGGCAGGACGAGCGGAATTCGAGGTTCGCTTGCCGATTGTTCGGTCCAACAGCTCGCTGAAGGCTCTCGCGGAGCGGGCGAAGCCCGGCAATTGGTAGCACAGTGACTTGCCGGATCCTGTCGGCATAACCAGCAACACGTCCCGACCTTCTCTGGCCGCACGGCAGACGGCTTCCTGGTTGGGTCGGAACGAGGAGAAACCGAACGCGCTGTGCAGAAGACCCATCACGTCGACCGTTGCCAGCGACAGTTGATCACGCCCAGTCATAACCAAGATCGTACCCGACATACAACGCACTCGGAAGGGCCATTCCCCGGCGGCCTCGCTCTGGCCGACGCCGATTCGAGAACTCGTGGCAACGATATCCCCACAAAACGGACTCGCGGCACGTTTATGCCTTAGCGTCTGAACGTCCCTCCTGCGGAATCAGAGAGGTTCCGGCCGTCCGCTCGGCAGAGATATGCTTCATTTCGGCAAGGACATTCTCAAAGTGACAGTGGTGGTGGGGTGGTGGTGGGTGGTGTGGTAGGGTCACTCTCGACCTCCTTCACGCGATCCCGGCTGTGCGCTTGATGCCATCCCGCAAGCTCGGGGGCAAATTGCGGGCGCAACCCCTTGCTAGTCAGTCTGAATGTCCAGTCCACGTCCTCAGCGCTCCATCGCTCGAAGTCCTCATCAAAACACTCATCCACGCTTAAAGCACCTGACGGCCAAACCGCATAGCGGCGGTCGCTGAAACTGCCGCGCGGGCCGGCTGCAACGGCCGCCGCGCCTCGCCCCTAACAATTTCATCGCCGCGCACAACTTTGCGGGCCCCGACATGCAGGTCTTCGGCGATCACGACAAGGTCGCGGATTTGCGCATCGCCATCGACCCGGCCTAAAACCCACGCCTTTGTTTGGCCCAGGCGGTCCGTGAGATCCTCGTCAGCGTCACTCGACCTTGTCAACGAACTTACGACTCCGGACAAGGGGGCTTCGCGCACAATATCATGACTCAACACGCTCTCACGCGCAGGTCCGGGCCTGGGTGGGGTGACAGGGGATGTAGGCGCGGGCAGAATCAGGAGCTAGGCCGCGACAGGCGAACCAGCAGACACATCAGCCGCCTCGCCATGATGCCATCGATAGAGCTGTCTGCCCAGGGACGGTACATAGATGGTCCATTCCTCTTCCTCTGGGGCTTGGTCGATTAACGTCCATGCCTGCTCCAGGCGCGCGTCCAGCAAGTCCATGATGGAGACTGCCAACGCTTCCGGCAGCATCGGCTGTTTGAGCGCGCCCTTATCGAGCTCGCCGTGATGGCTCACGATCAGGTGTTGAAGCACGCTCTTGAGTTCGACAGGGAATCCCTGCAACCGTGCGGTATGCCTCTCAAGTATCTCCAGGCCGAGCACGACGTGGCCCACGAGCTGCCCTCGTGTCGTGTAACCTAGCCGCCGCGACACTTCCAACTCCTCTACCTTGCCGATATCGTGCAGGATCGCCCCGGCAATCAGCAGGTCCCGATTCAACCGCGGGTACTGCCGAACGATGGCCTCCGTTAACCCGCAAAGACTGACCGTATGCTCCAGGAGTCCGGACCGAAACGCATGATGAACGCGCATTGCTGCTGGAGCCACCTTAAACGGCGCCCCGACGTCGGCATCTTCGAGAATGGAGATCAGCAGGCTCCGGAGATTCCCATCTACGACCGACTCGACGAACGAGCGCAGCTCAGCAAACATTTCCTCGGGATCTCGAGCTGAAGCGGGACAGAAGTCCGCTTCCTGGAACTCTCCGTCCTCGCACCGCCGGATCCGCTGCACGATCAACTGCGGCCGGTCGTTATAAAGCTCGACCGTCCCGCGCACCTTTACGATATCGTCGCGCTCGAACAAGGCGGCCGTCTCTTGCGGGCATTCCCACGCTTTGGCGTCGAGTTCTCCGGTGCGGTCCGCGAGCACAAGATGCAGGTACACCCCTCCGTTTCGCTTCGGCTTCAACTCTTTCTCCCGAACCAGCGCCAGAAAGGTGACGACGCCGTCACGCGGTAGGTTGGCAATGAAGAAGCCTTTCTCCGCCATGTTCACCTCGCTTTTGTATGTGTTAAAAGAGGGCCAGTTGGCTCGACGGGCCGCCGGTCGTCGGTAACCGGCGCGAGCCTTTCCGCCTTGGGGCGCTTTCGAGTGTGCTCCCGAACATCAGAAGTTGCGTGACCACCGACGGCAGGGGGCCTGGAGGTGCCACGATCTCCTCCGGCTCCGCCTCGGCCACGGTAGTTTCGTCGGCGACAACGGTTGCATCGGTCGCGCGAACTCCCAATACCTCCGCCTGCCTCTCGACGAGTTGCTTCCACACGGCATCGGCACTTTCGCCGATGCCCTTTTCGGTGACCAGCTCACGCGCCATTGCCATCAAGATGTCGTCGCCGTCATCGATGGCCTGAAGGCCTTCGCTAGCGAATTTCCCCTCCATCGCCAGAGAAACGAGCAGCTTTTTGCCCATCAGACGAAGGCACGCCTCCTGCATCGTCCCGGCGTAGTAGAAGAACTTCACGTTGACATTGTTTCGCTGCCCGATCCTCCACGATCGCCGGCTGGCCTGCCGCAACGTGTAGATGGAATAGCCCGTCTCGTAAAAGAAGATGTCGGGGAAAGACCAAAGATCCAGTCCGGTCTGCACCAGGCGCGGATGCCCAATCACCACCTGAACGCCAGCCCGCAGTTGCCGCTCGTACCAAGCCTCGCGCAATTCGGGAGCGACTTCCGTGGTCAGCACTGCAACCCGGATTCCTTCCTTGGCCAGGATCCGTTCGAGACGCCGAGTCACGTCACGTTTCTGGGTGTAGACTGCGTAGACTTGGACCCGCCTCCCCCGATCCAGTGACGCTTTGACCTCTTCAACCAGCCTCCGCTCCTTTGCGTAGATGGCGTTCTCGTCCAGGTCTCGTGTGGCCGCGATGAGGAACGGTTCGCGACGCTGCGTTTCAGGGTTGAATTCACGACCGATGAGATCGCCAAAACCAAAGGGTCGGTCGGGATAGGCCAGCAGGGCGTTCAGCGCCACGCTGATCACGGACTGATTCCCTCGATGTTCGCGCAACGCCTCTTTGATGTTTTGCTCGAGCTCGGCGTAAGCCTCCTTCAGCGTTTCGTCCATCTCGACGCTTACAACTTCCTCCTGGTAAGGAGGTAGGGCATCGGAGATGTCCTCAAGCGAGACGAAAGCGCCAAGACCCATGAGTAAGCGGCCGAACAACAACGGCGAGGCTCCCGGCCGGTGGCGGACACGCTTGGTCACCCGTGCCTCCGAGCAGGCGTTGTCGGCCGGCTCGATGACGGTGACCTCTTCGAGCAGACCGTAGGTTTCGGTGAAGGCGCGGATCCCGGCGTCACCGTACTCGAAACCCTCCTCAAGCATCCGGGAGGGTCCAAGTCGAAACAGGATGTTAAAGAGTTCGTCGGCGTAGCCGCCCAGGAGGGTCCCGGTCAGTACCGCGATGTGCCGGGCGCACGAGGCCAGGGTGCCGAGCGCGTTGCCCTGCGCCGTGTCACCCTTGAGCTCGTGTACTTCGTCGGCGATGGCGTAATCGAAGAAGCCGTCGGCCATGTAGCGCCCGACGAAGTCGACCGGAGCAAAGCGTCGCGTTTTCGTGCCATCCGCCTGCCAGAGGGCGCTGTACAGCGGTCGGCGCGTATGGTTTGTTCCCTCGCCGCGCCCCGTGCCCAGCAATTCGCTGAGCTTGGCCTTCTTGAAGTCACATGCGAGCAACCGTTCGTCATCCTCGCCGATGTACACCGGGGTTCCGCTGTCCGGGTTGACCACGCAGCCTTGGTAGCGGCCGCTGCGGCTGACACCGTAAGCGTGGCGCCAGAAGTAGCCGAGCTTCGCCCGGTCGCGGCCTACCACAAACACGGCGGAACTCCTGCAGACCTCGTCCCAGCGCTTGCGGGCCGAAGGGGAGGCCTTCCGCAAACGCAGTTCGCTCAGACTGGTCTTCAACCCCTCGCGCACGATCCGGCCGTTGCGAAGCTTCACCTCATTGACACCGTAATGGCCCTTGGCGCTGGTCGGCGTTCGCAGTCCGTCGATCAGAAACACGCGCACGCTGGGGAGGGTCAGGAAACTCTCTCTGGCCCATTTCTCAACGAGCTGAGGCGGAACCATGGCGAGGGCGCTGAATCGCCGCCCTTCCGCATGGGTGTGGACGGCTGCCAGCGAGATGAGGGTCTTACCTGTGCCGCACTCTGCGATGACCGCACCGGCGCGGGCCTGTTGCCAGCGCCGGACCAGGCCCATGATGGCGAGGATTTGCGCCGGATAAGCCCTCCGAAGCAGCCTTCTGATCATCGGCGATGGCGGGACGTCCACAGCATGGAGCGGTGGGAACGATTCCAGAATTCTCTCGCCCAACTCGCTGGTAAACGTGCGGAGGTAGCCCGAAATTGAGTCGGGTATGGGCACAGTACTCTCCCTTCTTGAGAATCCAGACAGACTCCAATGCTTGGGATTCTGGGGGTCGGAATCGGCACGAGATGACCGCCGCGATCAGGCGCGCGCCGGCAGGACGAGGGCGGCTTCGAGCATGCTCAGCGGGATTTCTGCGGTCTGAACATAGAAGCTGGCATGTCTCGGGATTGCTGAAAGCGCAATGGCGTCCTGGCGCGCGATCATCTCCTGGCATTCCACGGCGGCGATCTGGCAGGAGGGCACCTGGAAGCTGTCGGAAACCTCGATCACTTCATAGTCTTCGCTCTGGACTTCACAAAGCCTCTCCGCCACTGCCAGGCACGCTGCCTGAACCTCGGCCCCGGCGTCTTCTTGAGCGATCCAGGGCGAAAAGTAACACTCCACGCAAGACGTCCAGTAGTACGTTTCGTGGATGTCCGGATCTTCGGACTTCTGTGCGCGGAGAGCGGCAATCCTTCGCAGCGCGAGCGCGGCCAAGCCGGCTGTGACCTCCACGAGAGCGAAGTCGCAATCGCCGTCCCAATGTTCGTAGCTGCTGGAAACCCTCAATGCAACTCTCATGACTCTTCCTCTCCACGCGTTAGGGGGACAGCGGTCAGCCCGCCTGCCGCGTTTGGCTGCTCGGTTGCCGTTGGACCGGAGCCGAAGAATTCGTGCGCCACGCTCCAGCGAACAGGGCCGTTCGTCTCTGGAAACCGGATGCGTTTCTGCCTCAGCGCCCGCCCGATCCATTTGAGGAACAGCTTCTTGGTGCCGGTCACCAGCACTGGCGAGCACCCCAGCCCGATCAGGGATTGGAGCGCCTCGTGGCGCCGCAACTCCTCTTTGAACCAACCGGCCCAGTCCGGCACCACGGGCAGACCGAAGCGTTGCGCAATGCGGTAGAAGATGAAAGTCGGGTCGTCATCGCATAGCACGGTTCGCTTGCCTTCCGGGTCGGCCCCGGCACGTGTTTTGGCCACGTCGGCCGACACGGCGACGAGGTGGCGGATCGGCTTACGCCCGGCAATTGCGATGGTCCCGCGAAAGCATTGCGCGTCCTCTCCGAGGGTTACCGTGATGGGGTCACTCCCCGTACCCTCCACGGTGAAGGCGCTGTGTTCATTGACGCCCGCCCAGACAGCCCCTGCGTCAGAGTCGCTGCCCAGGACCGACAGGAGGTGAGCTCTTCCATTTCCCAGTCTCTCAATCTCGCCAATGAAGTGATCCATTCGAAGCCGTACTCGCGTTGTGCTGTCTTTCGTCCTCTTGGTGTACTCCAAAACTCCGAAGCGCTGGTGCGCGTTCTTCATGCTTTCCCTCTGTGATTCGGATTTCCATTCGGAAAGAACACTCACCCGAGGGCGGGTGGCCTGCTCGCAAAGACAAGGGGTGCTTCTTGCGGGGGAGCTAAGGAACAACAACAGCATCGCCTTATCGTTAAGTCCCTTGGGGGACCGCAAACCGGAGGGCGGCGAAGCCGAAGCAGAAGCCCGCCGTGCGCGCAGGAGCCTTTCCGATCTCCGTGCCCGCGAAGAGAAGAGGCGGAAAGGAAAGGCTGAGGGAATCTCGGCAGACTGAAGGGAGATAGGTGGCATTCAGGTCTCGGCGGCGGGCGTGACGCTGGAGACCGAAGAGTGGAGTGAACTTAGGGTGACCGACTACCGTCTACAGGCTAGGCTAGGGGATCATGGATAGTGGGTCCTCCGAGTGCCGGACCAGCGTGGCGCATCGGGCCTCGGGGATCACCCCAATCCGGCCACATGTGATCACCTGAAATCCGGCCAAAGAAGGCACGGGATCGCAGGCCGACCGCCGTCTCGCACAGGACTAAGGAGATGACTTCCTGATGCTTGGGGACTCAACAATTTGACGGACTTTAGTGAAATAAGTGACCCAGGAACTGCGGATCGTGCGAACTCCATATACTTTGCTGCTGATTTGAGCTGAGATTTCTCAGATTCCAACCACAGTGGAACTATCGAACTATCAAAAACAAGCCACATCCTCCGCATTCTGCTGACTGACAGGGACGGACGGGCTAAGGAATTTGAGTCGGTGGCATTTTGCAACTTGACAGGAATTACATGATCATGCAGGCATAATCAATGCACGAACCCCATCCCAGCCGCTTCGCGCTTGAACTGTTACGCGCATCCTGGGAAGCTTGCCTCCATCGCTTGATTCCCACCAGGAGAGATCTTCAGTCGCTTGATCGCCTGGTGCCTCACCTGCAAAGACTCTCGCGATGATAGACCGCGCAGGAACTCGCATGTTTGGAAAGATCACGAGATTTGCAGTGCGAGCGGCATCATTTGGCGTTACCTGAACAGCCCGCAGCACCTCTTGGGGTCTGTCCTGAAATCCAAGTGTCCCCTGAGCAAGTTCTCGGCGTTCTCCGCGCTTAAGCGCCATCTGGGCCTGAAGCAAAATGCACGGCTTCGGCCACGCCTTCGTTATCCCAATAAGGGACGCCTGCTGGCTCGCCTCAGGACAAAGCTGCTTTCGAATCTCCTCAATCCGATCGAATGAAGGTTGGCCTTTTGCTAAGGGTTGTATCATCTCGGGCAGAAAGCCAAAGGACCCCGCAATTAAGTCAACGAGTGCTTCTTCTGGGTCCTTATCATCCAGCCCAAAGTGCGTTCTACGGAAGGTCAGACGCATTTGATCGGTCAAGATCAAGAGATGCCCAAGCTCATGCCACTTTGTGTAGTACGACCGGGATTTCTTCTCTCCTCGGCAGTCAATCACAGAAACGTATGGGAGCTCCCACGGTTTCCTACTTGTGCGTTTGAAGGTCACGCCGAAGACTTGCGCTGGGAGTTCTTCATGAAGAGCTGCAAACGCCTTCTCGTTTTGACGCACGTAGCGCACTCGTGCCTCTTCAAGCTCTTCATCAGAACGAATCTCTTCAAATTTGGTTCCCAACTTTGAGGCGGCAATCTCCAAAAGCTGGGAGAGTGTGGCGCAATCGGGAAAGTCCCGCAGAAAGCGACGAATCCGCTTCTCGCAGAAACGCAGGATTTCACGTACCGGGTCACCGGTCGGGTTGATCCCGAGGTCGGTGGCGAGGGTGTGAACCTTATGGCTACGCTTGAGAGAAATCGGTGGCATCAGCCGAACACTTTCTTGATTAGCTTGTGCAGTTCCTTCCAATCTTCAACAGAAAACCTTCGCAGGCCCTTGTTGCTTCGACGAGCGACGACCGACCGGTGCGCCTCTAAGAGTTCAACAGTTGCCGCGTACGACAGGTCCAATTCCTCGGCTGCCTGAGAAAGCTCGGGAGGAATGACGACGGGTTCCACGTTCGCAGATTCCGTCACCTCTCCACGAAGAAGGTAGTCGACCGAAGCACCGAGAACGTTTGCTATTTTCAGTAGGTTTTCAGAGCTGATGTTGCGCTTGCCGTTCTCAACGTCGCTGAGAAATCCCTTGCTCAGGCCGGCACGCTCTGCCAATTGCTCCTGATTGATCTCCATCTCTTCCCGGATTTCACGGATGCGGTCACCTACAGTTGGCATATCCACCAAGGCCGAGAGGAGTGAAAATCATTCACCCTCATTTTACGTGATTTCGACAGCTTGTCAACAGGTTTTGTTCGCGCAGGCTTGCGAACTGAAGGTGCACATGCTACACTTTGTTCTTGCATAGCGAACCGTGAAATGCGCAGCGTGATGGAGACCGACGTGCACATTCAGGTGACGAACACTCTCAAGATCAATCTCGCGGACATCCCCATATTTGGGGGGGTCGATGAGGCGGCGATCGCTGACGGCCTCCCCGAGTGGCTCCGCTTCTACCACGATGGGCAGAGCATCGTCGTTGAAGGTGAACGCGCAGACTGCATGATTGTCATTCTCCATGGAGAGGTCGCTATCATGTCGTCCGATACGTTTCTCGTTACTCGGCGCGCACCAGACGTTATAGGGGAGCAGGGCTTCCTAGCCGCGGATTGCCGCAGAACCGCCAGCGCCGTTGCGCGTGGCACAGTCGAAGTTCTGCGCATCCCTCAACCTGCAGTTGAGAAGCTTCAAGCCGCAAGCCACCAGTTTACCCGCAACCTTCTGAAGATTGTCTCTAGAAAACTTGCCGACGCCACATCGGAGAGAGCATTTCGTTATCGGAACGAAAACCGGCTGATTGCCGCCTTTAATTCGCACTTGGCGCCCGACATCACCACGCGCCTGCTGGCGTCAGGGGAAGACTACGGGCGGCCGCGCGTGATCAACGGCGTTGTCCTCTTCGCTGATGTTCGTGGATTCACGTCAACAAGCCTGAGCCTGCCTCCTACCGTCTTGGCGGAGCAGCTTGGAGCGTATCTGGACGAGATGGTTAAGATACTGCTCGAATATCACGCCTATGTCGACAAATTCATCGGTGACGCTGTAATGGGTGTGTGGGGCTTTCCGTTTGAGTCGGAGGCGCAAGCCTGCGAGGCGTTCGCGTGTGCCCAACAAATGGTTGTCCGGGCAGCTGAGAAGACGATTGGTGATAACCCGGTCAGAATTGGCGTGGGCATGAGTGCGGGAAGCATGTTTTGCGGAAATATCGGAAGCGATTTGAAGCGGCAATTTACGGTTCTGGGACCAGCGGTGAATTTCGCTGCCCGTTGCGAGAGCGCATGCAAGGAGTTGAATGCTTCCATCGTCCTTTCGCAGGAGGTCTTCGACCGCCTCGGACCATCCGAACGATCTCAACTGCATGTTCACCCGAATGTCCCTGTCAAGGGAATCGGAGACGTTCGTCTTTACACATTCGAGAACGACGTTACAGTCATGCACCGCTAACGCAAAGGAGAGCAAACATGAGTTGGAACTACAATACGAGCTTGAGCAGAGTCCAAGCGCATCTCGACACCATGGGAGAAATCGAAGTTGAGAAGCTGGTCCGTGACGCAGACCTGCACAGCCTGCTCTCAGAGACTTGCTGCCGAAAGATCTACGGTGCCCACGTATACGTCGACGTCCCAAACTTTTCTGATCTCGCGACGCTGACGGCCGAAGGAGAAGAGTACAGGCGAGTAATCCAGGGTCTGCACCTTTACGAGCGAGAAGTTGCCCGCATCGTCGAGGACGGGAGCATATTTGACGGCGTGCGCGTCCATTTCCAAGGAGCAAAGCTCCACGCCCTGTTTTTCAGACCCATCGACGACTCCGCGGAGATTGCAGCACGCGCCGTTCTGCTACAGATGGTTCTGCGACACTTCGTTCGGTACATCTTCAATTCTGAATTTCCGAAGCTACCAAGTCTCTCGCTGTCCGGCGGGGCAGATCTCGGCTCCGCCATCGGCACAAAGAACGGTCATCGAGGGGACCGTGAGCTCCTGTTCCTAGGGGCTCCTGCGAATTACGCAGCGAAGATCCTCACAGGGGTCGATGACGCTCGTGTAACAGAACCGCTCTATGAGGCCTTACCTGAAACCCTCCAGAGCTACTTCACCGCAACGACTGATGACCGCTACAATGCCAGAGTTTATGAGCTAGAATCCATTCCAATCGAAGATTTGGAGGCATTGCTCGAAGAGCATGGAATCAAATGGGATCGTGCGGCGAGTCAGCAAAGGCTCAAAGACGACAAAGCGACGTATCCGCTGAATCAAATCGAGTACAGTGATGCTGATGTGTTGATCGACATCGATTCCCTCGGTATCACGAACAACAAGCGTGTACTGGCGGCCTCTGGTTTCGGAGATGTGTCGGGCTTCACGGCATACATTGATAAGGCCGAGGATCAGGATGCTCTCAAGACTGCCCTTCGTGTCTTACACGCAATTCGCAAAGAGATGGCATCGGTGGTTAAGCACGACTTTGATGGCGTGCGTGTGCAGTACCAAGGTGATCGCGTCCAGGCGTTATTCCATTTGCCCAAAAGGGATGATGAGGAAATTGTTAAACGAGCCGTTGACTGTGCTATCGGCCTCCAATCTTCGATGGAACTTGTGATCAAGAAGCTCCTACCCGAAGCTGCGGAGCTTGCCATGGCTGTCGGCGTGTCCGCTGGAGAGACCCTCGTCTCAAAGCTCGGTACGCACGGTCACCGCGACCGCATCTGCGTTGGCGACTCAGTCGAAGAGGCAGCCCGGCACCAGGAAGGTAGTAGCGGTGGAGAGATCGCGATTCCTACCGACGTGCACAGCCATCTGGATGAAGCGTTGCAGAAGCTCTTTGTTTGGAACAGCAATCGGGGTCTGTACATCGGCGCGAACATCACGCAGGAGAAAGTCGAGCGGGCGCGCAAAGCAGGTCTGTTCGAGCAGACAGTTTTTGTCACATCTAGTGCTGCGGGCGCTCAGGTCAGTAGCCACGCCACTGCAGGAAGCCGCTCATTTGTTCCGTCAAGATCATATGCGGGTTAGACCCAAGCCGTGGTTTGAACGTTTCGGGGGACGCGTGTTAATGGCGGAACGAGTTCTCGTAGAGGAGCACTATCCTGACTTGGCTTTTAGAGTCGAGCCCGATTCTGGCGTGATGTGCCTCACAGGGAACTTCACATTGCGGGCTGATTGCGGCGTCTCTACAGAAATATTGGTCCGAATTGTTTTCCCAATCGACTACCCCGATTCCGAGCCAGTCGCGTATGACGCTGTGGGTAGATTTCCTCTATCTGATGATCGGCACATCGTTGCGGGAGGAAGGTTCTGCCTCTGGCTTCCTCCATGCTCACGATGGTATAAGGATGATCCCAAGAGGCTCGTGCGGTTTCTTGATGAAGTGACCGTGTTTTTGGAGCGTCAACTTGTGTACGATGTGACGGGCGTTTGGCCAGGAGCACAGTACAAACACGGTGCTGAAGGCTATGAGGAGTTCATGCTATCTGTTTTGGGAGGCCGCGAAGATTACCTTCGCATCTTTGTCCCGGTGATCTCGGGCCAAGAACATCCGCGACGGAACAGCCTGTGCCTTTGTGCGAGCGGTAAGAAATATAAACGCTGCCACGCACAAGCGATTGAAGAGATCATGGTGCGTGTGGGCCGGAACACCCTCTATCTTCTTTACAAAGGGCCGCGGCTACGAAACAATGCTCCTACATCTTAATGCCAAGGGTCCGCGCTATCATTCTCGTGGGAATGCGCGTTCGAGCGCGATTTTGCACACGCGCTGCTTGAAGGTGAAGTTCGTACTCCTTCGTGCGAAGCTCCCCGACTAGTTGAACGCACGCGGCCTTTTTCAGGGGGGCAGCGAAAGACGCGAGTCTTCCCCAGCTGTCCTAACCAACTAGAGGCCTCACTTCAGCGTTGCCACGCGGCCTGTGGCGTAGACGAGCGTCAGCTCGTTCGAGAAACGCTCTTTCTCTCGTATCGTGATGACCCCTTGCTCGTCTTCTTCTGTGGTCTTGTCGATGACCTTGACCGAACACCAAGTTGCGATGTGCCGGTTCTCATCGGAACCGAAGATTCCATTCAAGAGCCCGCTCACAGCCAGGAGCGCCGTGTGCCCGGCGTGCAACGGGGTCAGCGGCCGCCCGACCGGGCTCGGCTCAAGCGCAAACAGCAGCCGACCCGCCTGACGGTACGCCGGCGACCGCGGCAACAGGTCTTCGATTTCGTCGAGCGGCAACCCTCGATAAGCCAGTGCCACCGGCCCACTATCCGGCACGGCATAGAGCACCTCCCGTTCGGATTCCAGTGTTGGCAGCGCGCGGTCGCCCCTCGCAAGGCCGCTATACCAAAGGCGTGCCCGCATGATATCGCTGTCCTGCTGTCGCTCGCGTTCCCGCCGGGTACGGCGGATGGCCAAGAGCGTAATCTGGTGGTAGCGCACGCAAAGTGGTTCCGTTAGCTCGTAGACACGAGCCTCGCGGAAATGGGTGGCGAGAACCCCGCCACATTCAGCCAGACGCTCTCGCGGAATGACCAGTATCAGGACGCCGCCCGGCTTGAGCCAGCGATAAGTGTGGCTGAGGAAGACCTGCTCCATGCGCTGATTCTGCCCCGACCCTAACTCGCGGTCATACGGCGGATTGAGATAAAGCAGCGAGCAGCTCTCAACAGGGCAGTGCGTCTCAAGCGCGTTGCCCTGCAGGGTGTTTCGCACCCTCTCCCGAGCCTGCTCGGCACGGTATGAATCAAGCTCGATGCCAAACCGAAGCACTGCGGCACCGCTCGTCACCGCTGCAAAGGCGACGCCATCGCCAACACAAGGATCCACTGCAGCGCAGGAGGCGTCAGGGAACCGCAGGAGCGCTCGAATTCGCTCGGCCTCTGCGACCGGGAGCGGGTAGAATCCCATCTTGGCCTTCGCCACGAACCTCATTTTTGCCTCTTTTTTCCGCGTCGCAAACGCTCGACGTATATTCGCTTTTTGTTCGTCATCGGACTAAAATCTTTCCCATGAACAAAAGGCTTCACGTTTTCGTTTGCCACCTGTTCGCCCATCACAGCTACCCCGATTTCGACCAGAAGCTGCGCGAGCTAAGAGCCATCCCCTTGATGCACTCGATCTGGGCTGCGCGCACTGTGCTGACGGCGACGGAGTTAAAGGACGTGCTGCGCAAGACTCTGGACGACGGTGACAGAATCCTCGTCGTCGAAGTCGCCGGTGGTTGGGCCAGTCGGCGGGCTGAAAACAATCTAGGCGACCTGCTTCCCCCGAGGGGCGGGCCGGCCCTGGCCTTATGGAAACAGCGCCGGGGCGAATGAGCGCCAGCGCAGACCGGCGGCACCCCGGAAAGCCGCTCCATCTCCCGGGGTGACTTACGTGGCCCGATTTCTGGTGTCAGCTATCCCTTTGCTCAGCAATGACTTAGCGACAAACTCGGCTCATTTGACGGCTATCCGGAATCTCGCTAAGCTCCAGGCTGTATGGAAGCCACTGTCCAGACCGGAGAAGCACGCGCTGAGGTGATCCGCTGTGGCGTGGTCGCGGAAGCGCGAGCGGAATGTAAGAGTGCGACCTGCCGCTTCACAGACGGAGGCAGTATCCTCGTCTCCAACTTTCTATCCGCTGAGATCGCACGCGGCGACGAAGTCAGCTTTCCGTTGGCCATCGACTCCGCAAGTGCCGGAACCGAGATCTACGTCCGCAAGCCATCGTCCTCCGGACGGGCCAGTGATCTCTACCAGGCTCCCATCCGTTACGCCGCACAACCGAAGGCCGATAAACGCGAACAACTGTACGTGCGGGCTGAGGTTTCGTCCGGAGGGCTAGGCATTTCCTCGGTGCATTTACCGTGCGAGGTCCTGCGGGACTACTTTTATGTGCCGAATCGGCGACAGCCCTGGGATCGCCAGCCGAGCCTCTATGACATTCTGCAAACGACACCCGCCGCCACCCTCGCGGAACTCCGATTGGCATTCAAGCTCCGGCAGCTGGAACTTCGCGCCGCGAACGCCTCACACTGCGATAACGGCGCGGTTGAGCGCGCTTTCAACATCCTGGCGCAGCCTGAACTGCGGGCTTGCTATGACTCCCTGCTAAAGGATCCCTCGGGTCCGGCGCTCTTTCCTTACGGCGGCTTCGGTTCGATAGCGGTAACTGGAGGTCGCTCGCGCGATGGCCAGACCTTCTTCGCCCTCCGAATCCTGTCGTTTTTGCCAGACCAGCGGGAACGCCGATTCCACGCGCCCCTGCGCCGCTTTGACTTCTTCGCCGATCGCGCCATTTACCGCGACGTTCGGCGCAAACTCGAAGTCACGCTCGACCAATCTTCCATGCCGGTCGTCTGGGACGAGACTTGGAACCAATGGAAGCATTTGCTGGGTGCCAAGGCCGAGCTGCAGGGGACGTTCGTCCGGACAGGCAAGTACCGTCACCGGCACGGCGAGTGGCATTTAGTCCAGTCGGAAACTGCATTGCCGAGCCGCATCCGGGTGAAGCCTCCTGCCGACATCGGCGAGCAGATCGAGACGGCGCGAAGGAGCTATCATCGTTTCGGCGAATTCTCGGACGCATTGAGCCAAATCCGCGGGCGGATCGAACAGGCGCCGATGGAGCGGGAACAACTGCGGAGCCTCTGCTGGAACCTTGGTATTCCCGGCGACTTTGACATCGCCCAGATCTCGTGGAAGCCCGACTACGACCACTTCTTCTACCGCCAGCTCTGCCGGCGAGCCCGACGGCTGTACCTCTTTCGAGACGAATATGTCTTCGAGCTCGAAAGAGGGATTGCGGCTGAGACACCTCAACTGGGTCACGCGACGTATCTGTTTTCGAAGCCCCGAAGCATCGAGAGCTTCTTGGCCGCTTACACGGGCGCGACGAAGGAGGCTATCCGCCAGAACCGTGCCAACTTGGCCGAACGGCTGGGGTTCCTGGGACGTGTGGTTCACGGGTCAAATCCCAAGATCTGGTTGCACACCTTGAGGCAGCATTTGGGCGAGGCCGCAGACTACGCTGAGGCGGCATCCGATTGAGGTGAGCATGCAAGGAGCGAACACGAAAGCCGAAATCATCGCCCTTCTAGAAGACCGGCCGGAGGAATTTCTCCAGAAGGTGCACCAGTTCATCCTGAACGCAGATGAACTGGACTACGCCGAATTCCTCTACCCCTTGGACCCGGACTTCGCCCAAGACCTTGAGGAGCGTGCTGCTGAGGCCCGCGAGATGCTTGAAAACCTAAGGGAGATGGGTGTGACCTTGAACGATCTGGACCACGGCAAGATCAAAATCCATTGAGACCTCTGGGCCCCAGAGGCCGCGCTGCCACACGTCGACCGATACGGCTTCATCCCTCTTACGGCTCATGTGCATCCCCTTTGCCGCAAAACAAAGAGGTCACACGAGCGACTCCGTCAGGTAAAGAGGCTTTTGGACAATTGGGAGAGTGGCATGACGATCGAATCCTTGAACCGAGAGGTCCGAGCACAGCGTGGCAAACCGGGGGGGTGGCCAGCTGAGTTCACCCTTTCAGCCGACGAGACAGCCGACAATGTAGAGATTAACGTCGACGCAAGCCAGGCCGGCGACGCAGCCTGGAAGAGAGTTGACCCGTGGGGATTTGCTTTCCTGGGTCATATCAGGGAAACGAGTGCTCCAAAGCCACTTCGGCTAAATTTCTTTCTTGGCTTACCGAGATCTCCAAAGGGTCCTGCCACCTACGAGGCCCTAAAGCGCCGCCTCTCGTACCTGACTTCAGCAAATGCCGCGGATCACCTGCAAGTCGGCCTGTTCAGGGACGGATCCGTTGATCCGCTTTACACGAAAGAGCAACTGGCTCAAAGGCCGCCGACAGAGGTCATTCGCAGCAGCTTCGAGGGTCGCACCGACAAGGATACTCCAGGTCGTCTGGAGAAGGACTTCCAGACCTATCTTTTCGGCAAAGGCCTCTATGAGAACGTCGGCGCCCACACCCTCCGAACCAACGAGCGATTGGCGCTCCTCGGCGGCGACTTCTTTGGTGTTGGTAAACTCGCGTCTGCCAGGAAGCAAGGTGGGTATAAAGTCGAGCGAGAGTTTCCCACCGGGGCGTTCAGCGGATCAGTCAAAGAGGCAAACAGGATACTGCCCACTGAATACGTGGATTTGGTGACGCTGAACAGAAAAGGTGACCTCGCCGTGATCGAGATCAAATTTGATGATCCGAAGCTCGAGGTTATCGCACAAGTACTGAACTACGCGCTTTTCTTCCATTCGTATCGGACACAGTTGACCCCATTGTTGGACGATAAGCTGGGATGCGCGACAACCGGAAAGAATCTCGTGACTTATCTGGTTAGCAACATATTCCATGCGCGATTCCGACGGGTATGGCCTTACTACAGCAAAGGCGAAGGTCCCCTTGTCCTTAAGCAAGTGGTTATGGGCCACATGCCGGACGCACCCGAATCCTCTGCAGCGCGAGATTTGCCCCCGTTTTGATCGCCGTCGACGCCAGAGCTACCCGCATACCCTCATGAACCTGCGGCTGACGATCCATCGCGGCACCCGGCAAATCGGCGGCGCCTGCATCGAAATTGAGCATCGCGACGGTGATCGCCTTATCCTTGACGCCGGACGGCCGCTCGATGCGCCGGACGGCGCCACGGGACTCCTCCCGAGATCACTCGACCGCAGGCGGCCGGCCACGGTCCTGATCAGCCATCCTCATCAAGATCATTGGGGCTTGGTGGAAGAACTCCCGGCCGAGTGGCCGATATGGACGGGGTCGGGGTCGGCCAAACTGATCGCGATCACCGCGGACATCACTCGAAATCCGCTGACCCGGACCTTCCGGACATGGGACAGCCGTTCGGGGCCGTTCGCAATCGGGCCGTTCACCGTCACCCCGATTCTTATTGACCACTCCGCTTTCGACGCCTATATGCTCCTGGTCGAGGGCGCCGGGAAACGAATGCTGTATACCGGCGACTTCCGCCGCCACGGGCGCAAGTCCGTGCTTGTCGACCGGATGATGGCAAGCCCTCCGGCTGACGTTGACGTGCTAATTAACGAAGGCACAAATCTCGGTACAGACAAACCCGTCACGACCGAGGCCGAGTTGGAAACCGATTTTGTCGAGCTATTTGAACGAACGAAAGGTCGCGTCTTCGTCTCCTGGTCAGGCCAGAACATCGACCGGACCGTGACTCTCTACCGGGCCGCGAAGCGCACCGGCCGGACCCTCGTCATCGACCTCTACACCGCCGACGTCCTCGACACGATATCAAACGGCACGCGTCTGCCGCGCACCGGCTTTCCGAATTTGAAGATCGCAGTGACGCGAGGACTCCGGGGTTTTTACCGGCGAATCGGCCGGGACGAGTTCGTAGCAAGAATGGTGCCTCACGGGCTGTCTGCTCGGCGCCTCGCACAATGTCGCCATGTCATCATGCTGCGCCGTGGCCTGCTCGCCGATTACCAGCGTGCGGGCGTAGTGCCCACGGCCGAAGATGCCTTTAACTACTCGATGTGGCGCGGCTACCTGTCGGAGCCGTATCACGCGGAAGCATTGGAATGGTGCCGCGCGTGCGGCGCCGAGATCGCGTACATCCACACCAGCGGCCACGCATCGCCAGCCGACCTACGCGCCTTCGCCGCCGCAATTTGCCCCAAAGTGACCGTGCCTGTTCACGGCGTGAAATGGGACGAGGAGTCGCACGGCTTTGGGGCGATTTGCCGCCTTGCGGATGCTGAGCCGATTGCGATCCCCTGACTATCGCAGTGCGATTGAGGCGCGCAGCCGGGATCTTGCTCAGACTCGCAAAGAGTTGTGCCTTCTGATCCGTCGCCACACGTCCGGGTCAACCGGAAGTCTTCCCCCGCAACCATCCCTCAAGTTGACAAAGCCGCCGTGATAGTTGATGCTCCCGTACCGGAAAAGCCGCGCGAGCAGGGCGAGAGCGTGCTGCGCGAGGACCTGATTCACGAATGGTTCCTGTTTCTCGATCGCCTCCGCCGCGCTGCAGCTTGGCAGTCCATCATCGTCCAGACGACTGTCGACCGATTCCGGGTAGAGCTCAGAGACTGTTCTTAAGCGTGCTCGGCTTCGCCGGTTGACCCGATTCAGAGGCTCGCCCAGGATGAACTGGCCGCTGTCCGACGTATTTCCCACGTCCATGTAGTACGCCACGGTGCTCCATCCGCTCGTGCAATCGCGGATCACGGCCCGTGACGCCCGGGTGTCCACGCAGCCGATGACCAGGTCAATGCCGTCCAGCCGCCGCTTTCCGTTCAGATGTTCTGGCACTGCTTCCCAGCTCAGGTTCCAGAAGAGATTCAGCCGGTTCACCAGCACGACCGCCTTGTAATGACCGCATTCGGACCGACTGAACGGCTGCCGTACGCAGTTGGTGGGAGAAATCAGGTCCCCGTCCATGACGGTCACGTGCAGACCACCGGAATGACCATGCGCCAGCAGCGCCTGATGGAGGTAAGGGAGGCCTGCGGCTACGGCGCTGCCGGTTGCTCCACAGCCCACTACCAGCACACGGACCCGCCGTCGCAGCAGATCGGGATGAATGGTGTGTGTTTCCATAGGCTCATCCCCGCTCTACAAACTGCTGCAGTGTTTCGTTAGCAGCGGTCAAGAATTCGACCGGGAAAGCGCTCTCGCTGTTCCTCAGGCTCTTCCATAATCCAAAGAAGCCTTGCGGGTGACTGGTAAGCCGCACCGCCCCGTTTGGGTGGCTGAACTCGCTCCGGAAGAAACCTGCTTCCCAGCCGGCCATCGAAGCCACTGCGACGTCATCGGGTACCCGCATCGTGCCCAGACAGACCCGGCCCGCAGAGTCAACGTTCCAATATGGGGCGGTTTTCAGGGGCGTTCCCTCACTGGGGCGCTCGTCCTTCTCCAGGGCACGCACGAAGAGTTCGCGATCCGTCACCTTGAACACCAGGGCCGGATGAGGATAGACAGCGCTATTCAATTCCCCCGCCTTGTGGTCGACGCCGCCGAAAAACATCACCGCTCGCCGCGCTCGGGTCCACCAGGTGATCATGTCCGGCGTGCGAGCCAGCACGTTACTGGGCAGGACCTCCGGCGTGACGCGGGCTCCCAGCTCCGCGGCCAGCGTCTTCAGGAACGCTGAAGTCAGAGCCTGCCCGGGCCCCAGATACGGCGTTCGGCCAGTGCCCTTGCTCACCACTGCGTGAAGAGTGGCGAATGCGGTCGCGTTATCGCCGTACAGAAGTACAGCACTTTTGAGGACAAAGTTTCGATTAGCCCCGATCGCGACTCGAGCTTCCATGCTGCGCCTCCGAATTTGTCACCCACTTCTCATTTCCTGGCATGAGATCGAACAGACGGCAGGCTGCTTCGAGCGTCCCACATACCACACCGAGGGTGGCAAAAGCCGATTGCACGCTGCCGGGATCGAAGGCGTCCAGCGGAGTGATCAGATTGGGTTCGGGAGTACATTCCATCATATTTGAAGAATCATCATCGAACTGGCCCTCGATTGCATCGTTCTCGGCGAAGACCACCAGCGCACTCGGAAGTGGCGGATTGCTGTCGGCGAGTTTCTCGCGCATTTCATCCGTGAACTCCGGGCGCCTGGTCCTTTCGGAAACTCGGTTGAGATTGAGCGTTGCTCCTATCAGCGCCCTCACCTCGCTGCTCTTGGCTTGCCGACCAAACCTCCCAAGACCTTCCAAACTGAGCGCCCTGCGCTTCATACATGCGGGTATCGAAGCCGCCACATCCGCGATCTCGTATTGCTCGTCCTCTCCCTCGGCCCACTCCCGCAGCATCTCGACACGATCCTCTGCGTCGCGGTAGTCATACGTCCTTATCCATTTGTTGAGAGCGCCCGTAAACACCTGGTAGAACGTTGCCGGCAGGCGTACGTGCTCCCGTTCGAGCAATTCGACGGTCGGGCCGGCCACCACATACGCGGCAGCGTCGGGATCGAGGATGAGATACAACTGCCGCCCGTTCGGATCCTGTTCGGCTACCTCGCCGTACTCATCCACGTGCTCGCTGAGCGTCAACCGGAGATTGAAGCGCCGGCGAATGGCCTTCCCGCCATGCACGTCGATCCATCGTTGCAGGGTCAGACCCACAAATGCAGTGGAGTCGCGGCGAACCCGCCGCCAGTCGGTCGGGTCCGCAATATCCACTTCGAGTAGCGATCGCGCCAGCCGAATCGATGCCTGCTCGCCGGCGTGAAAACGATATTCCGCAGGAACTCCTTCGAGATGAGGAATCCCAAACCGGCTGCCGCTCGCCATCAGGTCAGCGGCGGCAGCCACCCGGGTGGTGGAGCAAGCGGTGTTGCGCTGTGAGTGCGCCGCTCGGTGTCGACCGCTCGCGCGATTGAAAGCGCTATTTGTTGCAAGTCTTGGCATCGGGCGAACCTCGCAAGGAGGGTTTGATTGCGGGGATGGCGGTCCTCGCCAAGTCGATCGAGTTCGTCGAGGACCGCCTTCTTGGCTCTCTCTCTTCGGACTCCGGGATGGGCGAGCATTGGTGCCTAACCTTTCGTTCCGATGGCCCGCTCGAAACGAAAAACCAATTTGTCGCCGACGGCTTCCGGCCCGGTGATCGAAGCGGTGGCCAAGTCCGGATATTGGGCCGAGTAAAATGAGCGCACTTCCTCGGCCGTGAGCTTCGGGTTAGGGTCCGGGAGCTTCAGGCCCAGGAAAGCAAAGGATCTTTTCAGAGGGCTAGCCTGGAGCATGTGTTTTCTCCTCCTCCTGCATTAGTGGCCTTCGCCGGCGATTCTGCGCCGGGCTTTGTTTCAGCGAACAAACTGGCCGTCGCGGGCAGCGGGGTCTGGGTCGTTGCAGGAAGCGGAGCAACGGAATTATCGGCCGGCTTGTCGGCCGTCTTCTTCTGTCGCTCCTCCGCCTTTTTCCGAGCTTCTTCTTGGGCCGCCTTGGCGGCAGCGTCCATTTCGGCCTTCGCCGAAGCGAGCGTGCTGCCGAGTGCGTGGTGGCTCTCGGCATAAGTCGAGAGCTGCTTTCCGAGTTCGGCGTCGAGTTCTTCCGGCGCCCCCGTATAGCTCAATGGCGTGGTGAGTGCGGGATTTTCGGTCGAGCCAGGCTTCATGGTAGGGATAACGTTCACACGCAACGTCCTGTCATCCTCGCGGGCCACCGTGATCATCACGGTTCGGCCCGCGAGCAAGGGCATGAGTTCGACAAACACAATGCCTCCTTTCGCTGGTTGGATTTTGGGTTGGTTTGATCGGTTGGGTTTTCAGGGAGCTTGCAGGTCTCACGGTCGAGCCATCGGGGGGTGGATGCTCGCAGATCCGTCACGCCACAGTGCTGAACTCAGAAGGGCACGTCTGAGTCCAAAGGACTATCCTCATGCGCGACCGCAGCTGTTTGCTGGCGCGGTGTCGCGCCATCCTTCCGGTCACCATTGCCGCTGGCGCTTCCATTCCCGCCAGCGAGCAGGCGCAGTTGCGAAACAACGACCTCGGTCACCTTCCGAGGGTTGCCTTCCCGGTCGTCATATTTGCGTGTTTGCAACCGCCCTTCGATGAAGAGAAGCTTTCCAGTTGTAACGTATTGCCCCACAATTTCGGCCAGCCTATTCCAGCAGACGCATCTGAACCATTCCACGCGATCGTTCTTCTCCCCGTCACTGGTTTTGAACGATTCATTGACCGCGAGCGAGAAACTGGCCACGGGCTTGCCTCCTGCGGTGAACTTCAGTTCCGCATTTCCGCCCGTCCGTCCAACGAGCACGACCTTATTGACTCCGAGTTCTGACATGGATTTCACTCCTTTTCGTCTCAAGTTGTCCTCTCTTTCCCCGCCGACCCTGCTGGCTGGGGCAAATTGCCGGCGTCCAGCAACGTGCCCGGACCCGTCGAGTTGGCCGAAAACCGACGACGCCCGCTCGCAGCGACATTCATGGGTGGGCCCGAACCAGAATTCGCCCGTGCATTTTTTGCCTCAAGGGCCGTTCTCAAGTGAAGGGATTTCGGCACAGTAGCAATGAGGTTAGCGCTTTCTGGGTGAGAATAGCGACTGCAGCTATTCTCATACAGCATCAAATGAGCACAATGTTATTGTGCTATATTTGCGTTGTATGAGAATGGAGCGTGAGCCGGAAACGCCGCTGGTGAGGTTTGCTGAAACCACGCCATTGTACACGCTCGGAGAGCTCGAGGACCGTTACAAATCCCGGAGCACCTCGCGGTCGGTGCGGAACGTGATCTACGGGCTGGCGGCTCAGGGCAGAGTCCGCGCAGTCGCGCGCGGTATTTACGCGGGGACACTGGTCCGCTCACCGTTCAACCGGTACGCACTCCCGCCGAAGCTGGTCCCCGACGCCCTCATAGCCTTCCACTCCGCCCTGGAATACGCGGGTGTGGCGAACCAAATCTTTCACACTGTCTACTACCTCTCGCATCGAGCAAGAAAAGACGTGGTCTTTGACCAGACAACATTTCATCGGGTTGCTCCACCAAGGCGGCTTGTACGACTGGGGCAAGCGGACTTTCAGGTCGAAACCAGGCCCGAGGGCGTCCGGGTGACCGGGCGCGAACGGTCATTCCTCGACTGTCTGATGATGCTCGAATACAGCGGCGGGCTTGATGAACTTGACCGTTGCCTGGCCATGTACCCATCATTTGATTTCGAGCTGGGGTTTAAGTATCTCCGCCTCCTGAGCCGGCCGTGGCTCTACGCTCGAGCTGGTTACCTCCTGGACCGCCACGCGAAACGCCTATTCTTCGAAGCCAAGTGGCGCGATATGTTTCTCCGCCGCGTCCCCCGGGGCGTTGTCTACCTCGGCCGAAAGGAGCCTGGCTGCCGTTGGGTGCAAACCTGGAATCTGATGGTGCCTCCAGGACTCCTGCCGGCACCCGCTGAGGGCAGTCCGTGAACTCAAGCGCTTCCGAGGTGAATGCCATCGCGCGCAACACAGCTTTTGATCCCGTCGGGGTCGAGAAGCTTCTGCGCCTGAAGGAATTACTGATCGAGTTTTGGAAGCACCCTTTCCTAAAGGGAAAGTTGGTTCTCAAGGGCGGAACCGCGATCAACGTGTTTCTCTCTCGCTTGCCCCGCCTTT
>Ga0335078_10003533_pt1 | contig 23256 bp, 26 predicted proteins | sample Lox_Sample_32_FD_206711 | JGI IMG/M metagenome (GOLD analysis project Ga0335078, IMG submission 206711) | Soil microbial communities from Loxahatchee National Wildlife Refuge, Florida, United States - Lox_Sample_3.2 | ecosystem: Environmental > Terrestrial > Soil > Wetlands | place: USA... | reverse complement strand
TCCGGCGATAATCTCCCCGGCTGAGGTGCTTCTCCAGCCAGCAGTAAAATGCAATAAAGAGATAGCGGCTTCCCATCTCCTTGATCTTCAGCTTCGATCCGGCCGATCCCCGGCCTTTCCAGGCTAGGGGGACAACTGTCCAGGAATACCCGCGAACGATGATTTTGAGGGGAAGTTCCACTGTCAAATTGAAGTGCCGCGAGAGAAAGGGACGGCAGCCATCCAGCGCGTGCCGGCGATATGCTTTAAAGGCGTTTGTGAAATCGTTCAAAGGTACCCGAAATAGCAGGCGCAGAAAGAGATTTGCGAACCGGTTTAGAAACAATTTGTGGAGTGGATAATCGATCACGCTGCCGCCGCGAACGAATCGGGAGCCCAGAACCGCATCCCATCCCTCGTTCAGCGTTTCCCAATAGCGCACAACGTCGCGGCAGTCGTCAGAGCCATCCGCCATCAGGATAACGATTGCATCCCCATGGGCCCGCCATCTGCAGCGGCCTAAGGCAACTCGGCTGGATTCTCCAAGGCAATTCTACCGGCACAATCCGGCAGAACGCCTGCAAACAGTCCGGGATGGCACTTTTCCTTCGGTGATCTCTCCATTTCCATCCGATACGTTGGATATGACGGGGGAACCAGCCGGCAAATTCGCTCGCGCGATAGAGATCTCGACGGTTCTGGCAGGGCATCGCGTCGGTTTTTGCGGATATGACGAAAGTGGCGAGGCCCAGGAAGTTAAAGTGACCCTCAGCGACGCGGGAATGGTGGTGGTGCCAATCGACGACCGGTTGATCGCGCACGTGGAACTGGTTTGCGACGCCGTCGTAATCAAGCTGTTGAATGCGTCCCCCGAGATGTTGCGGGCCGCCGTGCTGTCCCGGGTGCCCACCCTGGTCATCGGCCCCAGTGAGCCGATGCTCGGGGGCGCGAGCAGCGCCTACAGTTGGGCGTGGGACTTCATGACCGACGCGCGGTCCAAGGCCGAACTTCTGCTGCGAATCTTCCGCCTCCTGCAGGTGGCTCGCGGATCGCACTCCGCCGACGGACCGTCCGCCAGGAAAGAACCGCTGGTATTGTTGGCCGACGACGACCCGGACCTGACGATCCTGGTGGAAGCCACCCTGCGGAACGACGGGATTGCCAGCCGGATCGCCAACAATGGTCTGGACACCTTACGCCTGGTGCGCGAACTCCTGCCGGATCTCGTCGTCCTGGATGTGAGAATGCCGGGAATGGATGGCTTCGCGGTGCTGCGGACGATTCGCATCGATCCCAGTCTGCAGACGATGCCGGTCATTCTTCTGACCGGCTGCGATGATCCGGACGACGTGGCGCTCGGCGCCAAATTGAAAGCCAGCGACTACCTGCGAAAGCCAGTGAGCCCGGGCGGGCTGCTGGTGCGCGTGAGGCGGTCGTTGACGGCCAACGCAACCCGCTCGACGCGGTGGGTCCGGGTCTCGCCGGGAAATCAGCACGCACTAGCCGGCGGATCTCAGCGGCGATGGATTCAAGAGGCCGTGTCACCGGAGATGGCGGGCACAACGTTATGATTCGACAGCTGGTGACCACCCTGGGATTGAGATTCTCGCCGGCCGTTGCGGCAGAGCAGGTGCCGGAGCCGGCGGGTTTCGAGTCGGTCTTCGCGATCGACGAAAATCCGGACAGCCTCGGTGCAATCGGCCGCGCGCTCGACCAAGACACGTATCAGCTTCAGACTGTTCCTTCCGCCGAAGCAGCCAAACGGAAACTGGGAAGCTTCCGCCCCGACATAATCTTCGTCGCGCCGGACCTCCTGGCGGCGGACGGAACCCGTATCGGCCGCTGGCTGCTCGCCGAAGAGTCGCTGATCCGGACGCCCGTAATCGCGCTGAAACCGATCCGTAGCAGCGGTGCGGCCGAAGCCGACGGTTATGATCCTTACGACGGATCGATCGCCAGGCCAATCGAGGCGGAAGCCGTGTGTGAGCGCCTGGATGCGCTCCGCACGCCGGTCCAGCGGAAGAGCGCGGGCAAGCGCCCCATCGATCCCCTGGTCGCCAGGTTCGGATTCGATCCCGAACATCAAGCCGATCTGTTCCTGGCCGCCATTGAGGAGGGCCTGCCGGATTCCCAATACTCCGGAACCGTCCTGAGCGGGTTGAAGCAGCTGGCCGCTGCGCCGGGCGCCGAACGAATGAACCTGTCCGGCTGTGCCGAGTTCGCGGAACGGTTCGCGATGGCCGCGACCGCCCGTGCCCGTCTGCGTTTCCGGTCGATGATCCGGATATGCCGGGGGATCGTCAACGGCGACTTCCCGAGTGAGTCCGGCATGGCCGACCTTCGGACGAAATACCTGGCCCGGCGGTTCGCGGAACTGGCAACCTTGGAGGCGGCATTCGAGCGCGGGGATTACCAAGCCATTGGCGATACCGGACACAACCTTAAGGGCAGCGGCGCGGCCTACGGTTTCGCCGAGCTCACCGACATCGGACGCGGGCTGGAAACGGCCGCCAAAGGATGCGATGCGGACGCCGTCGACAATCTGCTATACCACGCACAGGTTTACCTGTCGATGGCGCAATCGGTCTTCGCCGAGGACTTTCTTGCGGCGCGGGCCGAAGCCGGCGTGGGATCCTCCGAGAGAAGAGGCGGCTTGAAAGCGACAAGGTGACAGAGGACGCTCAAGTGGCGTCTCCCTTGGCCGACGAGAAAGAACGGTGGGCAGAGGAAGTCGGCTGGGCAACAGGGCGGCGTCACCGACCGGGCAGTTGGGCGACGTCTCGGCCGGCTTCCCACCCACCAGCCGGTAAGGCGCGCCGATGGCGGAGGCAAGGAATATGGGACGTCGATCGGAAGGCGAGCCAGACGCCCGGCCCGTCGTCGCCGTCGTGGACGACGATCCGGACTTCCGGCGCCTGATCGGCCAGTATCTGCAGGCCGGGGGGTACAGCGTCATCGAGATGCAGAACGGGTCCGCGCTGGATCCGGGCGCCGCCGCCCCGTGCGCACTGATTGTTTTGGATATCGTGATGCCCGATTGCGAAGGGCTGGAAACCCTGCGCCGGCTGCGCAGGCAGTCCGTCAGGACGCCGATTCTGGCGGTGTCGGGGGTGGACCGTGCTTCCATGTATCTCAAAATTGCCCGCATGCTGGGAGCCAATGCCACCTGCGATAAAGCGACCCTTACCCGCAACCCGATGGCGGTCATCGGCCGCCTTGCGCCAGCCGGGGACGAGGCCATGGCGGGCGCGGTTCGGGTCGGGCCGCGGGAATAGCCAACGACATCAACCTGGCGCGCCCGGGTCGCTGACGAAGCTCCTGCCGGCGATTCAGGCGCCGCGTTCTTTGGACGAAGAGGAGAGTATGAGCCGCGACATAGCGGCCGGGGACAACGGCCGGCCACATAGGGAGTTGCCGACCCAAGTGCGGAATTGCCGGGACTTGCCGGCGGTCGACGAACTCTTCGACCCCCCCGCGGAGGAAGCGCCGGAACCACCACCCCGGATTCCGGGATTCGCCAAGCTGCGAGCCGAATTCATCGAACGGCAGAGGGGTGCACTGGGCGTGCTGCGGGAGGCCATCGCGCGCCATGATTTCAAGAAGGTGCGCACCATCGGCCACAACCTGAAGGGCACCGGTACACCCTATGGGTTCCCCAAGATCACCGAATATGGGCGGGCGCTCGAAGCGAGCGCTCTAACCTCCGATTTCCAGGCTCTCGAAGTTGCGGCGGGCAATCTGGGGGCTTATCTGAAGAGTCTGCGGATCCCATAGGATCGCCTCAAAAATAACTTAACATTGTGCACTACGTGCGGGGGGGGGGCCTCGCGGGCCGCCACGTGCCCCCGCGCCACGGCTAAACTTTGCTGAAAACTGGGTGGCGCGCGGCGTTCCACGAGGAAATCGCGTGCACGCCTTTCACCGCGGCATCGATGTCCTGTTCCGTGTTGAAAGGTCCGATGGAGAAGCGCACGGCTCCGTGGATCGCGGCTGTGCCGAGCTGCTGGTGGATTAACGGAGCACAATGCAGTCCCGTCCGCGTGGCGACCTCATGGTCCACATCCAGCATGGTTCCGACGTCGGCGGCCTCGACTCCCTCGATGTTCATGGCGACGGTGGCGAGATGGCCGGCCAGGCTTTCGCAGCAATACAGGCGCACTCCCGCCGCCTCCCGCAGCCCATCCACCAGCCGCGCCGCCAGCTTTATTTCGCGGGCGTGAATGCTCTCGATTCCATTCGACTCGAGCCACTCCTGGCCGGCCCATAATGCCGCCACGCCCAGCATGTTCGGCGTTCCGTATTCCAGCCTCCAGGGATATTCTTCCAGGTGGTACGGGTCGGCCGAGCGAACCCCGGTTCCGCCGCTTCGCAACTGCCGCACCGCCACGTGTTTGCGCACGCACAGGCCGCCAATCCCCATCGAGCCCATGAGCGATTTGTGGCCGGTGAAGGTCAGGACATCGATGTTCATCTTCTTCATGTCGATGGGAATCACGCCCGCGGTCTGGGCGGTATCGATGGCGAAGGTCACGCCCCGGTCGCGGCAGATGCGGCCGATCTCTCTCACCGGCTGCACGGTTCCGATCACGTTCGACCCGTGGTTCACCACCACCAGCCTGGTATTCGGCCGAATGGCCCGGGCGATGTCATCCGGATCGACAAAACCATCGCCGCCGGCCGCAATGAATGTGGCCGTAACACCGCCGTCCCTTACCAGATGATTGATCGGCCGGATCACCGAATTATGTTCCAGAACCGACGTGATCACATGATCTCCGGAGGCCAGCAGCCCGGGGATTACCAGGTTCAAGGCGTCGGTTGCGTTGTAGCCGAAACAGAGACGTTCGGGTGCTTCTTCATCGCCCCCAAAGAACCTGGTCAGGCGTTTGCGCAAGTTGTCGAGCAGCGAGCCTGCTTCCAGAGCCAGGTCGAACCCGCTTCTGCCGGGATTTACGCCGGTGCTCCGGTAAAAGTCCATCATGAACCCGTAGACGCTGTCCGGTTTCGGCCATGCGGTGGCGGCATTATCCAGGTAGACCATCTGCCGGCGGGATTCCGCGGCCGCCGGCCATCCCGCCAACTCCGAACGATCCTCAATCTGCACAGTCACTCTCCCCTGGCGCCGCGTAGCGATCCACCTCCCGATCTCCCATCCGGCCAAGCGAGATCCACAAGACGCAACCGGCTCAACGACAAGGGTAATTCATCGCGCCGATGAAATCAGCATCCCAGGCGGGAAGACAACCGCGAGGCCCGGATTATCGCCGTCACCAGGCAGGTGGCCGCTGAATGGCCTATAGCCCAAGCCAGCGGACCGGCAGTGTCGTCAGCGCCGGCGCATACGTGATCAGTAACACCCCCGCGAGCAGAATGAGATAAAACGGCAGAGTGGCGCGGTAGATCGCCGTCATCGGCTGCTTGAAGCGGTAGGCCGAGAGGCACAGGTTCATGCCGATGGGCGGCGTGAGATAGCCGAGCTCCAGGTTGGCCAGGAAGATGACCCCCATTTGCACGGGCTCGATACCGAAACGCGCGGCGATCGGTTGGATCAGAGGCACCATCACAATGATGGCCGAGAAGACGTCCATGAACGATCCCTTGATCAGCAGCACCACATTCAGCAGAAGCAGGAAGACGTACCTGGATTTGATGTGCAGGTCGACCCAGTTGCCGAGGAGGCTGGGGACGTTCTGGATTGCCAGAAAGTAAGTCAGCCCCTTGGCGGCGCCGATGATCAGCAGCACGCCGCCCACTACGGTCACGCACTCGAGCGCAACCCGCGGAAAATCGCGCCGCATCGAAAACCCGCGCAGGATGAAGCACTCCACTACGAAGGAATACACCACGGCGATGGCGCCGGCCTCCACCAAGGTTCCAAACCCGCCGAAAAGGCCCACGATCACGATAATGGGAAGCGCCAGTTCCCATTTGGCGATCCAAAGGGCCTGGCGCGCTTCCGCGAAGGAGAATCGGGATCGCGGCGCCCCGCTCCTCACGCCATTGAGGACGCCCCACGCCGCGACCATCGCCACCATGAGCAGGCCCGGCACGAAACCGCCCACGAAAAGGGTATCGATCTGGACGGTTCCGGCATAGACGGCATACAGGATCACCGGTATGCTCGGTGGAAACAGCAGACCGAGGGAACCCGATCCGTTGATCAGGCCGATCGAGAATCGTTCCGTGTAGCGCGCCTTGATCAGCATGGGGAGCATTAATCCGCCCATGGACACGATGGTCACTCCGGACCCGGCGAAAGTGAAAATGGCAAACGCCACGGCCGTGGTAATGGCGAGCCCTCCCGGCAGCCATCCGAAGAGGGCGGTATAGACGCGCAGGAGTCGCATACTGGCGCCGCCCTCCACCAGGATGTAGCCCGCCAGCGTATACAGCGGGAGCGAGGGCAAGACCTCCGAGACCATGAGCGAGTAGGCATTGTCGGGCACCTCTACCGCTGGCTGGCCGACATGCCACAGCAGGAGCAGAGCCAGGCCGCCAAGCGTGGCGAAAATCGGAAGCCCCAGAACCGCGCCGGCGACGATTACCACGATGCCAATCCACAGGACCGCCGGCGTATCCTGCCTTATCCCGAAGGCGATCACCAGCGGCGCCAGCAGAAACAGGGCTGCGGCCAGGCGGTGTTGCAGTCCGGCGCCGGCTCCCAGAATCGCGCGCACCGCGATCATCAGGAAGCCGAATGGCATCACCAGCGCCAGTGTCCAACCGGGTACGCCGAGCGCCAGTCTCTTGACGCTCGAAACCTCGGAGGCGACAAACTGACAACTCGCCCAGCAGAGGCTGGCGGCGATGGCCGCAGTCAGTCCGCACCCGAAGATGCGCACGGGGACCTTCCATTTCGGCGCCACGAACGTGTTCGCCGACATGCCCAGCAGGCGATCCCCGGACGCGGCCACGGCGGCTCCAAGGAATGCGATCCACAGCGTCAACTGCTGCACGAAGACGACCGAGCCGGGGACTTCGCGGACGCCTGCCAGACGCGTGCATACGGAGAGGAACGGCAGCAGCGACGCCAGCGAGATGGCCAGAATGGCGGCGGCTCGCTCCGTCTTCCCCAGGATGTGCCGGACGCGGGTCACTTGCCGCCTTGAGTGGCGCCGGGTTGGTTCGGCGCGCCGGAAGGATGCTGCGAACGGTACTCGTCCCGCAGCCGCTGGACCTCGTCGAAGAGATCGGGTGGAACCATCTTCCCTTTCATCCTGGGATAGTTCGCTTCGGTCTGTTGGCGCCAGTCCGCCAGCGCCGCGGCCTCCAGGTGCGTGACCTGGAGCTTGTTGGACTTCTTTCCGGGCTGTCCCGCCATCATCGCGGCGACAGCGGCGGCGTCCTGGGCGCGAACATCCGCTTTGAGCAGCTCGCCGGATTTGCGGGCCGCCACCAGCATCTGCGCGCGCTGCGCCGCCGGGATCTTTTCCCACACGTCCCTGGCGATGATGGTGGCGCCAACCAGGGGCGCCCACTTGACCTCGCACATGTTCGGCGCCAGTGTGTAGAGCCTGGTGGTTTCGGCGTAGAGAGCGGTTTCGGGGACGGCATCCAGGTTGTGCGATAGCAATTGCATATAGATATCGGTGGCGGCCATGGGGAAAACCCGGAAGCCATTTACCTGCCACAGTTCCACTTCGTTGGCGTCGCCGGCCCAGGTCCACAGCCGCAGCTTCCGCAGATCGTCCAGCCGTCTCACCGGCGTGGTGGAAAAGAACTGCACCCAACCGACATCGCTCCAATAGAGCACTTCGTAACCCCGGTCCCGGAGCCGTTGTTCGAGCTTGGGGGCGATGCGGTCGCGCACATAATCGAGCTCGGCGTAGGAATCGAACATCATCGGAATCTGCAGGCAGGCAACCCCCTGGTCGATGTCGCTCAGGCCCGCTCCGGACAGCCCCGCGGCCTGGATCGAGTGTTGGCGAAGCCGGCGGACGCACCCGGGTTCGTCGCCCAGGACGCCGCCCGGATGGATGATCAGGTTGACGCTTCCCTTGGAGATGAGCTTCCACTCCTCCTTCATGTTCTCCATCACTTTGAACCAGGTCGACCCATCCGGCGCCAGGGTGGCCATATCGATCTTTTGAGCGGGCGCGGCCGGAGCAAGCCCACAGAGAATGGCGATGGATAGAATCCGCTTGTTCATTGCATTCCTCCGTTTATTGTTGTGGCGCGGCTTCCAAAAACAGTTCGTCCATGTGCTTCAGCAGCCAGCGTGCGCGGCGCTGCGCCACGAGGTTCGCCAGGCGGTTTTCGAGATCGGCATCGGCGTCCACCGCCAGTGCTTTTTCCAGCATGGATTTGAATTCCGCCGCGTTCTGCCCGGCCAGGCATGCGTTTTCCGCGAAAGAGACGTAGGTGCCGGCGCGCCTGCCCCGGGAAAGCTCGATCGCCCGCTCGAAGTGTTGGCGCATGAGCTTCCCGGCTTCCGCGGCGGTAATATCCGTGCGCGCCTGCTCGAAGCTGATGAGGAACTCGGGCACGGCGCCGTTCTCGAAGTCTTCGTCGAGTTCCGTCACCCGGCGGATAATGGCCTCCGCCAGGGGCAGCCCGGCGATCATCTTGGGGTCCGTCTTTGACAGAGAGATGGCGAGCCCTTGCGCCGCCGCGGTCCAGTAAAGCAGCGGAACGTCGCGCCGGGTCGCGCGCTTCAACGCGGCCCCGGCATCGTTGTCGAGAGCGATCGCGAATCCCGGATGATGCACCACCAGGCCGCGCATGCCGTATTGATACGCCCGGATGTAGAGATTGCGGGCGCGCTCCCGCAGTCTGTCGGCGCGTTCCAGGCTGTCGGCTCGCGCTTCGTCGATGCGGGAATCCACGAATGCATAGGAATACTCCGTGAAACCTTGCGCCGCCGCCAGGAGCAGGCCGGCGTGCTTCGGCGATTCCGCGAGCAGGCTCTCATAGAGCTTGAGACCGAACGGAATCGCGCTTTCGACCAGCTCCGGATCGTTGTCGCTGGTGAAGGTGCCGCCGCCCGAGGCCAGCGCATTCCCCAGCTTGTTGATGGCCACGCGCCTGATGGAGCAGCCCGGGGCCAGTATCAGCGCGCCAAGTAAGACTGCAGAACCGATTGGGATCCTCATCGCGTTCGCCCCATATCGGGCCTCCTGACCTGATCCAGCGACGGCGCCGGCCGAAAATTGCACATCGGCATCCTTTTTTATGGAATTCCGGTGCGCCATGACGGCCGTGATCGGTTCCGGCCGGAGGGGGCCGGTTTTGAAGAAAGTGATCTTGCGCCTATGTTATTTATTCAGTATAGTTGAATAAATGTCGCGAGGCGCATATCTTGGCGAATTCGAATTGATGGCACTCCTAGCGCTGATGCGTCTCGGAGAAGACGCGTACGGTGTCCCCATCTGTCGGGAGATCGAGGAGCGGAGTGGACGCGAGGTTGCTCTTGGAAGTGTCTATGCTGCATTGGAGCGGCTCGAGGGAAAAGGTCTCGTAACGTCGCGGCTAGGCGAGTCCACAGCCGTGCGTGGCGGCCGCGCGAAGCGCTATTTCCGCATCACGGCACAGGGATTGCGCGAGGTGCAGCAAGCCCAGCGGGCGCTGGTCAACCTCTGGCGAGGGCTGCCGGGGCTGGAAGGAGGCAGAGCGTAATGTTTCGCCGCCCGCCGGCATTGGCCGTTTGGCTCTTGGACCGCATCGCGTACACGCGCCAGAATGCGGCGCTAGCCGGGGATCTGCTGGAGGAATTCCGGAACGGCCGCTCGGCGGGCTGGTATTGGCGGCAGACATTGGCGGTGATCGCCAATGGCTTCCCGCGGCATGTGGCCTCGCTCGCGCCCTATTTGCTGGCGGTCAGCGCGGGGTATGCGGTGCAGTTTTCCTTGTCGTATGCGCTGTGGTCGCTCGGTTTTCCCCGGGAAGTGACGGGATCCGGATGGGCGAAGGCAGGCTTTTGGGTTTTGATGCAGGTTGCCGGCTCGGTCGCCGCCGCCGCACCGATGAGATGGAGACTGGGGCAATGGATCGTGCGGCTCCGGCCAATGGTCTGCGCGGCGGGAGGCGACAGGCGGAAGAGTGCAACGATTCTGGCCCTGGCATGTTATGAAAGCTTCTCGTTCGGGTTCTGGTCCTACTGCATATGCGCGGTGGTCTTCTGGCGTTTCTCGCAGGCCGAATTCCTGAAATATCAATCCATCTGGTTTGTGCTTTGGGTCTTCGCGCCCGCCGTCGGGCCGGCACTGGCTGTTCCCGCGACTCGTGCCGGTAAGCCTGTCGAACATCTCGATCCATGGCTGGCCATCCCACAGTGCGAGCCGGATATTGCGGTAGCGCTGCCCGACGGCCGGGCGATCCGGCTCGTGCGCGACCGGCTGGCTGAATCGATTTTCGCTGCGGCCAGTCCGGAGTTGATCCACGTGGCTTTCGGGCGTGGGAAATCCCTGGACCTGTTGCGCCGCGCCATCTGGCTCGGAGGCCACCGTAGCCGATCCTACATCCAGGGGAGAGCTGAAAGCTTCACTCTCGCGGAATTGGGGACCCTGATCGAGGAGACCGCACGCACGAAATCGGTCATCGAGGCGTGGTACGGGACGAATCAGCGGGAAGGCTTTTGGCAGCGGGTCGGGGTCTGGTTTTGCGGCGATTCTCCTTAGTGGCTTGGCTTACTGACCCACTACCGGCGCCGCGATGCTACCGCGCTACCTTCGCCTGAGCTTCCTCAGCGTGGCGCGGATCAGGGCGTAGTTGGACGCGGCGATCATCAGGACCAGGCCGCCGGCCAAAAGCCCGGTCGGCCAGAAGGCCCGATTGGGGTAGATGTCCTGCTGCACGTGGTACACGCCGGCGGCCAGGAATACCAGGCCGCTTACCAGGAAGTTCTTCATCTGGCGGGGAATGCTCGCGAAGACAAAGAGGCAGGCGGTGGCCGGGAGTATCCATTCCAGAGTGTGGGCCTCGCGCGGCGTTTCGGCGTTAAAACTGAGGATAAAGAGGGGCATCATCACGTGGCCGGGAATGGCGAAGCGGAACGATTTGCCCACCATGCGCACCTGCCAGGACTGAAACCGGTCGCAGATGCGGTCCAGCAGGAAGTACATCGTCGCGTTGAAGATGAAGAGATATTCGACCTGGCCGCGAGTCCAGGGAAACGCGGCTTTCAGGCGATTCGCCCATGGCTCGTCGTAGCCCGCCAGGCCGCTGAGCGCGGCAAACGTGAAGGCCACGCCAAACGGGTAGAAGTAGCGCGAATCGTCCGGCATTTTGAGCCGCTCGAAGATGAAGCCGGCGGCCATAAAAAGCGCCGCGCAGGGGAGCAGATCGCGGTAAAAACGACTCGGGTCGTGGTCGAGGCAATCGAGGACTCCCAGGCGCAGTAAAGTCGCCAGGCATAGCAGCGCGGCGGTGAACGCGTTCATCAGCGAAAACACCGGCGCGCGCGTGAGGCGCCGCAGCCACCAGCAGACCGGCAGGCCGGCGAGCAGCGACCACCAGATCTGCGCGTTCGTGAACTGCTTGGCAAATCCCACGCGGTGGAAGAGCTCGAGTTTGAGGTTCCCCTGGGTGAAGGCGGTGAACAGCCGGGCCTCCTCGAATGTGACCAGGGCCGCCACTGGCGTCAGCAGGCAGAAAGCCAGCAGATAGGCGATGGCCACGCGGTAGTGGCCGCGGCGCCAGGTTCTGATTCCGATCCATGCCACCGGGACGACCGCGGCCCACGCCACCATCACCGCCGGCGCGCCCTGCAGCGCGGGATATGGAAAAACCATCAGCAGCGCGGCGGCGACAACCAGCACCCAGGCGCCCAGATACAGGCTTACCTGCGCCAGAGTAAGGCGGCGCGCCGCCAGAATCCAGGCATCTTCCCTCTCCAGCAACCTCTCGTACCGCTGGCGGATTCCGTGGTGTTCTTCCGCCGAGACAATCTGGTCGTGCCGCCAGCTGTCCAGATCGCGGAGGTGTTCACTGACTTTGGTGGAAATCAGCCGGGTGTAGGCGCCGGGCTCGGCCAGGACCGGCTCGTGCGCCAGGAACAGGCGAAGATCATCGGCCATTTCGCGCGCCGAGGCGTAGCGCATGGCCGGGTCTTTCTCCAGCGCCTTGAGGCAGATGTTCTGGAGATCGCGCGGAATGGCCGGGTCGAGGCGGCGCGGCAGGGCCGGGTCTTCCTCGCGAATGCGCCTCAACAGCTCGTTCACGTCGTCGCCCCTGAAGGGCAGCGCGCCGGTCAGCACTTCATAAAGCACCGTGCCCAGCGAGAATACGTCGCATCGGACATCGAGCTTTCCGGCGGCCAGCGTCTGCTCCGGAGAGAGATACTCCGGCGTGCCGACCACCTCCCCTGCGCGCGAAAGACGCTCCGTCGTGCCCGTGTCCAGGGCCAGTCCGAAATCCAGCAACTTGGGCTCGAGATCCGTTCCAACCAGAATGTTGGCCGGTTTCAGATCGCGGTGGAGGATGCCCTGTTCGTGCAGGAACTGAACGCCCAGGACTACCTTGCGCATCAGCTCGGCCCGCTGCTCGAAAGTCAGAGGCACGGCGGCGCGCGTGAGCGGGGCTCCCTCGATGTACTCCATGACGAAATGCGGCGGCTCGTCGGCGGGGCCCAGGCTGTAGATACGGGCGATGTTGGGATGGCTGATGCGCGCCATGGCCCGCGCTTCGCCCATGAAGCGGGCGCGCAGCATGACATCGCCGGCATAGCTCGCGGCCAGCGTCTTGATCGCCACCTTGCGGCCCAATGCGTCGTCTACCGCCAGCAGGACGCGGCCCATGCCTCCGGCTCCGACTTCGAGCAGGATTTTGTGTCCCGAGAGGCGCTCCGGCAGGGCGGCGGGATCCACTACCCTGTCGATTTCCGCCAGGGCGGCCAGATCTTCGCGCAGTTCGGGATGCGTGGTGTGGTGCGCCCTTTGGTCGACCAGGCCGGCGAAAGCCTCCGCGAGCTGCTGTTCCCGCTCGTCCTCGGTCACGCGGAAGCCGCCTCCCGGAGGGCCCGGAATCGCTTCACCGCGCGGTGCAGCAGCAAGGCCACGGCCTCGCGCGTTTTGCCCAATCGTTCGGCGATTTCGGCGGTGGTCAGGTCTTCCATCTTGGCCATCAGAATGATCTGCCGGTAATCGTCGGGCAGCGCGCTCAGTTGCTCCAGCAGGCGCTCGACGGCTTCGTGCTGCGCCAGCAGCCGGCTGGGCGTTTGCGAATCGACGGGTTCCGGTCCCATGGGGTTGCTGGCGGAACGGAAGGGCACCTGTTCGCCGTCGCGCCGCGCGCGCCCCTGGTATCGGATGCGGTCGATGATCACGTGGTCGGCGATGGCCGAAAGCCAGCGCAGAAAACTGCCGGGCGATTCGTAGGAGAAACGATCGAAATCGCGGAACGCGCGCAGCAGGGTTTCCTGCACGACGTCCTCGACCTCCGAAAACCGCCGCGCCCGCGGGTTCAGCTTGAAGTGAACCAGCACGGCCAGCCGCCGGCGGTACATCCCGAATGCCCGCGACAGGGCTTCCTGGTTGCCCGCCCGCGCTTGTTCCAAAAGGGTAAACGTGGTGGTGGAGTCCATCGCACGCCCTCCACATCATAGCCGCAGACGATAGTGAAATCCAGCACGCACGCCCGGCCAGCGGGGCACTGCAAGGATCGCCGCCATCCTTTATTCCCGGATCTCGTCAAAGGGCCACGAATCCGGTGAAAGGCCGCGGTTTTCCTCTTGCGCCCCTCGGGCCCTCATCATATAACTGAGTAATCGAGGTAAGCGGAGGCACGGCACTCGGAGGAATGTGAACCGCCGTACAATACCCCCGGGCGGCGTGCCCGCCGCGCCGGACCGAATCGACGTCCTCATCCGGTCGCATCGCCGGCGCGTGGACCGCTCCCTCAAGCCGCTGGTCCTCGCCCACTATCCCGGGATGATGGCGCCGCCCGGGCTCGAATACGCCAAAATGATCGAGCTGAGCACGAAAATGGTGATGGTCGGGCGGGCCTGCGTGCTCATCGGCGGCCAGATCTTCAACCGGCGCCACCTGCGCACCGCCGCCCTCTACGGAGCCTGCTGTTTTCTGGGGGACAGCTTTCTGGACGATTTCGGCGAGGACGCCGCGCACGAATACATCCAGCGATATGAATTGCTGCTGACCAAGGGCTGGTTCGAGCTGCGCAACGACCGGGAGCGGCTGTTCTATGTCATCCTGGCCCGCCTGTTCGCGGAGCGCGACATCCTCAACCCACTGCTCCGGCAGGCGATTTTCGGCCTGTTTCTCACCCAGAAACGGGACGTCGAGCTGCGCGCCACCACCGCCGCGCTGGAAGGAGCTTCCCGCCGGACGCTGCTGCGCCGCCTGCGCGAGTGCGCCCGCGACCGCAGCGGCCACGCCATCACGCTGCTCGCGCACCTGCTGAATCCCCATCTTCCGCTCCCCTGCGCCGCCGCCATCTACACCGCCGGTTCCCTGATCATGCACATTGACGACCATGGCGACTGCCACTCCGACCGCTACTACCGCCGCGCTACCTTCATGAACCAGGTGCGCGATCCGGTGCGCACCCTGGGCGGCATTTACCGGCGAGGCGTGGAGCAGATCCGCCGGGAGTTGCCGCCCTCGCTGGGGCGGGATCTGATGCTCGCTTTCCTCCATCGCTATCACCAGACCCGCCTCCGCAAACACCGCCTGGAGCGCGGCCGCGGCGGGACGTCATGGAGAGTTTATGAGTGATCGGTTTCGGAATTCTTGTGAGATAATCGGGCATTGTCATGGAACTGGGTGACCTCGCCGCCATTGGATTACAGGAGTTATTCCGCCTGCGCGCGATCGATATCGAGCAGCCGCTGCTGCGGATCGACTATCGGGCGGAAGCGGCCGAAGCGCCTTTCCATTTCGACATGGTGGGTGGTAAGCTGCACCGAACCGGCTGCCGCGCCATTCCGCGAACCTCGTTGCCGGCACTGTATGCGGTCTGGGAGCCCGGAGACGGCTGGCCCACGCTTGCCTGTCCCCAGTGCCGTCCAGTTCTCCCGGAGGCGGCGGACATGAAAGGGGACTCCTCATTCGATCTTCTCTACGGCCTGCTGTCCGTCGTAGATCAATTCGGCTCGGTGCTGACCGAGCGCGGGCGCGAGTATCGTAGCTCCACCCGCGGGCGCCAGCTTTCCAAGCAACTTACCCAGCTGCTCGGCGCGCTCGATCAGCCGCAGCGTGAAGTGCTCAGTGCCGCCCTCAATTCGTTGGACGGCATGGTGAAGGCTATCCGGCAGGTGAACGAAACACTCGAAAAGAATGGCAACGGGAATGGCAACGGCCGGCCATCCAGCCCGCCCGCGACCAACGGGCAGCCGCCCGCCGATCCCAGCCAGAAGGTGTGAAATGGCAGCTCAGATTTCACTTTCGATTCGGCTCGGCCCCATGGTGTCCCTCAAGATCACCGGGCAGAGCTGTCAAGAACTGGCGCACGCCCTCGACGGATACGACGATCTCAACGTGCGCGTCCACGCCATGTGCGGCGACCTCGCCGAACGCGTCTATCCGGAGGGCTTGGACCTGGAATCGCTGCGCGATGAGGAGGAAGGCGAGCGAATCGAGACCGAAGACGAGGAGAACCAATGAACTTCAAAGCCCTCGCCAAAATGGAAAGCCATCCCTCCGTGACCGCCAAGGTCCGGCTGGAGCCGGTGAAGTTCGAAACCGCGGTCCACGGCTCCTGCGAATGCCGCGTGGGCCGGCTGTCGGCGCACGTGGGCGATATCGGCATCCGGCTCGCCATCCCGTTTCTTCGCCCCCGCCGCAGACTGCCCCTGGTCGCGACCATCGGCGGATTCCGCTTCAGCGTGAAGCCCTTCAATCTGCGCATGACCGGCATGGGCCTCGAGGCCTCCGGAACCATTTCGAACCTGGCGGCCGAGGGCGAAGCCCGCGTGGATTGCAATACCGTGCTGGAAGCGGAAGGCAAGCTGCCCGTAAAAGTGGGGAGCATCCAGGTCAACCTCGGCGAGGACGAAGCGGAGTAGGGCATGCACACCTGCCGGCAGTTCGTTTGCCAGCACCGCGTCGAAGTGGAAGTCTGCCCGGCCGAGGCGGAAGTCTGCTTCCGCGACGAGCGGTTTTCGCAGCCGGAGCAGGCTATCGTACAGTTTCAGGCCCTGGTCTTCAACGCGCCCTCCAGCCGCGTGACCTGGAAAGTAGTAGACCTCAACGGCAATCCCGGAGCGGGCACCATCGATGCCGCGGGTCTGTATATCGCGCCCGACAAAGGATCGCTGCCCTTCGCGCTTACCGACATCGTGGTGGCCACTTCGCTCGATGATCCGTTCCGCCAGGCCTTCGCGCGCGTCGCCATCGTGGGCCTGGGACCCGAGCCCAAACCCGCGCCCAGCGTGGAAGTCTACCCGCATCGCGTGTATCTTTACTATCCCGCCGGCGCGGATAACTCCTACATCGATGCCAGCAACAACATGCAGCTCTTCCGGGCCATCGTGCACCAGGCCGACCCGGCCGCGCTGACCTGGACTCCGAGCGGGACGGTCGGCTCCGAGTTCCTGTTTCAGGTCACCGGCTCGGGCGCGCAAACTACGCTTCACATTACGGCCACGCTGCCGGGCGGCGCCACCGATTTCGCCACCGTCACGCTGCTGAACTACAACTGGCCAGGCATCATTCCTCCGGCGCCGGGAGTCACTCCCTGATCGGGGAAGGAGCAAACGCCCATGGGCGACGTAACCATAACCAGCGACTCCAGTCTTCGCATCGAAGAAAACTCGCACATACTGCTGGACGACGGCTCCACGGTAGAAGTCAAGGGAACCAAGTCCAATCCTTTTTATATTCAGGAACTGCAGAACATCGGCCCGATCGCGGCGCACATCAAGGAACTGAATCACATCGATCCGCTGTCGGTCGAATCGCTGTTCGTCACCCAGGTCCGCAATGTCGAGCCGTTGAAGATCGAAAAGTTCAACGTGACCAATTTGCCGCTGGTCAACATGGCGCTTCGCCAGTTGCCCCCGGTCGAGCTGAGCGTGAAGCGCCTGCCGGCGGTTTCCATCGGCACGCACCAGGTCTTCGAGCTGCCGTCGCACTACACGGTACGCGCCCGTTTTCTCGGCTTCGAGATCCTGCGCGTGCAGTTGTGCGGCAGGACGCGCATTGCTCCCACCGAGATTTTCCGCCGCGAGCAGGAAGTGACCGCGAACCGCAGCTTTCCCGTGCCGGTTACCGCCGGAAATCCGGCGATTCCTTCCAGGCTCACGGAAACCAACCCCGGCTACACCGGCTGCGCGCCGTGTGGCCCGCCGCGCTGCGAGTCGCTGCGGGCCCAACACCAGCCGCATGGAGTACGTCTCGGCGGAGGCAGGCCATGAACGGTTATCACGCTCCCGGCTGCGGCCATCGGGCTCCCCAAAATTATGGCTTGACGGAGCTGGTCGGCAACCTGCTGCGTCTGAGCTACAGCGCCGCCTGGGCTGGAGCGCGCGCGGGACGTGCGCTGCTCGAGCGCGCCGTCTGGATGGACCATTCGCCCGGATGCCCCCGAGGCGGCTGCGGCTGCGGCCACGAGTGCGGCCACATCGAGTGCCTGCCGCCGGTCTATTCCGGCTGCCGCCGTCACGATTGCGGAGGCTTTTAGTGGCCGCGAACGAGGAACGGCATCAGCCCAACGGAGCTCCTCCTCCGCCACCCGGGTCCGGCGCGGGACCGCAGATGGAGTCGCTGGTGGCGAAACTGCTGCAGTTGGCCGACGCGGGCGTGGGCCTGGGAATCAACATGATTTCCCTCATCAATACCTACGCCCAGCGGCAGATGGCCCCCGATCCCCAACCGCCGGGCCAACCCCCGGCCCAGCCCCCGCCCCAGCCAGCCTCCCCAAAGGAGCCCGAGGCGGACCGCGGCTATTGCATCGTCAACCGCATGCCGCTGCAGCCGGGAAGCGCCGTCAGCGTCCCGTTCTCCATCAATAACGAACAGACGGATGCGGTCCGCCGGCTGCGCCTTTCGGTGCTGGGATTCACCGGCACTACCTATGGAACGGCGCTCCCGGCGGCCGATTTCTCGGTGGATCCGAAGGAGCGCGATGTCCGCCCGATGGACTTCGACCGCTTCGTATTGAACGGCGCCATTCCCGCCGATGCGCCGCCCGACATATATTCCGGCTGGGTGCTCGTCGAGGGCGACGAAGAAGTGCGGATCCCGGTCATGCTGATGGTTTCGCCGCCGGGTTAACGGGAGCGTCTATGGAGCAGGTCTTCGATGCCATCGTCGTGGGAGGAGGCCCCGGGGGCAGCAGCATAGCTACTCTTCTGGCCCGCGGCGGCGCTTCCACGCTGGTGATCGACAAAGCCGCGTTCCCGCGCGACAAGGTCTGCGGCGACGGCCTCACTCCCCGTGCCCTGTACTGGCTGGAAGAGCTCGGCTGTGCCGACGAAGTCCTGGACGCCACCCGCTCCTACATCCGATCGGCCGATCTCTTTATCAACGGCCGGCGTGTCCTGACCGGAGCCTTCCCCGCGGCCGGGCCTTACCCGGAGTTCTGCATCGTGCTGGAACGCCGTGTGCTCGATCACATCATGATCCGGCACGCCGAGGGGGCCGGCGCCGTCTTGCGCACCTCCTGCACGGTCCGCGATGTGCAAGCCACCCCGGAAGGCGCGTCGGTGGAGGCCACCGCGGGTGGTGCGCCGGTCACGTTCCGCGGCCGCGTGGTGATCGGCGCGGACGGCGCCAACTCCATGGTCTCGCGCGCGCTGGGCAACCGCATACGGGAAGGCGTCACCGCCGTTTCCATGCGCGGCTATTTCGAGAACGTGCAGGTGGGCGGCTCGCAAATCGAGGTTCATTTCGATGAGCCCTATTTTCCAGGCTACGGCTGGCTGTTTGCCGACGACCAGGGACGCGCCAACGTCGGCGTGGGGATCGCGGTGGACCCGATGTTTCCGCTCCGCGGCAGCCTGCACGAGATTTACGGGAAATTCGTGGCCGAAGCGCTGGCCGAGCCCCTGCGCGACGCTCGCGCCTGCGGCAAGCCGAAGGGCGGATGGTCTTCTTTCTATCGCCCCGGCAGAATGGTGGCCGATGGCGTGGTGCTGATCGGCGACGCGGCCAATCTCGGCGATCCCATCAGCGGCGGCGGCATCCACATGGCCATGGAGAGCGCCCACGTGGCCGCGCCCGTAATCCTCCAGGCACTGAAGGAAAACGACCTGTCGGCGGCGTCGCTCGCCCGCTACGAGACCGGCTGGAACCGCCGCAACGAGATCGACTGGAAGATCGGCGAGCTGTTCCTGACCATCGCCAAGAATCCGCACCTCCGGGATGCATGGCTTTATGTGCTCCAGGTGATTGCCGGAATCGCCCGCTCGGATCCGCGCTTTCAGGAGTTCGTGGGAGGGCTGTTCAGCGGGGGCGCGCAGGCGCGCAGCGCATTCGATCCCAAAGTCTGGCTGGAGGTGGCGCCGCGCGATCCCATGGTCTGGCTGGGGGCGGCCGCGCCTGCCGGGCTGCTCCAACCCTCGGGGCTGGCTACCCAGGCGCTGGAGGGAGTCAGGCTGGCGCTTCAGGTGCTGCGCGGCCTGGTCGCTCACCCCGGCAGTACGCGGGAATGGGGCACCGAAATTTTTATCAAGACAGTGGGGCTCGCGGAATGTTATATAAGAAATGAGCTTTCCGCGGTGCATACCGCTGCTGGGTGATCTGGAGGCGCAGATGGCGATTGGCATTCTCGGCCCCCTGAACGATGTAATTAATAAGACAAGCTCGGAGATCGTCGATGGTCAGGTTCTCTCCAAGCTTGCCAAAGTGATCAACACGTTTGTCAGTTCCTCGTTCGACGCGGCGGACAGCACTCTCGCCAGCCTGCGCGACCTGACAAAGCCCGACCCCCCGGCGTCCAAAACAACCCAATAGCGTCGCGCCGGCGCACCGGAAAGGAGGGGAAGCAACGCATGTGGTCCTATAGTGGATTTACTCCATACCATTCCTGCTGTTCCTGCGGCCAGCACGGCCACCAGCCCGCCCCCATGCCCTGGTGGATGTGGTATCCGGCCTGGCCCGCGCCCTGGCATACGCACGAACACGAGCACGAGCATCCCGGGAGTCATGTGCCCGAGGAGCTCACTGCCAACAGCACCACCACCACGGCAAATGCCGTGGCCGGCGGGGCCGAACAGGTCCATCTCTCGCTGGAATACGAGGCCGACTCCGGCGCATCGTCTCCCGGCATCACCGTGACCATCACGGATTCCTCCGGCACCGCGGTCTGGAACCTCACCGGTTTCCCGGCCGGCTATCACGTGAAACGCGACTTTGCCCGCGCCGAGCCGGGAGCCCAACTGAAGCTGGAAGTTGCCGGCACGACCGCCCATCTGCGGTGGTTCGAATTAGTGTTTTGACCAAGGAGACTATCGAATGACTGGAGCCTATCCACACGATCACCATCACGGTCACGGCTGCGGCTGCCACGGCGGCCCGCCCATGCGCATGTGCCGGCGCGACTCCAAGGAGCTTCTCGTCGAGGACAGCGGAACCGGAAACACCGGAAATACCGGGACCACAGGCGCTGCCGGCGCCGCCCCGGCCCCCTCGCCGACCACCGGCATTGCCAATACGCCGGGCGATACAGTTGTCGGAAGGCAGGGCACCAGCGGCCGTGCCATCATCGGCGGAGGGTGCTGCGTCAGTCTTTCCGTCGAATACCGGCCTTCCACGGTCTCCATTGCCAACCCTCCCCTGGCATTCGTCGAAGTGACCGTGACCGATAGCGCGGGAACCGTGCTGGCCTGGGTCAAGGAGTTCAAAGAAGGGTACCACGTGCAGGAATGCATCATCACCACCAACCCCGGCGCTATCTTGAGAGTTTTCGTGAGTAATGCTATAGCGCGCGTGCGGTGGTGCGAAGTATTCAGTTGCTGAAACGGAGCGCGACATGGCGGAAACGAACCAGCAGACCACCAGCGGCACCAAGCCATCGCCCGAATCGGGCGCCGCCGCCGGCCAGAGGGCGAAACGGGCATTTGAAGACTGGCGCCAGCGCACGTCGGGCGCCCCTCCCTTTCCAACCGGCGGTCCGCCCTTCGGCGGCTTTCCAATGCCGGGCCCGTTCGGCTTTCCGCCGGGATTCGGGAGCACGGCGCAGGCCATCGGCGGCCAGTCGGCGGCCGTAGCGGGCTCGCTCTTCAACAGCCTGACCACCACCCTCCGCCTGGCCCTGGAGCTCATCAATGCCAATCTCGAAGGCATGCTGGCCGGCAGTTATTCGCAGGGCGGCGGATACGGCCACGGCGGCGGACATGGCCACGATCATGGCTGCGGCTGCGATTGCGGCCAGGATTGTTGCGAGCAGTTCGGCGCATCGTGCGGCTGCTGCCGGCCGTCGGTGAACAACTGCGGCTGCTGCTAGCCTTCGACCGTGAACACCCGCGTCTCGTGGGCCCGCAGCCCCAGGCGCGCCCGTCCGTCTGCGACCGAGGGCGTTCCGCCGCTGCCGCCTATCTCCCTCAACTCCGCCGCGGCAGCCCAGGGCCAGACGATTTCCACCGTAGGGGAATCGCGCACGCCGCAGTTGGCGATCACGATTACCTGTCCCGCGCAGCCCGGTGGTTTTCCGCCGGTTCTGCAATAGGCGAGCACGCCCTCGCCTCCCTCTACATCCAGAAACTCCAGCTCGTTGCGGCGCAGGGCGGGATGGGCGGCGCGCAGCCGGATGAGTTCCGGAATTCCATACGATTCCTCGCGCGCCGATTCTTCTCCCGCCAGAAACATCGGGATGCCGGCGGCCGTAAGCATGAGCGCGAAGGTGCTGCGCAGCATTTCCTTCGCTGTCCTCTCCCGCCCGATGGCTCCGTCCAGTCCTCCCAGGTAGTACGGCAGCAGCCGATTCTCCTCGCCCGGAGGCACATCGTGAGAAGTGCAATACGCCACGCGGTTGGCCAGGTCTGAAAACCCGGCGTTGCTCGCGCCGAGCAACCTCCGGGCGCACGCCTCGGGCATCGGATCCGACACCAGCCGCCGGATTTCGTCCCGGAAGCCGAAATCCCAGACGGCGTCCACCACTCGCCTGCCGTTGTATCCCGCGCCGGTCGTGATTTCGATCCGCCTTCCGGAGTCCTCTCCGATGACCACGAACGGGCGCTGTCCCCGATATAGCCGATCCTGCAGCGCGTGTGCCCGGTCGGTGAGCGTCTGGATGAATTCGTAATTGTCGATGCCCTTAAACTCGTCTATGCGGAACCCGTCCACGTGATACTCCTCGATGAAGAACGCCGCTACCTGGTACTGGAATTCGCGCGCGTGGAATCTGCCGCCTTGCGGCGTCCGGTAGCGGAAAACATCCCCGCCCCAGGCCGGCCTCGGCCTGAGCTCCCGGTCCGGCTCCTCCGCGCCGTCCCGGAGAAAGAACCAGTCGAACGCCAGGTCCCGCAAAGGACACTCGTGCGCGTGATTCATCACCAGGTCCATAATCACGCGGATGCCCCTCTGGTGACACCGCTTGATAAAGCGGCGTAGGGCGGCGGGCGAGCCGATGGCGCGATCCGGCGCGAAGAAAAAGCGCGTGCCGTAACCGCCGTTGAGCTGGTCGGGAGAGTCCTGAATGGGGAGCATCTGAATGCAGTTCACGCCCGACCGCGCAAGGGCGCGCTCGATTTCGTCGAGTAGCGGGCCTTCGAGCGTGGGGCGGCCGTCGCCGCGCTCCGGCTGGCGCAGCGGAAGCTCGCACATGACCAATTCGTTGTTTCCAGGCAGGCCGCCCGGCGGCAGCTCGCCTTCCCAGGAAAACGCCGGCCGCACCCGCCTTCCCTGGCGCAGGTGCATCACCGCGCGCAGGCACGGACCATCCGATAATTCCTCGGCGTAGGGATCCACCACCGATCGCCGCGTCCCTCCGCGATCCACCTCGAATTCGTATTCGTAGGCTCCGTCCGCGAGGCCCAGAGTCCGCAGGTCGATGTCCCACCAGCCGCCGTCACGCGGGCCGCGCAGCGGAATTGGCGGCGAAATCGGCCGCAGACGCAGCGCCACGCCATCCGCCTCCGGCGCCGGAACCGAGAGCACACTGGTGGATTGGGTTTCCATCGCGGGCCAGGATTGAGCATCATACCATCGGCAGGCACGCGTGCCTTAGGGACGCCGCAACAATAACCGCGCAGATGCAACCGTGGCGCGGGCACTCGTGCCGGCCGCGCCGAGACTCTTCTCGGCGCTTGTGGCCGCCAGCAAGCATGGGCCTGCCGGCACTCGTGCCGGCGCCACGTCACGTACCGCGCAATGTTCAGTTATTTTTGAGGCGAATCCTCAGTTCGGATACGTCTCCCCCGGCCGCACAATCCGGATCTGATGG
>Ga0335078_10003532_pt1 | contig 23258 bp, 21 predicted proteins | sample Lox_Sample_32_FD_206711 | JGI IMG/M metagenome (GOLD analysis project Ga0335078, IMG submission 206711) | Soil microbial communities from Loxahatchee National Wildlife Refuge, Florida, United States - Lox_Sample_3.2 | ecosystem: Environmental > Terrestrial > Soil > Wetlands | place: USA... | reverse complement strand
GGCAAGTGGATCGTCTTCGTCGAGAATAAAAACGGCCTGCTGATGCGGCCCGACAGTAAGCTGTACATCGTGCCGTTTGAAGGCGGCACGGCGCGCCGTATGAACTGCAACATGTCGCCGATGAACTCCTGGCACACGTTTTCGCCAAACGGCCGCTGGCTCGCGTTTTCGTCGAAAGGACGCTCGCTGTTCACCCAGTTATTCCTGACCCATATCGACGAGGACGGCAACGACAGTCCGGCCATCCTGGTGGAAAACGCGACGGCGGCAAATCGCGCCGTGAATATCCCTGAATTCGTGAACGTCGCGCCGGATTTCATTCAAACCATGAACGCGCCGGCCACCGAATTCTACCGGTTGTTCAACGTCGCCATCGGGCTGCAGATCAAAGGCGACATGGAGGCCGCCATCGCCGAATGGAAGACTGCGCTGGCCATGAGCCCGGACGAGCCCGCGGCGCTGTACAACCTGGGTGTGGCGCTGGCCGTCACCAAGCATGACGATGAGGCCCTTCTGACGCTGCGCAAGGCGCTGGAGCTGAAGCCCACGGACGCAAAGACCCAGTCCGGCCTGGGCATTGCGCTGTTGCGCGCCAAGCAACCCGACGAGGCCATGGTGCACCTGCAAAAGGCGATCGAGCTGAATCCGAGGGACGCCAAAGCCCAGGGCGCGCTGGGGAGTGTGCTGGCCGAGCGGGGACAGATTCAGGAAGCGATTCCCCACTTTCAGCAGGCGCTGGAACTGGATCCCAAGGACGCCGACACGCAGAACTATATTGCCGTCGCGCTGGTGCGCGCGGGCCGGGCCGAAGCGGCCATCCCATTCCTCGAAAAAGCCCTGGAGGCCGCTCCGGACGCGCCCGAAATGCACGGCAACCTGGGCGTGATTCTATCCCGGCAAGGCCGCTTCGACGAAGCCATTCCGCATCTCGAGAAAGCGCTTGCGGGCGGGTTCGATCCGGCCGAGACACACCGCGCCCTAGGCCGCGCGCTGGCCGGCAAAGGGCGATTCGCCGAAGCGATTCCGCATTTCGAGGCGGTAGCGAGTCCCGACGATCCCCTTTCGCTGGGGGCGCTGTCGTCGATCTACGCGAGCGTGGGCCGGTTGGAGGACGCGCTGCGGGTGGCCAGGCAGGGCCTCGCGGTGGCCACCCAGCGCAATGACCGCGATTTGATCCAGGCTTTCACGACCAGCATCTCACTTTACGAAAAAGCGGCGCAGCACTAGCCAGTGGGGCAGGACTCCAGTCCTGCGCGGGTCCTCCAGGACCCGCTCTTCGGTCCGAGCGCAGGACTCCAGTCCTACCCCACGAATCCCTTACGGCTGTTTGGGATCGATCAACTGCCGCAGCCGTCTGAATTCTTCGCGCTGGTGCAAAGCGTCTTCTTTGCGCCCCAGCTTGGCGTAAGCGGAGGCCAAGTTGAAGTGCGACTCGGGACTGCCAGGCGCCAGGCGGACCGCAGCTTCGAATTCCCGCGCCGCGCCTGCGGCGTCGTCCACGGCTAACATCACTCTGCCGAGGGTCACGTGCGTGGCGAAATCGTCCGGCGCCAGTTTCACAGCCTTTTCGGCACACTCGCGAGCGCTGCGCGTGTCGGCCAGCTTGAGATAAATGGCCGCCAAACTGACCAGCGCCGGTATATGCTCTGGGTCCAAAGCGAGGGTTTTTCGGATCTCCACAACGCCCCGGTCCGGGTCCTCCTGCATAAGGTAGGCGCCGTACCGGAAATGTACATTGGGCTCGTTGGGATAGTCGCGCACTACGATAGCGAATTTCGCTAGAGCTTCCTTTGAATCCTGCTCCATGACGGCGGCCATGGCGTCTCCAAGCTTAAAGACCTTGTCCCGCTCGGATTCGGGCACCTCCGGCGGTGTCCAGGATTTCCGCAATCCAGCGATGCCCGCGGCCACGATGATCGCCGGCGTCTTCTTGTCGTCTCGCGTTAACTGGACCAGCGTGGTGATGGCCTTCTCAAAGCTGTTCAGCTTGATGAGGACGAGGGCCAGGTGCACCCGCGCGGCGCGCGAAAGCTCGGCGGGCTCATGGAATCCCAGGCGCTGTGCCTGCAGGAGGCTCTTGAGCGCCGCATTGTAATCCCCGAGATGGTATTCGCAGAGCCCCGCCATGGTCCATGTGGGAGATTGGTCCGGTCTTAGCGTAGCCAGCCGCTGGAAGTCGCTGGCGCATGGTTTATATTGGTTCTGGTCATATTCAATGGATCCGGCCTCCCAGAGGCCATCGGCCCAGTCCGGCTTAAGCTTAAGCGCTTTCCTGAAGAGGGCCAGCGCGTCGCCGAGCCGCTTGGCGTCTCGCGCCTCGGCCGCCTGTCGCGACAGGACATCGAAGGATGGCGCGGGCTGTGTGGCTGGCGCGGGTTTCGCGGAGGTGGCCTGCATCAGCAAAGCTGCGGCGAATGCGATCATGCGTCTCTACTGATGTTATAGCAGGGGGTGGGGCAGACCTCCAGGTCTGCGGCCGACGTCCTCGTCGGCCAGCGGGTCCTGGAGGACCCGCGCAGGACTGGAGTCCTGCCCCACCGTTCAGGGGCTTTCGTCCACCACCTCGATGGCATTAATGCAAGCGTAGTTCACCACCGGCACAAACGATAGCACGATCTTGCCCTGCGCGTTGGGAGTGATTCCGTGAAAGCTCTTTTCGATGGCGCGTCGCGTCCCACCGGCCGCGCGGAAAATGTCGAAATTACGGAGCAGCGCGATGCCGTTGCAGTACACGTCGAAAAGGCGGCTTCCCAGTCCCCCGCCGCCGGGCCTGCCGGGGCCGAACCAGGATTCCGCGAATCTCAGGTTTACTGTATAGCGGCCATCCACAACTGGAATCGTATAAGTGAAATTGCCGAAGCGCTCGGCCCCAAACATCTCCGGATCGGGCGTGTTGGTCACCGGCTCGGAACGCGCCACCGTGGAACCATGGATGAAGTAGCGGTCGGCGCCCCAAACCACTCCACGCCGATCCGTATAGTTGTGGCTCCCGGCCACGATGCGCACCGGATGCATCCGTCCCGGAATGCCGGGCACGATCTCAATGGCGTTTAGAAAAGGCGTTTCCTTGAACAACGCGGCGAAATGCAGGTGCAACATGCCGTCCTTGGCGGGCGAGACGTTTTTGAAGACTTTCTCGTCGGCCATGTCGCTGCCGCCGGCGTCGGAGATTACGTCGAAGACCATCAGCGCGGGCGTATCGTTGATCAGAACCCGGAATACCCGGCTGGATTCGGCGCCTCCGGCCGTGTTGGTCTCGCCGAAGAGCGTTTCGGCGAAATACAAATGAAGCTCATAAACGCCGGGCTTCAAAGGGATGTTGTAGCTGAAATCGCCTTCGCGCCGGGAGCGGAACAGCTCCGGGTCGGGCGTACCCGAAATCACATGGCCCGGCGTAGCGAAGACCGATCCGCCCTGGAAGAACCGGTCACCGGACCAGACGTTGCCGGTCCGGTCCACGTATCGCTCAGCGGACGAACCGGCTCGGATGCGGATCTCCTCCGACTCGGCGCCCGCGGAGCTTTTCTGCGTGACCCCGCCCTTAGGAGGCAGATGCGCCCGGTAATACCAGATGCCGGCAGCCAAAGCCACCACAATCGCCGGCACTCCCACCAAGGCGGCTAACCGGCGCAAAGAGGGACGACCCCATGGCCGCGCGATGATGGAGGGTACCGCAATCGGCTGGGCTGGCACCAGCGCCGCTGGCGCAGGCGGCGGCGCGGCCTCTAACGCTAAAGCTACGGCCTCCTCATCGCCCCCATTGGGGTCGGACTCGGGCGCTTCGCCGTTGCTTGCAGACCGGCCGTTCTCGACAAACTGGGGCACGTATTGCCCCGACGGTATGACGATGCGCAAATGGCGGTGCGCGCCTTCGTTTTCGTAGTACTGTTTCAGCCGCTTCCGCAGACGGAACGCCTCCACCCGGACGATCGAATCCTGTCTGGGATCGAAGCTTCCTGGACGGCCCAAGGCCTCTACCGCGATGTTGTATTCCTTGATCTGGTTGGCCTGGCCTTCAAAATACTTAGTACACACGTATTCGAGGAGCAGAGCCAGACTGGGCGCTTTCGCGAAGATTCCCGACGCGATTACCGCCGCCAACTCGGCCTTGCAATGGTCCGGATCCGGAACAGCCGACATGGGCCTTTCCCTAAGCATTATGAATGACTTGCGGGTATTGTCTGCAAGCCGTTAACTCCCTTGAAGCCGCTGTAACCTGATACCAGATTAGCAGTAACGCACCTGAAAAGAAAGCTGTTTTTCAGAGTAACCACTCTTTTCGTGTGAGTTAACAGCTTTAGCCTTTACGCCGCGGGCCTAGTGGATATATATTACGGAAGGTCTCGTTTCAAGTGCTTAAGGAGTCTCGAATCTGGAGTCTATCCAGTTTCATGTCAATGGGCAAACAGAACAAAGGGAGCAAAGAGGTACTATGAAGAACCGCACCGTATTCCTCGTCGGATTGGCGTTGTTGATTCTGTCGGCCATGAACTTGTCGGCACAATTCACCTCCGCCACGCTGACCGGAGTCGTATCCGACCCGTCTGGCGCCGTCGTGCCGCAGGCCAAGGTCAAACTCGTCAACGAGCAAAGTGGCGTTGTGCGTGAATCCGTCACGAACAATGACGGTTACTACACGTTCGCCGGGATGAGCGTGGGCGATTTCACCTATAAACTAACGGTCGAAGCAAAGGGTTTCGTCACCTACGACGCGCCGGGCATCTCGCTGCTCGGTGGCGAGAAGCGCAACGTCAACGTCACGTTAAAGGTTGGCAACACATCGGAGACTGTCGAAGTGGTTGGCGTGGCCGATTCGATCGTGCCTGTGGATTCCGGCGAGAAGTCGGAAACGCTGACAACAAAAGAGTTGGAAAATTACGTACAGGTCGGGAGCAACGCGGCCGAGTTCATCAAGATCATGCCCGGCTTCGGCATCCAGAACGGTACGTCGAACAAGGCCAATTACAACGGCCAAGTCATTGGAATCAACGCCAATGGCGACGCCGGCAGCCAAAGCCCGCTGAACAACGCATACTCTTACAACGGGCTGCCCAGCAACTCGCTGGACATCACGGCGGATGGCGCCCACGTATCGGACCCGGGCTGCAACTGCGATACGCCGGTCAATCCGAATTCCGACATGGTTTCCGAATTTAAGCTGATGGCTTCGAATTTCAGCGCGGAAAACCAGAAGGGGCCCATCGTTATCAGTTCGGTCGCCAAGGCCGGCGGCAGCGAATTCCACGGTTCGGGCTTTTTCTATGCCAGGAATTACGAGCTGAACGCCAACGACTGGCTGTTTAACTATAGCGGCCAATCACAGCCCCACAACAAGTACTACTACCCCGGCGGCACCATCGGCGGCCCGGTATTGATCCCCGGCACCAGGTTCAACAAGAACCGCAACAAGCTGTTTTTCTTCACCGGCTTTGAGTACTTCTACCAAGTGCTGGATACCGGCCTGCTGCGCGCCACGGTCCCCACCGCCAGCGAACTGACGGGCAATTTCTCTCCGGCTTCGATTGCCGGGGAAGGCCCGGTTACCGCGACCGGCGGAGCCCCCGGGCAACTCAACGCCGCCGCTCAGACCATGTTTCCGGGCGGGCAGATTCCGCAAACCGGCGCCCCCGGAACCGCCTATGTCGATCCCAACATGACCGCCCTGCTGAAGCTGTACCCCCAGCCCAATGCAAACGCGGCCACCGATGGCGGCTACAACTACGTGCAGGCCGAAACGTTCAACCAGAACAACACGCAGTGGATGACCCGCATCGACTACAGCATCAGCGACAATACCAAGCTGTTTGTGCGCTACAACCTGCAGAACGAGACACAGCAGTTCCCGGTGGGTCTCTGGTGGCGCCAGGACCAGCAAGTGCCCTATCCGACTCCGGTGTTGGGCAAGAACACTTCATCGTCGGTGTCGGTGTCGTTGACTCACGTGTTCAGCCCGTCGATGACCAACGAATTTGTTTTCGGTTATACCTATATTGGCTTCCCGAACGTCTTCTCCGATCCTTCGAAGGTGGATCGCACGACGGTTGGATACTCTTACACGGGCCTGTACAAGAACGGCGTGGCGCAAATCCCATCGTTTGGCGGCACGGGTTGGACAAACCAGGAAGCCGCGTTGGTTTTCAATCCCGGCGGCTTTGAAGATGGCGGCCCAACCCAGGGTCTCTACGCCGACAAGTACATGCCGAGCCTCAGCGACACGATCACCAAAGTGGTCGGCACCCATACCATCAAAGGCGGCTTCTTCTGGGAATGGATTCGCAACGCCCAGCCCGCTAATGACGACACCAATGGCGATTTGTCGGTCTGGTCGTCCCAGTCGCAAAGTTTCGGCAACGAGTATGCCGATCTGGTCACCGGTAACGCCAGCAATTCGTACACCGAGTCCTCCAAGAATCGCGTCAACGATATCGCCTACAACACGTACGAGCCTTGGGTACAGGACGACTGGAAGGTCACCCGCAGGCTGACTTTGAACTTTGGTCTTCGCATGACCCACTTCCAGCCTTGGTATGACCGCGAAGGATACGGGTATTCCATCTTTATCCCGGGAAATTACAGTGCGACCAACCCGAACTGTACGCTCCTTTCATACTGCGGATTTGAATGGCATGCGCAGGATTCCAGCGTTCCGAATCCTGGCTTCCCGACACGCACTTTGTTCTATCAGCCGCGCTTCGGCGTAGCGTATGACCTGACCGGGCAGGGCAAGACCGTGCTCCGGGGTGGCTGGGGCCGGTACTACTTCCATTCCGGCCAGTTTACCGCCGGCTTGGACGTCTCCGCGGGCGTGCAGACCGTCAGCTTGGGCGCCGCCGCCTTGGGCCTCTCGCATCTATACGCCAACCAGTTAGATACGCTCAACTTCGCGAAGCAGCCCGGATCTCCGTCGGCGGTGGACGCCACGGACAATACCCAGCCGCACACCGACAGCTACAACTTCACGGTCTCTCAGCGGACACCGTGGTCGGGGCTGGCGGAATTCTCCTATGTCGGCAACAAGACGAGCAACATCGCCGGTAACTACCAGGACATCAACCCGGTTCCGGTCGGCGCGATGCTGTCGTCGGTCAACGGCGGCAAGGACCCCAACAGCTTGGCTGCGCAAAACTTCCGTCCGTATTCTCTCTACAACGATTTGAACATCGCCGACAACATTGCCTATTCGAACTACAACGCGTTCCAGATGACCTGGGTGCGTTCCAAGGGGCGATACAACATCAACTTCAACTACACGTTCGGCAAGGCGTTGGGCATCGTGAATTTCAACGACCAGTTCAACCTGAAGAACGACTACGGTGTCTTGCCCACAAACCGCACGCAAATCTTCAACATCGCGTACTCCATCGAGTTGGGGAGTCCAACCCATGACAAGATTTTGGGTGGATTCATCAACGGCTGGCAACTCTCCGGCATCACGCAGGCGGAAAGCGGCCAGAATCTGGCAGGGGCGGGACCCAGCGGCGAGAACTTCGGCATGAATCTGAACGGGCAGTCGGTTCCGGGCACGACTTTCAACATTAGCGATACATCGCTGCTCGGCACGCCCGATATTACGCTCAACCCGATTGAGACATGCAATCCGACGGCGAATCTCGCGCCGCACCAGTACATCAACGCGGCTTGTTTCGCTCCACCGACACAAATCGGCCAGAACGGTCCTAACGTCATTCGGCCGATTTACGGACCGGCGTTCTTCAACTCCGACCTGGGAATTTTCAAAAACTTCCAGATGGGTGAATCGAAGAAGCTGCAGTTCCGGGCCAACGCTTACAACTTCCTGAACCACCCGCTGTATTCCTTCAACGGCAATAACCTGTCGCTCGGCTTTACGAATGGTGTATTGAGCACGCCGAATTTCGGGTACGCTTACGAAAAACAAGGAAATCGCGTGGTGCAACTCGCGGTCAAGTTTATGTTCTGATCGCGATTCGCAGGCAATTTAGACCAACAAAAGAGCGTCCCCTTCGCGGGGGGCGCTCTTTTTTTCTTTGTGGGGCGGACCTCCAGGTCTGCGCGGGGCCTCCAGGACCCGCTCCTGGCCGACGTGGACGTCGGCCGGAGGACTGGAGTCCCGCCCCACTTTACTTTGCATTCCTCAAAATGGTACTCTAAGTGCTTCATAATGCGTACAGTTGACTTGATCCAGAGAAAACGCGACGGCGGCGAACTGTCCCCCGAAGAGATTTCGTACTTAGTGGACGGATATACGCGCGGAGAAATACCCGACTACCAGATGTCGGCATTTCTCATGGCGGTCTTTTTCGCCAACATGACAGACCGGGAAGTGAGCCGGTTAACCGAATCCATGATGCATTCGGGCGAAACGCTCGATCTTTCCGGGATTCCGGGCGTCAAGGTGGACAAGCATTCCACGGGCGGCGTGGGCGACAAGACCACGCTGATTGTGGCGCCGCTGGCGGCGGCGGCGGGCGTCGTCGTGCCCACCATGGGCGGGCGCGGCCTGGGCCACACGGGCGGCACGGTGGACAAGCTCGAATCCATTCCCGGAATGCGCACCAATCTGAGCGTCGAGGAACTCAAAGAGCAACTCGCCACGGTAGGACTCTGCTTCCTGAGCCAGACCTCCGAACTGGCCCCCGCCGATGGCCGGATCTACTCGTTGCGCGATGTGACCGCCACGGTGGAGTCCATTCCGCTGATCGCGTCTTCCATCATGTCCAAGAAGCTCGCCGAGGGCGTGGATGCGCTGGTGCTCGACGTCAAGGTGGGCAACGGCGCATTCATGAAGAAGCAGGTGGATGCGCGGCGTCTGGCGCAGACCATGGTGGGTATCGGGCGCCGCATGGACAAACGCGTCCAGGCGCTGATCACGGACATGAACCAGCCCCTGGGTTACGCAGTGGGGAACGCCTTGGAGGTGATGGAGGCCTCGCAGACGCTGCAGAACGCCGGCCCGGCGGATCTGACGCGCCTGTGCATCGAGCTGGCGGCGCGTATGATCTTCGTCGCCCGGATCGAGCCCTCGCTCGAAGAAGCGCGCCGGCTAGCGGAGAAGAACCTGGTGGATGGCTCGGGCTACCGGAAGTTGAAGCAGGCGGTCGAAGCGCAGGGAGGCAATGCACAGGCGCTCGACCGGTTTGAGTTGCTGCCCAACGCCACGGGCATGCGCGAGGTGGTGTCGCCTCGTGGCGGCTATGTCAGCGTCATTAACGCGCGGGATATTGGCCTGGCGTCCAACATGATCGGCGCGGGACGCGACCGCAAGGAAGACGCAGTCGATCCGGCCGTGGGCGTGATCCTCGAAGTGAAGGTGGGCGAGAAGGTGGAGGCGGGTTCGGTGCTGTGCCGCCTTTACCACACCAAGGAAGACCGCGTGGAAGAGGCGGCCGAAATGGTCGAGGACGCCTTCCGCATCTCGGCGCAGCGCCCCGACGACCGGGAACTGATCCTGGAAGTTGTAAGTTAGGACTCTGGTGCAGCCTTTGTCCAGCCGCTGGTGGGGCGGGCGTCCACGCCTGCGGCGGGTCTCCAGACTCGCCTCTGCGCCGTCAGTCCGTTGGCGGAGTTGCGCTGGACCATGGAAAGCTGTCTGCGGATTCAACGAACCCGGCTTTAACTGGATTGTTGATAATATATCTTTCAATGCGCCGGAACTCTTCCCCGTTCCGCACCAAATGATCGTAGCTTTCGTTCTGCCAAAAGGGTTCTCCGGGACGTCCCAGCAGTTGGTTGGCTTGCCGCGCACTATAGCCTTTCAATCGGCGCAGGATAGACGATACATCGATATGGGGCGTGAAAAGCAAGTGAACGTGATTCGGCATGATCACCCAGGAGTGCAGATCGCAATCAGACTCGGAGTGCTGAATGCAACTCCGGACCAGTCCGGCAACGGCCGGCTGTTTCAGATGAACGGGTCCGAAGCGCGCGGTGCCGAGCAATCGGTCCATTGCGGCAAATGCCTCCCCGGAGGTCAAACTTTCTTTAGTGAATTCGCGGCCCGCTGGCAAGCTGCCATGAAGGCGAAAGGTCACGAAGAGCGGTTGTCCGATAGCATAGATGTGCGGCAAGCGGCGTTGTGAGAAATCCATGACGAATGTACAGTGGTGCGGGAGAGCCGGGGATCTCAGCCAAAGCGGGTCTGGAGACCCGCTGCAGGCGTGGACGCCCGCCCCACGACGGGCTTGGATGTCTGCAGCAGAAGGAGACCGCTAATGCAACGGTTCACCGGGCTGTTGGGTCTCGCCGCAATTCTGGCCATCGCCTGGCTGTTCTCCACCCACAAGCGCGCCATCAAGCTGCGCATCATCCTGTGGGGCATGGGCCTCCAAATCACTTTTGCCCTGCTGGTGCTGAAGACCGACTTCGGCAAGATCTTCCAATGGATTGGCTCGGGCGTCAACGCCATGCTGAACTACGCCGAGGCGGGCAGCAACTTCGTCTTCGGGCCGTTGGGCATCAAGACCGGGCCCTTCGGCGTCGTGTTCGCCTTCCAGGTGCTGCCGATCGTCATCTTCATTGCATCGTTCTTCGCCATCCTGTACTACCTGGGCGTCATGCAATGGGTCGTAAAAGGCATGGCCATCGTGATGCAAAAGGTGATGGGGGCTTCGGGCGCGGAGTCGCTCAATGTGGCGGCCAGCATCTTCATGGGCCAGACCGAAGCGCCCCTGACCATTAAGCCCTTCATCGCCGGCATGACGCAGTCCGAGTTGTTCACCATCATGACCAGCGGCATGGCGCACGTTTCCGGAGCGGTGATGGCTGCCTACGTGAAGATCGCCGGCGTAAGCATCGAACATCTGCTCACCGCGGTGATCATGACCGCACCCGCCACCATCATGCTGGCTAAGATCTTCTATCCGGAAGTGGACAAGCCGGCCACTGCCGGCCGCGTGGAAGTCCGGATCGAAAAGACCGCGGTCAACGTGATCGACGCCGCCGCGCAAGGCGCCGGCGACGGCCTGCACCTGGCATTGAACATCGGCGCCATGCTGATCGCGTTTCTGGCGCTGATCGCCATGCTGAACGGCATGCTCGGCTGGGTGCACGGGCTGCCTCACATGGCTTGGCTTCCGGGGACCATGCAGCAGATCTTCGCGGTCGTTTTTGCGCCGCTGGCCTGGCTGATGGGCGTGCCGTGGAAGGATGCGCCGACCATCGGCAACCTGCTCGGCACGCGGCTGGTGTTGAACGAATTCGTGGCGTTTCTCGAACTCGGACCGCTCAGGCCGCACCTCGATCCGCGCTCGTTCACCATCGCCACCTATGCGCTGTGCGGCTTCGCCAATTTCAGTTCCATCGCCATCCAGATCGGCGGCATCGGCGCGCTCGCTCCCAACCGGAAATCCGATCTGGCGCGGCTGGGGTTGAAGGCCGTGGCCGCCGGCAGCATGGCCAACTTCATGTCCGCCTGCATTGCGGGGATGCTGCTGTGATCGCCCATGATTAACAAAGCCGTGCGGTTCCTCGAATCGAAAACGGCGTTGCGGCCGCGCGTGGCCGTGGTGCTGGGCAGCGGACTGGGCGCTTTCGCCGATGAGCTCGCGGACCGTACAGAGATCCCTTACGCCGCGATTCCCGGCTGGCCATGCGCGACGGCTATCGGACATGCGGGCAAGCTGGTGTTCGGCAAATTGGGCGCGCTGGACGCCGTCGTGATGGCGGGCCGCGTGCATCTGTACGAAGGCTACACGCCGGCGCAGGTCACCTTCGGCGTGCGTGTGCTGGGATCGCTGGGCGTGCGGACTATCGTCTTCACCAATGCGGCGGGAGGCATCAACCTGGCGCTGGAGCGCGGCGGCCTGGTGCTGATTTCCGATCACATCAATCTGCAAGGCTCGAATCCCCTGGTGGGTCCTAACGACGAGGCATTAGGGCCGCGCTTTCCGGACATGTCGGAAGCGTATTCGCGCAGCCTGCGCGCGCTGGCGCACGAAGCGGGCAGCGAAATCGGCATCCGAATGGCGGAGGGCGTATACGCCGCCGTGTTGGGACCGAGCTATGAAACCCCGGCCGAAATCCGCTACCTGCGGGCTATCGGCGCGGACCTGGTGGGGATGTCCACCGTGCCGGAAGCGATCGTGGCTAATCACATGGGCATGCGCGTGCTGGGCATCTCCTGCGTGACCAACATGGCCGCCGGCATCCTGCCGCAGAAGATCAGCCACGCGGAGGTGCTGGAAACCGGCGAGATGGTGCGGGGCACGCTAGTGAAGTTTCTGCGTGCGCTGCTGCCGAGGATGGAGACCTAGTGGGGCAGGACTCCAGTCCTGCGGCCCGCGTCCACGCCGGCCTGGGGGCGGGTCCTGGAGGTCTACCCCACAAGAAAGTGGACAGTAGGACAAGTGGAGACCGTTAAATGGACCCGTTAGTCGCAGCCGCGCTGAGCGCCCGGCAAAATGCCCACGCGCCATTCTCCCACTTCAAAGTCGGCGCGGCGCTGGAGGACTCCGCAGGGCGCATTTACACCGGCTGCAATGTCGAGAACGCCTCTTACGGGCTGACCCTCTGCGCCGAGCGCGTGGCCGTCTTCAAGGCCGTCTCCGAAGGCGCGCGCCAGTTCCGACGCGTGGCCGTGGTGGCGGACACCGATACCCTGACGCCGCCCTGCGGCGCTTGCCGCCAGATCCTGTGGGAGTTCTGCGGCGATGCGGAGCTGGTGCTTGCCAACCTGCGCGGTCAAACGGAAACCTTCCGCCTAAAAGATCTGTTACCGAGGCCCTTCGATGCGTCTTTTTTGTAGCTTTCTGCTTTACATCTCGGCGCTGGCCGCCGAATCCGCCGATTGGATCTGGACGGCCCGCTATGTGGTCACCATGGACGCCCAGCGGCGGGTGATCGACAACGGCGCGATCGCCATCCGCGGTGAGCGGATCCTGGCCGCCGGCCCGAAGGCCGAGATCGAGCGACGCTATCAGCCACGCCAGCGCCTGGACCGGCCCGATGCCATCCTGGCGCCCGGTTTGATCGACACCCACACACACGCGGCCATGTCCCTATTCCGCGGTATCGCCGACGATCTGCGCTTGCAGGACTGGTTGGAGCATTACATCTTTCCGGCGGAAGCCCGCAACGTGACGCCCGATTTCGTGCGCTGGGGCACGCGGCTCGGCTGCCTGGAAATGCTTCTCTCCGGCACCACCACTTACACCGACATGTATTACTTCGAGGACGTGGTGGCCGAAGCCACCAAAGAAGCCGGCATGCGCGGCGTCTTGGGGGAAACGATTATCGGCTTTCCCTCCCCGGATGCCAAGACGCCTAAAGACGCGCTGGCCTTCACCGAAAAACTCCTCACCCGCTTTCATGGCGACGCGCTGATCGTGCCCGCCGTGGCGCCGCACGCCATCTATACCAACTCGGACGAGACGCTCAGAGCCTGCCGCGCGCTCGCCAACCGGCATGACGCACCGCTCCTGATTCATCTTTCGGAAACCAAACACGAGAACGACGAGTGCATGGCGAAGCGCCACGCGACCCCCACAAAGGCTCTCGACAGGCTGGGCTTCTTCAACGGCCGGACCATTGCGGCGCACGCTGTCTGGGTGGACGAAGCCGACCTGGCGATCCTGAAATCGCGGGGCGTGGGGATCGCGCATTGCCCATCCAGCAATATGAAGCTGGCGAGCGGCATCGCGCCAGTGACGCGCATGCTGGCGCTGGATCTGCCGGTGGGCCTGGGCCCCGATGGCCCCGCCGGCAGCAACAACGATTTAAATATGTTTGAAGAGATGGACCTGGCGGCCAAGCTGCAGAAGGTGACCACCGGCGATCCGCGCAGCGTGCCCGCGGAGGCGGCCGTCGAGATGGCCACCATCCGCGGCGCGCGCGCACTGGGCATGGAAAAAGAGATCGGCTCGCTCGAGGCCGGCAAGCGCGCCGACCTGATCTCCATCCGTCTGGACCGGCCCAACGCCGTGCCCTTGTACAACGTCTACTCGCAAATGGTCTACGCGCTCAAAGGCAGCGATGTGGAGGACGTGATGGTGAACGGCAAGATGCTGGTGAAGGATGCGCAGCCGCTAACGCTCAACGCGGCGCAGATCGAGGCGAAGGCCAGGGAATACAGGCAGCGGGTGCAGGAGTCCCTCCGGTGAGAGCACCGATTCGCGCGTGGATTGTTTTTCTCGGGACGCTGGGGCTCAACTGTCTGTGGGGCCAGGGCGGATCGGCGGCACACGGTTGGCCGGTTACGACGCCGCGGGCCGTGGGCCTCGATGCGGAAGCGTTGGCCCGCTTCGATGCCGACATCGCCAGCGGAAAGTACGGAAACGTCGACAGCATGCTCATTATCCGGCATGGGAAGGTAGCCTACGACCGGACGTATGCGCGCGATTACGACAAGATTTATGGCGTGCAGGCGCATGAGACGAATGCGTTGAACGCGCACGATCAGAGCGGCCCTTACAACTACTTCAATCCCTGGTGGCATCCGTACTACCGGCGCGGCGACCTGCACACCCTGCAATCGGTGAGTAAGACGGTGACATCGGCCACCATTGGGGTGGCGGTAACGCGCCATGAGTTTCCTTCGCTGGACACGCCTGTCTTGAAATTCTTCGATGAGAGCAAGGTGGCGAACTTGGATGCGCGGAAGCGGCGGATGACGATCCGGCACTTGCTCACCATGACCGCGGGGCTGGAGTGGCACGAGGACCTGCCCTACAACGATCCGAGAAACTCGAGCAGCATCATGGAGGCGGCGGCGGACTGGGTGCAGTATGTGATTGACCAACCGATGGCGGACGAGCCAGGCAGCCGGTTCAATTACAGCAGTGGCGCGGCGGAGTTACTCGCCCACATTTTCCGCGTCGCGACGGGGCATGACATTGAGGAGTATGCGGCCCAGAACCTGTTCGCGCCGCTTGGGATCGAGCGGTTCTATTGGAAGCGGATTCCCTGGGGGCTGGCCGATACCGAAGGCGGCCTTTATCTGGAGCGGCACGACCTGGCCAAACTCATGCTGTTGTTCCACCAGAACGGCGTTTGGGGCGGCCAGCAGATCGTGAGCGCGGATTGGGTAAAGGCTTCGCTCGCGCCGAGCATCACCGTAGACGAGAAGGCCGGCGTGAAGTACGGCTACAAGTGGTGGTTGTATCCGTATGGAAAGGACGATGCGCGGCTGGCGTTCGCGGGAAGCGGATTCGGCGGACAGTTGCCGATCGTAATTCCGGCGTACGACATCGTGATGGTGTTCACGGCGTGGAATATCCTGGACGGGCCGAGCCTGAGGCACCGCGAAGCGATTGACCGTGTGATGGCGGCGGTGACGGACGGGAAGCGGTAGTTCCCTCAGTTCGGGATGTACGTAGTAAGGTCCCTGATGATCTGCTGTTCCTGGGGTGAAAACCGGCTACGGAATTCGTCGCCATTGATGCGCGCCTGGCGCTGAGCATCCGGCAGCAAACGAAGTTGTTGGACTTCGCGGTGCACTATCGGACGGCGCGCCGCGGGCAACTGGCGCAACTCCCGCAGGCGCTCGCGAACCGTTTGCTGCTCGTCCGGAGAAAGCTGGCTGAAGGTCTGGTAGCGCTGCCGGAGCGCCTGCTGTTCTGCGGGCTGCATGTGGTTATACCGCCAGATACGCTCGCGAATCAAGCGCGCGCGGGCCGGCGGTAGCTTGGCCAGCTCCCGTTCGCGGTCTTCAGGGGACATCCGGTTCCAGCGGTCGATAGCGTTCGCCGCAGGCTGGGCTTGCGCGGTGGGCCGATCCGGCTGCTGCTGGCATCGGGACGGCGCGGCGGCCGCAACGCCCAGCAGGATGGCCAATCCGAACCCGAGAGGCATGCGGCGCGTGAAATCAAAGGGCATCGGGATGTCCTCCTTCCGTGGAGTCCGCCGTTCCTAACTGGCGCAATAAGTCCAGATCGTCCAGGGCGTTTTCCACCTGATTCGCGCGCACGGCTTCACGCTGCGCAGCCACGGGCGCGATGGGGCCGGGGTGATACACAAGCAGCGCGGCCATAAGCAGCAGGCCGGCCGAAGCCGTGAGCGGCAACGCCTGGCGGAGCGGCATGGGGCGGAACGGGCGCGTGAAACGCTCCCACCAGGAGAGCCGCGCTCCTTCCTCGATCCGCCGATACAGGCGCCGGTCGAAATCCGGCGAGACAGGCGGCGCCTCCCAGGTGTCCAGAGCCTTCCACACGGCGGTCTGGCCGGCCACTACGGGCCGGCAGGCGGCACAATCGGCCAGGTGCCGTTCCAGAGCGCGGGCGATTTCTCGCTCAAGTTCGCCAGCGGCATAGGCCACCAGGATTTCAGGGTGGCGGTCCTCAATTGGGCAATTCATGTTGCTTCCATGTGCGCCAAACGGGCGCGCAGCGTTTCGTAGGCCCGGAACAGCAGCGATTTTACGGCTGAATCCGAGCATCCCAGCACCTTCGCAATCTGGGTGTACTCCATCTCTTCATACTTGTGCATCAGCACCGCCGCGCGTTGCTTTGCGGGCAATGCGGCTACTGCCTGCCGGACCTCCCGCAGTTCGGCTTCACGCACCAGTTTCTGTTCCACCGAGGGCCGCCGGTCGGAAATCTGGCGGGCAGGCAGATCCGCTGTCCCTTCGTCCAGATGCTCCTGCCCCCGCTCATGCTTCTGGTCCCGAAGCCAGTTCAGCGCCATGTGCGTGGCAATGCGGAACAGCCAGGTCCTGAACTTGGCGGTCGCCTCGTAGCTGGACCGGGAACGATACACGCGCAGGAAAACCTCCTGCGCCAGTTCTTCGGCGACGGCCTGCTCCGCGACCAACCGGTAGATAAAATGAATCACCGAGGTGCGATGCTTTTCGAGCAGGACGCCAAAGCTGGCGCCGTCCCCTTCCTTGACGCGGAGCATAAGCTCCGCATCGTAGTCCAGGGTGGCTGCCGCCGCTACCCCCATATCCGTATGAACCCTGGTTTCCATGAAAGGTTGCGCGTTAGCGCACAAATGCTACTCGCCCTTGAGAGTGCGATCCATCAGTCTCCGTACGGCCTCGCGGGGAGACAGTCCAAAGTTCAACATTTCGAACATCTGGGCCGAGATGGGCATCTCGACCGCATGCCGGCGCGCCAGATCCACCGTGGCACTGGTGGTTTTGATGCCTTCCGCCACCATCTTCATGGAGCTGACGATCTCATCCAGCCGGCGGCCGCGCGCGAGTTCCAGGCCCACCGTGCGATTGCGGCTCAACTCTCCGGTGCATGTAAGGACCAGATCGCCCAAGCCCGCCAGGCCGGCCAGCGTTTGGGGACGTCCGCCAAGGGCCATGGCGAGGCGCGTCATCTCGGCCAACCCACGTGTGATCAGGGCAGCCTGCGTATTGCTTCCCAGCCCCAAGCCGTGACAAACGCCCGCACCGATCGCCACCACATTCTTCACCGCGCCGCCGATTTCAACTCCAGCCGGATCGGGGCTGGTGTAGAGACGGAAGGTGGGCCCGGAGAAGCTGGCTTGCACGGCGGCTGCCAAGGGCTGGTCCGTGGAAGCCACTACCAGGGCGGTGGGATCGCCACGGGCCACCTCGCGCGCGAAGGTCGGTCCGGAGATGACCGCCACGCGGGGCTCGAAGCTGCCGGAGAGGCATTCGCGGATGATTTCGGAAGCGCGCAGCAGCGTGCCGTTTTCCAGGCCCTTGGTGGCGCTGACGAACACCATGGAGGGGTCCAGGCACCCCAGCATCTGGCCGTAGATCGGACGCACCAGGTGCGAGGGCATGACGCTAAGCACGATGGCTGCGCCGCCGAGCGCGGCGGGGAATTCGGTTTCCACCGCCACGTTGGCGGGGAGACAGAATTCAGGCAAGTACAGGTCGTTGACGCGCGTAGCGCGCATGCGTGCGGCGAGGTCTTTTTCGTACACCCACAGCCGGATGCGGGAGAAACGGGGCGCCAGCACGATGGCCAGCGCGGTGCCCCAACTTCCTGCGCCGATTATGGCGAGGTCGTTCACTTGCGGCTCCCACTCACTTGCGGCTCCCGAAGGAGAAGACCGATTCGGTTCCGGCGCGCAGCCGCGCGATGTTCTCGCGGTGGCGATAGATGATCAGCGCGCCGCTCAGGATGGCGCCCGCGACGACGATGCCCGATGGATGCGCGATCAGCCACACGGCCAGCGGGAAAGTGCCCGCGCCGACGATGGAGCCGAGCGAGATGTGCCGGGTCCAGGCAACTATCACCACGAAGACCACCAGCGTGGCCGCCAGCGGCAGCGGTGCGAGACAGAGATATGCGCCGACGAACGCAGCCATCGCCTTGCCGCCGCGGAAGCGCAAAAACACCGGATAGGAATGCCCGATCATGACGGCCAGCGCGGCGGCGCTCATCCACTCCACGTTCCCGCCGGTAAGCCGGCCTTCCAGCCACACGGCCAGGTAGCCTTTGCCCATATCCAGCAGCAGCGTGGCGACGCCCGCCGCGCGGCCGGTGGTGCGCAGGACGTTGGTGGCTCCGATGTTGCCGCTGCCGGTGGCGCGCACGTCGCGCCCGGTGGTCAGTTTCACCAGCAGATATCCGAAGGGGATGTCACCCAGCAAATAAGCGATCGCGAGTCCGATGGCGGCGGTCATGAGGATGTCGGAGGTTAGTCGCCGGTGGGTACGATGGCCGCGTTTTCGACCATCAGGATCACCGTGCGTTCCCGCGCACGCGTCCGATGCACGATCCCTTTCGGAACGACAAATCCTTGCCGCGGCGCGAGGTCCACCGTGCGATCTTCGAGATCAATCGACAGGCAGCCTTCCACTACGTAAAAGAACTCGTCGTCCGCATCGTGCTTGTGCCAATGATACTCTCCCTCGACGACACCCATGCGGACCACCGCATCGTTCACCTGGCACAGAGTCTGGTTGTACCACTTGTGCCGGCAGGCATCGGCCAGCGCTTTTGTGTCGATCACTTCCAGCGGCTGGCTAAGAATGTTGAGTCGCGTGTCGTAGGGGAACGGAGGGGCGGCCATGAGGCTCTCCTTGCCCCATGATACCTCTGCCACCGCAGCTTCAAAGCGGAAACTCCGCGAGCTTCGTGTAGACGGAGCCGGCCGGACCCAGGCGGCTCTGGTACAGGAAGAAACGGTCTGCGATGAAGCTGCCAAAATCTAGCGACGGCAGCGCGGCGATGGTCTCGCGCAGTTTCTGCAAGGGCACGGGCTCCTTGATGCGCGCCAGCGTCAGGTGCGGACTGAACGGGCGGCCTTCCGGCTTCAGGTCCAGAGGCTCGAGGGCGCGATCGGTTTCCGAGGCTAGGGCGGCCAAGTCCGGCCCGGTCTCCACACCCGCCCAGAAAACGCGCGGCGAGTGCGGATTGGGGAAGAAGCCCAGGTTACGGATGTGAATGGGGATGGGCGGATGGCCGGGGATCCCGCCGAGAGCGGCGCGCAGATCCGGCAGGCGCTCCGCGGGCCATTCGCCGATGAAACGAGTGGTGATATGCAGGTTCACGGGTGGGCTCCACTTGAGGCGCGCCGCCGGGCGGAGCCGATCCACCAAGGCGTCGAGGGCCCGCACCACCTCGGGGGAAAGATCCAAACCGGTAAATAATCGCATGCCACGCTCCTATTTTGCGCCGTGGGCGGCCTTAGGCGCCTTGACCCGATTCCGTCGCGCCCCCGGCACCTTCCCGATGCGAGGGTCCCTGGCAGCTACCAACTCGCATGCGCGGATCGCCGCCTCTTCGAAATCCGGCGCTTCGGCCGGAAGCACCTGCCAGCCGGTCACGCTCTTGCCGAGCACCTGAATGGATCGCATATTAGGGAACTCGCGGCGCAGACTGTCGTGGTGCTCCGTGGTGGTGGCCAGCCACACTCCGTTGTCCGAGGTATCGCCGGGTTTGTCGCGCAATATCAGGACAATCTTTTCCGCAATGTAGACTGCCAGGCAGCCGAACATGGAGCGGGTTGCAGGCGACAGATCAGCCAGCGCGTCGAGCACGAACGCGTGTGGGACAGGCTTGCGCTGCCTTACGGCGAAGGGATTGCCGTCCACCGGAAGAGGAAGCGTCTTCCGACGGCGTGGTGCTACGCTTGCCACGTGGAGCATTATACCGGAGAATAAAGGGTCGCCGGATTATGGCAAAAGAATACAGCCTGGTTCCCAGGGCCGTCCCTCGCGTGGCGACGCCCTTCCGGCGGATCGTGACGGATCTGCCGGTCCCCGAGTCGCTGCCCATTCTGGAGCGCCTGCACGCCTGCGAGCCCATCGCCATGCGTGGCCAGCCGCCCGTTGTCTGGCACCGCGCCGAAGGCTTCCAGGTCTTCGACGCCTGGGGCAACCAGTGGGTGGACTGGTCCTCCGGCGTGCTGATCGCCAACGCCGGCCACGGAAGGCAGGAGATCGTGGACGCCATCACCGCGCAAGCTTCCGCGCGCCTGCTCACCAACTACTGCTTCCCCAGCGAGATCCGTGCACGGCTGGTCGAAAAGCTGGTGTCCATTCTTCCCGAGCCGCTCAAGAAAGTCTTCCTGTTGACCACTGGTTCGGAAGCCGTCGAATGCGCCATCAAGCTGTGCCGTACGCACGGTGTGAAATCGGGTGGCCGCTCCAAGAATGTGATCGTCTCCTTCGATGAGGCATTCCACGGCCGCACGCTCGGCGCACAGCAGGCCGGCGGCATTCCCGCCTTAAAGGAGTGGATCGTCAACCTGGATACGGGCTTCGTGCAAGCGCCGTTCCCCGATGGCTACCGCACGCCCGATATTTCCTTCGGCCTGTTCGAGCGCAGCCTGCGCGAAAACTCCATCGAGCCGCAGAATGTGGCGGGCGTCATCCTGGAGACGTACCAGGGCGGCAGCGCGGCGTTCGCGCCCGCTGCCTACATGCGCGACCTGCGGTCGTGGTCGAATGGCCACAAGGCCTTGCTGGTGTGCGACGAGGTGCAGGCCGGTTTCGGCCGCACCGGCACGCTCTGGGGCTTCGACCACTACGGCATCGTGCCGGATCTGGCGCTGTTCGGCAAGGGGATTTCCAGTTCGCTGCCGCTGGCCGCCGTCGCCGGCAGCCCGGGCGTGATGGACCTGCAGCCCGCCGGCAGCATGACCTCCACGCACACTGGAAATCCCGTCTGTTGCGCTGCAGCCCTCGCCTCCATCGATCTGATCCTGCGCGAGAATCTTGTCGAAAACTCGCGCCGCGTGGGCGGCCTGCTGCACCAGAAGCTCTGCGCGCTGGCCTCCCGCACACCCCAGATCGGGCGCGTGGACGGTAAAGGCCTGGTCGCGGGCGTGGCGTGCGTGGTCCCCGGCACGAAGGAGCCGGACGCAGCCCTGGCTGGCGAGGTGATCCGCCGCGCGGTCGAAAAGGGGGTCCTGATGTTCAGCCCCGTGGGCCACGGGGGCGCCACCATCAAGATCTGCCCGCCGTTGACCATCACCGAAGCCGCCATCCTCGATAGCGTCGCCGCCCTCGAAGAGGCCTTCGCGGAAGCGGTGGAGGCGCAGGCTGCGGCCGCCTAATGTCCAGCCCACAAATCCTGATCGTCGGCGGCGGCATGATCACGCACGATCAGCTTCTGCCTTCGCTCTATCACCTCCAGCGCCAGGGCCGGATAAGCCAGATCGCCGTGTGCGCGTTGCGCTTCGGCACCGTGCAGGACCTGGCGGGCGCGGAAACACTCCTGCGCGCGTTCCCAGGGCAGTCTTTCCGCGCTTGGCCGGATCGCGACGGCCCTCCCCAACCCGACCTGTACCGCCAAGCCATCGCCGCGCTTCCGCCGCGCCAGATCGTGGTAGTGGCCGTGCCCGACCAGCTTCATTACGAAGTCGTGATAGCGGCGCTCGCCAGCGATCAGCATGTGCTGTGCGTGAAGCCGCTCGCGCTACAGTACCGTCACGCCGCAGAGATCGAGCGCGAGGCGCGCGCCCGCAGTCTGCTCGTCGCCGTCGAATATCACAAGCGCTTCGACGATCGCAGCCTGCTGGCCCGCCGCCAATATCGCGCAGGCCTGTTCGGCGAGTTCCGCCTGGGCGCCGCGCGCTTGTTCGAGAAATGGTATTACCGCCACTCCAATTTCCAGAACTGGATGACCACGGCGCATTCGGACGCCTTCACCTACATCGGCTGCCATTATGTGGACCTGGTCCACTTCATCACCGGGCTGCTGCCCGTGGCCGTGAGCGTGTACGGTGTGCGCGACCGCTTTCCCAACGGCAACGAAGGCTTCCTGTGGACTGACGCGCGCGTGGTCTGGAGCAATGGCGCGTGCCTGAATGTGCAGAATGGCCTCGGCTTTCCCGACGACGCGCCCGGCACTAACACACAGGGCCTGACGCTCTATTGCAGCGGAGAAGACAAAGGCGCACTGGTGGAGCACTCGGATCAGTACCGCGGTCTGAAGCACAGTTACACGCGTAAGCCGGATGCGCCTGGCGCCACCATCTACGCCGAGCCCAGCCCCGATTACTTCCAATATGTGGACTTAGGCGGCGAAGGACTGACGCCTGTGGGTTACGGCTATCGCTCGATCGATTCCATTGTATCCGGCATGATTCGGCTGGAGTCTGCACCCCCGGAGCGCCGCCGCGAGTTACTCGACGAGTTCGATCGCGCCGGAATCGTGGCGACGCCGCGCAACAGCGGCTTCAATGAGTTGGTAATCGAGGCCGGCCGGCGGTCGATCCTGGAAGGCGGTACGCCGGTCGCCATTGAGCCGATGGGGGCGGCCTAAGAGGCCGCCGCAGGCCACGGGCCTGCCCCACGTTGGACAATGGCAGTATGGCATGTATCGAGGGGATCATAGATAAGCAGGCCGGCCTGTTCATGCGGGCGCTTCACCGAGGCGCGCGCCGGAAGATTGGGCGCCTGCCGGAGCCGGTGCGGATGACAGCGCATCAGCCGCGGCTGCTGGCGGCTTTGGGCGGCATGGAGTTGGCGCAGGAAGCCATGCGGACGGTGGATCCGGTGAAGGCGCTGGTGGGGATCAAGGCGGCCTTTCGAAGAAAGGCGGGGGTTTCCGAAGCCAAGCTGATGGGGCTGGTGGATTTTGAAGGCTGCCCGAGTTCACCCAAGTCGAGAAGCTGGCGTGGCGTTATGCAGTGGCCATGACGGCTACTCCGGTGGAACTGACGGACGATTTATTCGACGCGATGCGGGGGGCGCTTCGATCATGCGGGGCGGAGGGTTTTTCCGAAGGTGCGTGCTGTCCGTTGCCGCAGCTACTTCACCGCATAATAGACCAGAGCCACGATCATGATGGTGAACATTAGCCCGATCCCGATCAACATGAGGAGTTCGCGGGGGAGCGATTTGGCTGCGTTCGGATCGGGCAAGCGCAGCCGGGCTAACTCGGCCACTGCCAATTCGGGCTCTTCACAGG
>Ga0335078_10003530_pt1 | contig 23261 bp, 16 predicted proteins | sample Lox_Sample_32_FD_206711 | JGI IMG/M metagenome (GOLD analysis project Ga0335078, IMG submission 206711) | Soil microbial communities from Loxahatchee National Wildlife Refuge, Florida, United States - Lox_Sample_3.2 | ecosystem: Environmental > Terrestrial > Soil > Wetlands | place: USA... | reverse complement strand
AGCCCGATTTTCTGGTAACCACCGCCACCGGCGCCTACACCTGGGATGCGTATGTCCCGGTCAATTCGCCCAGCGCCACCATCACCATCGCCGCGGCCGATACGGGCAGTTCCGCGGCCGCTGCGGCGACCCTCGTCGTTCGCTCTCTGGCAGCCAGCCGCGCGGGCCTGACGAAACTCGCGGGCGATAACCAGACAGGATTTCCGGGCGCTCTCCTGCCCTTGCCGCTGGTCGTGTCTCTCGCCGATTCTTCCGGCGCGCCCATGTCCGGCGTGGCAGTGACTTTTCAGGCTTCGGCGGGCGCGCAGCTTTCTGCCGGCGCCGGTGTCACCGACAGCTCCGGCCGGGCCCTGACCTTTTTGCGATTGCCTCCCGCCACCGGAGTCGCACTCGTCACGGCGTCGGCGCCCGCGGCGTCCAGCGCCGGATCGAACCTGGTCACCTTCGGAGCGGTTTCCGCTGCCGGAAGCTTGCCGGGCTTTCCGAACCTGCAGCAGACCGGCAACGCGCCCGTCGGGCATGGCTCGGCGACCATCGCACAGAAGGGCGCCCTTCTCACGGCTGTCGCCGGGATACTCCAATATCACCAGAATCGCGGCGACGTGCCGTCGCCCAACGGCACGGCCACGCCCGCGGCCTTGAATTCCTACCTCACGTCCTTCTGCTCCGTTGCGGCCACTCCCCTGTGCGACGGATACCTCGCCAATGGAACGTCCGGCGAGCAGATCGTCAATCTTTGGCGGGCGGCCCAGTTCACCGGCGGCATCGATGTTACCGTGCTCACCCCGTCCCTTCAAGCGGTCACGGATCTGGTGGCTCAAGGGGAACCAGTGCTGTTGTCTTTAGGCCTGTCCAACAGCGCCCAGCCGGTCGGCGGGACCTTTGTCGTGGCTACCGGCGTAGCCGCCGACGGCTCGCTGCAGATTCAAGACCCGAATCCTCTGTTGGCCCGCACCAGTTTCGCCGATTATATGAATGGATTCACTGCGGGCGGTTCGACCTGGCGGGGAAGTCTGCTCGGGGCTGTTCGTTTTGCGGTACGCGAGCCGTCCGCCACCCGGTTCCTGGTCGGGGCATTATCACAGGCACCGGCTGTGGTATCCGGTTTGGCTCTCGACATCGCCTCCGCAGTGGGTAGTTGCGGGACAGCCGTGCAGATGGACGACACAGTGGATAGCGCCGGTAATCCTCCCGCCAACGGTCCGCTCGCATCCTTATTCAACGTGTGCGACGGGACGCAGAGTGTATATGAGATGGATGTCGGGCTGCCACAAGCATATACGGCCTTCCTGACCGATCTGGCCGCGGGTGGAAAGACGTTTGATTTATCGGCCAATCAAGTGGAAGTGTACGTGCTTTCACGTCCGGTGTCAGCAGTAGTCTTGTCGGCGCTCGCGGCCGCGTTGGCGGCTAACGGAGTGGTGAACGCGGCGACGTTTACCAATGCATTGGCGCCGGGCGTAATCATGGCAATTTTCGGTACGGGACTATCGGGCGCGGGAGCGGCGACGTCGGTGACAGTGGACGGTGCCGCGGCGGCAATTCTATTTGCCTCGCCATTTCAGATCAATGCGCAAATCCCCCCGGACGTCTCGGCCGGGACTCATATAGTTCAGGTGAAGTCGCGGTATGGTACTGTGCAGCAGCAGGTTACGGTGTCTGCCGTGGCCCCGGCAATCTTTTTATTAAATCCTCCGTCGGGGGGAGCTGTTTTAAATCAGGATTATTCAGTAAATAGTCCGGCAAATCCCGTGTTGCGGGGCCAGGCGCTCCTGGTCTATGCGACCGGCCTCGGCACGACGGTTCCGCAAGGGCCGGTCTCTATCACCGCCGCGCAGGCAACTGCGGTCGTGAACGGAACTGAACTGCCCGTATCGTTCGCCGGGTTGGCGCCCGGGTTTATCGGACTATATCAGGTGAATGTGCTGATCCCGGCATCCATGCCGCCAGGCTCGGCGGTTTCTTTTTCGCTCAAACAGGGCGGCCAGTCGAGCAACTCGATCGCGGTGGCGATCCGCTGAGCGAAAAATGAGACGATTTGGTGTGAAACGATTGACGAAAGCCCCTCCAGCGTGGTTAAATCTTGCCAGTTCAGGCACGTGGATCGATTTATGCGGATTTTTGCATCCGAAATCAGGGGTCGATTCTCTCTTGACACGGGTGCGGCAATCAGTTATGAATAAGCTTTACCGCGTCTGGTAGTAGTCTGCAATTTTTGCGTTTGAGCTCCGGCTGCACAGAAGATTAAGAAGAATAAAGACAGCATGTGCGCCGGAGGTCATTGAGTTCAGTACAGGCCCGGCGGCCGGCTTGGTGGCCATCGGAAAATTGAATCTCCGCCCGACACGGAGAGGTTCCCTAGGTTGAGAAGGTTTTGAGGCATCGAGGCTCAGGTTGAAAGAGAACTTCGACCGATTCAATTTCGCATTCTACAAGGAGAAGGAAATGGCAGATTTTCGCAGATGGTTGACTGCGATTGCTGTGATGGCCCTGTTCGTGGGGCTGGCCAGCGCGCAGGGGGTAGGTACCACCGGCGGGACGGTGTTTTCCACTTTGTCCTGCTCGGTGAATACTACCGTTACCCCAACCCTTCGTAATGAAGGGTTCACAGAACAAGTTGGTGATATCGTAATCACCTGCACTGGCGGCGCGCCGGTACCGCTAAACCAGCCGGTGCCGACAGCCGATATCACCGTATTCTTCAACGCACCAGCCGTCACCAGCCGGCTACTCGCCAGCAACGGCACGTCTGACGCGCTGTTACTGATTGACGAGCCGCAGGGTCTGGAAGTCGGCTATGGTCCGTCCCTGCCGCAGATCGCTTGCGGCATCGGCAACTCGCTGACAGGTGCTGGTCCCAACGGCTGCGTGCAGTCCGTCGGCACGGTCGGTGGCACTGCCGGCGTTGCCGTGCAGGGCACTGGCGGCACCAGCGGCATCGCGGGCGCGAACGTGTTCAACGGCGTGGCCAGCGGCCAGTCCGTCACGTTCTTCGGTATTCCGGTGCTCCCGCCGGTCACCGCAGGTATCAGCCGCGTTTTCCGCATCACCAACGTTCGCGTCAATGCTAATGGCGCTGGCGGCGGTGTGGCGGGTGGACCCGGACAGGTCAATGCTTCGATTTCGATCAGTCCGTTCTCCTCGCTGCCGATCACCAATCCGAACCCGATCGTTGCGTTCATCAACCCGAGCTTGAAGACTGCTGTTTCGGGCGCCGGCTCGTTCCCGCAGTGCAACGCCACCACGGCGTTCTCGGGCTTCCTGCAGTACACGGAGCAGTTCCCGACGGCATTCAAGACACGCGTTGACGGCCAAAAGGGAGCGGCTACGAACAACTTCACAAACGTGGTTACACAGAACACTCCTGGCCTTGCCTATAACTCGGAATCCGGCTTGATCTTGAATGGTGCTGGAACCGTGGGCAACGTCAATGAGACAACCACGGGTGGATTCACCGCCGGTCTGGCGGACTACGGCACACGTCTGAAGGCGATATTCTCCAATATCCCGACTGGCGTGACCGTGTACGTCTCCACAGTCAACGTCACGGGGAACGCGAACCTCTTCGCTCCGGTGACGGGTGCTCCGAGCGCCACTGGCTCTCCGTTCGGGACCACCACGGCGTCCTCGTATGCGGTGCTGCTCACCTCGGAAACCGCATCCGATAGCGCCGGCTCGCTGCCCATCGCCACCGCCACTACCTCCTTCAACAACGGCTCGGCGACCAACAGCGCCAACTTCGTGGCCTTCACTTCTCAGGGATTGCCGATCGTGGCCACCTGGGAAGTCGTCAACACCCAGCCGACCAGCAACGAGACCATCAGCTTCGCCGTGTTCATCGGCTACAGCAACGTCACGCAGACCTTCCCGCCGGCGCCGACCACTGGAGCAGTTACCATGACCTATGCTCCGACGCCGACTAACGGAGCCTTCAGCGCGACCAATGGTGGCACCACGGCGGTCAACAACCTCATACCGAGGTTCGCCGATACATCAACCGGCGCGAGCACATTGTTCTCGATCAATCAGTGCAGCACTACACTGCTGTTCCCGTACATCACGACGGTGACAGGATTCGACACTGGGATCGTGATCGCCAATACCACCAACGATCCGTTCAAGACCACAAACCAGCAAGGTACTTGTGCTCTGAACTGGTACCAGGGTGCCAACAACCCGGCGCAGACAGTCACGCCGGTAATTGCCACCGGCACGATTTATGCGAACAACGCATCCGCTACAGGATTGGCTGGCCAGGGCTTCAGTGGCTACATGATCGCCGTCTGCAACTTCCAGCTGGCGCATGGTGTTGCCGAAGTCATGGACGTCGGAGTGCAGCATCTGCTGTCTGCATATCTGGCGCTCGTGGTGACCACCGGCACCGGTGCCCGCAACATCGGCGTGGGCGGCGTTCCGGAGAACCTCAACAACTAACCGGCGGTTTCGGATACTGCCAAAAGGGGGGAGCTTCGGCTCCCCTCTTTTTTTGTCTACAGCTATATTTCAGAAATTCCCGCGTCGTGATACCATAGTCATCTGCCCGCGTCCATCCTAAATTAAACAGGTTTACTCACCAGAACGAGGAGGTCTCCTTGACTCTAATTCGACCAATCTTAATCGCGACAGTGTGTCTCGCTGCCTTATTCGCGCCGGCTGCCCCTGCTCAGACGCAGCCCTACACGGTCATCCCTTACAGCGGCGACGGGCAGATGGTCTGTACCGGCTGCGTGAACGTCCTTTACCAGTTCCTCGAGCCCATGCAGGCGCAGGTGCTGGATGCCAACGGCAACCCCGTCCAGGGTGTCACCGTCAGCTGGTTTCCCATCCAGGGCAACGGCAGCCTCAGCACGCTCCAGACCGTCACCGATTCCAACGGTCTTGCCACGAACACTTATACCCTCAATTTCAATCCCGGTGTTACCGGTGCATTCGTCACTAATAAGATTACAGCCAGCATCGGCAACGGAACCGGACAAACGACGGTTTTCTACCAGACGCAACTCATTGCCCAGCCCCCTGACTCGACTTATTCGGAATCGGTAACTCTCCCGAATTTGCCTGCATCCGAATCCGGCCCCGCGGGTAGTCCCGCTACGGCCATCGTCGTCGAAACGGGTACTTTTCAGTTCCCTACTCCGGGCGTCGAAGTGCGCTTGTTGTACACGCAAACCACGGGCAATCCTGTTATCACGTGCGCTCCGCAACCCGGACCCGTGAGCAACCCGCCCGACCCCGGGACTGTCTTGGCCGATCCGGGAACTGTCTTGACCAACTCAGCCGGAGCAGCCACCTGCAACCCGATCCTCTCCGGCAGCGGAAGCGGCTACTTCCAGGTGCTGGTGGGAGGCGTCGCGACGACTGACGCGAGGTATCAGTCCACCCTTAACGGCGGACCCATTGCCCTGTTCGGCAGCAATAAGATCCCGTTCTCCGTTACGCCCGCAGTGCCCGGCTCGATTCAGGTCGTCACCGGCAACGGCCAGACGGTAACCGCAGGCCAGGCTCTTCCCACCACGCTAGTCGCACTGGTGAAGGACAGCAACGGCAATCCGCTGACCGGGCAGAACGTCACCTGGTCCGTCTCGCCGAGCAATGCCGGTTCATTTACCAATACCGTCAATACATCCGGGACCAACGGTCAGGTTCAGACCGGGTTCACTTTCGCCTCCACCGCCAACGGCAACGCCACCATCACCGTCGCCATCGCCGGGAACAGCAGCATCAACACCAGTTTCACCGCCACTGCCGTCCCGTTGGTAACTATCACCTCTCTGCTGAAGATCCGCGGCGATGCGCAGACCGCCAAGTCGGGACAGGCATTTGCCACCCCGCTGGTAGTTCAGTTGCTCAACAGCAACAGCCAGCCGGCCAGCGGTCAGACCGTGAACTTCACCGTCATGTCCGGGCCGGTGAGTGTCTCCGCGCCGACGGCCCAAACCGACAACAATGGCATGGCGCAGATCACCCTCACCGCCAACGCGAACATCACCGCCCAGGCATCCGCCACCGTAACCGCGGCTTTCGGCAACATCGTCCAGAACTTCAGCGAAACCGTCGTTCCCGCGGGGCCGACCCTTACCGCAGGCGGCTTCGTAAATGCCGCCGACCAGCAGGTCGGATTCCTGTCCCCCTGCAGCCTGGCCACCGTCTCGGGAGCCGGTATCGCGCCACCCAATACGCAAGGAACCGTGGTCGGCGCCGCCTTCGGCGCCGGACCGCTGAACCTTCTGGGCAATAGTCTCACAGTCGGCGGAATCGCCGCTCCCATCTTCAGCGTGAGCAACAGCGGCGGCCAGCAGTCGATGACATTCCAGGTCCCCTGTGAAGCCACCCCCGGGAATTCGGTCCCCGTCGCCATCACCGCGGGCGGCGGCAACGCCACCGTCAACATCCCTATTCTCGCCGCCAGCCCTGGAATCTACGCCTCTTTGGGAACCGATGGCGTGCTGCGCGCGGTTCTCGTTCGCCTCGACGGCTCGTTCGTCACCGTACAGAATCCGGCCCGCATCGGCGATACCGTAACGGCGTTTGTGACTGGTATGGGAGCAACGACACCGCAGGTCGCAACCAATCAACTTCCGGATCGGGGCACTTTCGCCGTGGTCAACGGGAAGGTTATTCCCGGAATCGGGACAGGCGGCGTGGCCAACTTATCCTCGGCTTTACCGCCCCAGCTAACGGCGGACCTTGTCGGGGTGTATCAGGTCTCGTTCGATATTCCGGCCAACTCCACGCCGGGTGATGTCCCATTTTCTATCGGCGTCATGCCGATCGGGTCCAGCACCGCGATGTACAGCAAGCTCGTGTTCATTCCTGTGAGCAAGTAACCTCAGGTTTGTCCGAGGCCGACTTATACGGCCGGCCTCGGATCCTCTAATTCAGACTTTCGCCTCTTATTCGCCATCAAAGCTACATATAGTGTGTTTCGCTACTTGTGTAGACCTGGTTGTGTGTGCCTAACCCGATAGCCTTCATGATCTTCCACAAAATACCTCTTGCAAAAGCTCATGCGAGATGCCACAATCGGTTGTGGTCGAAGTTGGACTATTTCCGGACTAAGTGGGATCGAACGTGGAAGAGGAGCCCAATCCACCGCAGGTAACTGAGCCGCCGCGTGGAATGTATCCCGGTAAGCTGGATGACCGCGGACGTGTTAAAGTCCCGGCCAAATTCCAGCAATATCTGGGTGACCTTCCCGAAAAGATCCTATATGTCACTAGTCTGGATCGCCGCATCGCGCTGATCTATCCTATCGCGGTCTGGCGGGAAAACGAAAAGTTTTTTGCCGAGCATCGGGAGTTGACGAAAATCTCCGCCAAAGTGATGTTCAACGCCGCGGAGCTGGGGTCTGAAGCCGAAATGGACGCGCAAGGCCGTGTCACTTTTTCGCCGGAGATCCGCCGCGAACTGAAGCTCGAAGGCGTGAATCTGCATTTGTACTTTTCCAACAACCGGATCGAAGTTTTGAGCCAGGAAATCTACGAAGAGCGCCGCAAGGCGGCCATGGAGCTGAGCGAGGATGACCTGGCGACCCTGGAGGCCAACGGATTGAACTAAAGGGTAGTGAGCACGTCTCCGTAATGCCGCGCGAGGCGCTCGAGTATCTCGCGGTCCGGCCCGGCGGAATCTACCTGGATGCGACCTCCGGCCTGGGTGGCCATACGGCGTTGATCGCCGAACGGCTCACCACCGGGATGGTGATTGCGAACGATCGGGATGCGAAATCGTTGGAGCTGGCCCGGCGGAATACTCAAGATTGGGCGGACCGGATCCGCTACCGTCAGGGCAGCTTCAGCGAACTGGCCGACACGGTGAAATGGGCTGGTTGCGGCAAACTGGATGGACTACTGGCAGACCTGGGAGTGAGTCGCTACCAGCTCACGTCGCCGGAGCGCGGTTTTTCCATAGTGGCGGACGGCCCGCTCGACATGCGGATGGATCAATCCAGAGGTATGACGGCGGCCGACCTGGTCAATCACACTGCTGAAACGGAACTCGCCGATCTGATCTACCGGATGGGCGAAGAGAGGAGGGCGCGGAGAATAGCCAGAGCACTCGTCAGAGCACGGCCCATAAGGAGCACACGCCATCTGGCCGATGTCGTGGAGCGGGCCGTGCCCCGGACGGGCCGCCTGCATCCCGCAACGCAAACTTTTATGGCGCTGCGAATGGCGGTCAACGACGAACCCGCGGAACTCGAGCGGCTGCTGGATCAGGCTCCGGTCCTGCTCCAGCCTGGAGGCCGCATGGTGGTCATCAGCTTCATGTCCATCGATGACCGGATGGTGAAACAGAAGTTCAGAGCCCTTCGAGATGAAGGACGGGCGAGCATCCTGACCAGGCGCCCGATTCAGCCCTCGGAAGAAGAAACCGCCCGCAATGCCGCTTCCCGCAGCGCGAAATTGCGGGCAATCGAGATCGAGTAGGAGGACCCGAACCCATGGCGACGCTACCGGCATTTCTCACATCGCGGCCGCTCTTCAAACGGACGGCAGCCCCGCGGCCGGAAACCGCGGCGCAACCACGCGAACTTCGCCCCCGCCGCGACCCCTATGTGTTGCGCAGCCTGCCGCAGGACCACGTGTTTTTCTTCAGCAAGAAGATCGATAATTCGCGTCTGGTGCGGGAACCGGATCCTCAGGCCAAAAGCGCCTGCTGGTCGGCCATCGGTATGGCGTCCATCGCCGTCGTAGCCCTTGCCTGTGTGCTCGTCCCCGGCGCCATGACTACCATCTCCGGGTACCGGCTGGAGTCCCTGCGAGCCGAACAACGCCGTCTCGTCGATGAGCACCGCGCCCTCGACCTGCAGGAAGCCGAATTGCTGAGTCCCGAGCGCCTGGACCGGCTCGCCCGAGCTCAGAATCTCGTTACGCCCAAATCCGACCAGGTCTTCCACCTGGATGGCAACAAGCCGGGATCCACCGTTGCCATGGTAAAGCAATAGGCGGAATGGAGGCGTGAGACCGCGTCGCACGCAGCACCAGTCACGCGACGGGACACGGGCGCCATGGTGGAACGTCGACTGTTCGTGATCGCGGGGGTCCTGATCTTGTGGAGCGGCGGAATCGTCGTCAAGCTGTCCTCCCTCCAGCTCATTCATCATCGCGAATACGCCAGCAAAGCCCGCGCCAAGCAGGAAGTGGCCCGTACCATACCTGCCCCTCGCGGCAGTATCTACGACCGCAGCGGCCAGACCCTCGCCATGAGCCTGCCATCCGAGACCGTAATCGTCAATCCGGCCAGGCTGCCCAACATCGATGTCGCCGCGGACCTCCTGGAGCGCGTTCTGCACCTGGGCAATTCCGGGCTTGCCGACAAGCTCAAGCAGGCCGCCGAAAGGGGCCGCGGCTATTTCGTGGTGAAACATTCCATCACTCCCGAAGAAGCCGCCAGCGTGCGCGCCCTGCCCATCGATGGTGTCGAAATCGAAAGTCATAGCCAGCGCAAATACCCCAACGGACCACTGGCGGCGCATGTGCTCGGCGGAGTCGATTTCGCGGAGCACGGCAATGCCGGCGTCGAGCAATCGATGGAAGAACTGCTCCACGGACAGCCGGGAGAGGAATTGCTGCTCACCGACGTCAAACGCCGCGGTATCGAATCCCGCCAGGCCACCGAGCCCAAGCCCGGTATCCCCGTCACTCTGACGATCGATGAGCGCCTGCAATTCGTCGCCGAAAGGGAGCTCGCCGCGGCCGTCGAGGACCGCCATGCCGCCAGCGGCAGCGTGGTGGTGATGGATCCTTCCAATGGCGACGTCCTGGCATTGGCCAGCTATCCGACTTTCGATCCCAACGACAGCCCGACTCCCGCCGATGACTCCGCGCGCGAGAACCACGCCCTCGGCGTCCCCTTCGAGCCGGGATCGTGCTTCAAAGTCATCACTCTTTCGGCGGCCCTCGAAACCACCAATCTCACCCCGTCGACTCCCATCGATTGCGGCCTCGGCCCCATCACAATGTTCGGCCGCTCCCTGCACGAAGCCCATACGTATTTCGGCGTCATACCGATGGCGCAGGTTCTGATCCATTCCAGCAATATCGGCGCCGCCCGCATAGGCATGCGCGTGGGACAGCAGAACATGTTCGACTACGTCCACCGCTTCGGTTTCGGCCAGTTGACCGGGATCCCCATCCCCGGCGAATCGCGCGGCAAGGTCCGGAGAATCAAGCGTTGGAGCGCGGCGTCGGTGCCCTCCATCTCGATCGGGCAGGAAGTCAGCGTCACCACCCTGCAACTGGCCCAGGCCGTCTGCGTCATCGCCAACGGCGGCTTGCTGGTCCGGCCGCGGCTGATTTTGAAACAGGGCGACCGCTCCATCCCGCCCGCCGCCCCCGTGCGCGTGCTCAAGCCGGAGACGGCCTTCACCATGCGCCAGATCATGCAGGGCGTGGTTCAGCCGGGCGGCACCGGGTATCCCGAAGCGCGCCTGGCGGGCTACTCGGCGGCGGGGAAGACCGGGTCCGCGCAGATCTTTGATATCGTCACCAAGCGCTACACCCACTTTTACAACGGGTCGTTCGCCGGCATGGCGCCCCTCACCAATCCGCGGGTTGTGGTAATCGCTACACTCAACGGCACGCACGGTGAGCTTGGATACGGAGGCCGCGCGGCCGCGCCGGTGTTCCACGCCGTGGCGATGGAAGCTTTGCGTATCCTGGAAGTACCGCATGATCTGCCGGATAATCCGCCGGTGACGGCCATCGCCGACGCCCAACCGCTGGACAGCGACCTTTCCGTGCCCGACCTGGATGCCGGGCCGAACATCCTGCAGGATACCGACGATGACGATGCTCCCGGACCAGACGCGGCGGCCGGGCCGCGCGTGCCCGATTTCAAAGGAATGACGATGCGCGACGTGCTTGCGGCAGCCGCATCCAAAGGCCTGACGGTCCTGCCCAGAGGAAGCGGCGTCGCCAAAATGCAGGATCCGCCGCCGGGCGCCGTTCTGCGGCAGGGGGAACGCATTCGCGTACAATTCTCACGATGAATATTGGCGAGCTACTCTCGGGCGTTGCATTGAAACAACCCCTCGCGCCCCCGCTCGCCTCGGCCCCGGCCGGCGGATTGGATTACGATTCGCGCCGTATCGCCAGGGACTATTTGTTCTTCGCGTTTCCGGGTAGCCGCACCGACGGCCGCCGCTTCGTCCAGGACGCGCTCGACCGCGGCGCGGCCGCCATCGTCAGCGAGTCGGAAGCCCCGCCCGCATTGGCCTCCCGCTGGATCCAGGTGGAACACGGCCGCCGCGCGCTGGCTGCCGCCGCCCGCAATTTCTATAATCGCCCGGACGATCGCGTCTTTCTCACCGGCATCACCGGCACCAACGGCAAAACCACCACCGCCTTCCTCCTGGATTCCGTGCTGCGCGCCGCCGGCCATACCACGGCCATGATCGGCACCATCGAATATCATCTCGCCGACCGCGTGCTGCCGGCCGTCAATACCACCCCCGAATCGCTCGATTTGATCCGCCTGCTGGCGGAATTGGAACAGGCCGGCGGCACCCACGCCACCATGGAGGTCTCTTCCCACGCCCTGGCATTGGGCCGTATACACGGCCTCAACTTTCATACCGCGGTTTTCACCAACTTCACCCGCGACCATCTTGATTACCACGGCACCATGGAGGCCTACTTCCAGGCCAAGCAGATGCTCTTCGAGGGCGCCGGCGGAGAGCCTCCGCGTTTTGCGGTGCTGAACCGTGACGATGAGCAGGTCCGGCTTCTCAAACTGCATCCGCAAAGCCAGGTCCTGTGGTACGGGCTGGGACCGGATTCCGACTTGCGCGCGCGGCACATCGCCCAGGGTTCCACCGGACTGCGCTTCGAAATCCAGCACCGCAAGTCGCGCCTGGCCATCGAATCGCCGCTCATCGGAAAAATCAATGTGTACAACATACTCGCGGCATATGGCGCCGCGATTTCCCTGGGGATGCAGCCGGAGGCGATTCGCAAAGGTGTCGCCCAATTGCGCGCCGTCCCCGGACGTTTCGAGCGTATCGATGAAGGGCAGCCGTTTGTCGTGGTGGTCGACTACGCCCATACCGATGATGCTCTGCGCAACGTCATCTCCGTGGCCCGCAGCCTCAACCCCAAGCGCGTGATCACCTTGTTTGGCTGCGGCGGCGATCGCGACCGCGCCAAGCGGCCGCTCATGGGACTCGCGGCCGGCGAGAACAGCGATTTCGTCGTGCTCACCAGCGACAACCCGCGCTCTGAAGATCCGCTCGCCATCATGAATGACGCGCTCGTCGGCATCCGCCGCACCGATGTCCCCCACATCGTCGAACCCGACCGCGCCACCGCCATCAGCCGCGCCATCAAGGAGGCCCGCGAAGGCGACATCGTGATCCTGGCGGGAAAGGGTCACGAGCCGTATCAGGTTCTGAAGGACCGCACGATTCCGTTCGACGATCGGGCGGTGGCGCGAGAAGTGCTGAAGGGTTATGGGTATCACCAGCCCAAGTGAGCCATGATCCTGAATCTACAAGAGGTTGCCCGAGCCATCCAAGCCGCGGGTGAAGTGTCGCCGGTCCCCGTGAGCGGCTGGAGTGTGGACACCCGAACACAGAACGCGGGCGACCTCTATTTCGCTCTCCGCGGCCCTAATCACGACGGCCACGATTATGTCCACGCCGCTCTCGAAAAAGGCGCCGCCGGCGTCGTCGTCAGTAGGGCAGACGATCGTATTTTGTCGTCTGCCACGACCGCCACTGGCGCAGACGATCGCCTTTTGTCGCCTGTCAACACCGCTGTCCCCGCCCGCCGCCTCCTCGTCCCCGACACCCAGCAGGCCCTCGAGGACCTGGCCGCCTGGGCCCGCCGCCGCTGGGGCAAAACCGTCATCGGAGTAACCGGCAGCGCCGGCAAAACCACCACCAAGGACGCCATTGCTCATTTGCTGCAGGTCGCCATTCCCGTAGGCCGCACCATCGGCAACTTCAATAACAATGTGGGCGTGCCGCTCTCGATTTTGCGGCTGCCCGACGATTGCCGCGCCGCCGTGCTGGAAATGGGAATGAATCACGCCGGCGAGATCCGGGAACTGGCGCGCATCGCCCGGCCCCAGATCGGCGTCGTGACCAATGTGGGCTATGCTCACGTGGAGTTCTTTGGCTCGATTGAAGGCGTCGCCGCCGCCAAGCGCGAGCTCATTGAAGAGCTTCCCGCCGATGGAATCGCCGTTCTCAACGCCGACGACCCGCACGTGGCCAGCTTCGCCGATCTTCATCCCGGCAGGACCATCACCTTCGGGTTCTCCCCGGAAGCCGATGTGCGCGCCCAGTCGCTGGAGGAAGACCTCTCCGGTTTGACGCGATTCCGTTCGCTGGGCGTCGATTTCGAGACGCCGCTGTCCGGCCGCCACGCCGTGATGAACCTGCTGGCCGCCCTCGCCGTGTCCCGGATCTTCGAGATCGCTCCCGAGCAACTGCGCGGCGCGGTCCGCGCCTTCACTGCCGGAAAGATGCGCGGCGAGCGCACCCAACATAACGGCATCACCATCTGGAACGATTGCTACAACTCCAACCCGGAAGCCTCGCAATCCATGATCGACGTTCTGCGATCCACTCCCGCCCGCCGCCGCTTCGCCGTCCTCGGGGAAATGCTGGAATTGGGAGCCGCGTCCGAGTCTCTGCACCGCCGCGTAGGCCGCTACGCCGCGTCGCACGGCGTCGATTTCCTGATCGGCGTGCATGGCCAGGCGTGCGCCATGGTCGACGAGGCCGTCCGCGCCGGGTTGGACCCGGGCGCGGCGCGGTTCTTCGACGATCCCGGAGAAGCCGGAGAGTTTCTCCGCACCGTCGCCCGCGCCGGCGATGCCGTTCTCTTCAAAGCATCGCGCGGAGTGCGCGTGGAGCGGGCGCTCGAAAGGTTCATGTCCTGAATCATGCTTTACTACCTCCTCTACGAGCGCCTCTTTCGATACGTCACGCCGCTGCGCGTCTTCCGCTACGTCACCGTCCGCACCGCGGTCGCCTCGCTGACGGCCCTGTTCCTCTGCATCGCGCTCGGACCGTGGCTCATCAATAAGCTCCGCCAGTTTCAGATCGGCCAGTATATTCGCGAGGAAGGGCCGCAATCGCATCAGAAGAAAGCCGGCACTCCCACCATGGGCGGCGTGCTGATCATCATCTCCATCGTGGTCCCGACCCTCATGTGGGCGGACCTGCGCTGGCCCTATGTCTGGGTCGCCATCGCCGCCCTGCTGGGCTACGGATGGATCGGCTTCATGGACGACTATGCCAAGGTGACGCGCCGCCGCAATCTCGGCCTCAGCGGACGCGCCAAGCTGTTCTACCAGTTTGCGATGGGTTTTATCTTCGCCGGGCTCCTGTTGTGGATGCGCGCCGACGGCCAGTTCTCGACCGCCATGAACATCCCGTTCTTTAAACAGTTCAAGCCGTCCCTCATCATCGAGAGCCTGCTGAAAAACCCCTGGACCTATGTTCTCGGCGTGCTGCCGTTTTTCGTGTTTACCGCCCTCGTCGTCGTCTTCATGTCCAACGCCGTGAATTTGACCGACGGCCTGGATGGCCTGGCGATCGGACTCATGGTGATCGCCGCCGGAGCGCTGACCGTGCTCACCTATGCCGGCGGCCACGCCACCCTTGCCGAGTATCTGCAGCTCGCCCGCAACGCGCATAGCTCCGAACTGACCGTATTCTGCGGCTCCATGACCGGCGCCAGCATGGGATTTCTCTGGTACAACGCGCATCCCGCCGAAATCTTCATGGGCGACGTCGGATCGCTGGGCTTGGGCGGCGCCATGGCCGTTACCGCCGTCCTCATCAAGCAGGAGGTGCTCCTGCTGTTCATCGGAGGCATTTTCATCGTGGAGGCGGTCTCCGTAATCCTGCAGGTCGGGAGTTTCAAGCTGCGGGGCGGCAAGCGGATTTTCAAAATGGCCCCCATCCACCACCATTTCGAAGCTCTGGGATGGGCCGAATCGAAAATCATCGCGCGCTTCTGGATCGCCGGCCTGATATTGGCATTATGCGCATTGACGACCTTGAAGTTGCGATGATCGTGGCGCGGGACTCGTGCCTGCCGCGCCGGGACCCGTCTCGACGCGCTCGCTGTAGATGTGTGAAGTAACCGGACATATATGGAATTGGAAGGCGCCAAAGTATTAGTGGTGGGGATGAAACGCTCGGGGATGGCCGCCGTCAGCCTGCTGGCGAGCCAGGGGGCCATTCTGCGCGCCACCGATCTGCAGACTCTGGACGCTCTTCCCGAAGCCGCCGATCTGCTGGAGCGGCTGGGAATTCCCTTCGAGACGCAGTCGCCCGCGGTCTTCGAAGGCTTTGATGTGATCGTGATTTCCCCGGATGTCCCGGCCGATCTGCCGCCGCTGGTGGCGGCCCGCGAGCGCGGCATTGCCGTCATCGGCGACCTGGAACTCGCCGCGCCGCTGCTGCGCGGACAAACCATCGGTGTCACCGGGTCTAATGGCAAAACCACCACCACCAGCCTCATCGGCCATATTCTCCGCGAGGCCGGCGTTCCGGTCCAGGTAGGCGGCAACATCGGCACGCCGGTCAGCGCCATGGTCGAGGATTCTACCTGGGGACAGTGGAATGTGCTCGAGCTTTCCAGCTTCCAGTTGGAGACCATTCAGACGTTTCGCGCCCACGTGGGGGTGGCCTTGAATGTCACCCAAAACCATCTCGACCGCCACCATACCTTCGAGCAGTATGCCGCCGCCAAAGCCCGGCTCTTCGAGACGCAGCGCTCCGGCGACCTGGCCGTGCTCAACGTCGACGATCCCACCTGCGTGTCCTACGCCGATAGCGGCCCGGCCACCGTCCGCTGGTTCAGCCTGAAGCAGAAGTTGACGCTCGGCGCCTGCGCGAGCGCCGACCAGGTCATCCTCGATGGCCGGCCTTTGATCAATTTCGAGGACATCCCCATTCGCGGGCAGCACAATGTGCAGAACATCATGGCCGCCGCCGTGGCCGCCGCCCGCGCCGGCGTCTCCCACGAAGATATCGCCGGCGCCGTGCGTACGTTCCGCGCCGTCGAGCACCGGCTGGAGCTGGTGCGCACCCTCCGCGGAGTCGATTTTTATAACGACTCGAAAGCCACCAGCGTCGATGCCACCCTCAAGGCGCTCGACGCCTTTCCCGGCGGATTGTGGGTGATCCTGGGGGGCAAAGACAAGGGCCTGAATTTCGAAGCGCTCCGCGCCCCGCTGGAGCAGAAGGCGCACGCCGTATTGCTGATCGGCGCCGCCGCTCAGAAAATCGAGTCGCAGTTGCAGGGCGCCGTCCCCCTGGTCCATTGCCAAACCCTGGACCGCGCCGTCGAATACGCGTGGGGCAAAGCGGTTTCCGGCGACACCGTTCTGCTGGCGCCGGCCTGCGCCAGCTTCGATCAGTTCAAGAGCTTCGAACACCGCGGCGAAACGTTCAAGAAACTGGTTATGGATTTGAAAGAGTGACATGTCACGACTGAAGACCGACAAGATTCTGTTTGGCGCCGTGCTGGTGATTTTGTCCTTCGGCGTGCTCATGCTTTACAGCGCATCCAGCTGGATGGCCAAAGTCGACCAGGGTTCGAGCTGGCACTTCGTCATCCGACAGGCGGAGTGGGCGGCCGTCGCCATCGTCGCCATGATGGTTCTCAAGACCACCCCCTACCGCAGGTTCCAGAACCGCGCCGTGGCGTTTACCACCCTGGGAATTTCGTTCCTGCTGCTGGTGGCCGTCTACTTCATCGATGGCCGGCACCACCGCTGGCTCCGCATCGGTCATTCCGCCAGCGCCGGATTTCAGCCGTCGGAGCTGGCCAAGCCCGTGCTCGTGATCTTCCTCGCGTTTTTCGTCGCCTGGCGCGGCCGCGCCATCAACAATCCGCGCTACACCCTGATGCCTGCGGCCATGGCCCTGGGACTCCTGATCGGCGGCGTGGCCGTTGCCGATTTGGGGACACCCGTTCTCATGGGCGCCGTGGTAGTTTCGGTATTCTTCGTGGCCGGCCTGGAAATGCGCTATTGTCTCGCCGTCGTCGCCGTCGGAATGCTGGGTGTGGTCATCTTCATTTTCGCCGAGCCCTATCGGCTGGGCCGCGTCGTGAAGTTCTTCGATCCGGATTTCGAGCTCATCTCCCGTTTCGACCCCAGCGGCAAGATCAAGGCCCGCACGGAACAGACCTTGCGAACGCGCGACACCAATTACCAGTTGGAGCAGTCGGAGATCGCCGTGGGCGCCGGCGGCTTTTTCGGCGTCGGACTGATGAACGGCCGCCAGAAGCTCCTCTACCTGCCCTTCGCCCATACGGACTTCATTTATGCCGTCATCGGCGAGGAGACCGGAATGATCGGCGCCGTGGGCTTATTGGGGGCGTTTCTGGTGGTCGCCTGGCGCGGCTTGCGAACCGCCCGCCGCATGAGCGACGATTTCGGCCGCTACCTCGCGCTGGGAATCACCATGATGGTGGTCGTGCAGGTGCTCGTAAATATCAGTGTGGTGTTGGGGATGGCGCCCACCAAGGGGATCGCCCTGCCTATGGTCAGCTATGGAGGCAGTTCCCTGCTCAGCACGCTGGCGATGCTCGGAATGTTGATGAACGTCAGCGAGCATGCGGGGTAGGGTGGCCAGATTCCTCATGGCGGGAGGCGGAACCGGGGGGCATGTGATCCCGCTGCTGGCGGTGGCTCGGGAATTACGCCGCCGCGGGCACGACGCTTTTTTTATTGGGACGGATCGCGGCATCGAAGCCCGGCTCGTTCCCGCGGAAGGATTCGAGTTGCGGACGATCACCATCGGCGGGCTGAATCGCGTGGGCGCGCGGCAAAAGATCGCGACCCTCCTGCGCCTGCCTCTCGCCACGTTTCGTTCCCTGGGTCTGACGCGCGGCGTCGCGGCCGTTTTCAGCATCGGTGGATATGCCGCCGGCCCTCCGGTGGTTGCCGCCCTGCTCCGCCGGACCCCCGTGGTGGTGATGGAGCCCAACGCCTTTCCCGGATTCACCAACCGCGTGATCGGCCGCCTGGTGGATCGCGCCCTGATTGCCTTCGCCGAAACCGCCCGCTATTTCCCCAAGGGCGGAACGGAGCTCACCGGGCTTCCCGTCCGCGAGGAGTTCTTTCATCTCCCTCCCAAAGTGCGCGCTCGCGGGCTCGACCTGTTGATTACCGGCGGCAGCCAGGGATCGCGAACCCTGAACCAGGCGGCGCGGCAAAGCTGGCCGCTCTTTCGCCAATCGGGATTGACCGTCCGCATCGTGCACCAGACCGGCGAAGCGCAGTACGAAACGCTGCACCGGGAATTCGCCGAAACCGGCCTGGAGGGAGAGATGATGCCGTTCATTCAGTCGATGCCGGCGGCCTTCGCCGCGGCCGATCTGGTGATTTGCCGCTCGGGCGCCGGCGCCGTATCGGAGCTGGCGGCGGCCGGAAAGCCATCCGTATTGTCGCCCTTCCCCTTCGCCGCCGACGATCATCAGGCGCGCAATGCCGAAGCTATGGCGCGCGCCGGCGCCGCCAGGATGATCCGCGATGCCGAGATGACCGGCGAAAAACTGTTCCAGGTGGTGGCGGAGCTGGCCGGTTCGGCCGGCGAGCTGGAGCGGATGGGCGAGGCCGCCCGCCGTCTCGCCCACCCCGGCGCCGCCGGCCGCGCCGCCGATATCTTAGAGGAGGTTGCGGCATGAATACCGTCGCGCGCGCACTCCGGCGTGCGGCGCCGACGCTCGTGCCGGCGTTCTGGCCCAAGCGGCAGCGTGCGCCACGGGGCGCACAAGAAATTACATTTGCAATTGACATCGATCGCGTAAGCCGAAACAATACTGTAAGATAATGTTTTTTCGTCCGCAGCATGTCCATTTTACGGGGATCGGCGGGATCGGCATGAGCGGTATCGCCGAAGTGCTTCTGAATCTTGGCTATGAGATCAGCGGCAGCGATTTGCGGCTGTCTCCCATCACGGAACGGCTGGCTTCCATGGGAGCGCGCGTCTATGAAGGCCACGCCGCGTCCAATGTCGCCGGCGCCCGCGCCCTGGTCGTCAGCTCGGCCGTCGATGAACAGAACCCCGAGGTGGTCGAAGCGCGGCGGCTGCAAATTCCCGTCATCCCGCGCGGCGAGCTGCTGGCCGAGCTGATGCGCCTGAAGTACGGCATCGCCGTCGCCGGCAGCCATGGAAAGACCACCACCACCTCGTTGACCGCCACCATCCTCAACCACGCCGGCCTCGATCCCACGGTGGTGGTCGGAGGCCGGGTTTCCACCATGGGCGGGTCCAACGCCCGCGTCGGCCACGGCGAGATCCTGCTGGTGGAATCCGACGAAAGCGACGGCTCGTTCCTCAAGCTGGCGCCCATCATCGCCGTCGTCACCAACATCGACCGCGAGCACCTCGACCACTATCCTTCGCTGGAATCGATCCTCGAGGCGTTCACGGAATTTGTGAACAAGGTGCCGTTCTACGGCACCGTCATCTGCTGCCTCGACGATCCCCACGTGCAGTCCATCCTGCCGGCCATCAGGCGCCGCACCGTGACCTATGGCTCCGCCGCGCAGGCCGATGTGCAGGCTTCGGAGATCGCCTGCGGCCCGTTTTCCAGCCAATTCCGCGTCCGCTACCGCCAGTCCGACCTCGGCGGCTTCCATCTGCGCGTTCCCGGGCGGCACAACGTGCTCAACGCCACCGCCGCCCTGGCCGTGGCGTTGGAGCTCGACGTCAAGCCCGAGGTGGTCCGCGAGGCGCTCGAAACCTTCCGCGGCGTCGACCGCCGCTTTCAGGTCCGCGGCAAGGAACGCGGCATTACGGTGGTCGACGACTACGGCCACCACCCCACCGAGATCCGCGCCACCCTGGACGGCGCCCGCCTCTGCGGCTTCGAGCGCGTTCACGTGCTGTTCCAGCCGCATCGCTTCACCAGAACGTTTTTCCTGATGGACGAGTTCGCCCACGCTTTCCATCAGGCCGACAGCGTTTTCGTGATGGACATCTACGCCGCGTCCGAGAAGCCCATCGAAGGCGTGTCGGCGGAGGCATTAGCCGACCGGATCCGCCAGTTCGGCCATCGCCGGGTGGAATACGTCGGTACCCTGGACCGGGGTGTCGACGCGCTTTGCGGCGTCGCCCGCGAAGGCGATGCCGTCCTCACCCTCGGCGCCGGCAACGTGTGGCAGGCCGGCGAAAAGATCCTGGAAAGGCTGCGCTCGCCGGCGGTGAACTGACATGGCACGGGAAACCAAGAAAACGCCGGCGCGTCCCCGATGGCGGCTCTGGCTCACGGTGATATCGCTGGCGGCGGCTTGCAGTTGCACCGCCTACGCCGCCCTGCGCGTGCGCCGTTACGGCCTGACCTCTCCGGCGTTCCTGCTCGACCGCGCCCGCCCCGATGCCTTGAGCATCGAAGGCGTGCGCTATGCTTCCCGCTCCAAGGTGGCGCACGTGTTTGCCGGGGATTTCGGACGCAGCGTTTTTTCCATCCCTCTGGCCGCCCGGCGCCGCCGATTGCTGGCCATCGATTGGGTGCAGGATGCCACCGTCGCCCGCGTCTGGCCCGCGCGCTTGATGGTCCGCATCCGGGAGAGAAACCCGGTGGCGTTTGTCTCCTTCCGCTCCGGCGTTCTGCTCATCGATGCCTACGGCGTCCTGCTCGATCCGCCGCCGCAAGCGCAGTTCTCCTTTCCGGTTTTGAGCGGAATCCGCGAGGACCTGGACGAGCCGCGGCGCGCCGATTGCGTGCGCGTCCTGCTGCAGATGCAGCGCGAGTTCGGCAGCCACGCGGCCGACATTTCGGAAGTCAACGCCGCCGAGCTGGACGATGTCCACCTGATTGCCCGAATCGACAACCAGGCGGTGGAATTGCTGATGGGCGATGCCGACTTCGGAGAACGCTACAAGCGATTTCTCGCCCACTATCCGGAGATTCGGCGCAAGTCGCCGGATGGCAAAGTTTTCGATTTGCGGCTCGATGACCGCATTACGGTTAAGGAATAATCCATGGCTGCGGCGAAACCCATTTACGCGGTAGGGCTGGATGCGGGCAGTTCCAGGACCCGCCTGGTCATCTGCGCCTTTGAACGCGGCCGCCTCCGCCTCCTCGGATGTTCCGCCGTCCCCTCGCAGGGATGGATGAAGGGGCGGATCGCCAATCAAATCGAGGTGGCCGAATCGATCCTGTTGGCCCTGCGCGAGGGCGAGCGCAGCGCCGGTGTCTCCGTGGATTCCGCCGTGGTCGGCATCGGCGGACCCACCGTGCGCGGCGCCAACACCCGCGGCACGGTCGAGCTCGGCTACACCCGCGAGATCGAACAGCGCGATGTGAATCGCGCCGTCGACCGCGCCCTCAAAGTGCAAATGCCGGACGACCGCATGATCCTGCAGCTGTTTCCGCAGGACTGCGTCGTGGACGGCCACCCCGGCCACCGCGATCCCCGCAGGATGATGGCGTCGCAATTGGAGCTCAACGTCCACCTCCTGGTGGGCGCGGTACAGGAGCACCATTCGCTGGTCGGCGCCGTCAACCAGGCCCACCTGACGGTCGAGGAAACCGTTTTCGAAGCGTTCGCTTCCTGGTATGCCTCGGTTCCGGAAGACGACCGGCGGGAAGGCCTGGCGGTGGTCGATATCGGCGCGCAATCCACCGAACTGGTCGTCTACTACGGCGAAGCCATGCAGCTCTCGAGCTACGTCCCCATCTGCGGCGACCATTTTACTCGCGACCTGGCGCAGGGCCTCACCCTCAGCCTGGATGACGCCGAGATGCTGAAGCTCGATTATGGATGCGCCGTCTCCCACGATACGCCCGAGAACAGTTTCGTCGAGCTGCCCACCCCGGCGGATCGCGATCTGCGATTCGCCCGGCGCCGCAATATCAACGCCATCCTCGAAGCCCGCGCCGAGGAGCTCTTCCGGTTCATTCGCGCCGAGCTCGTCCGCGCCAGCATGGAACACGCTCTGGTCGGCGGCGTCTATCTCACCGGCGGCGCGGCCCGCCTGCCCGATCTGTGGGACGTCGCCGAGCGGGAGCTCCAGTGCCAGGCCCACTATGGCCTGGTGACCGGTATTATGAACTGGCCGGACGCGATGAAGGATCCGGAATGGACTACCGCCGCCGGCCTCGCCATGTATTCGGCGAAATTGAAAGCGCAGATGCAGCAAAGGCGCGAAGATGTAGGATGGTTGGGTCGAATGCTTCGCTAAATCGGGAGGTGAGACGATGGATCCCCTGGATTCCGACATCCACGATCTGAAATACGAGATCGAAGACGAAACTCGCATCGGCACGCGCATCAAGGTCATCGGTGTCGGCGGCGGCGGGTGCAATGCCGTGGCCCGCATGGTGAGGGAAGGCCTCGAAGGCGTCGAGTTCTATGCCATGAACACCGACCTCCAGGCGCTTTCCGCGTGCGAAGCGCCCAACAAACTGCAGCTCGGAGCCAAGATGACCAATGGGCTCGGCGCCGGTGCCAACTACGAAATCGGACGCCAGGCCGCGCTCGAAAATACCGATCGCATCGTCGAGATGCTGCAAGGCGCCGACATGGTTTTCGTCACCGCCGGGTTGGGCGGCGGCACCGGCACCGGCGCCGCCCCCGTAATCGCCAATCTCTCCAAAGAGCTCGGCGCGCTGACCGTGGCCGTCGTCACCAAGCCGTTCAGCTTCGAAGGTCCCAAGCGCATGCGCCTGGCCGAAGACGGGCTGGCGAAACTGGCGGCCACCGTGGATACGGTGATTGCCATCCCCAACGACCGCCTGCTCTCGCTGGTTCCGAAAGGCACCAGCTTCTTCGAAGCCTTCAAAGTCGCCGACGACCTGCTTCGCCAGGCGGTCGAGGGAATCAGCGACATCATCGTCACTCCCGGCATGATCAATCGCGATTTCTCGGATATCCGCGCCACCATGGTCGGCATGGGCTACGCCATGATGGGCACCGCCACGGCCAAGGGCGAAAATGCGGCCGTGGAAGCCGCCCGCCAGGCCATCAACTGCCCGCTGCTCGAGGACTCGCGGATCTCCGGCTCGCGCGGCGTGCTCATCAATATAACCGGCTCCAACCAGTTGGGGCTGCACGAGGTCAACGAAGCCTGCTCCATCATTCGTGAAGCCGCCGGATGCGACGACGTCCAGATCAGCTTCGGCGTGATCATGAACGAATCCATGGGCGATACCGTGAAAATCACGGTTATCGCCACCGGTTTCCAGCCGGAAAATGCCCCCGCGCCCGAGCGCATTCCCGTGAAGGGAGCCGTTCCCGTCGTGCGCATCAGGGCGCCGGAACCGGAGCCCGTCGCCGCCCCC
>Ga0335078_10003528_pt1 | contig 23269 bp, 16 predicted proteins | sample Lox_Sample_32_FD_206711 | JGI IMG/M metagenome (GOLD analysis project Ga0335078, IMG submission 206711) | Soil microbial communities from Loxahatchee National Wildlife Refuge, Florida, United States - Lox_Sample_3.2 | ecosystem: Environmental > Terrestrial > Soil > Wetlands | place: USA... | reverse complement strand
GCTGGGTAGAGACGAGGGAATGGCGGCTCAGGCCCTCGGTGAAACCGAGGAACACCTCAGCTTCGTCGGATTCGAACTCTGAAGGCTCGATAAAGCGCCAGCGGCCGATCGCTATCCTGTCTCCGGGGGACGCCACACCGTCCTGCCAGCCTTGAATGGCATGAGGCCGGCCGGCCGCAATGACCGTGCAGTGCGACCATCGCCGGCCGGGCGTGTCCGATTGAATAGAGAGAAGAAACGGCACCTTGGTCGTCTCGATGTGATCGAGGCCGTCGACAAGAATGACCAGACGCTGCGCCAGCGCATCCTGCTCGAGTCCCCGCGCAATCGATTCCCGCGCCCATTTCGATCTTGCTTCGCCAACTTCGGCGGCAATTCGTTCGGTCAGGTGCTGCAGGATCTGCTCGTCGTCCATGCCGGCGATGGCGCCGGCATTGACCCTGATGGCAAGAATGCCGCCAAGCTCCTGCACGGCAGATGCTGGCTCGTTCTCGTTGCGCTCTTTGCCGCGAACTTCGCCGGCGGAGTCTCCTTCCCCGTTGCCGTGCGGCAGACCGTCCGCAGCAGGACTGGACGCATTAACCATCCATTCGAGCCAGCGCATGTTCGTGGTCTTGCCCACGCCGCCGCCGCTGACGAGAAACAGGCGTATCGGCTGCGGAATCGCCACGCCGCCAAGCTCAAGCTGCTCGCCCTTGCCGGTGAGCAGCATTTGCCGGAGCGCGGCGCGCGCCACCGGGTTCCACGTCGATTGCTCGCGCGCCGCCGCCTCGATCTCGGTGCTGCGTCCGGGCAGAAACGCGGCAGGCCTCAGCGCGTGCAGCTGCCTGCCGTGCTTCGGTTCCAAAATGCTGAATCTCTGACTGGCGATGAAGGGCGCGTGTTCGGCACGCATCAGCCGGTCCTTTTCCTCCGGCGAAGTTTCCCGCTTGCCCCGATAAACGTTGGAGAAGTCGTGCTGCCAGGCGTCGGCGGTCAAGCGCCGGTACCTCGCTCTGAGCACCGCCCAGGTTCCTTCCTGGAACTGCCCCAGAACGCCGTCCATGTTGGCGAGATATTGGGTGACGTCCTCCAGAAGCTTTTCGATCGTATTGAATCGGCGGAAAAACTTGCCGCCGAATTTGCCCATCTCCTCCTGCTCGATGGTCTTTCTGAATTTGGCCTGCAGATCCGACAATTTTTTCGGCTCCGCGCCGGCGGCCTTCGGTCCGTCATAGAAAAACAGGCGTAGTTCCTTGGCTTGCTTGCGCGCATAAAAAAATTCCCACTGCGTCCACGAGCAGCCCGGCCGCGCTTCGGGAGGGAGATTGCCTTTGGCGAGTTCGGCCCCGTAGCAATGACCGATCAAGCAGACGACGAGTTCGGCCTGATCGATGGCCCGCTGGATGGCCTCTCCGTCCGACAGCGAATTGGGGAACGCGCGCTGAACGATGACCTTGGCGCCGTGCTCTTCGGCAATCTTGGCGAGCGCGTCGCGACAGGGACCCAGCTCCGACGTGACAGCGCTTATGAAGACGACAGGCTGGCGTAAGTCTCCGGCCATGCTTCCCTCTTCCCCGCGACCTTACGATCTACACTGTGCCAAAAGTCGATTGCGCTATCTTGAAAGTTTCCGATGCCTGCGGATCGGCAATTCTATAGACCGTTGCCAGCCACACTTTCAAATCCCGGAGAAACTCTTCCGACGATAATTCGCCCGTGCCGTAGTCGCAGCCGAGCCGTTTCGTCAGCGCGGTGATTTGTGGGCCGCGCCCGGTGCCGAAACCTTTCTCGTCAAAAATCTGCGGCTGATAATAGCGCACTGGAATGGGATGAAACCCCAATGCCTTGAATACGCGCTCTTCGTGCGAGTTCGGCACGCATTCGATGTATTGCCTCAGCGCATCGGGCTCGTCGCGAATGATTTGCTCCTCGACGCGCTTCATGGCGATGCGGGCCCGCCCGGTTCCTTTCAGCGGAGGCTCGAGCGCCATATAGCCGCCAAACCCGAAATGCGGCATGACAAAGAACGAAATCATACCCGCGATAGGCCGGTCGGGCGCCTCCGCCAGCGCCCACAGGTGGTAGTGCCAATCCCTGCCGCCGGCGGCCGCCCATTTGAAGGCCTGTGCGAACATCCTTACGTCAATTGCGGTCGGCCCCGGTGGAAAGGCGCGCGCGTAGAGATCGGTTGCGATCTTGAAGTCCGGGTCGGCCGGACTCCTCACCGGCTTCGCAGTGAGCGACCGGGCCGCATCGCGGCCGACATAGACCGACAGCGGCTCGATGCGCACGGCCGAAAGTTTCGACAGAAAGTCCCTCATGGCAACGAAAGTCTGATCAAGCTCAGGCTCATCAATTCGCATAGCCCAGCGCATATATCCGGTCAGCACGTCGCAAACCGTGCTCGATGGAACCTGATTTTTCAGGTGGGCCGAGATCGGCTTCATGCCGAGCAAAAGACAGGCCACCGGTTCCTGATCTTCGGAGAGCGCCGGCTGCACATAGGGAAAACATAGGCGGCCATAGCCCCAGCGATCCCAGATCATGGCGCGCTCGAACGGATCGAAATTGTCGTTTTGCGGAGCCACGCGGAATGGATCGTTGAGCTCGATGACGACGGCGTCGGCGCCACCGTAGCCGACACGGCGCGCATCCTCGTGGAATGCCGCAATCGTCGCCTCGTGCAGCCTTTTTCCGATGCCGGTCCCCCACAGAGCTTTGGCCACAAGCAAGAATTCGATGACGCCGCAATTGGGCGTGGCCAGATAATCGCTGACCGAAGCGCCCACCGTGTGATCCCCGTCGAGCGCGAGAATGATGTGATAGTTGTTCCGACCGTACCAGCCCTCCCGCCGCAGCTTCAAATATCGTTTCATGTTGGCGAGCGACTCGCGCTCGTCAGGATCGGGAAATCCGGCGACGTACAGTTCATCATAGAAACGCGAAAGACGTTCGAGCTCCTCGGGCTCGTCCGAAATATCTCGAAAGACGATGTTCATGCGCTTATCCGCGGCGCCGGGCGAGCCGCTCCCTCGAAGCCTTGCAGCACATTCACCGCATTGATGCCGATCTGATCGATTGCATAGCCGCCCTCCATCACGAACAAGATCGGAAGGTTGAGCGAGGCGAGCCGTTCGCCGATCCGCAGATAGTTTTCGCTATCGAGGCGGAAACGCGAGATCGGATCGCCCTTATAGGTGTCGACGCCGAGCGAGACCACGAGGGCCTCGGGCGCAAAGCAACGCACGGCAGCAAGCGCCTGATCCAAGGCGGCAGACCAGCCGTCCCAGCCGGTCCCGTCCGGCAGCGGCAAATTGAGATTGGCGTCCTCGCCGTCACCGATGCCCGTCTCATCGGCATAGCCGAGCAGGAACGGATAATCGAAATCGGGATCGGCATGGATGGAGACGAAATACACGTCGCCGCGCGAATAGAAAATGTTCTGCGTGCCGTTACCATGGTGATAATCGATGTCGACGATCGCAACTTTTTTGAGACCGCGCTCGCGCAGATGTTGCGCCGCGATGGCGGCGTTGTTGAGAAAGCAATATCCGCCGTAATGGTCTGCGCCGGCGTGATGGCCCGGCGGGCGGCATAGCGCGAACACCGCCTTCTCGCCTTGCACGATCAGGGCGGCCGCGGTCAGGGCGCAATTGGCCGACGCATGCGCCGCGAGCCAGGTCGTTGCGGTGATCGGCGTCGCCGCATCGATGCAGTAGCGTGCCAATTTGGTATCGACACTGCCGCCGGTGCGGTCCCGCCGCAGGCCGCCGCCGGCAAAAGCAATCGGATACGCCGCCCCCGGACGCCGTAGCGCACTCCATTCGGCGTGGGCAGTGCGCAGAAAGTCCACCAGCACGGGGGTGTGGACGCTAGTGATATGCTCAAGCGAAAATTCTTTCGGCGGCTCGACGGCGCCCAAACCAACTGCCCGCACGCGGTCGAGGATAATTTCGACTCGCTCGGGCTTCTCGAACGCCGGCACAAAGTCGCCGAATCCGAACTCACCCGGGCTCACGTGCAGCCGATGCTGGTCGCTGTAAATCGTGCGCATCGCCGCCTCAGTCTAATCTTTCGCAGCCAGAGCGACATGCGCCATGTCGACGACTTCGGTTTTGCGTTTGAAGAAATCCGGCAAGCTTATCCTGGCAAACACCATCAGAATAACGCCGAGCACGAGCGCGCCGACGCCGAAGACCAGCTTCGGCCCAAGGCCGAAGATCGCGGTGTTGTCCTGGTCCGGACCGATGAAGCTTTGGCAGGTCATGACGAACAGTACGAACATGGCGAGCCCGCCGAGCGCCGGCACCAAGCCCATGAGGACGAAATTCTTGGCGCTCTTTGAAAGCTCGCGCCGGTAGTACAGGGTGCAGGCAAGTCCGGTCAGACCGTAATAGAAGGCGATGCCGAACGCCGTGGCGGTCACCGAGTCCGACAAGATATCGGTGTTGGGTATGTACCAAAGAGCGATGTACCAAACGATCGAAAAAACGCCCATCACCAGCGTGGCGAATCCCGGCGTCAGATAGCGCGGATGAATGTCGCCGAACCTTTTAGGCAGCGCGCCGGCATGGGCCATGGAGACGACGGTTCGTGCGGTGGGCAGGATCGTCGTTTGCGTCGAAGCGACGGCCGATGTGACCACGGCGAGGACCAGCAGCTTGGCGAGCCAATAAGGCAATACACTGGTGGCAAGCGGGGCCAAGAAATCGTCGCCGGTATATTTTTCCAGGCCGGGCTCGGCGAAGGCGACTGCGGCGACGGCGACCAGCACATAGAGTCCGAGCAACACCAAGTTCGAGACCACGGCAGCACGCGCCGGCGCAATCCGGGGATTGATTGTTTCCTCATTCACCGATGCGCCGCAATCCCAGCCCCAATAGATGAAGACGGCGATCAACATCGCCTGCGCGAAGGCGCCGCTATCGGAGACGCCCAGCGGATTGAACCAGGACAGCGCGACGTGCTGCGATCCCGCGGGCGGCGCCGCGCCGTAGACCTCGGCGAGAGCAACGATGGCAAAAACGGCGAGAATCGCAATTTCGGCGGCCAGCAGGAGTTTCTGCGTGCGGGCGGACAGTTCGATCCCGAGATAACAGATGGCGGTCATGACCGCGATCCAACCGACGCCGACGACGGCCTGTGCAATCCACGTCGGATGATCGATGCCGAAAAAGCGAAATGAGTAGAGCGCGGCGACCTGAGCGAGTCCAGGCATGACCAGGATGTCCGTGACAATGAGCGCCCATCCCGCCATCCAGCCGCAATAGGGCCCCATCGCCCGGGTTACCCAGGCGAAGCTTGTACCGCAGTCCGGATCGGCTCGGTTGAGGTGATAGTAGGCCGCCGCCACAAACAGAATCGGGACGAACGCCACGATCAGGATTGCCGGCACCTTGAAAGTGACGACGGCGACGATCGATCCAAGCGCAGCCGCAAGCGAATAGGCGGGCGCCGTGGACGCGACGCCGATAACGACGTTGGACAAGAACGACAGTGCGTCCTTCTTCAAGCCCCGCTGATTTGTGGCGATCGGGTCGCCCTTTTCGTCGCGCCGTGCGGTCAACGCGCTGTTCATATCCCCTCCCTCGCTGTCGACTTGAGCCCAGTTTGCCTGCCATCTCGCGGCGAAACGCCGCTTGGCAAGCTGCAGCGGCCCGTTATAGTCGAAGAGCAAGATGGCGCGGCCGGGGCGCCGCATAATTATACACGCCGCAAATCGCTAGGCGAAAACACCGGCAGGGGAAACATCGGGGTGGCACAATGACGGTACATGGCACGATCGCAACGTGGCAGCGAACGACCCACACCATTGCCGCACGATATGCGGCGGCGGCCGCGCTGGCGGCGGCGCTGACCAGCCTCGCGCCGGCTGCGCAGGCGGCCCCGCAATTCATCATGAAATTCGGCACTGCCACCATGAACGAGGGGCAGCACCAGTTCCTCAAATCCTACAAGGAGGAAGTCGAGAAGGCCTCGGGCGGACGCATCGAAGTGCAAATCTATCCGAACAGCCAGCTCGGTCCAATCCCGCGCGAGATCGAAGGCGTGCAGCTCGGCAGCATCCAGGGTTATATCGGTCCGGTCGATTTCTTCGTCGGCGTCGATCCGCGCTTCGGCGTGTTCAGCGCGCCGATGGTGTTCCGCGACGACGCCAATGCCGCGGCCACGGTCGAAGACCCGGCGGTGCAGAAAGCGATGTTTGCGTTGGTCACTCCGAAGCGCATGACGGGCATCGCCACTTTGAGCCTCGGCGCCTCGAATTACGGCTCGAAAAAGCCGATCATGCGGCTTTCCGATTTCGCGGGCAAAAAGATCCGTATTAACGGCACCGCGCTCGAACGCGCCAAATTGGCCAAGCTCGGCGCCAGCGGCATCGGGATGCCGCTCTCCGAAGTGGTGCCCGCGCTCGATCAGGGTACCATCGACGGCACGATCAGCGGTTTGTCTATCTTCGTCGCCTTCAAGATGAACGACCTGATCAAGGTGATCACGGTCACAAATGACACATACATCAATTCCATCGCGGTCGTGAGCAGCACATGGCTCGACACGCTGCCGCCCGACCTGAAAAAGATCGTGATCGATTCCGGCGCTGCCGTTCAGGGCAAGACACAGCAATGGGAATTCGATTTCTCAAAGAAGCTCGCTGGTGACTGGGCCGCGCTCGGTGGCACCGTGCACACGTTGCCCGCCGACGATTTGGCCAAGATGAAGACGCTGCTCGATCCGGTGGCCGATGAAGTGACCAAGGATCAGCCGGCCGTACACGACATGCTGCAAATGGTGCGCGCCACCGCCGCCAAACATTAGGGGTCGATGGCTGCCTAAAGGCAGTTGTGGCGATCACCCGTCTTCGGTGCACTGATATGCAGTGCAGCGGCACGCGAGGCGCGATCCGATAGGCTTGCGATGGGAAATATCCTGCTGCGCTGCGTTCAGGCGCTCATGTCAGCCCTGCGCGTTGCGGCCGGCGCCATGCTCGTCATTTGCGTCGGCATCAATTTCCTCAACATCATCGGACGCTACGTCTTTTCGGCCTCGATTACGTGGGCTGAGGAGACGATGCTGTTCCTGATGATCGGCTGCGTGTTCCTCGGCGCTGGCCCAGTCGGTTATCTGGGCCGCCACATCCGCATGGATGTCGTCGTGCTGGCGCTGCCGCAGCGGGCACGAAAGTTTTTTGAGATTCTGTCCGACGTAGTCACGATCGCGACCTGCATCATGCTGGCGATCTTCGCCTGGCCGGTCGTATCTATGCTTGCCGAACTCAACGAGCGCAGCGACACCGCCAACATTCCGCTGGCGATTCCGCAATCCGCCCTGCCGGTCGGGCTTTTGCTCACGGCATTCCTGATTGCCGTGCGATTGATCGTTCACGGCTCCGGCCGCGCCGATATCGAACCGCATCAGGGCGCCGGCCACTAACGACGGATCGGAAGCGTCTCCATGTTGGCTGTCGTCGTCTATTTCGTTTTGCCGGCGATTTTACTGATCCTCGGTCTGCCGATCTTCGTCGTGCTGACGCTGACCTCGATGGCCGCGATCGTCTTTGTCGCCCACGTGCCGCTGGACGCGATACAGACCAACATGTTCGGCAGCCTCGACAACTTTCCCCTGCTCGCGGTGCCGTTCTTCGTCCTTGCCGGCGAGATCATGGGCCGCGGCGGCATCGCCAACCGCGTCGTCAATTGGGTCGTGTCGCTGATCGGCGGCGTCCGCGGTTCGCTGGCGGTAACGACAGTCGCTTCTTCCGAGCTGTTCGGCGCCATGGCCCACACCACCGTCGGCACCGTCGTCGCCATCGGACGGCTGCTGTTTCCGTCGCTGACAAAACAGGGCTACGGCGAGCGTTTTGCCGTCAGCCTGATCACGTCATCGGGTGCAGTCGCGGTGATCATTCCACCCTCGATCTCGATGATTCTTTACGCGATGACGGCGCAGGTATCGGCGATCCAGTTGTTTACCGCCGGTGTCCTGCCGAGCCTTCTGATCGGCCTGATCGACGCCGTTTACGTGATCATCTATGCACGGATCAAGGCGGTGCCGCTCACCTCGCGCGCCCGGTGGGCGAATATTTGGACTTCGACCAAGGAGGCGAGCTGGGCGATAGGCACTATCGTGGTGATTTTCGGCGGCATTTATGGCGGCGTGTTTACTCCGACCGAAGCCGCCGGCGTCGCGGTGGTCTATTCGCTGTTCGTCTCCATGTTTGTTTACCGCGAGATCGGACTCAAAGAACTTTGGCAGGTCATCGTCAGTTCGGTCTATTTGATCGCGCAGATTCTGATCATCGTCACCGGCGCCGGCATCTATTCATGGCTGATGACCACGAGCGGCATTCCGCAAAGCCTGATCGGCGGCATCGATGCCATGCATCTGCCGCCCTGGGAGACGCTGCTGTTCGTCAATGTCGGCCTGTTGATGGCGGGAAGTTTTCTCGAACCGCCGGCCGCCATTCTCATTCTCACCCCGTTGCTTTTGCCCGTCGTCGAAGCAGCCGGCATCAACGCCATTCACTTCGGCATCATCATGGCGGTTAACTTGAGCATCGGCCTCTACCTGCCGCCGTTCGGATTAAACCTGTTTGCCGCCCGCGCGATCTTCAACGTGCCGATGGGAATAATCTATCGCGGTGTGCTGCCGTTCGTGGCGATCAATTTCGCCGCGCTGTTGATCATCACCTACATTCCGGCAATTTCGATGGTGCTGCTGAGTGTTAGCCGTTAGCGATCCGAAATGCGACTACCGGATTTCAGTGAGAGTCAATTGGCTGATTTCAGCGCCGTCTCCACGTCGAGTAAAACGCAACTGTTGTTGGCAATCGCGCGCGCCGTCTTAAGGGTTTGCTGCTGCGCTTCCGTCAAATTTTCTTCTGAGATCGGTTGGGGAACAGGCTTACAGTAATTGCTGTTGCCGACGAACGTAGACACGACAGTAAAGCTGCTTCGCGATATTTCCCAACCCAGCGCCAGCCCATAGGCCTCGTCCTGCAGCCTGATTAATTTTATGTGCCACGGCCGCTCGCTTTGCGATGTCTCAGTTGCGCACGGCCGTTGCGCTTCTCCGGCACCCGTCGGCTGTTCCTTGAAATAATCGCACGCCCGAGTGACCGCTTGATTTGCTAACCCCGATCGCACGCTTAGGACGGCCTCGACAGGCGCAACTGTATCTCCGTATGCCGTACCTACCATCTTGCTGAAATTTGGCGATGGCTCGTCGCTGGTCAAAACTATGAGTTTAAGATCAACATCCTGCCGATCTTTAAGTTCATAAGCGAGGGAATTGTAGAGGTCGAGCGCAGTCGCGGCGCCTGAATTGTCAGCATAGCCGCCATCAACAAGATTCCACCTGTCGCTGGGATTATTCGCCGCCCCCGGCCGAACCCAATCGAAAATGTCAGAGAACAAATTCCACCAATGCCTGGGCCCGCTCGACCCGCTTGCCTTCACTGAAATGGCGTACGGGGGAAGAATGACTGGAAATCGCGCGCTTGCTATGGCGGCAAACATCAACGGAACGCTTTCACCAGTCTGGTTCGGATCGGAAAACTCCTCCGTCAAGTCAGCATCCGAGAGCGAGAACAACGTATTGTCGCCGTCAGGATTCAAAGCAAACGGCGCGAATGCCACTCGGTAACCGGTCTCCGCTGAAGTCGTATTGAGAACGAGTGCTGGCCCGGTATCGTTTGACCATTTCGTCGGGTCCGCTAGGTTCGACCAATGGTCAAGGTACGGGCCCTTCAGTCTAGCAGCGGCGGCTGGGTTTACCGCAGCGACAGACTCGAGAAAACTCGCCTCCAACTCCTGCGCTCGGCCCCACGCCTCACCAACCAGGTCTGGAATAATCGCGCCAACTACCGGGGAAAAATGGTCGCCCTGCAGGATGCATGAAATTTCCTGCTGCAGATTTCCCGCATACATTGCGACGACGCGATTCGGGCACTGGGCCGGCGGCACGCTTGTGTGGACAAGTGCCTGAAAGATAGTGGCCCCGATTGCCCCTCCGGAAACAGCGCTGATCGCAAATACGTGTTTGGAAAAATCCGGAACATCGTCCTGCAGCTTGGCCAGAAACAAGCCGGCCGCCGAGGCTGCATAGATGCCGCCGCCTTCGACGGCGATAATGAATACCGGAAACTTGCCGGTGGCGGCTTTTCGCCCGGCCAGCCATTCCTCAAAGACGGCGTTCAGCCTTTGATTGGCGAACGTTCGATTGTCGGATCCGTGGGGCGTGGCAACGGCTTGAGCGACGTTCGGATCGCTATTCCAAACGGATGCCTCCGCGAGGTCCCTATAGCATGCGACCAGTGCCAAAATGCTCATAAAGGCGGTCAGACCGACGGTCGACCACAATCTGGCGAACGCCGCCAGGGTCGCAAACACACCAAAGATCAAAAACAACGTGAACATCACATTCGCGAATGAAAACTGGAAAACTACGCCGATCGCAATGGCGATGATGGCAACCGTCAAGGCCGGATATTTAGATCTCTGTGACAGCATCGCGAATAACGCCATGATCGAATAAAAAAACAATATCGTCGTCACCATTGCTGCCAACGGCCCGATCTCGCGGTAGATCGAAACCGAATCGGCATAGAAATAGGGTACGGCGGCGATGAAGATAATTGAGGAGAGCGCAAGAGCCGCGGCAATTGCCGACAGAATTTTGCTTCGCCGCAGAACGTGTATCATGGTGGTAATAACTAACCCAGCAACAATGATGATAATTACGGAAATTCCTACCTTCCATATCAAGTCGAGTGATTGATCGTTCATCGGCACACTCAGCAACGTCATTGCGGCGTTCAGTTTATTCTGACGCTGTATGACGCCATTGCCTGCCACTGCGAGGCCAACTGCAAACCCGAACCAAGGAGTGAAAGCCAGGACCCAGCCCACTCCACGCCGAAAGCGGCGGAAATCGACGCCGATATTAGGTCGCGTATGCGTCGCGAAAACGACTTTCTCGCGAATACGGCTGAGCCAATAATGAGTAGCCTGCAAGGTAACGCTGAGTACAGTGAGAGCGACGACCGCAAAGAGTATCGGAAGAAATCGATTCTCCTCGAGATAGGTGTAATACAGCTCGTAAATCTGTCCGACATACGCCAACAGGGCAAAAATGATTACGGCCGCGAGCGGCGGCAGCCAATGAAAGAGGTCGACCAGCGCACTGATAGGCTGCCAGACATTCTGCCGCAGCCATTGACGCGCGCTGGCGAGAAACATCGTCATGTTATCCCCCCTCTTGCCGCACCCCCGGTGGTCGAATCCTCGCTTGGTTTGGAGCTCGCTTGTAATTCTTTGCCGCAGTGCTTCTTGAGCTCAAAATCGAGCGCACTCTTGTGTGCAGCTGTGTAGGCGAGAAAGTAGACCTCCTTAATCGTGGTCTTCAAATGGTTCGCCAGCAAATACCCAATGGCCGCGTCCACCAACCTTGGGACTACCTGTTCGATCCGCAGCCCACCGTCACCGGCGCCGATCATGGGGAAGAGAATTGATTTGCTGTTTTTGCGCCACCATAGTCGACGCCACCAGCGGCGGTTCGACAAATCCGCTTCTGCAAGCACGTTGTTCACACAAAGCATCAAATCTTCCGGGTCGGCACGGAATCCCACCGGCACAGCCGCGCGCGTGCCGAGATCGGCCTTAAATCCCAGGGGAAATCTCGCACCCTTGACGGTGGCAACATGGAAGATCTTGTTGACGCTGTGCGTCGTCTCTAGATCGCCCGAACCTGTCTCGAAAACTGTCCCAATCCTAACCGGCGCCCGGCCGCTGAGCGCATTCGCTAGCTCTTCGGCAACGGTATCTTCGGTGAGATTGCCGGCGCCGTCCTTGGCGGCGCCGAGAAACCGGATGCTGGCTGAAATCGTCTTGCCATTAAAACGGTCCATGACCATGTCTTCATTTTCGGAATTCACCCAAATGCTGACCCCGTTTTCTTTGCCACGGACACCGTAGATCGGTCCCGTCACGTAACCGATACACAGCTCAGGCTGCTCGATGAGAAAATATTTGATCTTTTGAGTGGCAAGCGGCTGACGTCCAAGTTCCTTCAATTCCTCTTGCAGCAACAAGGCGCCGATCAGAAGCTTCGGATCTTCAATACGGTTGAGCTTTATCAGATAAAACAGCTCATCGACCGGCATTTCTCGAACCGTGATGTCTTCTTTGCCGACGCCGCCACCATCGCGCTTTTTATTGGCATTTCTCACTTTGGCGAAATACAGATAGATGATTTCCGACGATCCTCCCGGCGATGAGAAAAACTTCGCAATGAGCCTCAGATCTCCGTCCTGCTCGCCGGTCTCGGCAGTGGGCTCGCGGACTTCGTAGCCGGTCTCCTCCATCGTTTCGCGAATAGCCGTCCTTATCGGCGATTCCGGTTCTTCGATAACTCCAGCAACAGCTTCTGTGAGTCGACCACCGCCCGCGACTTCAGTAAGCCAGCCGTCGGCCAGGCTATTGTTGCCCAGCGTGGGCGCACGGAACTGCTCCACGAGCACGACGCATTTTGTATCGAGGTTGAACAGTAGGACCGCCGCCGCATTTCCACGCCTGAAGACGAGCCTTTCCTGGTCGGGGCTCATCGAGCCGTTTTTTTGCGTGTGCGATACAATAAGCTTGTTGATCTCGCAGAAATCGCTTTTGAACACGCTCTCCTGGCCGCTAATCTGAACATCGCGAGGCGCCGACATCACCTTTCCCCCAAAATGTTGAATGCCGCATCACGAGGTATTCAACATAGCAAACCTGGGCACGCCGCACTAGTGAAGGTTGTATCCAAACTATCGCTATTGCACGAACGCAGGGTTCAAACCGGCCGCCACGATGCCGTGGACAGCGTTTTGCTTCGCGTCGGCCGCGGCGCGATCTGCGTCAGGAGAACACAGGCCTGCCGTCGGGGCCGATCTTGCCTTTGAAGGCGATATAGCCGCCGTCGATCAGCAGATCGCTGGCGGTGATGAAGGCGGACTCGTCACCGGCGAGATAGAGCGCGCCGGCGGCGATTTCCTCGGGCTCGCCGGGTCGATTAAGCAAATGGCGAGGACCGTTGACGATGCGCGCTTGCGCCTTACCGCCCGAGCGCGCACTCGATCGCTCGGTCAAGATAAAACCCGGCGAGATTGTATTGGCGCGGATGTTGTCGACGGCGTGATCCATCGCCAGAATGCGGGTGAAGTGAATGAGCGCCGCCTTGGTCGTACAATAAGGCGAACGCAGCGGCACGCCGAGATGGCCGAGCTGTGACGCGATATTGATGATGCTGCCACCGCCTGCGCGGCGCAGCTCCGACACCGCGGCCTTACACATCAAAAACGCGCCCGTCAGGTTGACCGCGATCGCCTTGTTCCATTGCTCGAGGCTTAGCGTCTCGACCGTGCCGTCGGGCGTGATCGTCGCCGCGACATTGACCAAGGTGGTCAGCTTGCCAAACACTTCGACGCTGCGCGCGACGGCCGCTTTGGCGCTTGCCTCATCGGCGACATCGACGGCGAACGCACGCGCGTGGCCGCCGTCATCGACAATAGCGCGCGTTACCGTCTCGGCCTTGTCCAGATCGAGGTCGGCGACGGCCACTTCGGCGCCTTCCGCCGCGAACTGCCGCGCGATGGCCGCGCCGATTTCGCCGCCGCCGCCGCTGATCAATGCCACCCTGTCCGCGAGTCTCTTCCCAATTGTCATGTCAGTGCGACATCCTCCTCCCCAATTTCATTCAATCATACGCTTCACGCCGGAAGGCTGACCAGGTACCGGCGCACTCCCCTCTCGAAGTGCGCCAGCGGCCGGCGCCCCCATTATAAGACAAGCGACCGGCGCCAAAGGCCGACTGGCCGGCGCGAACGACGGTCACGCGGATCGCGCCCGACGGGCCGACAGCACCATAGCCTGATAGCTTTCGTCTTCTGAGCATACCCGGCTGTGGACGATGCGCAGACTCGCGCGAACGGAAGCGCAGTCCCCGCGCAACGTCGAGATTACCACGCTCCAAGTCCCGTCGTAGGGCCATCTTCGTGCGCCCCGACGGGCAGCATCAGACGGAACTGCGGCAATGATTAGCAGCAATGCCGCGATGGTCGCGGTGACCATCGGCCTTAATCGCACATTCATGAGTTCGCTCCGGTTTTGGGCGGGCCTGCGCTGGCGAAGATGCTGTCCACTGCGGCCAGAACATTGACTTCAATCAAAAACGGGGACCGCCGCCCCAGAGACGCACAGAGAATAAAAGATCCATTGAGCACAACGCGTTCGCGAACTTGACTACGTCGTCGCTTCAGCTCTTCGTCGGACACGCTTCGAAGTGGACCGTGACCGGCAAGCCGATCGGCAACGTCGGAGCGCCGCGATTAATGGTCAGCAAAACCGCCACGACATCGTTGTGGTTGGCATTGGCGGGTGGCGCCGCGCCCGTGCTATTTGCCGAGCTGTCTCGGCTGACCATAGGGCTGATCGAGGCGACTTGCGCTTCGATCGCAGCATGGGGAAACGCGTCTGTTGCGACTGTTGCACGCTGTTGCATACAGACGTGACGAAGATCGGTCAGTCCAACCTCAGCGCGCACGCGCGACCGACCGTCGCGCCCGATGTGCATGAGCGGCTGCGGCACCGCCAGGCTCAAGAACTGGCCCTGATTGACCAGGACGTCGAGCACGACGCCGTCCACCGGTGCCTTCACGGAGCATTGGTCGAGCCGGGCTCGCGCGGCTTCGAGCCCGGCTGCGGCGGCGTCACGCAACGCTTTCGCCTGACGGATGTCCTCCTCGCGCGATCCGGCCCGCAGCAGATTGAGTTGGGCCTGCGCTTCAGCGAGTTGCGCTGCGGCGATCCGGGCGTCGCGCCTCACCTCGAGAACGTGAGCCGTCGTGACCGTGACGCCTTCCTGCAATTCCAGAGTGCGCTGCAGCGCCTTTTGCGCCTCGTCAGCGCGGGCTTGCGAAAAGTTCACAACCGCCTCTCCCACGGCGATCTCGTCGCGCCGTGGACCGTTGCTGAACTTGTCGTACGTTGCCTGCGCCGCGGCAAGTTGCGCTTGCCGCATGCGCAGATCCGACTCCTCGGGCGCGCAATCGAGCTTGACCAAAAGCTCTCCAGCCTGCACGCGGCTGCCTTCGTGCACGAAAATATCGCTGACGATTCCGGTCGCCGCCACGCCGATCGACATCGGCGGCGCTGCGCCCTCGACCCGGCCAGGCGCGGCAAAGTCGGAGCTCTGGCCCAACATTTGCGAAGGAATCGTGAAGCTCGCGAGCAAACAGACCGCGCCGAACAATGTGGTCCCGCGGGTGATCCCGTTCGGCTGCCGGAACATCGCCTCGAACTCCCGCACCCGCCGTATTGGGCGCAATCAGCCTTGCAGATTCGTAGCTCCGTTTCGCGCTCACATCAAATGTAGACAGCCTAAGACGGATGAGGACGGGCTCGAGAAAAGCCCGTCCTCCCGAGACTAACCCCACGCCACGTGCCTGGAGACAGCAGCACGAAGGGCGGGCGGCGCCACTGTGCTGCGCGTCGCCCCTCGCGTTGCTAGTTACGCATTGCCCATCGGCACCGCCACGAACTGCGTGGCGTTGCCCACCTGCACCCGCATCAAGACGTCGTGCTTACCTTGAGCCTGCGCTTCCTTGAGAGCATTGGCAATATCGTGGCCACTGCTGACCGGCTTGCCGCCGACAGTGAGAATGATTGTGCCGGTGCGGAACCCCACCTCAGCGGCAGGTCCATTGGGATCCACGCCCGTAACTACGACGCCCTTCTCGCCGGCGCCCGCCACATCGCGGGCCGGCGCGACCGTCAGGCCGAGATGCGGCACGCCGTGCGCCGGCGTCTCGTTGTGTCCGGCGTTGGCCTGCTGCTCGTTCGGCATTGCTGCGAGCGTCACGGTGAGCGTTTCGGCTTGACCGTCGCGCAGAATGTCGAGCTTGACCGAGCTGTCCGGCGCCAGCATCGCAATGGTGCGGGCGAGATCGCGGGCGTCTTTCACGCTCGTGCCGTTGACGGCAGTGATGACGTCGCCCTCTTTAAGTCCGGCTTTAGCCGCCGGGCTGTCGGCTTGCGCCTTGTCGACGATGGCGCCCTGGGCCTTCTTCATGCCGAGACTGTCGGCAATGCCCGCGGTCACCGGCTGGATCTGTACGCCAAGCCAGCCGCGGGTCACGGAGCCGTGTTCCCTGAGCTCGGCGATGACCTGTTTGGCGGTTTGCGCCGGGATATCGAAACCGATACCCACCGAGCCGCCGGACGGCGTGTAGATTGCGGTGTTTATGCCGATCACGTTGCCATTGACGTCGAATGCCGGCCCGCCGGAATTGCCTTTGTTGATCGGCGCATCGATCTGGATGTAATCGTCATACGGCCCGGAGCCGATATCGCGGCTTTCGGCTGAAACAATGCCCGCCGTCACGGTGCCGCCGAGTCCGAATGGATTGCCGACGGCGATCACCCAGTCGCCGACTTGCGGCTCATGATCAGCGAACTTCACGTAGGGAAAATCGTTCTTGCCGTCGACCTTGATCAGCGCGAGGTCAGTCTTCGGATCGGTGCCGATGACCCTGGCGTTGTAGACGGTGCCATCGGCCGCCGTCACCTGAACAGACTTGGCGTGATCGACGACGTGATTATTGGTCACCGCGTAACCGTCCGGCGAAATGAAGAAGCCCGAGCCCTCGCCGATGATGGTCTGATGCTGTTGTGGCCCGTTGCCGTGACCGAACTCGTCACCGAACTGCTGGAAAAACTTTTGCATCGGCGAACCCGGCGCGAACGGGATCGTTTCGTTGCTGCCGTTTTGCCGCAGCGAAGTGTTGCTATCGGAGGTTTGATCGATCTTCACGCGCACCGAGATAACCGCCGGTTTCACCTGGGCAACGATGTCGGCGAAGCTCGCCGGATGCGGCAGCGTCGTGGTTTGACCGGCGCTGGCCGGCGGCGCACCAAAGTTGAGCCCTCCCGACCGATAGAGGCGCGGACCGGCGAGCAGAACGAAGGCACTCAAACCGGCAACGGACGCCATTAGTACCACGCGACGCACGCGCGGCGCTTTCCGCCCAGTGGGCGAACAGGCTAGGGCGTCCAAGAGCTTGGCGCTATCGGGATTTGAGGTGCTGGATTCTACTGTGCTGCGATCTGGGGGGCTCATTTCAGCCATGGCTATCTCCATCGATGCAAACGTGCGGCGGCCGCGCGCCGCCCAATACAGATGGACAGGCCAAATTACGTGGACGTGTAGAGAAGATTAATTCGCGGCAATCATTGCTCGCGGGCCGGTAGCCGTCTCGGCCAATGCTAAGCGTTCACTTCATCGGCGCGGTGTCGGGAAGAAAGCGCTGACCGAACACCGGCTCCTTGTAGGGTGTCGGCGGCAATTGCCAGGCGCCAGTCGAGGGCGGCCGCACCTCGGCGTCGACATGAACGTCGAGCAGATACGGCTTGTTGGCCTTGACCGCATGCTCGAGCGCGCCGCGGAAATCCTGCGATCGGCTGACAGTCACCGCGTCAACGCCCGCCGCCTTGGCCCACGCGGCGAAATCCGGGTTATAGGGTTTTTTGTTGGCGCCCTTATGGAACATGGTGCCGTGCTCGCGGCCGCCGAACAGGCCGAGCTGAATGTCGCGGATCGAGACCCAGCCGAAATTATTCCAAATAACCCAAACCACCGGAATGTTGTACTCGACGGCGGTACAAAGAACGTGCGGTACCATGGTGAAGCAGCCGTCGCCGGTGACCGCGACCACCGGCCGCTCCGGCGCAGCGAGCTTGGCGCCGAGCGCACCGGCCGCGCCAAAACCCATGCCGGAAAAGCCCCACGAGTTGAGCATGGTCTGGGGTTTGCGCGCGTTCCAGAATTGCATGTACCAGTTGTGACTGACGCCGACATCGCAGCAGATGATGCCGTCTTCCGGCAGTACCGCGCGGCAGTCGGCGACCACCCGCTCGGGACGCATCGGCGAGGCGTGCGTCTCGAAATTCGGCTTGATGAATTTGTCCCACTCGGCGCGCCATTCGGCGATATCAGCAAGCCATTCTTTGGTGGCGCCTCTTGCCCCGCGCCGCTCGAGTTCGCCCAAGAGCTGGCGCAAGAACGTTCGCGCATCGGCGAGAATACCGAGATCGGGCGGATAGTTGCGGCCAAGTTCGTCCGAATCGACATCGACATGGATCAGCTTGGTGTGCGGAAAATTCCAGGAAAAGCCGGGCAGCCACGACGAGGCGGAGCGGTCGTCAAAGCGCGCACCGATGGCGATGACGAGATCCGAACGGCGGCCGGCCTCGTTGGCGGGAAACGCGCCGTTTCTGCCGATGAACCCGAGCGACAGCGGATCGGTCATGTCGAGACAGCCCATGCCGTTGGGCGAAGAAATCACGGGGATGCCGAGTTTTTTCGCAAATTCGGTGAGCTCGCGGCTCGCCTCCGACAACGTCACCCCGTGGCCGATGAACAGAACCGGCCGCCGCGCAGCAAGAATGAGATCGACCGCGCCGGAAATCTCCTCAGGCGAGGCCCCTCCCCGCTGCGCATTGAGCGGCGGCGCCGGCGGCGGCATTTCGATGTCATCTTCCTCCTGAAACACGTTGAACGGCACATCGACATTCACCGGCCCCGGCCGGCCCGACAGCATCGCCGTTGTCGCCTGACGCAATGCCAGCGGCAGCATGTCGACGCGGGTCGGCTGAAAGCTGCGCTTGACCACCGGGCGCACGATGTTGACGAAATCAGCCTGAAAGTGGCGGTTGATTTCCTGAAACGGACTCCTGTTGAACTGCTGGGTCGGCACGTTGGCGGTGATGGCAAGGAGCGCCGAGGAATCGGTGAGTGCGCAGGCCAGCGGCATAATGATGTTGCATGAGCCGGGACCGCAGGAGGTCAACGTCGCCACCGGCTTGTGGCGCACACGGAAATAGGCGTCCGCCATGTGGGCGGCGACCTGCTCGTGGCGGGGAGAGATGAGGGTGATGCGATCACGCGCCTCGTAGAGCGGATCGAGCATGCCGACGTTACCGTGCCCGCAGATGCCGAACACATAGGGAATGTCGTTGGCGATCAAATATTCAGTAATGAGCTCGGCGCCTTTCATGCGTGCCATTTGCGGTCCCTTCCGGCCTGCGGTTAGTGCTGCGAGCCTAGCGGGCCGGCCTCGCGTCGCGCGAACGGCCGCAGCAGATGCGGCGACATGTACAGCGGAAACTGTGCCAGTGCGAAATAAAGCCAAGTCGCGCCCGGCAACGCACCCTCCGTCGCCGCCAGCATCAGCCCCATGTTGCGCTGTGCCACCAGCAGCCCAAGCGCCAGCGCATCCTGTCCGGCGATATTGCGGAGTACCAAGACGCTCAGTGCGAACACGGCAAAAAAGATCACGAAACTCAATAGCAGAATGCCGGCGGTCTGCCACGGCTCGGCCAAGAAGCTGCCGGCAACGTTGCCCATCACCGCGTCGACAAAGACCAGCATGAGCAGGATATTGAGGCCATCGATCGGCTCCTTGTGGCGCTCAATCGCGCTAGCGCCGACGATGCGGCGGATCAGCGCTGCGGCTAGCAGCGAACCGCCGAGAATGGCGAACAGTTTTAGACCAAGCGTCAGTGGCGACAGCGTCAATACCGAACCCAGAAAAGCATAAGCAAACAGCGGCGCGGTCAAGGGCACCAGCGCCGTCGAGGTGACGAGGGTGATCAGCACCAGCGTCGCGTCAAGGCCCATCAGCGCGGCGAAGGCCGGCCCTGCCATGATCGGCGAGGCGATTCCCTGCAGCATGACGCCGAGAAACAGATCCGGGAGCTGCCGGTCGAAACCAACCACCGACGAGATCACACCGAACAGCAAAGGCACGACCAATGTCGTCCACGCCGTGCCTGCCAGCACAATGCCCGGCCGCCGCATGTAGCCGACGACGGCCGCCACATCGACGCGCATGAAGGCGACGACGAGCAGAAGAAAGATTGCTTCGGTGACGTAAGGCTTGAGCAGCGCACCAAGCGGCGGCACGGCTATGCCGATGAACACGAGAGCGGCAACCGCACGAGTGCCCTGGCGCCCGACCCAGGCGAGCGCCCGGACCGGCGCAGCGGCGCCTTTGCGCAGAGCCGAAGACATACCGCCGTTATGCGGCATCGGCACTGAGAGCGCAAACGACCTCCAACGGTATGATCCTTCGCACTTCACTGTGCTATTTCGGCTCCTGGCACAAAGAATCGAGCGTAGGTCTGTCATGATTGACAACGGAATCCAGAGCCGCATAACGTTGCCAGTGCATGCCGCTGCTAAATGCTGCTGACCGGCCAAACCCGGCGTCCCGATAGCAACTTACAAACGTGGAGTGATCGCCAGTGGAAAATCTCTCCCACACGACGACTGACACGCTCGACAAGTCTGAGGAAGAAATCCTCACTCACGCCGTGTCCGACGAGACATTGGAAGCTGCTACCGCCAGGGAGAGGGGAGCGACTTCATTCTTCACTCATTATTCACCCGAGCCACAATCGGTTTGCTGCTAAACCGCCGAGATATCCCCGAACCAGCCGTATCGGGCGCTTGAACGCTACGCGATAATTCCCGCCGCCCGAATAACGCCCATGGCTGCGGCTGCGCTTTGCGCGCAAGCCGCACGAGGCGAGGTTGGGCGCCTTCGGCGCGTTGACGTTTGCCTATGGCTTGAAATCGGTCGAATCGTCCACGATGGACTTGAAGATCGTTGCGGTAGTCTTCACATAGTCGGCGCTCACGCCGGGATACAGCAACACGTCCCACGTGAACACCAAGTCATCTCCATCCTTGTAGGCGCGCACAAAGAAATACCGGCTGTTCCAAGCATTCGTCCAATTATCGGCGATATTCTTTTCGTTAGAAATGATGGCGACCAGCTTGTATGCGTTGCAGGTGCTGCCGTCCTTTTTGCAGTAAGCCGCCTCGGCCCCGCTTGCCGTGTCGGGCCAAAACTGGGTCCGAACAATGCGTTGATTGTCTTTCGTCACCACAACTTTGGATGAAAAGCCTGCAGCGGTGAACAGCTGGGCAAGCTGATCGGCGTTGTATTGAGCAATAAGGCCATTGTCGGCGGGCGGAGTGGTGGTAGGCGGATTGCCGCCGCCGCCGGGCTTCGGTTGTGCGCTTGCCGCCGTCGCAAACAGCGCCGCGCTCAAGAGGAGCGTGGCAGGTACCGTAAATCGCATGGTGATCCCCCTTTGGTGGAGCAAATTCAAAATATTTTGAACTGAATTGGGGCAGGAGGGCAAGACGGATTTCTCGCTGATTTTTCTCGCAATCTCGATAACCATGTGATCAATTAACGCCGGTTCCCATCAATTTGCCTGAATTTGCCGTAGAATATGCGTCCTCCGATGCAATTGAGAGAGCAGGCTATGCTTAGCAGGTTAACACACGCCACGGTCGTAATAGCGTTGGGCTTCGGTATTGCCGGCGCGGCGGCGGCCGATAACGATCATCAGCTGATGAGCAGCAGCGGCGCCAGCGCCCTTTTGGCGCCACAGGCAAGCGCTGCCGAAGGTTTGTCCGTTATCAGGGAAAACAAGCCAAAAGCGGGCCAAGAGGAGCATGCGCTGTCGAGCGGCGACCGCACCGCGGACGATGCGTTCAGCGGCATCGCCCTTCAAAACGATACATTTGCCAATAACCCGCACAATATGCTGGCCGCCCAGCGTGAAGGCGTGCAGGTGACGCGGAACGGATTTACAGCCCTCAAGGCGGGGGCCGACCAGCACGGCACGGACCCGCTTCTCCAGCGCCTGGTTTTGAGTACGGCAAAAGCCGAGACCCCTACCAACACCAGCACTTTTTCCAAGTAAGTTTGCTCTCCTGTACGGCCAAAGCAGCCGCCGCCGAGGTAGGATGATTGCCAAGGCGGCTGCCGGCGCGCTTGGGCAGCAGCGCGTTGTCGCGTTCCGGACGTGACTCCGACCAATGCGCCGACTTTGATCTGCGCACAGTTGCAGCGGCGTCCCGGCCTGAGGGCAGCGCGAACGCATTGCCGAACCAAGCCTGTTTTGACTAGGCTGAGCAGTCCAGCGAGCGATCAGAAGGTGGTAGCCTGAACCGGCTGCCACCTCGCGCACGCCTGGACAGCTGCGGCGCGAACCGCTCCAGGCATGGGAGAGTGGCACAGTGCGATGCGGCGGTTCGATCGAGGCCGGTACTGGTGAGGGATGGGGCAGATGGTTTGGTTTCGTCACGCAGCATCATTGCTATCGGCCGTTGTCTTGCTCTCGGCTGCGCCTGCAGCGCACGCCCAGAGCTCGAGCGGTCAAGTACAGATCAGTTACGACGTTCCCACAGACGCGCAGTTTCAGCCGATCTATCAGGATCTGAAACGCCGGCAAGTGCTGGAGCGCCTGCAAGGCTTCCTGTCTCCACTCCATCTGCCGAAGAAGCTGACAGTGCGGACCTCGCAATGCGGTGCGATGGGGATTCCTTATCAATCAGGCGCCCCGGTCACCATCTGCTACGAGCTGGTGAAGCACATCATCGATATTGCGAGGCAAAATGCCAAGGATCCAGACAAGCAAGCCTTGATCATATACGGGACCTTCGTCGAAACCGCGCTGCATCACATCGCATACGCAGTATTCGATTTGTTGAACGTGCCGATCCTTGGCCGGGAGGATGACGCGGCCGACCGCGTGGCGGCGTTCACGATGATGCAATTTGGCGACAAAGTTGCCTACACGGCGATCGTCGGCACGGGAACGTTTTTCCAATACTCCAAGCAATCGTGGACCGGCTCCGACTTTGCCTCCGAGAGGTCGCCGGCCGCGCAACGGTTCTACAACTATCTCTGCATTGCCTATGGCGGAGATCCGCTGACGTTTCAGTTCTTGGCGCCGCGCCCTGGTCCAAGCGATTTTCCGAAATTGAGCGAAGAACGCGCGCCGCGCTGCGCGCGCGAATATCTGCAAGTTCGGCACGCCTTCAATCTTCGTATCATGCCCTATGTCGATCCGGCGGCATTGATCAAGGTAAGGGCGTCGCAATGGCTGAATTCGGACGAGATCACGGCAGGCGTGAAATGATCAATGCTTACCCCGCACGGTAATCTGGGCCTGTTGACACTTGCCCTCGTAATCGCAGCCTCCGCACTTTTTGTCCGAGCGGCAACGGCGCAGAACTGGCAATCGATACCCGCTAATCCCAACATCCATCAAAGGAATTGTGTATGAGTGGGCCGGACAAAAGGACCCCGCGGCCTCCGCTCCGATGAGTGCCTATTCGGACGAGCATGGCACCGCGAGCCAGCGCATGTACAATTCTCTTTGCCTCGCCTACGGCGGCG
>Ga0335078_10003527_pt1 | contig 23270 bp, 26 predicted proteins | sample Lox_Sample_32_FD_206711 | JGI IMG/M metagenome (GOLD analysis project Ga0335078, IMG submission 206711) | Soil microbial communities from Loxahatchee National Wildlife Refuge, Florida, United States - Lox_Sample_3.2 | ecosystem: Environmental > Terrestrial > Soil > Wetlands | place: USA... | reverse complement strand
TCTGGCCCTCTTGCAGGCTCTTGAAACCGCCGGCCTGGATGGCTGAGAAATGCACGAAAACGTCTTCGCCCGACTGGCGGCTGATAAAGCCGTAGCCTTTGGCATCATTGAACCACTTTACTGTTCCTTGTTCCATGTTGGTATTTTTGTTCCTTCGTGTTGATTTTACGCTGGAGGGAATCGGAAGAGATGTGCAGGTTACTGGCTGTTGAAGGCGAGAGCTGCTCACGACCGAATCGGTCTAACGCACGACTTGATCCTACGCTGGTTACGGTGGGTTGGCAAGGAAATAGTCGTCAGTCGTTGGCCTTTGGTCGTTGGCGGTTGGTCGTTAGTTGTTGGCCAAACACTTTCTGCCGAGTTGGCAGAGAGCGGGGAGTCGTGATGACAAGAGTTCTGAAATGGGATTTCTGAGAATTTGGTCCTCTGCTTTGTCGGCGAGCGCGGAGGTGAAGAGTTTGGCCAAGAACTAACGACCGTCGGCCAACCGGTAATGTATCAGTTTGAAATTCGAAATTCAAACTGATACACCACCGGCCAACCGGCTGATTAGGTCTTTCTGCGGATACGGAGTAAGATGAAAGCGACCAGCCAGAATGGAGCTGTGATGTCCCAGAATTCTGTGCAGACCCGGACAGACCCTGCGGCTGCTGTGCGGGATGAGAGCGATTCCCGGCAGCGCGACTCCCGGCAAATCAGCAACCTGATCGAGCAACTCGACCGCGACCTCGCAGAAACAGAGAAAAACGCCTCCCGCCGGAGTTGAGCAGGAACGAAAGCTCCAGCGCGCAGCGTACACCAATTACTCTTAACCTCGAAGACACCGAGAAACAGATCACGCCTTCGCGATTGAGACATCACCCGAAAGGCGTTTTCGTGTCTTCTGAAGGTTGGCGGAGAATTCGGCCCCGTCCCCGCATATCTTCAAGCACTGCTATCCTGGCGCCGGCGCGCCCGAAGACCGCCGCGCGTTAACGCAACTTCACCAAGGAGTTCGACCATGTCGGGAGTCAACGGCGACAAAGCACGGTTTCATCGGGTGCGCAAGCAGCGGATCCATTGGAGGCAGCGGAATCGAGCATTGTTGAAGAATCTAGCCAAGCAGCCGGCGCCCGCGGCTTCACAAACAGACCAGAAAGCATAAGGAGCAGTTGATATGACGACGTCCGCTATTACGTTGGCGAATTCCGATCCGGTGCCGGTGGTGCTCAAGAAAAAGCGTGTTCTTCTGGTAGACGGGTCGGCCGCGAAGCGCGATCTGCGCGCCGAAGCCTTGAGGAAACTCGGACTTGAAGTTGATACGGCGATTGATATCGCGGAAGCGCGTTCCTGGTGGCGGGCCGATCTGTACAGCCTGGTGCTGGTGAATGTGGCGAATGAACAGGGCCGGCGCGACCGGTTCTGTGAAGACGTTCGTGCCGCTACCCCGCCTCAGCAACTGGCCTTCCTGGTGGGAGGTCCGGCTTACCTCGCCGACGTGCCGGGCGCCGATGGATCGGCTTCTGACCACTCGAACGGCGACGCGATCCTTCCGGAGGAAGTAAAGGCAATGTTGCCCGCCGATGGCGCCGCGCCGCTGCGCTGGGGGATTATGGAAGCTTCGCGGCGGATTTCTGCGGTGCGTTCGGTGCTTGCCGCCCGTTCCACGGCGCTGCGCAACCGCCCCACGCCGCCGCGGGACATGGAAGTGCGGCATTCCAAGCGGGCGCAAGCCGAAGCTCAGTTTGAGCAGTTGCAGCGGCCGGCTCAGCCCGCATCCGAAATTCCGCAGGAAGTTCAGGAAATTCAGAAAGAGGAAATTCTATGAAGAACCTTTATGTGGGCAATCTGCCCCACAGCACAACCGAAGAGGAGTTGCGCAATCTCTTCCAGCCGCACGGAGAAGTGGAAAAAGTGAGCATCGTGACCGACCGCGAAACCGGGCGGGCACGGGGCTTTGGCTTTGTGGAAATGGCCAACGCCGGAGAAGCTGAGAAAGCCATCGCGGCGCTGAACGGAACCGACCTCGGAGGTCGCACCTTGACCATCAACGAGGCCAAGCCCAAGACCGACCGGCCACGCGGCGGCGGCCCTGGCGGCGGGGGACGGCGCTTCGGCGGTGGCGGCGGACGCGGGCGCGACGACTATCGCGGCCAGGCGCGCCAACCGCGTGAGCCCCGCTGGTAGCGGCTTTTGCCGGCTGGTCGTAAAATTACTTAAGAGACGAAAGACAGGAGGGATTGTGAATGCCAAGAGGCCGATCCACGTTTACCAAGCGTCAGAAAGAGCAAGCGCGGCAGCAAAAGCAGCGCGACAAAGCCGAGCGCCGCAGCCAGCGCAAACAGGAAGAGAAACCCGAAGGCAGCGCGGACGAGATGCGCGAACTTCGCGAGCACGCTGCCGCCCAGGCGGCGTTATTTAACATTGGCTCGGATGAGCCGGGCGCGGTCGAACCGTCCTCAGCGGACGACCGGCACGGAATCGAGCGGTAGGCGGGCCGGGGACTGGGCGTTGCCTGGGCCCCCGGCTTTGCTTGTCAGAGATGGTTTGCAACGGAGTTGGAAGCCTTTCCTCACTCCACGTTCCTCACACTTGCGGCTCGGGAAAACAGCCCTCGCGATGGCGGCCAGCCAAGAGTAAGAACCGCTCACGATGGCAGTTGGATATCGCTGGCGGCGTCTGCAGTCCTGCGAACCGGCTAGCCTTTGGCCCGGACGCGCGGATGTTCCGGGAAAACGATGGTGATGGTCTTTTTGTCCCGGCTTAGTTTTGGCGGCAGACCGCCAACCAGATGGATCACCAGCCGGGTGCCTGCCTTTGTGAACTTCATGTTCAAGCGATTTGGACCTTTGTCTCGCGCCTTCATCTTTGACTCCTCCTTGGGAATGCCGGGCTGAAATAGCGGATAAGAACGCCTTCTTCCATTGTCTACCCAAGTGGCGGCCTGCGAGTTGCCTATTTTGGTTGCGGCGGCAATATTTCGCGGCCGCGGCGGGAAGCCGGAACGAAGATTGAAGATCGGCCCGATGGGCGGCGTGCGGTTCAAATACGGTGATGTCTGAGCTTTCCAGCACCGGTTTCGGCCAGCCTTGTTTGGCGACTTTTATCATGGCGCGCCCGATCTGCTCGGTAGTGGTCACATAGCTGGGAAACCAGGCGTACGACAGGCGCAGGAACGGCATAGCCGCGGTATAGATGACCCGGTAAAACCTGGTCCGCGAACGGATGCCATGCAGCGGCACAATCAGTGCAGGGCGGAACATGTACGCTTTGAACGGTAGCTGCAGCAGAGCATTTTCGGTTTTGCCCTTCACCCGCGCCCACCTGCTGCGGCCGCGCTCGGTGCTGTCCGTGCCGGCGCCGGAGACGTAAATAAACGTCATCCCTGGATTCAGCTTCGCCAAGGTTTGCGCCGCCGCCAATGTGAGGTCGTAAGTCACGCGCTGATAGTCAGCCTCGTTCATGCCCACCGATGACACGCCCAGGCAGAAAAAGCAGGCGTCGAAGCCCGACAGGTCGCTTTCAAGGGTTGAGAAGTCGAAGAAATTCTTGACGAGAATTTCGCGAAGCTTTGGGTTCTGCTGTCCGGTCGGGCTGCGCGCGAGCGACAGCACTTGCCGTACATCCGGATCGAGCAGGCATTCGCGGAGAACTCCCTGGCCGACCATGCCCGTGGCTCCAAACAAAATGACTTTCATGAGTTGAGCATATCAACGGCCCGAGCGTATCAACGCTGAGCATGCCAATGCTGTGCATATCAATGGCGTCGTTTTCGTGCGGCGATCCTGATCTCTTCGGCTCTTATCCCTTCAGCTCTTGGCTCGCAAGTATTGATCGGGCCATTTCTGGTCCTGATGAAGCGCTGAGGCAGCATGCAGCGGCAGATAGGGATCGCGCAGCGAGGCGCGCGCCACCAGCACCAGGTCCGCGTCGCCGTTGCGGATAATCTGATCGGCCTGGGCAGCGTCGGTGATCATGCCTACGGCTGCGGTGGGAATGCCGGCTTCGCGCCTGATGCGATTGGCGAATGGGACCTGATATCCAGCGCCGACGGGAACGGCGGCTCCTGGCACCAGTCCCGCGGAGGAGCAGTCAATCAGATCAACCCCCAAAGGCTTTAGCACACGGGCGAGTTCGATGCTGTGGTCAATTGTCCAGCCGCCTTCCGCCCAGTCGGTGGCCGAAAGGCGAACGAAGAGGGGCAGCGTCTCGGGCCAAACTCTGCGGATGGAGGTGACAACTTCCTTCAGCAGCCGGGTGTGGTTCTCGAAGCTGCCGCCGTATTCATCGGTGCGCCGATTGGTGAGCGGCGACAGGAAAGAGTTGATCAGATACCCGTGCGCGCCGTGAATTTCAATGACTTTGGCGCCCGCCTGCAGGGCGCGGCGGCTGGCTGCGGCAAACGCTTGGACGATGGTTGCAATTTCGCTGGTGCTCAGTTCTTTCGGTGTTTGGTATCCCGAGTCGAAGGGCAACGGGCTGGGCGCGAAAATCGGAGTCCAGCCGCCGTGGGCGGGATCAATCGGGCGGCCGCCCTTCCACGGCTCAGCGGTACTGGATTTGCGCCCGGCGTGGGCCAACTGAATGCCGGGCACGGAGCCTTGCTGCTCGATGAAACGAAAGATGCGGGAGAGCATTTCGATGTGCGCGTCGTTATAAATGCCGAGGTCTCCGGGAGTGATCCGGCCTTCGGGCAACACCGCGCTGGCTTCGGCAATGACCACACCAGCGCCGCCTACGGCGCGGCTGCCCCGGTGGACCAGGTGCCAGTCGTTGGCAAATCCGTCTTGTGAGCTGTACTGGCACATCGGGGAGATGCCGATCCGGTTCTTGAGGGTTACTCCACGCAGGGTCAGCGGCTCGAAGAGATTTGGCATTTCAATTGGATTCTTCAGAGCCGGGGATGGTCGCGGGAATCGCTGACGGCTTCGAGACTTGAGATAAATCTTCGAGTCGGATAATTGAATTTCGGCTAGTGGGTCACTTTGCGCACTTTGCGGCCTTCGCGGTTGGATTTTAAACCGCGAAGGACGCAAAGAACGCCACGGCCCCTGCATCGGCAAATCCAAACTGACCCGGTATCGAGTTTCGGGGCTACTTGCGTAAGCGCCTTCCCAGGTCGTAGAATAAAACCGTACTGAATCAGTGCTATTTGAAGACTTAGCGAAATTGGGCTGTTTGGTGGCCGCTTTCGAATGATTCGCCTTAGCAAATTGACCGATTACGGATTGGTTCTGATGAGCCAGATGGCCCGCCGGCCGCTAACCGAGCTGCACACCGCCCGCGATCTGGCGGCGCAGTGCAAGCTGCCGTTGCCGACGGTGAGCAAGCTGTTGAAAACTTTGCTGCAAAACGGCTTGCTGGCGTCACACCGTGGGATTAAGGGCGGTTACAGCCTGGGGCGCGAGCCACAGCAGATTTCAGTGGCTGAGATTATTTCGGCGATGGAAGGGCCGTTGGCGCTGACCGAATGCAGCAGTGACGTGGTTGGGCTGTGCGACCTTGAGCCTTCGTGCCCCATCAAAAGCAACCAGAGAGTGATCAATCAGGTAGTGCGGGGGGCGCTGGAGCGAGTGATGCTTTCTGATTTGATCCGGCCCATGCAACTGACAGCCATACGCGACAACCGCGGAAACATGGTAGCGACCATCGGGGCCGCTTCCGGGAGAATGCAATGAGCACAAGCGTGGATACCATTCGTGACCTGGCCCAGCAGGATTACAAGTGGGGCTTTGTCACCGACATCGAGCATGAGCAGGTCCCGAAAGGGCTGAATGAAGAGATCATTCGCGTGATCTCCGCCAAGAAGCAGGAGCCGGCGTTCATGCTGGAGTGGCGGCTAAAGGCGTTCCGGCACTGGATGTCGCTGGAGAACGCGGACGCGGAGCCGAAGTGGGCCAACATCCACTATGCGCCGATTGATTATCAGGACATCGTTTACTACTCGGCACCGAAGCAGAAGCCGAACCTGAAGAATCTGAACGAGCTTGACCCGGAGATTTTGCGTACTTATGAGAAGCTGGGCATCCCGCTGGCGGAGCAGAAGATGCTGGCTGGGGTCGCGGTGGATGCGGTGTTTGACAGCGTTTCGGTAGCGACCACGTTTAAAGAGAAGCTGGGCGAGCTGGGGGTGATCTTCTGTTCATTTTCTGAGGCGGTGCAGAAGCATCCCGAACTGGTGCAGAAATATCTGGGTTCGGTGGTTCCTTACACTGACAACTTCTTTGCGGCCCTGAATGCGGCAGTGTTTACCGACGGTTCATTCGTCTATGTGCCCAAGGGCGTTCGCTGCCCAATGGAGCTTTCAACCTATTTCCGCATCAATGCGGCGGAAACCGGGCAGTTTGAGCGCACTTTGATCGTGGCTGATGAGGGCGCGTATGTGAGCTATCTCGAAGGCTGCACCGCGCCGATTCGCGACGAGAACCAGCTGCATGCGGCGGTGGTCGAACTTGTGGCGCTGGACAATGCGCAGATCAAGTATTCGACGGTGCAGAACTGGTATCCCGGCGATAAGAACGGTAAAGGCGGGATTTACAACTTCGTCACCAAGCGCGGGAACTGCAAGGGCGTGAACTCGAAGATTTCGTGGACGCAGGTGGAGACGGGGTCGGCGATTACGTGGAAGTATCCCAGTTGCATTCTGCAGGGCGATAACTCGGTGGGCGAGTTCTACTCGGTGGCGCTGACCAACAATTATCAGCAGGCGGACACCGGCACCAAGATGATCCACCTGGGGAAGAACACCAGCAGCACGATTGTCTCAAAGGGCATTTCTGCCGGGCATGGGCAGAACACTTATCGCGGCATGGTGAAGATTCTGAAGGGCGCCGCAGGCGCGCGCAACTATACGCAGTGCGATTCCCTGCTTATAGGCGACCAGTGCGGCGCGCACACTTTTCCCTATATCGAAGTCAAGAATTCCACCGCACGCATGGAGCATGAGGCCTCAACGTCGAAGATCGGCGAAGACCAGTTGTTCTACCTGCAACAGCGGGGATTGAAGCTGGAAGACGCGGTTTCCATGATCGTGAACGGATTCTGCAAGCAGGTGTTCCGCGAACTTCCCATGGAATTCGCGGTGGAGGCGCAAAAGCTGTTGAGCGTGAGCCTGGAAGGTAGCGTGGGGTAACTTGATTTCCTTCGTGTGACTTTGAGTCCTTTGTGGCTGCTTCTGGGTTCGGGCGGACAAGGGCAAAAGCAACCACAAAGGACACGAAGATCCACGAAGGAAACACGAAGGTATGAAATCGGAACGAAGGAAAACAACTGATGAGTTTGCTGGAAATCAAGAATCTGCATGTGACCGTTGCTGGGCACGAGATCCTCAAAGGCATTGACCTTACGGTAAATGCCGGCGAGGTGCACTCCATCATGGGCCCGAATGGATCGGGCAAGAGCACGCTGGCACAGGTATTGTCGCGCCGCGAAACTTACCAGGTGACCGGCGGCGAGGTTTCGTTCAACGGCAAAGACCTGCTGGCGATGAAGCCGGAAGAAGCGGCCTGTGAAGGCGTGTTCATGGCGTTTCAATATCCGGTGGAGATTCCCGGCATCGGCAACACCTATTTCCTGCGGTCGGCGCTGAACGCCATCCGCAAATATCGCGGCGAAGAAGAAATGGACGCCATGGACTTTCTCCCTATGTTCCGCGAAAAGCTGAAGCTGCTGGAGATGGACGATCGCCTGGTGAACCGCTCGGTGAACGAGGGCTTCTCCGGCGGCGAAAAGAAGCGGAATGAAATTCTGCAGATGGCGATTCTGCAGCCCAAGCTGGCAATTTTGGATGAAACCGACTCGGGGCTCGATATTGACGCGTTGCGCAGCGTGGCCCAGGGGGTGAATGCCATGCGCAGTCCGGAGCGCGCCATGCTGGTGGTGACGCACTATCAGCGGCTGCTGAATTACATCGTGCCGGATTTTGTGCACGTGCTGGTGGATGGACGCATCGTGCGCTCGGGCGGGCCGGAACTGGCCCTCGAATTGGAAGAAAAGGGCTACAGCCCGATGGAAGAGCAGGCGCGGCAGAGCTTGCCGGCTTCGGCTTAGTGGGGAAAATGGTGACCACGGCAATTCAGAACGTTGAAACTTATCTCGGCAGCTTTAGCGAGTTCTCAAAGCAGGCTGCCGGACACAGTCTTCCATGGCTGCGAAAGCTGCGGGAAGATGCCTTTGAGCGCTTTTGCGAGACCGGCTTTCCGACTACCCACGATGAAGACTGGCGGTTCACCAACGTTGCGGCGATTGCGCGGACGCAGTTCGCGCTGGCGGTGGATTTGCAGGGCCGCGTTTCAGATTCAGATTTAAAACCGTGGCGAGTGGAGAATGAGGCTGTCCAATTAGTGTTTGTGGATGGGCAGTTCGCGCGCGAGTTGTCGCGCTTCGGGAGCCTGCCGAAGAAGGTCACGGTCTCGAGCCTCAAAGAGGAAATTGCCAGGAGCGCCCCGGCGCTCGAGGCGCATCTCGGACGCTACCTCAATCTTGAGCGCGATGCTTTTTGTGCTTTGAATACCGCCTTCGCCGAAGACGGCGCATTCGTGCAGGTTGGCCGCGGAGTGGTGATGGAAGCGCCGATTCATCTGCTGTTTGTTTCCACGGCGGCCAGTTCCCCGCGCATGGTTCATCCTCGCAACCTGTTGATTTTCGAACGGGAGAGCCAGGCGACTGTGATCGAGGAATACATTTCATTGGGCGCGGGCACGGTGCTTTGCAATACGGCGACTGAATTGGTGGCGGGCGAGAACTCGACGGTTTCGCATTACATGATCGAGCGCGAGCACCAGGACGCTTTCAATATTTCTACGCTGCGCATTCAGCAGGAGCGCAGCGCGAATGTGGCGTCGCATTCGCTTTTGCTGGGAGGCGGGCTGGTGCGGAATAACGTTCACCCGGTGCTGGCCGGCGAAGGCGGCGAGTGCTTGATCAACGGATTGTTCGTAGGCAATGGGCGGCAGCATCTCGATAACTACATGCACGTCGAACATGCCAGCCCGCATTGCAGCAGCCGCCAGTTTTATAACGGAATTCTTGACGGTAAATCGCATGGCGTTTTTCATGGCCGCATCGTGGTGCATAAGGACGCGCAGAAAACCGACGCCAAGCAGACCAACCGCAATCTGCTGCTCTCTGACGATGCGCAGATTGACACCAAACCGCAGCTGGAAATTTACGCTGACGATGTGAAGTGCACGCACGGCGCGACCATTGGGCAGATCGAAGAGAACGCCTTGTTCTACCTGCGGTCGCGGGGGATTGATGAGTTGACGGCGCGGCGGTTTCTGCTGATGGCCTTTGCCGGCGAATGCCTGGACCGCATGAAGCCGGGGCCGGCCCGCGAGCACGCGGGGCGGCTGGTGCACGAGCATCTGCTGTCGGTGGCCAATCACTTGCCAGGGCAGCCCAGCGGGGAGGGCGAAATTGGGAGAAATTGGGAGGAAGCGGGATGACAACGGCCGCCAGATTGCCATTGAGTTCCGGGCGGGCCGCGCTTCACGCGGTCGTGTCCGGTTTTGACGTTGAGCGAGTGCGCGCCGATTTTCCCATTCTGCAGCAACGGGTGAACGGGCATCCGCTGGTTTATCTCGACAATGCCGCTACCTCGCAAAAACCGAAAGTGGTGATGGATGCGATTGTCCGCTACTACGAAAACGACAACGCGAACATTCATCGCGGCGTACACGCACTTTCGCAGCGGGCGACCGAAGATTTTGAGATTGCGCGCAAAACGGTGCAGTCGTTTCTGGGCGCGAAGCTTCCCAGCGAGATCATTTTTGTGCGCAGCGCTACCGAAGCCATCAATCTTGTGGCCCAAACCTATGGCCGCCAGCACGTTGGCGAGGGCGATGAAGTTGTGATCACCGCCATGGAGCACCATTCCAATATCGTTCCCTGGCAGCTGCTTTGTGAAGAGAAGCGTGGGAAATTGCTGGTTGCACCGATCAACGACCAGGGCGAACTGGTGCTTGAGGAATTCGGGCGGATGCTTGGGCCGAAGACGAAGATCGTTTCACTGGGCCACGTCTCGAATGCGCTGGGCACGGTGAATCCGATTGCTGAGATCGTAAAGATGGCGCACGCCAAAAACATCCCCGTTCTGGTGGATGGCGCGCAGGCTGCGCCGCGGCTGCCGGTTGATGTGCAGGAATTGGGCTGCGATTTCTACGCCTTCTCCGGGCACAAGTCTTACGGGCCCACGGGAATTGGAATCCTGTACGGCAAGGCCGCTTTGCTGGAAGCTATGCCTCCCTATCAGGGCGGCGGCGATATGATCAGCTCGGTGACCTTTGAGAAGACCGTCTATAACAAGGTGCCGCACAAGTTTGAGGCGGGCACGCCTGACATGTCAGGCGCGGTCGGCCTGCGGGCTGCGATTGAGTACCTGGAAGGCCTGGGAATGGAGAACATCGCCGCCTACGAGCATGAGTTGCTGACTTACGCGACCGAGGTGGTGGGCGCGATTCCCGGAGTGCGCCTGATCGGAACGGCCAGGGAAAAAGCCGGCGTTCTGTCGTTTGTGATGGAGGGTGTGCATCCCCACGACATCGGAACAATTCTTGACCAGCAAGGTATCGCCATCCGCACCGGGCACCACTGCGCGCAACCGGTGATGCGGCGCTTCGGCGTGGACGCCACGGCCCGCGCCTCGTTCGGCCTTTACAACACGAAAGAGGAAATCAACGCGCTGGTTCGCGGCATCCAAAAGGTGCAGGAGGTCTTCGGCTGATGGCCGACCTACGCGACCTTTACCAGGAAGTGATTCTGGAGCATAGCCGGACGCCGCGGAATTTCCGCGAGCTGAAGACCGCCAACCATAAGGCGGAGGGTTACAATCCGCTGTGCGGCGACCGCTTCGTCGTGTACTTGCAGATGGACGGAGATTCCATTCAGGACATCGCATTTCAGGGATCGGGCTGCGCCATTTCCAAGGCGTCGGCGTCTATGATGACGCAGAGCCTGAAGGGCAAAACCAAAGCGGAAGCGGAAGAGTTATTCAGCCGCTTTCATAAAGTTGTGACCGGCCAGCTCCCGGCAAACGGCAACGCCGAAGAACTGGGTAAACTGGCGGTATTCTCCGGAGTTTCGGAGTTCCCGGTGCGCGTGAAGTGCGCGACCCTGGCATGGCATACACTGGAGGCGGCCTTGGAAGGAAAGCAGGAGGCCGTTTCCACCGAGTAGCAGAAAGTCGAGTTAAATTATGTACGAACTAATTGGCCTCACGCGCGAGTGCGAAGCAATCGAAATTCCCAGCGGCATACGGCGCTTCTTGCCTGCCACCAGCAGGGTAAGGGTCTCGCAGTTTCTGGGCACCAGTTTTACGGTCATCAGCGATATGGGTTGCATGTTCCGCATTGATGCCAAAGATGCGGATGCCTTGGGGCTGACTCCGCCGGCTGCGGCGGAGCAGAAAGCTTCCTCCGACCAACCGTTCAGCGAGCAGATGGTCTGGAACCAGCTCAAGACTGTCTATGATCCAGAAATTCCAGTCAACATCGTTGACCTGGGGCTGATTTATTCGTGCGCAATCACAGACGAAGACGGCGGCAAGAAGATTGATGTGAAGATGTCTATGACCGCGCCGGGTTGCGGCATGGGGAATGTGCTGAAAGCGGATGTCGAGGGTAAGCTGGCGCGGCTTCCCGAAGTGAAGGCGGTGAACGTGCAGGTTGTGTTTGATCCGCCCTGGCACGCGGGATTGATGTCGGAGGCGGCCAAACTGCAACTGGGATTTGATCTCGATTACGGCAGCACTCCCGCTGCTCGCGTGTCGAGATAGTTTGCTGGACATTCTCATCCGAAGACGGTTTTAACGAAGAAGCCACGTTCTCAGCACCACTACTCCAGCATCACTGATTTCACCAGATGCCGTGGCCGGTCTACGTCGAGGCCGCGGCGCACGGCCATATAGTAGGCGAAGAGTTGCAGCGGCACGATTTCCAGTATGGGCAGCAGCAATTCGGGGGCGCGCGGTACAAAGATGGTGTGGTCGGCGAGCTCGGGGAGTTCTTCATCGCCTTCGCTGCCGATGGCAATCACGCGTGCTTGCTGCTGCTTGAAGCTGCGGATGTTCACGATGTTCTTTTCGTAGCGGATCACCGAGCCGGGATCGGACGAATCGCAGGTCGCAATGATCACCACCGGCAGGTGCTCGTCAATCAGTGCCAGCGGGCCGTGCTTGGTTTCGCCGGTGGGATAGCCCTCGGCGTGGACGTAGGAAACCTCTTTCAGTTTGAGCGCGCCATCCATGGCGACGGGATAGTGGATGGCGCGGCCCATGAAAAGAAAATCATCGAACTTGCAATAGCGGCTGGCCAGCTCTTCGCAGGCCGCGGCCGAGTTGAGCATAGCTTCAAGCTTATTGGGAAGATCGAGCAGTTCTCGAATGTAGTGCCGGCGCTCTTCGCGGTTGAGCTTGCCGCGCACCTGTCCCAGGTACAGCGCGAACAGAAACAGCACCGCCATTTGCGCGGTGAAGGCTTTGGTGGAGGCAATGCTGATCTCCGGCCCGGCGTGGGTGTAGAGCACGCCGGAAGCTTCGCGCGCGATGGTGGAATCCACAACGTTGGAAATGGCCAGTGTGTGCGTGCCTTTTGCCTGGGCCTCGCGCTGGGCGGCCGTGGTATCGGCGGTTTCGCCCGACTGGGTGATCACCAGCGTGAGCTCGCCCGGTCCAATGAGCGAATTGCGCCATTCGAATTCGCTGGCGTAGTCCACGTCCACCGGCAAGTTCACCAAGTCCTGAATCATGTACTGGCCCACCATGCCGGCATGGCGGCTGGTGCCTGAGGCCACAATGTTGATGCGCCGCAGGGCGCGCAAATCTTCGGCGCTGAGCCCCACTTCCTCCTCGAGCTGGACCGCTGCCGCCTCCAGGCGAACTCGAGGTGCGATCGTCTGGCGCAGGCCATGCGGCTGCTCGAAGATTTCCTTCAGCATGTGATGAGCAAATCCGCCCTTGCTGTCGTTTGACATCCTTGTATGCCTCAATTCTTGCAGCCGCCCTGCCGCTGGATGCGGCTCCAGACAAGCTTAGGCGCGGTTGGACCACCGGTTAGGGAAAGCCGCCTCATTGCATGAAAACGATTTAATACTAGGAAATACTGCTATTCTACACTGCGGACTTGCGGCTCATTGCTCGCTGGCCAAGTGGCGCCGCCGGCAAGTCGTTGGTGGGCGCCCTCCGGGCTGGTAAGCTTACGTCCCATGGACACTGACTACAATCGCATCGCCGGCCAGAGCGTGGACCGGCTGGCAGCTTTGAGTGACGGCGTTTTCGCCGTCGCCATGACCTTGCTGGTGCTCGACCTTCGCGCCCCGGCCGCGGCAGTGATCCACAGCGAGTATGACCTGTGGCGCGCCCTGGTCGCGATCTCGCCGCGGCTGCTGATGTTCATGATGAGCTTCCTGACGTTGGGCATCTTCTGGGTGGGCCAGCAGACTCAATTGAATCACCTGGTGCGCACCGACCGCAGCTTATCGTGGATTCATATCCTCTTCCTGTTCGCGGTTTCGGTCATCCCCTTTTCCACCAGTTTGCTGGCTGAGTTTATCGAATACCGCATTGCTCTCCTCATCTATTGGGCCAATATTCTGCTGCTTGGAGCGGTGCTGTACATCAGCTGGATGTGCGCTCGGGGCGCGCAGTTGGTGAAGGACGATATCCCGCCAGAGGTCTCGGCGGCCATTGAACGTCGGATTGTGGTCGCTCAATCGCTCTATGCTTTGGGCGCGTTGCTGTGCGTGGTCAGCACTTATTGGAGCATCGGCTTTATCGTTCTGATGCAACTCAACTATGCGATTGCGCCGCGGCTCCCGTGGCGGCGGAGCGGGTGAGGACGCTGAACGCGTAAGAAGCCGAGCGTTTCGTTCATTTGGAAGATGCGCCCTTCTGCACCCTCACGGATTCGCCAATGCGTCGTCAGCATTATCTGTGGCATGGCTGACAGGGCCCTTGGGCTGAGGCGATGCGGCCGAATGTTATAATGCTCCCATGGTGCGTCCCCACGGACGCATCTTCCTGTGCCAAAGATTGAAAAAGGGGCGCCCGCCCATTTCCGGCCAGGAGTTACCTCAGTCGGGGAGTGGCTCAGCCTGGTAGAGCACCTGGTTCGGGACCAGGGGGTCGGAGGTTCAAATCCTCTCTCCCCGACCATTTCAGAATCAGTCGCTTACGCGGCCCCCTTCGTGCGCCCGCATCCTAACACTTGGGGTCAAGTGGAAAACTAAAAAAATGCTGTTGACTTTGTGAGGCGGCTAGCTTACATTTGCTTGTGAGGCGGATGGGTCACGAAATGGGCAATGCAGGTTACGATGCGGGCGTTAGCAAGCGCGAACCGATTGAGCGGTTAGCGTGGCAGCTAAAGGGCGCACCACGGCGCAAGAAGGACGCGGAACTGACCGCGCTGCCCGCGATTCTAGAGGGGCGTGGTTTAATGCTGGCAATCGCTAGCAAGCTCGCAAAGCGGGGGCTGGACCCGCGTGACGTGGTTGTGAAACTTGTGTTCGGCGAGCGGGATAATTTGGAAAAGTGCGCGGGGTGGGTTGATTTTCGTTACGGCGCGGCAACTCCCGACGCCGATGACCTCGAAAGTTATAGGGCGAACGCGCTCCATACCCCGCTCGGTTACGTCGTACTGCTACACGACAAAAAGAACGGCCGGCTACTCGGCCACGTACGGGCGCTGTTGACCGCGCCAGCGGCGCACTCGTGTTTGGACCGCGCCCTAATCGCCGCGACGGACTTATCGCATGAGCGCCGGGCATTGAAAGGGCCACTGAACTAACCGGAGGGTAGAAAAATGAGCGCCACGAGCCAATTAAACGCCTATCTGGCGGACGCGAAGACGATGGAGTCGGAAGGTTCAATAGACCCAAAGACGTTGGCAGCCGTTAAGCGTGTCCACGGGAAAGCAGTTAAGCACATGGATGAGCACGATGGCGACTTGCCGGAAGCATTCCCCACTGCGCTCGGGGCTTTGCTAGAGGGCAAGGTGTCCGCGAAGACCGTTGATACGCTTCTCAAGTGGCTGTTGGACGGCGGCGACCCCGCTAAGTGGGGCACCCACTAGCCCGCGCCACATTTCGCAGTCCGTTTTTACCCCGACGCGGTTACCCCGACCGCGATTCCACAAAAGAAAGAACGCACGACGCCGGGACAACCGTGCCCGGAATTGGAGGAGAATTTTTATGCCAGTTGACCTTATCGAGGTAGAACGCGCATTTCGCACCGCGCAGTTAGACAGCCTGCGGTCCCGCAAAAGTTTTCTCGGCGAGATTAGCAGCGTTGGCGGTCTCCCAGCGAGTGAAGAGGCTTTTGCGGAACATGAAGCCCACGTGCGCCGGAGAGCGGCAGAGTTGGGCCTAGTCCAAGAGGACGACCCGTCACCTGTGGATTCACTCACGGTGCTGCGAATGGCCTTGGACCTGGCGGCGCTGTAGCGCGCCAAACGAGTTAAGTGGCGGAACGGCGCGGCGACTCTGAAAGGGATGATACGCGCCGGCATATGGTAACCGCCTGCGCCTTGCGCGCGGGACAGACCAAATTTTTAGCAAAACAGGAAATTTTTGTGCGTGAACATATCGCAGTAGTTCAAGACAGAAAAGCGCAGAATTACAAAGCCGCCAAGGCTTTGCTTAATTCGGCGGAACAAGCTGGGCGCGTGCTTACCGCGTCGGAAAAATCTACATATGACGGCCTCATCCAGGCGATGCGGGACGACGAAGAGACAATTAAGCAGTACGCGGCACTCGCCAACCTGGATGATGCGCCGCGTACGAAGCAGACAGAAAACTCCGGCATGCGGCGTGCAGCGCGGCGGAGGGTTGAGCGGGAAGTGGAAGAGGCGCAGGCGCAGCAATTCCTCTCCAACATGGATGCGTTCTGCGCCTGGGGCGTCCCCGGCATTGACATCCGCGCGCTGTCCGGAAGCCCACTCACCGAATCCGGTTACACGGTTTTGGTGGGAACGGAAATCCTTCCTTATGTCTCCGGCGTCGAATATTACGACGTGGCGGGGCAGCTGGGCGTCCGAACGTACCCCACGGAGGACATTCGGTCGCAGGTCATCCCCATCTTGGATGCCGCGACCGCAGTTAGCGTGGTGAGCGAGCTGACAGACCCCGGTAGCGCACCGCCGGGACTGTCAGATGTCGTGCTAACGCCAGCCAAATACATGGCGTACACGTCCTTGTCGTTTGAAGCAATCCGGAGTCTGCTTGCGACGCCGGGCGTTGACAACGGCGAACTGTCCACAGTGGTGACTCGTGCACTCGCTCTCGGCACGCTGAAACAGCAAAATGTTGATTTTCTCGCCACGCTGCACGATGACGTTGCGGGGAATTCTCACGCTGTGAGCATCAACGATGACGCGGACTTGCTGAAAACGGTAGCACGCGTCCAGAGTAGTCTCGCGCTTCAATTCCGCGAAAATGCGGTTTGGTTGATGGGCAAAACCGGGCAGCAAACACTGCAAGGAGCGGAGGACGACTACGGGCGCAGGCTGTTTCCAGAAATGCCTGACAATTTGAGCGGAAAGCGGGTAGTCATTGCGGCCGATTTGACCGGGAATGAGATTTACTACGGCGACTTCACCACGGGCTCGTTCCGGTCGCTCTCCGCTCTGGTCGTCAGACTGCTGACTGAGACGCTTGCACTCAACGGGGCGAACGCCTGGCTCGCGTATCAGTTTGGGGCCTTTGGAAACTTCGCCAAGAACACAACGTCAACGGCGGACCAGCCGGTTTTGCTGACTTCGTTGACCAACGGCGCGTCATAAGGTTTGGCGGCGGTACTCCCACCCTGGCGGAATGGGGGGTTGAGCGGTCGCCGTCCATCGTTGCTCCGATGCAAGTAAACCGCTCAACCGGAATTCCGACGCGCCTGGACGCCACGCGATTGAAAAGCTCGTCCCCTGTTCCCACCTTGTAACGTGGGGCAAATGTACTAACCAAAAAATCCGGGCTGGGTGAAACACCCGGCCCGGTTTTCCCACATGCGGACAGCTATTTTCATTGACGGCGAGCACGTCTTTATCTTCCGGGATAATCATGTGCCGTACTGGTACGTGGGCAGCATCCGCGACGGCAAGTTCATCCCGGACAGGCCAGGAATGCGTGCGCTATATGCGAATCAGGTTTTTGACCTTCGCCGCGCACTGGCGGAACGGAAAATCAGGAGCAATTTCTAAATGAGCCAAATGAGCGTGTTGGAACTGAAAGAGCTGACCGCAGACATCCGGGCTCGCAGAATCTCAGCGGAGCACGCGAGAGCCCGCCTGGAATCCCATCGGCGCGGATTGCTGGCGACCGTAGCGGCAGAGCTGCCGACAGAGCGTGATGCAGACGGCTACCAACCGGGCGTCCGCATTTATTGCAGGCAGGGCCGCTGTCATCTGTGTAAAGCGAAGCATTGCAGTCATCCGTGTCACAAGAAGGGGTAGAAATTTATGTCAGGCACAACAATCGGCGACATCTCGATTAACCTTCGCCTCAGCATGGCGAAGTTTCAGCAAGACACGTCAGCAGGCCGCGCCGCCGTGTCCCAAGCCGCCAACGACGTAAGCGCCACGGTCGGCCAGAGCATGGACAAGAGCCGCGAGTCCATCCGGCTCCTGAGTGAGGAAATCGGCATCCATCTGCCGCGTGGGCTACAGACATTCGTTGCCGGGCTGCCCGGCGTCGGCACGGCGCTAAATGCTGCGTTCAGCGCAACGGCGGCGCTCGCACTCATCGGCGTTATCGTCACTTTGGCTGAGAAGCTCTCGGAATTCCGGAAGGCATCGGACGACTTGAAAAACGCGCTGGCTGCTATCGGGCCGTCCGGGCAAGAAGCGTTGCAAAAGATACAAGAACAAATCCTTGACCTAGACCATCAATTTGACGTGCTCACCGGCGACCGGGCGGGCGCGTTAGCTACGGCGCTCGAAAAGATTGACAACGAGAAGTTTGACGCGCTTGGGACACAGCTTAAGCAGATGTCCAAGGAGATGGATGACCTCATAGCGAAGGCGAAAGCTGCCGCTGGCCCTATCCGAATGGTGTTCCAGGGCGAAGCTATACAGGCCGCAACGAAGCAGGTAGACGATATAAACTCGAAGCTACAGCAATTGCAAGAGGCCAAGTCCCCCAACTACGGCGCGGAGCTTACAGCGCAATTGAAAGAAGCACAAACGTCCTTGGCGACTGTGCAGAACAGCAGTCAGGCAGTCAAGGACATTTGGGCCGGGGAAGTTCAAGAACTGCAAAATGCTCTCCAATTACTCCGGGCGCAGGGAGAAGTGGATACACAGGCAACGCAGAATACCCGGACATCGGCCATCATTGAGAACATCCAGCTACTAGGTCAGGCAGATGAGGCGTATAAGCGGGCCCAAGACGCTTTCGCCGCGCCGCTGACGGACCCATTCGCCCTGCTCGACCAGAGCATTCAATCCGACCAGAAGCTGATCGCGGAGTTCGGCGAGAAGAGCCGGGGCGTGATGAGCCAGGCCGACATTGACGCCAAGACCTATACGCTCCAGATGAACGCGGCGACCAAGGCGGTCAATGGGCTGCTACAGGCGATGGCACAGACGGCGGACAAAGTGCCGGCGTTGGGAACGGCTCTAACTGCTGTCCCTGTCCTGGTTGGCCCCGGCTTGGACTCTATGCAGCAAAAGCTGGATGAGATTGCCGCGAATCCATACGGCCAGACGGCACGCCAGGCGGCGCAGGAGATTAGGGACGCAACGGAAGACGCCAACGAGAAGTACGAGGAACAGATTCAACTTGTGACCACGCTCAACGCCGAGGGGCTTCTTTCCGATGCGACGATGCGTAAATGGATCCAGGACATGAACAACGGCGCGGCGCAAGTCACCCCGCAGTGGAAAGCGCTTGGCCGTACCCTCACTACCGACGTGAGTAGCGCTTTCCAGAGCATCATAGACGGAACGACCTCGGCGGCCGCTGCATTCCAGAAGCTCACGCAACAAATCTTGTTCGCTATCGCCAAAATGGAAATTCTGAAAGCGCTGAACGATTCGACGTTTTTCGAAAACCTGGCGGGCGGCCAATTGTTCGGGGACCAAGGACTGTTTAACTCGATAGGCGGCCGCGCCGAAGGCGGCCCGGTTTCGGCCAACGTGCCGTATTGGGTTGGCGAACGCCACACGCCGGAGCTGTTCGTGCCGAAGGTTCCCGGTCACATCGTGCCCATGTCCCAGCTCGCCGGTGGCGGGTCACACAGCACGACCAACATCCACATGGAAATCAAGACGCCGGATGCCGATAGCTTTGGGAAGAGCCAGAGCCAGATTGTAAGTCAGGCATTCCGCGACGCAGCCATCATGCAGTCGCGGAATAGGGGCCGATAGGATGATTCGCTGCGCGTTCAAGCTCGAAAAGGGGCGTTGTATGGAGTGGGCAACTGTAACTCTGCCGTTGCCCCCTGGTGCGCCCGAAATACGACTGTGCCCGACGCACGCGCTCAAGTGGGCGCGGGGCATGGTCGAAATGATTAAGGCGCAATTACCGAAAGGGGCTTTCCCCGGCGTGCCCAACCATACGACTGACGCTTAGGAAGAGTGTGTCCTATGACGAAACGAAGACGCAAGTCCGTGCCACGATGTGTTTGTGGTCAACCAATCACGCACCCACCAATCCCGCCCGGCACCCCTTGGCCGAACCAACCGAACGTGCCGAAGGAAGTTATCGCAGCGGGCCATTATGCCCACGTAGGGGATGAGAACTGCCGGTGTGCAGTGTGCAACAGTCTCCGATGACCCTTGACGACCTGAAACTTGAACGCCGTTGGGTGCTGTGGCGGCTGGAAATGGTCACCAATGGACGCGGTGAGCTGGTGCCCACAAAAGTTCCGTATCAGGTTAGCGGCGCGCACGCCAGCAGCACAAACCCGCAAACATGGGCCACGTACGAGCACGTCATGGCATTCGTGGGTAGTTATACGGGCGTCGGCATAATGATGGGCGATGGGCTTGGCTGCGTAGACTTCGACCATTGCGTTGACCCGGCAACCTGCAAGATTTTGCCGTGGGCGCGGGAAATGATTATCGCCCTCGACAGCTATTCCGAATTCAGTCCAAGCGGAACAGGCGTTCACACAATCATTACAGATGCGGCGCTGCCCGGCAAGGGCCGCAAGCGTCCGTGGGAAACGGGGGCTGTAGAAGTGTATGACCGCGCCCGGTTCCTCACGTTCACCGGCAAACATCTGCCTAAGACTCCGGCAGCCATCCTACCCAGGCGCTCACAACTCACCGCGATTTATGAACGCATTGACCGTGCGGCCAGGAGCGCGAGCAAGCCGGACTTTGACCTGCTATGGGCTGGCGAATGGCAGAAAGCTGGCTATCCTTCGCAGTCCGAAGCGGTGTTTGATTTAGTCCGGTTGCTGGCACAAAAATACGACAATGACCGCGAGCGAATCAACACAGCGTTTATGGAAAGCGGCCTGTACTCCGGCAAGTGGGCGGACGGTAAGTGGGAACGGCTGGGCGCGGAAACAATTGAGAAAGCGCTAGCGCCGCCAGAAGTCATATTTGGCAGTCCGGCTAAGGCCGCGCCCAAATGGACACTGGAATCGTTCAACACTATCCAGCGGGAGGAAATTGATTGGATTTTCCCCGGCTACGTGGCACGCGGCAAGGTGACAGGCTTGTCCGGCGAGCCAGGTACAGCGAAAAGTATGGTGACCTTGGATTGGGCTGCCCGCTATTCCACCGGGCGCGGCTGGCGTGGGAATGCGTTGCAACCGGCCGGGAAGATTCTTATTTTTGCAACTGAGGATGATGCTGGAGACACAATCCTGCCACGATTTCAAGCGGCGGGGGGTGACCCACACAACCTGCTACGCATCCGGCTAGAGGGCGACCAAGGTTTTAGGATTGATGACCCTGGCCATATTGAAATACTTCGCGCGGTGACCGAACAGCATCCGGTTGGCATGGTCATCATTGACCCAATCCTTGAACACTTGCTGGCGGATAAAGAGCAGCGTGTGCGGGCCGCGTTCTCGCCTTTGCGTGCATTGATGGAGCAACGGCGCATCGCGCTCGTGATGGTCATTCACACAAATAAGCGCCACAGTCAGAACCTCGGCAGTGTGGGCGATAAAGTCGGGGGAGTGAAGGCGCTAGTCGGGCTGCCACGGTTCGTCTACAGCTCGCACAAGACGGACGATGACGTTTACCATCTTTGCCCGATTAAGCAGAACGTCGGCAAGCGTGTCACACATTCAATGGATTTTCGCGTCGTGCCCACGGATGCATCGGACAATCCGCCCTTACGGCTGGACTGGATAGGCGAGGGCAACTCAACGTCAGGCGACGCGCTCACATTAAACATCCCGAAAGGCAGTGACGGCCAGTGTTCCAAGATGCTGCTGGAAACGCTCACACATGATTGGGAGAAAGGCTCTGTAGTGCGGGATAGGCTCCGCGCCGTCTACAGCGAGAGCACGGTGTACCGAACCATTGCAGAAGCGCTGGTGGACGGGCGAATTGAACGCAAACAACTGGGTCGTTTGACCCACTATCGTCTGTCAAACAAGTGTGCAGTGAAAGACGTTGACAGTGATAGTAGTCGTTGTGCGTAATAAAAAAGCAGACATATATATATTTAGAATCATACACTTACAAGGATTGTGTACTATCACTACTATCACTGTCAACTTTCACGCCTGACAGTAGTCGCAGCTAAAAATGCGGACAATTGACCCAGCAACAGGCAAGTGGCGCGGCTGCCATCGTGGCCAGCGTGGCGGCGCATGGCTAACGCGGCCATGTCCACGTGACCCCGTGCATGGTGTGTGGCCAACACTACCGGCCGAGGCTGCCAAGCTACCCGGCTGCCGCTACGCTGAGGACATCGCAGTCTCTAAGCATGTCTTTGTGGTATGGATCCATGGCGAAGCGGCCGCTTGCTATGCGCGGGAGCGTGAGGCGGTCAAGCGCTGGCGGCTGGCAATGCAGCACGAGCCGATGTGAATGTTCGCTTGCTGTTTGCCCATTGGCTATGGCCGACACCGGCTAACTCATTTTAAATCAATACGATGCTTCTAGAACGCGCAGCTCTGAAATTTTCACATTCAAAAGTCGAAAATATTTACCAAATGGTTAACATTTCGCTGGAAATAGTTACTATCTCTCCAATTTCCGTCGAAAACATGCGCCAGGCGGCCCTAGGACGATTTGACCAAACGTCAGTCTGTGTGCTAGGCGTCCCAGATTGCGGCTAATGGCCGGATAGTAGGCTCACACGCTCATGCACGGCCTGTAAATCCGCTGTCCCAAGGTTGGCGTAGCGCCGGGTCATCTCAAGCGAGCTGTGACCTAGAACCTTCTGCAAATGAAACACGGAGCCGCCGCGCCGGATGTAATTCACGGCGAACGTATGCCGGAATGCGTGCAAGGTCCGGGCAGGCGGGTCAAATCCCAACCGCCTGCAAAGTAGCTTCACGTCGCGCAGCATGACACGTCGCCCGAGCATGGTTTCGTTTCGACTGGCCAACAACAGTGCGTCCGGGCGTCGGTTGAAGTCCCGGATGTAGCGAAATAGCACCCGCCGCAACTCGAATGAGAACGGAACCACGCGCTGTTTCCGGCCTTTGCCGTCCAGTGTGACCAGCATGTTGTCCATGTCCAGGTCACGGACCCGCAGCGTAAGCGCCTCTGTGATGCGACAGCCGGTATCAAGCAAGATGAGCACGAGCACATGCAACCGGTGCTGGCAACGGCCGCGCGGTTTCCATCTCACAAGCCGGGCAACCTGTGCCGTGGTGAATGTGGGCGGCGCAAACTGAGGCGCTTTCATTCGTGGCACTCTCAGCGGTGAGCCGGACCACTTGAGATAGGCGTTCAACGCTTGAATGACGGAATTGCAACCCGTGGCCTTCAGTCCCTTCTCGCGCATCCGCAGCACGGCGTCCTTCAGCTCATTTTGTGAGGGCGCTTCTGAAGGGAGCCATCTCAGGCTGTTTTTGTACCACGCAATTGTGGACGGCGTGACGTTGTGCAGGTATTGGCGCTCGCGGATGAACTGGGAAAAGCGTTCCATGATTCCCCCAACCCAAGTAGTCAGATTGAAGGGGAAACCGCGTAAACACTGGGTTTTGGCTCAGCCTGGTAGAGCACCTGGTTCGGGACCAGGGGGTCGGAGGTTCAAATCCTCTCTCCCCGACCAATCTTTCTCGGTCCAGCCCGGAGACATGGGTGACAGAACGTACCTAAGACATGGGTAACAGTTTTGGGCCGAAGGGATTTTCGAGCGGTTCGAGCACTCGCGTCTCCAGATCGAAG
>Ga0335078_10003525_pt1 | contig 23281 bp, 19 predicted proteins | sample Lox_Sample_32_FD_206711 | JGI IMG/M metagenome (GOLD analysis project Ga0335078, IMG submission 206711) | Soil microbial communities from Loxahatchee National Wildlife Refuge, Florida, United States - Lox_Sample_3.2 | ecosystem: Environmental > Terrestrial > Soil > Wetlands | place: USA... | reverse complement strand
GAGTTGTTTCAATATTTGGAACCTCCGTACTTTCGCACGATCCCCGAAAATTGCGCTGAGGCGATGTCTGCTCCCGATCATATTGCCACGGACGATCTCTATTTTTGTCAGAAAGTGCATGACGCCGGATTTGAGATCATGGCCGATGGCGCAGTGCTTTGTCAGCATTGGGATGTGAGCAAGACACCGCCGCTGGTTTATACGCTGCCTTCGAAATGCTATCCGATGTTGGCGAGGTCTAATAGCGCAGCATGATTGCTGCAATTCTGGCGACACGCGGTCACTATGCCGGTACGGTGACCGACACTGTCGTATTCAGTGAATCTGTTTCAGTAGTCGTCACGTTACATTTAAGCGTTTCCGATAGCGCTCCGAGTTACAGCGACGCCTTGTCAAAAGCGTCTGCTTTGACTCGTTCTTTAAGCGATACGGCTCCGACGTTCAGCGATGCGCTCTCGCGGCTGGCTGCCCTGCACTTGTCACCCAGCGATACGCTGACTTTCAGTGAAACGCTGGCCAGGACAGTAGCGTTCAGCCGAAGCCTGACCGACAGTGCATCGTTCAGCGAGACGCTGACGCGGACGATGGGCAGCGCTCGATCGCTGAGCGATACAGTTTCTTTCAGCGAAACGCTCAGCCGGCTCGTATCTCTGACGCGCAGCGAAAGCGATACGGTTTCTTTCAGCGAGACCCTGACGCACTCGTCCAGTTTCTCGCGCTCGTTGACCGACACCGCCAGTTTCAGCGAGACGTTAAGCCGATCGCTGACGTACTCACGCACTCTTGCGGACACGGTTTCTTTCAGCGAGACCCTGACGAGAATCAACAATGTTGGGTTCTCGATCAGTGACACAGCGACATTCAGCGAGACGCTCTCGCGCCTTGCAAGCTACTCGCGGTCGATCTCGGATAGCCAGACGTTCAGCGAGACGCTTTCCAGGCTGGCGAACCTGTCTCGCCCGGTTTCTGACACAGCAACTTTCAGCGAGCTGCTTTCGCGCGGCGTCGCGCTCTCACGAACGTTCGCCGATACAGTCAGTTTCAGCGACTCGCCTGGCAAAACGGATGCGCTGCCGCGGACGCTGTCCGATTCGGTTTCTTTTAGCGACACCGTCTCAGCCGGCGGCCACGTTTATGTCGTTGATAGCGTCAATTTCAGCGAAACGTTGGCGGCGAACGTCAGTCTTGCTCGCTCTCTCGCTGATAGCGCGAGTCTGTCGGAGACGCTAAGCCGTTCGTTGGCGTTAGGGCTGACGCTCAGCGACACATTCAGCTTTTCGGATCACGCTGCTCTGCCGGTCGCTTTCCTGCAGACTTTGGTGGATACGCTGGCGTTCAGCGATTCCACTTTTGCGGCTTCCGAAGTTAGTGTCACTTGCGATGGCCAGACGCTGGAAGCTTTTGCAACTCCGCCGCTTCCGCCCGGGCCCACAGAATCGGTTTCTTTTACGGTGTCGGCGGATGAGATGTTGTTCTCCCGGCCGGCTCCGGCGCCCAGAAAATCAGTTTCCATCAGATTAGGGCCGTTCTCTAATGATCACGATCGTCAATAGAACGGTTTTCACGACGCCCAGCACGTCCTCGCCGCAAACAATCACCATTCCAGCAACCACCGCCGGAAACACTCTGGTTGTACTTGGCATGACGCCGGGTATTTCGGCAGCCGGAGCTCCGACGCTTGGCTCGTACCTGATGGGCTCGCCAGTAGGCCAGTGGGGCAGCGGCATCGCTTTTCTGGACAATATCCCCGGTGGCCAGACTTCGCTCATCTATGCATCCGGTCACGTAGTCCCATCCGCTGCTGTCGTTTATGAGCTCAGCCCGTGCACGAAAGACGATTCCGGTGAACTGAATGTCACGCCCGGCACGTCCGAAACCGGAGTCGCTCTTACCGAGTCCAGCAATGCCGCTTATTTTGAAGTCATCGCCCAGGACGCCACTTCCGGAAGCTACAATTCGGTCAACACGCCCTGGGTGCTCGACTACACGATCAGCCCGCTGCCGCAGACCGGCGCCAGCATGGGCTCGGTTGTTTACATCCTCAACTCAACAGGTCCGTTCACTCCCACATGGAATGTCACCAACGGCAGTACGCACTGTGGAGTCTGCGGCATCGCTTTTCTCGACAACTCACCACCATCCGGAGGCGCTATGAGTTCAAGTCCGTACCTGCCACTGCAGGACATCATCGACGTTTCGGTGCAGGTTGCCGCTCAGATTGCCGGACCGCCCACATTCAACCAAGGGCTCATCATCGGGCCGAGCGGCGTCATTCCCACGACCGGAGCCAATTCGCGCATCCAGAAATTTTCTTCGCTCGCTGGCATTTTGACGGCCGGGTTCACGACGTCCGATCCTGAATACCTGCATGCGGTCGAATACTTCAGCCAAAGCCCCACTCCGCAATATGTCTGGATTGGCGCCCAGAATCCCAGCGGCTTGAATACGGTTGTCGTGCACAGCGGCGCGGCCGGAACGAACTACAAAGTGGGCGACGTCATCACGGTTGTCCAGGGCGGCGCGAGCGGCGGCACGCTACAAGTCACAACGATTGGCGGTGGCGGCACAGTGACCGGCTTAAGTTTGATCACTGCCGGTACCGGCTACAGCATCGCCACTGCTCTGACTACGACTGGCGGTAGCGGCACCGGCTTGGAAGTCGATATTTCCGCAATCCTTGAACCTGCTCTGCTTGCAGTCCAGGCCTGCCGCACCGCGCAAAGTGCCTGGTACGGCTTCACCGTCACGGATGCAGCCGACAGCGATATCAGCGCGATCGCCTCATGGGTGCAGGCTGCTTCGCCCGCTGCCTATTATTTTGCGAGCACCGCCGATTCGGCCGTGCTGAACAACACAGGCGGCAACATTGCCGCCACGCTGCAAGCGGCGAAGTACGGGCACGTGTTGCTCGCCTACAGCACCACGCAAAGCGGCGCGGCTCCGAACAATGCCTACATCGCTTCTGCCTACATGGGCGCGGCGATGGGCTTGAACACCGGCCTTGCCAACTCTTACTTCACGATGAAGTTCAAAGTGCTGATCGGGATCACTCCGGAGCCGCTGTCCCAGAACCAGGTGAGCACGATCGAAGGTTTGAACTGCAACTTGTACCTGAACTACGGCAACGTCTACACCTTCGCCGAGCAGGGGATCGAGCCGGGAGGAAACTATTTCTTCCAGACCATCAATCTCGACATGCTGGTGGCGTTCATCCAGACCAATGTGATGAATGTGCTGGTCGCGCTGCCGGCGGTGCCTCAGACGGATCCCGGCGAAGCTTTGCTGATCAACGCGGTCAATCAAGCCGCGCAGCAGATGCAGGTCATCGGCTTCATCGCCGGTGGGACATGGAAGGGTGTGCAGATCCTGAATCTGGTGCCTGGGCAATCGCTGCCGAACGGCTTCATCGCGCAAGCCCCGCCTTACTCGACGCAAACTTCTGCCGCGCGCGCGGCACGACAGGCCATGCCGATTTATCTGTCAATCATTGAAGCGGGCGCAGTCCACTTTTTAAATATCAGCGTGGTGACACAACTTTAAGGCCGGCATCCATTAAATGGACGCGGGCTTTCGTCGGCGGTCGGCTCGCGGAGGAGTCGTTACGGCCTTTTCGATAGACCATCCATGCTGTAAGCGGCGCGCAAAAGCGGTTTGACTCATTCCGAGTTCTCTGGCCCAAACCGACATCATTTTGGTCTGCCCACGAAAAGTCAGCAGAGCGGCATTCTTGGCAGGATGTTTGTTGGTTTGCTGTTGCTGCGGTGTAGCCCATCGACAATTGCTGGGCTCGTAATCGCCGTCTGGATTTGGATATCGATCAATACTCATTCCCTGCGGCCGTTCGCCCATATCTGCAAGGAAATTGGTGAATCCATTCTTGCCAAGCCAGCGGGCGCATACTTTAATTCCACGGCCGCCGTAACGCTCGTAGCGAACAAGTTTTTTGTCGCGGCAGCGCCGGGTCATATTAACCCATGATCTATAAGTCGGCGTCCAGCATTGACGATGTGTGCTATTACGTTGAGACGCTAGTTCGGCATTTAAGCAGCCGCAACTATTTGTAACTCCCTGTCTTAAATTCGCCGACTGTACGGTTTTCACTGTTCCGCAATCGCAGCGACACAGCCAAGAAGAAACACGCGCCGTAGGATCGAACCTTACTACGGTCCAACGCCCGAATCTTTGTCCAGTCATATCAATTAGCGCTGACATAATCGGGACTCTAGCACAATGCAAATGGAGGATCAAGTATGTCTAGCACGTACAGTTTCTTCGACACGGCCCTCGTGATGAGCCATCCATTATTGCCGCCATTTGCGCTCACTGGTGAAATCGGATTCCATCAGGCCGTCGTGTCGATGGCGGTCGATAAGACCGTGCAAGACGTCGCCTCGGACGGCGGTGTCATGGTCTCGGCGGTTGCTGGCCGGAATGGAACCGTCGCGCTCGAGATGCAGCAGACGAGCGAACTACACACGTTTTTGCTTGGCTGGCTCAACTTGCTGGAGACGGCGATGTACGCCGGCAACGTCGCCCAATTCTGCACCATGACGGTGCTCTTACGGAACCTGGTGGACGGCAGTCAACACGTATGCTCCGGAGTGAGCCCATCGAAGATGCCGGACAAAACGTACACTTCGCAAGGCCAACACATCACCTGGACCTTGCACTGTGCCGACATCATCAACACCAGTTTCCCGGTGCTGTAACTGCGGCGACTGCCCAGATACAATAGCCAACGATGATTACCCAGGTATGGAGTTGCGGCGGTGGTACGCAATCAGCAGCAGTGGCTGCCTTAATAATTCAAGGACGCCTACCAAAACCAGACCTCGCCGTAATCGTTGATACTGAAAGAGAAAAATCTTCGACGTGGCGGTATCTGGACGATGTTATCCGACCGAACCTTGCTAAAGTCGGACTTGCTGTTGAACGTGTTCCTAAGAGTCGCTTCGCAACCGTCGATCTATATGGAGGCAAGGACGGCGATACTCTTTTAATTCCAGCCTTCACAACACAGAACGGTTCCGTTGGCAAAATGGAAACATTCTGCTCCGTCGAATGGAAACGAGAAGTTACTGCTCGATGGTTGCGCAGTTTAGGAGTGGAACAAGCGCGTGTATGGATCGGAATTTCTCGCGACGAAATGCGTCGCATTCGTTCTCCGCGCCGGCAATGGCTTCAGGAGTGGTACCCGCTACTTTTCGATGCCCCAATGACTAAGGGCGATTGGCATTCGTCTTGTAATGGATGTAATGGGCTGGCCGAAACCTCCGCGTTCCGCTTGCTGGATGTGCCCGAACATGACCGATGAGGAATGGCGGGAAATGGACCCTGCTGATTTTGATAAGGCTGTAGTTTTCGATCGCGAAATTCGTCAACGTGATAATTTTGTCTTCCTACACCAGATTGGCAAGCCACTAGACCGCGTAGATTTTACGAACCATCAAATCTCGCTCTTGCCCGGCTGCGATTCTGGTTATTGTTTCGTCTGATTGGAGTCTTGCATGTCTGAGAAAAGCAAATCTGTAACCTTGAATGGTCACGAGTACCTCATCTCGAAGATGACACCCAAGGATGCTTGTTGGGTGTTCCTGGTCGGCCGTAAGATCGCGAGCGGTGATATCTCGAAAGAGGAGTTTGCGAAGATCCAAACCGAATGCTTGCGGGTAGTGAACCGCGTGGAGCAGGTGGGCGACAAGATGCTGCCTGTGGCGATCATCACGCCGGATGGGCGGTTTGTGGCCAAGGATCTCGAGGACGACGCGCCCACGGTGTTTGCCCTGACGCTTTCGGCGATGGAGTTCAACACGGGCCCTTTCTTGGCCGTCGTCGAATCTCTCGAGGCGGCGGCCGGCAAATCGGCTTCTCCCCCGTCGAGTTCGCCGAAATAGATCCCTTTCTATTCCGCCCGGTGATTGCCGGCATCTGGCAGCAGCACGAACTGTTTGACGGAACGTACACGATCGACGATCTCCTGGATGCTCACGAGATGCTGGACGTGAGCGAAGAAAATCAGCGGCGATACGATGAAGCAGTAGCAAAACATGGCAGACATTGACGTCATAAAGCAATATCTCGTGCGGCTCGGATTTTCCACGGACGCACCTGCCCTGGAAAAGTTTGACCACGCTTTACGAAAGGCTGGACAAGCCGTTGAGCGTGTGACGAGCGGTATGGCGAAGCAGGCTGCTGTCGCCGGCACCGAAGTCATCGCCTCTCTGACCGGCATCGCCGGCGCGGCGCTTGGGTTGATGACCAACGTGGCCGACGCGGATCTCTCTTTCCAGATGTTCGCGCGCCGGATGTTTATCAATACCGACGCTGCGCGCCACATGAAGATTGCGCTCGATGCGCTCGGCGTCTCGGCCGAAGATGTTATCTGGGGCCCTCCAGAACTTGCGCAACGCTACCGTGCTTTGGAACAACTCCAGATCCGGATCGAGAAAGAGTTTGGCGGGACCGCGGAAATGGAAAAGCGCTTGCGGCAGTTCCGCGACGTGGAGTTCAAGTTCACCGAGTTCAAGGTTACCCTCGGACAACTGGCGCGCGGCGCAACCATGACGCTCGTTGATCGTCTGTTCGGCGACGGCAAAGTTCAAGCCAAACTGGAAGAGTGGCTGAACTGGCTGATCATTAACGTGCCGCGATTGTCCACAGAACTGGCGGACGCGCTGACGCCAACGCTCAAGGATATGTACCGCATCTGGGAGGATCTGGTCGCGATCGGCAGGGATGCTACGAGCATGTTCCTGGAGTTTGTCGGAGCGGTGTACGGCGACCAGCAACTTTCGAAGGGCGAAGTTACGATCAAGAATATTGGCTTGGCCCTGACGCACATCGCTGACACCGTTCGCATGATCACCGACGACGTGCGCTGGCTGATTGACCAGATCTCGAAGCACCCTATCGTAGCGAAAACGCTTGGTGGCGCTCTGGCCGGCGGCGCAGCCGCGAGTGTCATTCCGGGAGTCGGTACTGGAGTCGGCGCGCTGGTTGGTGGCGCAATCGGCTTTACGGCTGGCGCGGGACAGGCAATGGGCGCGTTCGACGAGCGTACCACGCCACGGCTCGACATTGCCGGGCAAGCCCAGGCGGCCGCTGACTACATTTCGAGGATTACAGGAGTCCCGGCGCGCTGGCTCTATGGGCAGTTTGTGCACGAGACTGGCGGATTCACGAATCGCGGTGCAACCCAACTCCATAACCTGGCCGGCATCAAAGCGCCCGGTGGCGCCGACTATCGCGATTTCGGCGACTTCCAAAGCTTCGCCGACTATTACGCGCGCCTGATCATGAGCCCGCGCTATCGCAGCGCCCTGCAAGCGAAAACCGATGCCGAGTACTTTCAGGCCTTGAAGGCTGGCGGCTATTACGAGGACAGTTACGGCAACTACCTGTCCGGAGCTCGTCGCGGCGAGAACCTCTACCATCCTCAGTCCTACACACCCGGCCACACGAACGTCGACGTTGGCGGCGTAACGGTGCATGTGACTCAGCCCAACGCCAGCGCGCAAGAAATCGCCGACCTGACAGCCCAAAAAGTGGCAGATCAAACCGCGCGCCGCGTTCAGGCTAACCTGCTGCAGATGTCGGGAGCCTACGCTTAAATGGGTTCTTTTTTTTCGTCGATTCCGGTTCTGGGAGCCATTATCGGGAATGGCTACCGCCCGTTGCAGTGGGCGATCGGCACGCCCGGCGGCGTCATGATCAGCGCGATCCTGCCGACGACCACGAACGTTTCTTCGACGATTACGTTCCCAACTCAGACCGTCGAAGGGGTCAGCACTGGCGCTTCGCAGACGCTGCCGCAGCCCTCGACGAACAACAGCAACACGTCATTCAACACGACAAACTATTTTTTTGATGCCATCCTGCGCGAGATGCACGACTCGCGCCTGGAAGCGACGCGCCACCCGGTCCAAAACGGGGCGGCGATTTCCGATCACACGTTTCTGATTCCACCGCGCATTGTGCTCGAAATCGGGATCTCCGATTCGATGGATTCGTACGTCTCGGGGCAGTACTCGGGCTACAATTCAAAATCGGCCGGAGCTTACATCACGCTTCGCAATTTGCAACAGGCGCGCGTGCCGATCACGCTGACGACGCAGTTGAGCACCTACCCGAACATGGTCATCACGGCCATTCAGGTGATGCGCGACAACACATCGTTTCATTCCTTGCGTCGCGCCAGCATTACCTTCGAGCAGATCTTCATGGGCTCGGTATCGAGTCAGACGCTCAGCGCGCGCACCAACCAGTCGAACACAAGCAATCCTGGAGCCTCTTCGGTGCAACCGGTCCCGTCGAACCTGCAAGGGAACGAGAATAGCTCCGGGCAGTGGTCTACGTCGCCATGAGCACAGCCGCTCAACTTCTTCCTCTAAATAATCTTCCCAACCAGACGATTCAGGTTGCGCTGGAAGTGGATGGCCAGTCGGTCACGCGGCAACTCTATTTGCATTACAACGAGATTGCTGGCTATTGGGTCATGACGATTTCCGATTCGTCCGGCAACGTGCTGCTCGATTCAGTTCCGCTCATTGGCGGGCAAGCGCCGGCGGGAAACCTGCTTGCGCAGTTCGCCTATCTCGGGCTCGGCGGGGCGAGCATCTTGAATGCCAGCGGGATAGATGAGGACTATCCCGACAACACGAATCTCGGCAGCGACTTCGACCTCGTTTGGTATTCGAGCCAGACGTCATGAGCAGCGCGGTCTCTCAACTGAATCCGCTGTTCGGCCGCAAGTGGCAAGTCCAGATCAAGCTAAGCGGCAGCAACGTCCTGTTTACCATCCCTGATCCAAATGCGGACCCGACGTACGATCCCCAGGCACTGAAAGTCACGTTCGATGTCCAGCAAGTAGCCTTTCAGCATTACTGGACCGCCGAGATCATCATCTGGAACGCGGACGCGACGCTGATTGATCCGGTGTTGAAGGAAGCGGCGCAAGGTGCAGTTGTGACGCTCGCCGCGGGCTACCAGAACGGCAACTACAACACAATCTGGTCTGGCCCAATCTTCCAGGCGTTTCTCGAACGCGAGAACGTTACAGATTTGAAGTTGCGGCTCTGGTGCGTGCTCGGGTTGCCGCCTTACAAGAGCCCGAGCATCGGCGCATCGATTCCCGCGTTTCAGACGCAGCAGCAAATCGTGCAGCAAATTGCGGCGCTGGCGCATGTGCCCATCGGAGTGATCTCAAAGAATCTTTCGACCACGACGCTCCCCAGGTCGCAAGTCGTGTTCGGAAATCTCGATCGCCATCTCGACGACATCGCCGAGAGCAACAATATGCAGTGGTGGATCGACCAGAACGGCTTGAACATGGGCAGCGTGCAAGAGGATGTCAGCATCTCGCCGACTGCGATCGTGTTCAGCCCGCCTGTTGTCTTAGGTGCGGCCGGTCCGCCGCCGTCGACGCAGGATCTTGGAACGCAGTCGATCATCGGCACGCCGGTGCAAACGATGTATGGAGTCAGTTTCCGAGTACTCCTGGACCCGCGGGTGCAAGTAAAAAAGCCGTTAACGATGGTGCAGATCAACAACAGTCTGATCACATTTATGAAATCTGTTTACGGCGAAAACCCGCGATTGCTCGATCAGAGTGGCCAATATGTTGTCATCGGGGCTCGCTTTGTCGGCGACACACGAGGCAATGCTTGGTACACAGAAATAACAGGTTGGACTCGATCGGTGAGTTTGCTAGATGGCGTGGTTAGCAATGCCAGTCTTGGGTACGGCTCTGCCGGTACGCCTGGGACTTCTGCCGCTCAATAAAAAAGCAAGGCGTGCGATTAAAAACACGCCCTGCTCTCCTAGCCGTAGCCTAACTTGTCATGGCAAAGCTGAACATGCCAAAACGAGGCTTGCCTTGACAACTGAAAGGTTACTAGCCTCTCGCTCAAAATAGTAGACGTCCATTTAATGGAGGCGGATTGTCGGCAGCAGCCAGCAGTTTTCTAGATCTTACGCAGCGTTTGAATCTTGACAGCCAGCAGTGGCTGCGCTTGCGCTGGCAGTTGCTTTGCGAGCTCCACGGAGCCGCGCCGGCCATCGTTGTGAATGATCCGATTACCGGTTTGGCTTTCGACGCCACAAAGCAGGTTGTGGCCGTCCAGCCGGCGATTCGCGAAAACATGCTGGTGAATTCCGTGCCAACACCGATCGATCTGCCCGTCATCCGGGATGTCCCGATCAAGATGCCGCGCGCGGGCGGCTATACGATCACGTTCCCAATTCAGGCGGGAGACGAGTGCATGCTGGTCTTTCAGGATCAGCCTATCGATTCCTGGTGGCAGTCCGGAGGCAGCGGAAATAATCCGATGGCGCGACGTCGACATTCGCTCTCGGACGCGATCGCCGACTTCGGAATCTGGTCGCAACCGCGCGTGCTCTCTTCTTACTCGACAACCGGGCTTCAACTTCGGAGCGACGACGGCACACGAGTAATCGAGATTACGCCTTCTGCCATCAACATCACGGTTTCCAGCGGCTCGGTCAGCGTCAATGCGCCGACCGTCAAACTTGGCCAAAGCCCTACCAAGCATCTGGTATTTCTTGAGGACCTGGAAACGCTTTTCAATAATCACATCCATCCCGATCCCCAAGGCGGTTTTACCAGTGCTCCGACAACCACGTTAACCAGTTCGAATGGCACGACCGACACGGTTGCTGCGTAATGCCGACAATCCTCTACCGCAACTTAGGTCCGAATTACGATCCGCTGCGCGGGCAGGGCCAGCAGAATTTTCTTCCCGATCTGCAGGCCGTCACGCAAGCCATTCTGACGCGCCTGAATTTGTTTCTCGGCGAGTGGTGGGCCGACCTAGCAGACGGCACGCCGGTGTTTCAGGATCTGCTTGGCGTGGCGCCGAACGTTCAACAGGCCACAACACTGCTCACGCAGCGCATTTTAGGAACGCCCTATGTCACGGGCATCGTGAGTCTTGATTCAAGCTTCGATTCCAGCACTCTCACATTTTCTTTTACCGCTACCGTCCAAACCCAGTTTGGACTGACCACCGTAACCAATATTCCAACTCCGCCGTCGCAAGCGCTGCCTTCATAATTCATGTCCTATCAAGCTCCGAGCATCAGCGCGACCGGGTTGAGCATTCCCTCGTACACCGACATCCTCGATTTTTATCAATCCAGTTTTCTCAACATTTACGGCCAGCAATCTTACCTGGGCAACGATTCGGCGGACCTCCAGGAGATGTCGATCGTTGCGCTGTTTGCGGCCGACGTGATGAATGCGGTCCAGTTGGTCTACACCAATATGGGCCCGAGTTTCGCCATCGGCCCGGCACTCGATATTCTCGTCAAGTTAAACGGGCTGACTCGCAAGCCCGCCTCGTACTCGACATGCCTGGTCACGGTGAACGGCGTCACTGGAACCGTCATCACGAACGGCGTCGTCTACGATCTCAACAATAATCTCTGGAACCTGCCGGCATCCGTCACGATCGCTGGTGGCGGCACAACTGTCACGGCGACCGCTCAACAGCCTGGCCCGATTACGGTTGCGGCCAGTCAGATCATCGGCATTGCCACAACGCAGGCGGGCTGGACAAGCGTCACCAATGGTTCGAACCTTCCGAATCTTGGCGAGGCTGCGGAGCCTGATTCGCAACTCCGCTCGCGGCAGGCCATTAGCACAGAGTTGCCGTCGATTGCGCTCATTGCCGGCATGAAGGCGGCGCTCGAGGCCGTCTCGGGCGTGACGCGCGTCAATATTGACGAAAACTATACGGGCGCGACGAATGGCAACGGCACGCCGGCGCACTCCGTGCAGTGCGTCGTGGAAAATGGGGATCCGCTCGCAGTTGCCACGGCAATTTATACGAACAAAAGTATCGGCTGTGGCACTTATGGCAGCACCAGCGAAACGGTAATCGACCCCATTACTGGTCTCAGCAATGCGATCAGTTTCGATACTCCGACCTACGTTACGGTCTATGTAAAGCTTGGAGTTCACCAACTCTCCAGTTGGAACAATTCGTTCTCGGCCTTAATCCAGAATGCCGTGCTCGCTTACTTACAGGGCTTGTCCATTGGCCAAAACGTCAGCTTCATTTCCACGATGGCTGCTGCAATGGCGGTCAATCTGACACTCGACAATCCCGCATTCATCATTGAAACCGCCAGTTCTGGAATCGGCACATCGCCGTCACCATCAGGCACAAGCGACATCTCGATCACATTCGACGAAGCGGCGCAGAGCGCTCTCGGTAACATCGTCATCAGTTTCGTCTGAGGTTTCCTGAATGCCAGTTACTCCCAATCTCGGTTTGAATATCCCGTCCAATGGAACACAGAATTGGGATACGCTGCTGAACTATAACTTCAGCCTGCTCGACACGCTGTACGGCAATCTCCCCGTTTTACAGTCCCTCTACGACGAGACGGCTCAGTCGGCAAACATTTCGTCGACGCCCTGGTTCAGCCCAGCGCAGAGCGGCCGCTTCAAGATCTCGGGCTACATCATCGTTACAACGGCCGCGACAAGTTCTTCCACGCTTCCGAGCATCGTGATCAGTTGGACCGATGCCGATAATGCCACAGTGCAAACGCTGACTCTCACGGCAACGAATGCCGGAAACTTGCTAACCACGTTCGCGCAGGCCTCGGCGATGATCAGCGTTGCGGGCGGGACGACGGTTTCGATTTCGACGAGCAGCTACGCTTCGTCGGGAGCGACCGCGATGCAGTTTGCATTGCACGCCAGAGCTGAGGCTGTTCAATAATGCCAGGCTACGGTCAGGGCGGCTACGGATGGGCTGGCTATGGCGGAGGCCCGCGGCCTTCCGGGCAGGTTCCGTCAGTCGACTATTACATGTCGCTGCTGTCGTCGCAGTACCAGAATGCGCCCAACCAAAAAGCCTGGCTGCAAACGCTGCTGATTCCGTTCCACGATGCGGCCGCACTGCTCTCGCAGTGGTCCTATGAGTTCGATATCGACGAGGCGATCGGCTCGCAGTTGGACATCATTGGCCAGATTGTCGGAGCCAGCCGCGTGCTTGCTTTTCAGCCGGCCGGTGGAGTTTCTCCGATCCTGAATGATTCCACCTATCGCATTTTGCTCAAGGCTAAAGTCGCCCAGAACCAATGGGACGGATTAATTGCGAGCGTTTATCCGATCTGGCAGACGCTGTTCCCTGGTGGCACGATCATCATTCAGGACAATCAGAACATGACGGCTGTGATTTCCCTGGCCGGCAACTTTACCTCCATTATTCAGGACATGATCCTGAACGATTTGATCGTTCCTCGGCCCGATGGCGTCATGTACACCTATGTGTTCGCGAAACTGCCGATGTTTGGCTACGACGTCGATACCGCGTACATTGCCGGCTACGATGCCGGTTTCTACGTTTAAGGAGAATTGATGGCCAGCACGAATTTTAAGCAGTGGAACCCTCCAGCGAACAACATGGAGAGTGACACGAACTATAATGCCGACACGTTGCGCGCCAACGGTATCCCCAGCGGCGTGGGCGGCAGCGGCGTGCTTGCCCCATCCATCACCCACAACAAACTGTTTTACCAGGTCACAACGTTTGTGACCGCGCTCGCCAATTTTCTCGTTGGCTTGGGCTTGAGTCCGAATGATGGATCTGCTTCGCCTTCGACCGCGCTCGCCAACCTTACAGCTATTTTCCAGTCCGCCTTTGCGCAACCCACAAACACGAGCACCTACAAATACAGTGCTACAGGAGGATCCACCAGCACGACAGGCGCGATCCTTTATACGTTCAATATCCCAACCTCCATTCTGAAAGTGGGCAGCGTCGTCCACTTTGTCTGTTCGGTCGGCGCCGTGAGCGCTTCGGCGGAGTTCTACCTGGGCGGCACAATCATTGATGGCGTCTCTGGTCTGGGAGCGAGCTCCTTTTATGCTTTCGACCTCGTGCTCTCAAATATCTCCGGCAGCACTTACACGTTTTTCTATGTGTCCAGAGCCGGGACATCTTCAAACTCAATCAATCTTCTGGCTCAGTCTCCGGGCAACACTTCAAAAAGCGGCACATCTTCTGGTGGAAATCTTGTTCTTACCGTCAGTCAGTTCAGCAGCGGAAGCCTAACTGGCTTGTTCGCTTACGCTACGGTGAATTCTTAAAATATGCTGAGATCTTTAGCTTTGTGCTTGGCGTTGACCCTGCCTGCCTTCGCACAGTACGTCACCGTCGCCAGCGCGAACATCCATGACAGCGGCAGCCATCTGCTCGCCTCGGGCGTCATCGTGTTTGCTCCAGTCGATTCAAGCGGCAATCCTCTGTCTTATCAGGCCGGCGGTGGCGGATCCACAATCACATCGCCCACGGTGTGCTCGATTCTGAATGGTGCGATCGTGCAGCCGTGCCTACTGGCCAATTCCGCGCTGACGAATCCCCTGAACGTTTGTTTTGCGACGACAATCAAAAACGGATTCAATCAGGTCCTGCTTGGCGGGACTCCGACGAGCGGTTATCAGTGCGTGCAAACCGCGACGACAAACTTTTGGTGCACATCGGGCAGTTGCAATTTCGATCAGTATTTTCCGCAGCAGAATGGGATTCCGATTGTCCCCATACCGCCGCCGACGCTGACAAGTTTGGGCGCGATCTATGCGGGAGATTGTTCGAGCGGCCTGGTTGCCGGCTACAACACGAACGGACGAGCGGACTGCGCTCCAGCCAATAACATTACGCTGCAAACAAACGGGACGAATAACGGCTCTCAGGTCAAACTGAATCTGACAGCAGGATCGAACATCAGCATCGTCGACAATGGAACCGGAACCGATACAATCACAGCGAGCGCTTCCGGCGCGGGCATCACTCCGACTCCCGGTTCAGGTATCAGTCAATTTATTCAGCAGACCGTTGGAACTGACTTCGGCGCGAATCAATTCAACCGCGTTCGGTACGTGACCTCCGGCTACAACTGGCAGCAGTCCATCATTGGAACACTCACAGCGGGGACGCCTGCGGTGATCACACTAAGCCCATGCCCTAGCGGCGTCTACGGCAACGACCCCACAGGCTACAACTCCACGAATCCGCTCAAGTATCCGCTTAATTGGATTTACATCTTTACAGGCGGCACGCCCGAAAGAGTCCAGATGACAGGACTTGGCGACTGTGTTCCAGGCAACGCCTCCGGAACAATTAGCTTTACTCCAGCTTACAATCACACCAGCCCATACATAATCGGCTCAGCTTCGATCGGTGCCCAAGAAGCGCTCATGGATGCCGAAACTAACGGAACGGACGATCAGACCAGAGGAAATTGGGTCGTAGATTTCCTCCCATCGAATCCTCCGAGCGACACAGCTAATGCCTATGAGTTTCTAGCGCCTGTGAACATTCAATTCGGTCCCGGCGAAATCGATTGCCATGGAGCGCAAATCGCGGTCGACAATACCGACTTCGGGTTCAACTTCCCCTTAGACACGGGCTCGCTGACCAGCGTCACGCTTTCCAACTGCCGGCTGGGATCGACGTTGACCTATCCTGGCGCACCGATCACGGCCACGGCATGCAGTGGCACCACAGCCACGATCACGAGCACGCTCAATCCCGCAGTGGGCAGTTGGGTGGACGTGCAGAAAACTGACGCCACGTTTTTTTGGGGGCCGCATCAGGTTGTCACATCCTCGGCCTCGAACTGGACTTACACGACAACGGCTTCCGGATGCCCCGCTGGCACGGCTTCTGCATCGACTCCGGGGGCGAATGCCTACCTACATACTGGAGTCTTGGACAATGGCAACAACATCACGTTTCGGGACAATCTCATCCAGCAGGGTTCCTACTTGACGGGACGCCTCACGAATGGCATCACAGTAATTGACGACGAAAAGTTCAATCTGGATGGCCTGAACACGCTTGGAGTATATGCTGACAACTCCAGCGGCGTGACTGCGCTTGACGCCTACGTGGGTAACATCATCTACGCGCCGGGGCCGTTCTCCGGAACCGCATGGGGATCGGGTGCGGCCGTAGGTTCGATCAAGAATCTTAATACCGACCCGGAGTGCGAAGGCAACGGCGTGACCTGGCTCTCTGGTAACACGCTTTCGATCTCCGACTCCGTGATTCAGGGCGCAAGTGAGTGGGAGATTATGGCGGGGAATCTGCGTGGAGGCTCCGGCACCGTAACCACGCGCAACGTATATACGGAGACTGGAGGGGGTTCAACCTGCTGGAATCCGCAGTGGAGTGCCCTCGGCGGCGCGACGGAGGCATGCTTTACGAGTGGCAGCATCGGGGCAAGTTGCAATGTTGGCGGCATGGACCTGGTCAGCGGCAACTGGCAGCACGAAGCTGGCTTTGTCGGCAGCACCATCATCGGGCAGGCTCCCGTATTCGGCTCGACCTCGGGCAGCACGACTTACGATTTCTGGGTGGTGGCGAACGATACGACGCTCGGCACGTACAGCGTGCCAGTCAAGTTCGGCAGCGGCTTACCTACAGCAACGTTTACGATTGGATGGCCGCGCATCGCCGCAACTACTCCGGGCGACACGATCACCTACGACGTGCTTGCGGTCCCGCGCATCGCTACCTCGGATTTTCCCGAAACGCCTTATGCTCCCTACGGCACAGGGAACTATGCGATCCAAACGGGCCTGTCTCAGTGCGCTCACTTGGTCTGCACGCTCTCCGTTACTTATCCGGTTTCGCTATCTTCCTACACCGTGCAGACCGCGCCAACGTTATTCCCCTCATTACTTGGTTGGCCTGAGAACGCCATTGGCAGTGGGGGACAGGAAAGCACTGACGTTCTCAGTTCAGCAACGCACTGCACAGCCTACCCACAAGTGAGCATCATCGCCAAGTCGATTGTCAGTGGCTCTCCCGGCTGCATCGTAACCGGCGGACAAGCCCCACTCAGCAACTCCAATCAGGGCGGTCTTGGCACCATTTATCAGTTCAACGCATTGGCAGGCGGGCCATCGACAATCTACAAAGGCCGGGTAAATTTTGAGCCCACATACGGCACCATCATCAAGCCTACGGCCATCATTACTGTCCTTGACTCGAATCCGTTCAAGACCATGGCCGACCCATCGCATCGCCCGAAAATGGATGCCGCAGACAACGCGATCGGCACGGACACGAACGGCGGGACGCTCACTACCGCGGACATGGCTTTGACGAGCGGAGTCGGGTTTAATCTGTATGCGGGCTCGCCTACGCCCTTTGACGGTTCGTCTTGGATAAAGCAAATCACCCCCACGACTGAGACTTCCCGCGACAATCAAGTCTTTGAAGGCAACGTGAGCATCCTTGGGACATGCGTCATCGGATGCGGTCCCCTCAGCCCGTCTGGCACGCAAGTCATAGATACCTTCCATCGTGCCAACGGTTCCATCGGCTCCAACTGGACGCAGGTCGCAGGCACATGGACCATTGCCAGCAACCAGGCCACGATTACGAACGATGCCACATACTCCTTCGCGGCCTACACCGGATCGAGCTTTACGGTCAATCAGTACGCCACGATAACTATCGGCAGCATCGTGGGGTCATTCCCGGCCGCAGGAGTCCGGATGTCCAGCAGCGTCAAAACCGGATACTTCTGTGAGGAAGCCGACACGGGAAGTCCTGTGATCACGATCGGCAAGTACGTAGCGGGAAGCGCTACTGGACTCGCAACTTCTGCCGCAATTGTAGTGAATCCCGGCGACGTGGTTACCTGCCAGGTTGTAGGCACTACAATCAGCGCCTTTCAAAACGGAGTTCTGGAAGCGACCGCGACCGACTCTAGCATCACGAGCGGCTCGCCGGGCATGTTCGGTCTGAACAACGGCGAGACCCTGACCTTCGCCAAGTTCGCTGCGGGAGACATGCAATTCTCATCTTCCGGCCCGATTCAGGATACTTTGGCGCCGTATGTTGCGAATCTGCCTGCCTGTACCTCAGCGCTTGAGGGCGGGAAGTTTACGGTCACGGATGCCACAGCGACGACTTGGGGCAGTACAGTAGTAGGCGGCGGCTCAAACCATGTCGGCGTCAGATGCAATGGAACGAACTGGACGATCTTCGCCGATTAACAATTTCCAACAATCAATCAAAGAAGGTGCCAATGAAAAAACTTTGGCTGTTGCTCTTGTGTGCTTTCGCCTGGCCTCTGGTGGCACAGCAAACTCAATCGCCTCCGCCCTCGGCTATCGCGAAAACCTACATCACAAGCGGGACCGGCGAACAACCAACGGCGCCCACCAGCGTGAGTTCGCAGTATGTCGTCGACATTCACAGCGGCTACACAACGCACAGCCTTGCCTGGGTTGCGATCACGAATACGACCGTCACAGGCTGCTCGGTGCAAGTCGATGGCTCTCCCGATGGCGTGAACTGGACTGCCGGGGGCATTATCTCGTCACAATCCTGCAACTCGAATGGGGCTCTCTCTTCGCCGATCACTGGAACGGCGTTTGCTTATGCCTACATTCATGTTACGGCGATTACAGCCGGCCAGGTGGCCATTACCTACACTGCCGTAAACCCGCTGGTTTCCAAAGGCAGCGGCGGTGGAGGAACGAATCCGAGCTCGCCTTGCGGTGATACGTCCCATGCGCTGGGCTGGACCGGCAGCGCGTATGACTGTCAGGCCATCACCGGTTCGGCGTCTGCTGGCGGTTCAAGCGGACAACTGCAGTGGAATAATTCGGCGGCTCTCGGTGGCACGTCGGGCTGGACTACGAACGGCACGACAACCATCACAGGCGGCGCGACCAGCATCTTCGACATCAGCGCGTTGACGACTTCGAACATCAAGTGGCCAAGTCAAACTCAAAATCTTTTTTACGCTAGCCCGAATGGCAGCCCGGGCGCTCCCAGTTTCCGCGCGATCGTTGCCGCGGATGTTCCCACGCTGAACCAGAACACAACCGGCACAGCCGGCGGATTGAGCGGGACCCCAAGCATCACTGTCAACGCGCTGAGTTCCACGACAATTAATGGTTCTGCTTTCTCCGGTACATTCACCGGCTCCCCGACGTTCAGCGGCAATATTGCTTTTACCGGCACGCCAACGTTCTCAAACACGCTGGCCCTGAATACGACAGGGACCTCCGGCGGCCTGACCGGCACGCCAAGCATTACCGTGAACGGGCTGACCGCCACAACATACAATGGTGGAGCATTTTCAGGGACGTTCACCGGAGCACCGACTTTCTCCGGCAATATTGCTTTCACCGGCACGCCGACATTTTCTAACACGCTCGCTCTGAACACTTCCGGCAACGCCGGCAACATTACAGGCACCGCGGCCATAGCCCACGGCGGAACCGGACAAACGACCAAAGGTCCGGCCTTCGATGCCTTGTCTCCAACGGCAACCGAAGGTGATCTCATTCAGATGGGCTCGGCTGGAAGCAATGTCCCAATCGCTATCGGCTCGAACGGCACCTGCTTAGTCTCGAACGGCTCGCTATGGGCGGCCGGCAGTTGCGCTACGGGCAGCATTGGAGGTTCAGGCACAAGCAATGCCCTGGCGAAATTCACGGCGACTGCGACGATCGGAGCCTCCCTCCTCACCGATAACGCGACAACATTAGGTTACAGTGGCACGGGCGGCCTGAATCTCTCGGCTGGGCCCTTGGTGATGACGCAGACTGCCGCGCCCACTGGCTCGGCCGGTTCATCCTGGATCTGGGCTGATTCTACGGCCTTGCGCCTGCAGATGAAGAACGCCAGCAATACTGCCGTCAACGTCGTCGCGAGCGGCGCCGACATCAATACCAGCGACCAGGTGGTGGGACTCAAAGGCTTGAGTTTGCCTACGCTGGCAGCGTCGACCGGTTTGCTCTTTGATACTTCGGGTACGTTGTCCTTGCCTGGCACTTTGCCGACATCTGCCGAGCCGGCTCATACCGGCGACATGACAAACACGGCCGGTTCTCTGGCGACGACGGTGAGCAAAATCAATAACACATCGTTCGCAGGCACCAGTGGGCACCTGGTAAGTTTTGGAGCCGGAAACACGCCGGCTGATTCCACAGTAGTCGCAGGCGATGTGATCACCTACCATACGCCGGCTGCGGGGATCGCGCGCACAGCGAGCGGGACTCAGGCGATCACAGGATCGGAGTTAAGTGGCGATGCCACGACATCCGGCTCGAACACGGTCACGGTTGTTCATGTCAATGGAGTTTCCTACGGTACTTCGCCGAGCACCAACACAGTTCCAGTGGTTACGGGCACGAATGCGACGACCTACGAAACGGTCCCGAATGCAGCCTTGGCGAACTCGGCCGTCACGGCCAACGGGCAGACTTGCACTCTGGGTTCGAACTGCAACGTGAATTCCGGAGCGACGTCCGGCACGGTTGCGGTCAATAATGGCAACGGATCGGCGCTGACGGGTGGAGTCGTAAATGGAGATATTCTCACCTACCACACTCCCGCGACCGGGATCGCGCGCACCACGAGCGGAGGGCAGACGGTTGCGAGCAGCGAACTCTCGGGCGACGTAACCACGTCTGGTTCAAACGCTACAACCGTTGTCGCTCTGCGAAATGAAACATTGCCCACGCTGGCTGCGAGCACCGGAATGTTGTACGACACGTCGGGAACTTTGTCTTTGCCGTCGACGCTTCCCACCGCGGCTGTCCCTGCCTTTACGGGAGACATGACGAACACTGCCGGCTCGTTGACGACGACAGTAGGAAAAATCCACGGCAATAGCATCCCAGCCAGCGCAGCAGCAAACCAAATTCCGGTGGGCACGGCCACGAGCACGTTGTCCTGGGAGACAGTGCCAGACTGTCACGGCTCGTCGAATGCTCTGAACTATACCCAGTCCTCGTTCACGTTCACCTGCTTGTCGATCGCTACCCTGTCCAATCCGATGACGACGCTCGGGGACCTGATCTATGGCGGCGCGGCTGGAGCGGTCTCGCGCTTGGCTGGAGCGACCTCCGGGAATAGCCCCTACACGCTGGTCTCACAGCCTAGTGGGGGTGCAGCGACGGCGCCCTACTGGTCGGTTTCAGGCATTCCAATGGACCCGGAGAGCAGTTCGTCGGTCGTTCTTCAAAGTGATGCGCAGACGGCTCCCGACCGGGAAACGATTGTCAATCTGACAAATAATACGGGGTCCACGGCTTTTTCAGTAGGCCAAGCTGGATCTGCGGGCCTGTTGACCAACTTCCCGTTCGGGGTGATGAACTCCGGCTCGGTGATCGCCACGGCTACGCCCACTACCAGCACGGTAAATAACAACACGGCGCTGAAGCTGGTCGGAGATGTCTCAGGCCACAATCCCGAGATGGCATTCTGGTGGTCGGACGCTTCCAGTTCGACAGGTAACTGGTGGGCGGCGGAAATCCTGCCCACGGATGCGAACGGTAGATTGGGCTGTGAAGGTTTGATGGCGCTGACCGGAGACGCAACTAACTCCGCCGGTTCCTGCGCGACCACGGTGAGCAAGATCAATAACACGTCCTTTGCCGGAACGAATGGCGATCTAGTTTCCTTCGGCGCTGCGAACGTTCCGGCGGACTCCAGCATCCTCGCTACCAACGTGGTTACGGCCGCCTCCCCCTACACCACTTCCGGGGACGTGATTACCGCAGCGGGCAACAACAAAACGACCTCCGATTCCGGCATCCCGTACACGAATCTGACGACGGCCGCCAGCCCCTATTCTGCGGGCGGAATCCTCTACGCCGCGGCGGCGAATCGGACGACGACTAACAGCGCCGATTGGGCAATTTCCACGCATACCTTGCTAGGCGGCACTTCCAGCATCTTCGATGCGAGCGCGGCGACAGGGACGGCGGCGTTCAAGGTTCCAAGCCATGCGACCAACACCGCCACGGCAGCGGGCGTGATCGACTTCGATACCACGAACGCGGACTACCACAGCTACGTCAACGGGGCCGATTCCAGGTTCGTAGTCTATCCTACCTCGCTGACTCCTACGGCCAGTCAATGCGCGACTTGGGTTGCGGCCGGGAGTGCGTGGACATTAGGGAGCGCGGCTTGCAGTAGCGGCGGTGGTGATACGATCACTTCGCCGAACAGCACCTTGACCGTGGGCGGCAGTTCTTCGGCCACCAATCTTGATGTCGTGGGATCGGCTGGGGAAATTCTGGCGGGCGCGACTCCGGCCCTAACCTATACGCCAACCTTGGGCAAGTCCGGCACGGCTGGCACCCTTGGTCTTTTTCCCGCGAGTGGAAACTTCGTCGGTGCTTTAGGTACCGCAGCTACTGCGAGTAATCAGTTCAATCTTCCAGCCTCGGTATTCACCACTCTACATATGGGCTACTGCGTTACGGTCACCACAACCTGCACTTGGACGGATACGGGCTATGCCTATAACGCGATTCCTTACGCCGATCTGTCGATCACGGCAGCCAACATCGGGACGCTGTTCAACATCGCGCAGTACGATGTATTAGTAAGCGGAGGAACGTCGGCAGCGCCCGGCGGAATAGCCCCGAGTTCTTCTTCTGGGCAGGTCTTTACTTCCAACGGCAGCAGCGCCAATCCTGGCTATAACGACATGTGGCTTGCAGAATACGTTCCCGCCGCGAACTGCAATAACACAACCGCAGGCGCAGGCTGGTCTATCGGCTCCAGCGGTACGGTTACGTGTCGGGCAGGGACGAATAACCTTGGCGGCTACATTACGATCACCGACACATCAAGCACGTTCGCTCAATTTACCGAGCGTATTCCGTTTGATTGGGATACGGCCTCGAACCCGTACATTCGTTTCTACTTCGCCTCAGCCTCAGACACGACGAGCGGCCACACAGTCATTCCCCAGGTGAAAGTGTCCTGCTCTCAGGCAATCAACGGCACGACGAGTGACGATGCTACCTTCAGCGCGGCGCAGAGTTCAGGCACCGTGACGTTCGGGGGCAGTGCGGTGGCGAACGGCTTTTATGGAACGTCTACCGTCCAATTCGGGTCGACTCAGATGAGTGGCTGTGTGGCGGGCGGTTTGTTCATCGTGCAGGTGGGTCGAGCAACCGATACGGCAACAGGAAATATAAATTTTTATGGAGCGGATGTGACGTGGCCGCACAAGACTCCGGGAGCGGCGCAGGCAAACTAAATGAAACCATTTTTGGCGGTACTCTTTATTTGTCTCGCCGCTTGCTTCTGTTCTGCACAGTATGTAGCCACAGTGCCGGCGACGCATGTGAGCGGCGCTGCCGGCCTCTTCCCCGGCTGGACCTACCTGCAAGATATAAATGGCACAGAGGGACCAACGGAGAATCCTTGCGTGGCAGGCAATTCTACCTGCACGCTGAACACTTTCCCTACCACAGCCG
>Ga0335078_10003524_pt1 | contig 23287 bp, 22 predicted proteins | sample Lox_Sample_32_FD_206711 | JGI IMG/M metagenome (GOLD analysis project Ga0335078, IMG submission 206711) | Soil microbial communities from Loxahatchee National Wildlife Refuge, Florida, United States - Lox_Sample_3.2 | ecosystem: Environmental > Terrestrial > Soil > Wetlands | place: USA... | reverse complement strand
GCTTCGGGCGGGTCGACGTCATCGAGAACCAGACGCAACAAGTTCCCGGCTCCATCAGCACCTACCAGCTTCGCGCCCAGAACCCCCGCGGACCCTTCGGCGGGCCCATGCTCTCGCTCATCTCCGGCCACTATCCGTCGGCCGCGGACCAGGTGGCCATCACCCCTGGAGTCGCCTCGGACTTCAACGTGAAGACCGGTGAGATCTGGCGGGCCGGAGGCGTGGCCCGGGACGTTGTCGGCATCGTCGAGAACCCCCAGAACCTCCTCGACGAGTTCGCGCTCGTGCTGCCAGGACAAGTCAAGTCCCCGGACCAGGTGACAGTGCTCTTCGATGCACCAGGCGTGAGCCCCGGCTCGATCGGGCCCAACGTGTTGACCCCGGCGTCGGTGGCGAACCACAACCCGATCGATCCGGAGACGCTCTCGCTCGCGGTGCTTACGCTCGGCATGATCCTGATCGCCTTGATGGCGGTGGGCGGCTTCACCGTGCTCGCCCAGCGACGGCTGCGTTCGCTCGGCATGCTGGCATCGGTCGGCGCCACCGGCAAGAACGTCTCGCTCGTCGTGCGAGCGAACGGCGTCGTGGCCGGCGCCGCCGGAGCGCTGACCGGGACGGTGCTCGGCCTCGGTCTCTGGCTCGCCTACCGGCCGCACCTCGAGCAGAGCGCCCACCACCTGATCGCAGTGTTCGCCCTGCCCTGGGCGGTAGTGGCGGCAGCGATCGTGCTCGCGCTCGCCGCGGCGTACTGGGCCGCCTCGCGACCCGCCCGCGCCATCGCCAGGATCCCCGTGATGGCCGCCCTCTCCGGGCGCCCTGCCCCGCCGAAGCCGGTCCACCGCTCGGCGCTGCCCGGCCTCGCCTTCCTCGTGATCGCTTTCCTCGTGCTCGGCTTCTCCGGCGGCACCGGCAGCGGGCAGATACCCGAACTGCTGCTCGGGATCGTCGCCCTGATTCCGGCCGTGATCCTCCTGGCACCGTTCTTCCTCGCAGCGCTCGGCAGGATCGCTCGACGGACGCCGGTCGCCGTGCGGATCGCCCTGCGTGACCTGGTGCGCTACCGGGCACGATCAAGCTCGGCGCTGGCCGCGGTCAGCATCGGGGTGATGATCGCGGTGATCATCGCTGTCTTTGCGCAAGTGCGCTACGCCGATGTCTGGGACCCCGCGGGCCCCAATCTCGCCTCGGACCAGGCTCTCATCTGGGTCGGACCGTTGAACCCGTCCGCGAGCGCGCTGAAGGCGATGGCGAAGTCGGCCGATCGCGTCGGCGCAGCTCTCGGCGCCCGGTACGTCGCCGCGCTGGAGACAACGAGCGCGGGCCTGCAGAACAGCTCCGGGACGAAGTCTTTCGGCGGATCGATCGATGTTGCCACCCCGCAGCTGCTGCAGGCGCTGGGGATCCGCGCATCGCAGCTAGAGCCGCGTGCCGACATCGTGACCTCGCTTCCCGGTTTGGCCTCGGGCGTCGAGCTCACCTGGTGCGAGAGGTTCGTGCCCGCTAGCCAGAACTGCACCAAGAACGGCGTGCTGAACAGCCCGGTGATCCAGGATCTCAGTGCACTGCCGGCGGGGGTTCACGGCCCGAACACATTGATCACCGAGCACGCTATGCACACACTCGGCCTTTCGTCCTCGATCAGCACGTACGCGTGGCTTGCGCAGTCCGCCGAACCGCTCACCGCGGCCGAGATCCATAACGCTCAGGCGGTCGCGGCCCCAGCGAACCTGAGCATCGAGACCAGGAACGACGAGCCGTCTTCCGCAGAGATCACCGACTCGGCCACCGTCTTCGGAGTCGTCCTGGCGCTGTGCATTCTGGCCATGAGCGTCGGCCTGATCCGGAGCGAGACCTCAGGTGACCTGCGCACGCTGGCAGCAACCGGAGCGAGCAGCTACACCCGCCGGACGATCACCGCTGCCACCGCGGCAGCGCTCGGACTGCTCGGGGCGATCCTCGGCACGCTCGCCGGCTACATCGCGGTCGTTGGCTGGCTGCGAGCTCATTCGCTGCACGGGGGTCTGTCCTCCCTCGGGAACGTGCCCGTCGCAAACCTGCTGACGATCGTGCTGGGCCTGCCCGTGATGGCAGCGGCAGTCAGCTGGTTGCTCGCCGGCCGCCAGCCGTCAGCCATGTCCCGCCAGCCGATCGAGTAGGCGGACAGGGTGCTCCGGCACTACGGCCGGGTGGCCTGAGCGCTGTCCAGCCAGGACGGCCGCCCGTCACCCCGCGCCCGGACCGGTCTCGGCGCCCGGCTCGATCGCGACGCCGTCGTAGCGGGCGGCGAGTTCCCCGAGCACGCGCCGCGCGACCCCGGCGCTGCCGTCGGGCGCCCCGGCCGGGACGTGGGCCACCGTCAGCCACAGGCACAGGTCGCCGTCGGGCTCGGGCAGGATGGTGTCCTCATCGTAGCTGCCGTCAAGGTCGGCGGCCTCGACGTGACCCGGTGGCTCGATCTCGATCCACAGCCCGGAACCCGACACGTTCAGGTACGCGTTGGGGTCGCCGAAATCGCCGTCAACCTCGGCCCCGGCGGCGTCACCGCAAAGACCCAGGGCGTCGCGGAAGGCCTCCCCGGCCGGGCGCTCGCGGGTGACGAGATGAAACTCCCGGCTCATCCCGGCCGGCCCTTTTCGATGACGCCGGCCGGCGGCGGCGGGGTCTTGCCCTCGCGGACCGCCTGGTCCAGCATCTCGCGCAGGTCATCCGGGACGTCGAAGCCGGCGGGCGGTGACCACAGGCCCTCCTGCGCCGCCATCGGCAGCCGCGGAGCCCGCAGCGGCCCCGGGTAGCCCGCGAAGCAGTCGGCGCCGAGGTGCTCCTTGACCGCGTCGCGGGCGGCCACCAGCGCGGCCCGGTCGTCCGCGACGTCGGTGAGGTCGCCGGTGAGCTGGAGATAGAACCGGTCGGGACCGAGCTCGGTCACAACCGCGGCCGGGGCCGAGCGCACCCGGCCGGCGCCGCCGAACAACTCCACGTACGGCGGCCCGAACACGTTCGCCCAGGCCACGTCCGGCAGGCATTCCTTCAGGCCGCGTTCGGTCACGGCCAGGAACGGTGTGCCCTGGTTCTCGCCGAACAGGTGGCCGCCATGGCCGCCGGTGAACAGGTCGTCGGGGTGGAACATGTGCAGCAGGCCGTAGGCCAGGTCGAGGGCCGGCCCGGCCTCCCGCACCAGGCTGGCCAGGGCGGCCGGGTCCAGCGCGCGGCTGCGCTCACCGTTCAGCTCCACCGACGACAGCGTGTCCCGCGGCCCGACGCGCGTGGTGACGTGCCCGGCCGCGGTTCGCTTGGCGTTGCGCCAGTCGAGGTTGTACTCCAGGCCGGTCCAGAACTCCTCGAACCGGTCCGGGTCGAAGACGTTGCGCAGCGGCACGCTCCAGCCGAAACGGTGCGGCAGCCAGGACGGCGCGTGCTCGCCGATCAGCCGGATCAGCGTGCGCCCGTCCGCGGGGTCGGTGAGCACGCGGCGGGTGAACAGCTTGACGAAGACCGAGGGCACCTGACTCCCTTCGTCCGGTCAGGGAAGGTCGAACGGGTCGATCGGGTCGCCGGGGCCGACCGGGTCCACCGGCCCGGGATCGGGCGCGACCGGCGCCGGGTCGGGATCGACCGGGGTGCTGGGCGCGCCGGGGTCGGTCGGACCCTGGCTGCCCACGCTACCGCCGCCGGACCCGCCCGACGACGATGGCTGGTATCCGGTCACCCTCATGCCCGGCCCGATCTGGACCGGGTTGCCGTTGCCGTCCTCGTAGGAGTTCGGCCCGGTCCGGTAGATCACCCCGCCGCCGGTCTGCTCGGCGTTGTCGACGACGCTCTGGTCGACCCTGGCCCCGCCCCGGGTCACGACCCACAGCGGCCGGCCGGTGACGCGCGCGTAGAGCGACTCCAGCCGGATCTGGAACCGGGCCTGCAGGGTGGCGGTGTCCTTGATCTCGACGATGAACCCGGGCTCGTCGGCGTCGGGGATGGTGCCCCGGGGCAGGCCGCCCTTGGTCGTCTTGCCCTCGAACGCCGTGCCCGGCCGCCAGACCGAGGTGTTCTTGGTCAGGCCCAGTTCCCGCAGCACGTCGGCCTCGAACTTCGAGCCGGCCGACTGGTTGGTCAGGACCGTGCCGAGCAGGAACGTCAGCAGCCCCAGGGAGGCCTTCTGGCGGTTGGTGCCGGCCGGGACGCCCGGCATCCGGTTGACCGCGCCCTTGGCGTGGACGTCGTCGGCGAGCGCGGCCAGGGTGAGGAAGTCGTTCCCGGCCCGCTGCAGCAGGGTGGTGGCGCGGGACACCGCGCCGTTCATCGCGGCGATGTAGGGCGCCTCGAAGTCCGGCGGCAGCGGGTTGAACCGGGGGTTGTAGGAGGCCGACACGTCCTGCAGCTCGCCGGATACCCGGTTGTAATAGTTCCGTTCCGCCTCGAGGTCGGCGGCCAGCTGCTGCAGCAGCGAGGCCGCCTTGCCGATCACCTCGGAGGTCAGGCTGGCGTCGGCGACCCGGCCGGTGACGACCGTCTGCCAGCGGCCGGCCGCCTCGCCCCGCCACTGCTCGCTGCTGGCGACCGCGTCAGCCAGCACCGAGACCTCGGTGCTCGTGTCGGACATCTGGCTGCCGATGGCCGCCAGGCCCGATGCGCAGCTGTCCATCGCCCCGGTGTTGACCGAGGGGAACGCGGCGGCGGACGCCACGTCACGCCACCTCCCGCGGCGGCGGGCCGAACAGCGACGGCCCCTGCTGCTGCGGCGGGCTGGCCGGCGGCGGCTTGGGCACGGCCATCGCGGGGATGTCACCGAGCGTCTCGCGCTCCGCGTGGTCGTAGATCACCGCGCACTGCTGGGTGGCGTCGGCGACCGATCCCAGCGTCTGCGCCTGGTCGTCCAGCGCCGCGAACCAGGCCTGGAAGAAATCGTTGAAGCACTTCTGCATGAAGCCGCCGCCGAACGCCCCCTCCGCCGCGTAGCAGGCCGAATTGAACGCGTCCCGCGACGCGGCCACGTCCGTCGCCTCGCCCTGCAGGTAGGAGGCGGCCGAGTTGAGCATGTGGGTCGACACTACGTACCCCGACCCCGACCCCGGATCTGGTGCTAACATCGCGGCCCCATCAGCAGATCAAGGAATGCCCCGAATAGGCCAAATAGGCGCTAACACCATACTGCGCCCGGCACGGCCGGGCACCCCAGCCGAGCGTCACCGGCCTGTGGGGGCTGTGGTTCCTGGCCAGCACCAGCGCCCGCCGCCCGGCCGCCTTCGTCTTCGCCCGTCCGGGGCGGGCAGGACACGAAAGACAGCCGGGCCGCCCGGCTAAGCTGATCGCGTGCCCGAGATGCGCATTGCCCTGGCCCAGGTCGACTCCACCGTCGGTGACCTGGCCGGGAACGGTGACCTGATTGTCGAGTGGACCAGGCGCGCCGCCGAGCAGGGCGCCCGGCTCGTCGTGTTCCCCGAGATGATGCTGACCGGCTATCCGGTCGAGGACCTCGCGCTGCGCACGTCGTTCGTGGACGCCTCGATCGCCGCCCTGCACGCCACGGCGCGCCGGCTGGCGGTCGAAGGGCTCGGCGGGATCGCGGTGGTGACCGGGTACCTCGACCGCAAGACCGGGCTGCGGCCCCGGGTCGGCCTGCCCGCCGGGGCGCCGCTGGATGCGGCCGCGCTGCTGCACGCGGGCTCGGTGACCGTCACCTCGGCCAAGCACCACCTGCCGAACTACGGCGTCTTCGACGAGTACCGGTACTTCGTGCCGGGCGACGTGCTGCCGGTGATCAGGATGCGGCCGCCGGGCGGAGAGCCGGTGGATGTCTCGATCGCGATCTGCGAGGACCTCTGGCAGGACGGCGGCCCGGTCGCCGCCTCCTGTGCGGCCGGCGCCGGGCTGCTCGTGGTGCCGAACGCCTCGCCGTACGAGCGGGGCAAGGACGATACCCGCCTGGAGCTGTGCCAGCGCCGCGCCCGCGAGGCCGGGGCCACGCTGGCCTACGTGAACATGGTCGGCGGCCAGGACGAGCTGGTGTTCGACGGCGATTCGATCATCGTGGACGCCGCGGGCCAGCTGCTCGCCCGCGGCCCGCAGTTCGAGCAGGCGCTGATCGTCGCCGACCTGGACCTGCCCGGCGCCGCCGGCTCGCCCTGCCCGTCGGACACGCCGGTCGACGCGCGGGACGGCTCGATGATCATCATCCGGCGGCTGGAGCTGCCCGGCCAGCCCGCGCCGCCCGTCCCCGACCCGGCCGGCCCCCCGCCGCGCGCCTCCTGGCCGCGCCGGCCCGACCTCGACGAGGTCTACGCGGCGCTGGTCCTCGGCGTTCGCGACTACGTGAGCAAGAACGGGTTCGGCTCGGCGATCCTCGCCCTCTCCGGCGGCATCGACTCGGCGCTGACCGCGACGATCGCGGCCGACGCGATCGGCCCGGCACGGGTGCACGTGGTGCTCATGCCCAGCCGCTACTCCTCCGACCACTCGGTCACCGACGCCGAGGACCTGGTCAAGCGCCAGGGCGTGCACGGCCGGACGGTGCCGATCCGGCCGATGGTCGACGCGTTCGAGGCCGAGCTGGACCTCAGCGGGCTGGCGGCGGAAAACCTGCAGGCCCGGATCCGCGGCATGATCCTGATGTCGCTGTCCAACGCCGAGGGGCACCTGGTCCTCACCACCGGCAACAAGAGCGAGCTGGCCGCCGGCTACTCCACGCTCTACGGGGACTCGGCGGGCGGGTTCGCGCCGATCAAGGATGTGCCCAAGACCCTGGTCTGGGAGCTGGCCCGGTGGCGCAACCGGCAGGCGGAGAGCCGGGGCGAGACCCCGCCGATCCCGGAGAACTCGATCACCAAGCCACCCAGCGCCGAGCTGGCGCCCGGGCAGCTGGACAGCGACTCGCTGCCGGACTACCCGGTGCTCGACGCGCTGCTCGACGACTATGTGGAGCACGACATGGGCGCCGCCGAGCTGATCGCGGCCGGGCACGACCCCGACCTCGTGGACCGGGTAATCCGGCTGGTGGACCGGGCCGAGTACAAGCGCCGGCAGTACCCGCCCGGCCCGAAGATCACCGGCAAGAACTTCGGGCGGGACCGCCGCCTGCCGATCACCAGCGCCTGGCGCGAGCCCCGTCCTTGAGGCGCCGACCGGTCGTGCCGCTAGAGCTCGACCGTGGTTCCGGGCTCGACCCGGGCGAAGTCGGCCCCGCTGGGCTGGGCCGCGAGCTGAAGCATGCGCTGCCACAGGCCGAGCCCGTTGGCGTTGAGCAGGGCGTCGTGGATCGCGTAGGCCCGGCGCGGCGCCACCGCCCGCGCGTAGTCGATCATCTCGGCCGCCTTGAGCCAGGGCGCCACGATCGGCAGCAGCAGGGTCGGCACCCGGTCCTCGGGCACCGTGAGCGAGTCGCCGGGGTGGAAGACCTCGCCGGCCACGGCGAACCCGGTATTCGCGACGATCGGGATATCCGGGTGGATCTGGGCATGATCCCGGCCGTAGACGTGGACGTCGAACCCGGCCGCGGTGAACGTGTCGCCGTGGCGCACGGCGTGCACCTGCCCGCCGAAGCCGGCGAACTGGCCCGCCACCGAGGCATTCGTCCACAGCTCCAGGCCCGGGTCGGCCACCAGCGCCGCGCGCACGGCCTCGGCATCCACGTGGTCGGGGTGCTCGTGGGTGATCAGGACGGCGGAGACGCCGCCGAGCGCGCCCTCGCCGCTCCACACGCCAGGATCGATCACCAGCGCCGTCCCGTCCTGCTCCAGCCGGACGCAGGCGTGCCCGAGCTTGGTCAGCCGCATGGGCGTCTCCCGTCAGTTACGTCCCGGGGCCGACCTTACCGAACGCGGCCGCGGCGACCAGGGACTCTTGGCCCTATGGTGGCCGGCCGGCCCATGGCATCATCGAAGCGTCCGGGTACGCCGCAGGGGCGCCTCGAGGCATGGAGGTTCCAGATGACTGCTCAGATGGGTGACTCAGGCACGGCCGCGACCACCGCGCGGACCGCGACGCCGGAGCCGCTGTACGGCGGCCGCGCCACGCGGCGGGTCACGGTCAGGGACATCGCCGCGGCCAAGGCGCGCGGCGAGCGCTGGCCGATGCTCACCGCCTACGACGCGCTGACCGCGCGGGTCTTCGATGAGGCCGGCATCCCGGTCCTGCTGGTCGGGGACTCGGCCGGGATGGTCGTCTTCGGCCATGAGACCACGATCCCGGTCAGCGTCGACGACCTGATCCCGCTCACCGCCGCCGTGGTCCGCGGCACCAGCCGGGCCATGGTCGTCGCCGACCTGCCGTTCGGCTCCTACCAGGGCTCGCCCGAGGCGGCGCTGGCCGCCGCCACCCGGTTCCTGAAGGAGGCCGGGGCGCACGCGGTCAAGCTCGAGGGCGGCCAGCGGGTGGTGCGGCAGGTCGAGGACCTGGTGGCGGCCGGGATCCCGGTCATGGCCCACCTCGGCCTGACCCCGCAGTCGGTCAACGCGTTCGGCGGCTACCGGGTCCAGGGCCGGGGCGAGGACGGCGAGCGGCTGCTGCACGACGCCAAGGCGCTGCAGGCGGCGGGCGCGTTCTCGGTCGTGCTCGAGGCCGTGCCCGCCGACCTGGCCGCCCGGGTGACCGCCAGCCTGGCCATCCCGACGATCGGGATCGGGGCCGGGCCGGACTGCGACGCGCAGGTCCTGGTCTGGCAGGACATGGCCGGGCTGTCCCCGCGGACCCCGAAGTTCGTGAAGCGCTACGCCGACGTGGCCGGCGTCATCGGCCAGGCCGCGCGGGCTTTCGCCGACGAGGTCGTGGGCGGGCGCTTCCCGACCGACGACTACTCCTACCGCTGACGCCGGACGCCGCCGCGGCCTGCCCGGCCGGCGTCACGTCCGGGCTAGATGTCGGTCACGCGCAGGCCCGCATGGGCCTTGTAGCGGCGGTTGACCGCGACCAGGTTGGCGGTGAGCGCCTCCACCTGGCCGCAGTTGCGCAGCCGGCCGGCGTAGACGCCTCGCGCGCCCGGGATCCGGCCGGCCAGCGCCTGGACCAGGTCGGTCGCGTGCCGGTCGTCGCCGAGCACCAGGATGTCCAGGTCAAGCTCGGCGACCTCGGGGTCGAGCAGCAGCACGGCCGACACGTGGTGGAACGCGCCGACCACGGTGCTGCCGGGCAGTACCGCGGCCGCCTGCTGGGCCGCGCTCCCCTCCGGCACCGCGAGCGGGTAGGCGCCGCGCGAGTCGAACGCGATCGGGTTCACGCAGTCGACCAGGATCTTGCCCTCCAGCGCCCCGGCCAGCCGGGTGAGCAGGGCGGCGTGCCCCTCGTACGGCACCGCCGCGATCACCAGGTCGGCGGCGCGGGCCGCCTCCTCGTTGACCGCGCCGGACACCTGGGGCGCGGCGCCCACGCTGGCCGCGGCCGCGGCGGCGCGCCCGGCGTCACGCGAGCCGATGATCACCCGGTGGCCCGCCAAGGCCAGGCGGCGGGCCAGGCCGCGGCCCTGATCCCCGGTGCCGCCCAGAATCCCGACCGCCAGCCCGGCGGCTTCCTCGGCTATCTCCTGGTTCACTTCCTGGGTCACTCGATGATCCTAGCCCGGCCCGCTATGAGCGGGGCGTAGTCGGTTGGTCACGATTCTCCTGCGCTGCCCGCCGGGAACGGGCACCATGGAACGATGGACGCCGACCAGGTGAACGCGCTGCGCATCCTGCTCGGCTCCAGCGGCTGGCTGGAGCGGACCTGGTCGTTCGCGCGCGCGCTGCGCGGCTCGGCGCCCCGGACCCCCGGCGGCCTGCTGATCGTGGGAACGCCGGACGAGGAGCCCTGGCATCTCGCGGCGCACCTGGACCAGGAGAGCCAGCTGGCCGGGGTCCCCGGACTGGCCCCCACCCTGGTCCGCTGGGACCCGCCGCCGCAGGGCCCGCCGCACCTGCGGGTCGGCATCGCCCGGCTGGAGGAGGCCCGGCGCGGCGAGACGCTGTTCGTGGTCAGCCCGCAGGCCGCGCCCGCGCCGTTACTGGAGCGGGTGCACGACGCGCGGCGGACGGGCGCGACGATCCTCGCCCTCGACCAGGGCGACCCGGACCTCGACGACATGGCGCACGAGTACCTGTGCGTGACGCCCGAGGCCGCCCCGTTCTCCTTCGACGCGGCCCAGCACCTGGTCAGCGCCGCGGCCGGGGAGCCCGGCCCGGCCCGGACGGGCCCGCGCGCCCGGCTGGCCCGGCTGCTCGACGCGATCAGCGGGGCCCCGCCGGATTCTTAGCCGGGCTCTTGGCCGGACCGGCCTCAGGAGTCCAGGCTCAGCACCATCGTCGGGCGCTGGATCACGTGGTCGTCACGCAGCGGCCGCACCGCGGTGCCGATCGCGAAGAACTCGGTGGTATGCGAGCCCCAGGTGTGGCTGTGCTGGCGCAGCTGCACGCCGACGATGCCCTCGGCGTGCAATTCTTCGGCCTCGGCCTGCATCCGGCTCATGGCCAGCTCGCGCGCGTCATACAGGGCCTGGGTGAACTGCTCGAGCTCGACGTTGCGGCCGGTGTTGCCGATCTTCTGGCCCAGCCGCTGGTGCGCGATGTGGTACACGCAGGTGCCCATCACCATGCCGAGCGGGGCGTAGCCGGCCCGGATCAGCGTCCAGAAGTCCTGGCCGGACAGGTCGGAGGTGAACGGCAGGCCCTTGTTGTTCTTCCAGTTGGTCACGCCGCCGCCGCCCGCGTCCTGCTCGGCGTGCACCGCGGTGCCGACCGCGATGAACTCGGCGATGTCGGAGCCGAACTCCTTCAGCTCCACGTCCAGGCGCACGCCCACCACCCCGTCGGCCGACAGCGCCTGGGCCTCGGCCTCCATCCGGGTCATGGCCAGCTCGCGCGCGTGATACATGGCCTGCGACAGCACGTCGAGCTCCTGGTTGCGGCCCCACCGGCCGAGCTGCAGCCCGACGTGATAGATCGAGCTGCCCAGGACCAGGCCGAGCGGCCGGAAGCCGGCCTCGCGCACGAGCAGGAACTCGTTGACCGACAGGTCCGAGGTGAAGATGGAACCGGGCCGCCCCGGCCGCAGCTCGGCCAGGCGGCGCATCGCATCCTGCGGGACGCCCGGCACGCTGAGTTCGGCGGAAGTCTGGTCAGTCATCATGCTCCCCGGTGCTGCCTGGTCGGGTCCTGATGGTCATCCCGGGCCTGCTTGCCCGAGCCGTACCCGCGCCGCCTGCCGGCGCTGCGGGTCGAGAGAAAGGATCGCGAGACTGTCCTCCCGGCGAGGGTGGTGCGGCCGGGCGAAGTGCGCGATGGCCGTGCCGATGATCGTGACCTCCGCGATGTGGTCACGGCGGTGCTCCTGCATCGGGCACTCGCGGTCGCGGATCCGCATGTCCATGGTCTTGACCACGACGCCGTCGCCGCCCATCCGGGCGACGTCCCGGTCCAGCTGGGTCCGGGCGTCGTGCCGCGACTGGTTCACCAGGTCGGTATACCCGGTCACCTCCGCGTTGCCGGTCCCCCACCGCGTCTGGTTGATGGTCAGCCAGTCGTCGTGCCGGGCCCCGATCGAGATTCCCAGGGCCATGCCGACCGGCACCCAGCCCGCCGTGATCAGCTTGGCGAAATCCTGGCCGGACAGGTCGGAGGTGAACGGCCGCTTCAGCGGCACCCCGCCCGGCGCCCGCACGGCCGTGCCGATCGCCTTGAACTCCAGGCCGCCGGCCGGGAACGCGCCGATGGTCAGCAGCACCCCCACCACGCCGTGCCCGCCCAGCTCCGCGCACTCCTGCGACATCCGGGCGAGCGCCTTGCGCCGCGCCTGGTACAGCGTCTGCACCATCGGGCCGAACGAGCCGATGACGCCTTGTCCCGACACCGCCGTCACGCTCTGGTACGGGGTGACGTAGCCGCCGTAGCCGGCCCAGGCCCCGGGACAGCCGTAGCCGCCGGCGTAGCCGATGTTGTAGACGGCGGCGCCGAGCACCTGCCCGACCGGCTCGAACCCGACGCCGCGGATCGCGGTGAACTCGTCAGCGGTCAGCGCGGATCCCCAGGTGCCGCTGCGCCGGATCTCGGCCATCCGCGACTCGGCGGCCGGCGGCAGCTCGTGGCCGGAACGATCCTCGCTCACTTGGGCGCCTTCCTCGGCTGACTGGCCGGTGCTGCCCACGATACCGGGGCGGTCACCCGTCCTGGGCGTCCCATTCCTCGTTCCGCCGCCGGACCGTCTCCAGGGCCCGCGCCGCGTCCTCGCGGGTCGGGTACGGCCCGAGCCGGTCCTTGCCCGGGCACCCGTCGTCCGACTCCACCGTGTTGTGCCTCAGGCAGAACCACCAGCGCTGCTCACCGTCCATGCCCATTAGAATCCCAGATCATGGCAACCATGCTCCAGCCCGGCCGGCTTTCGCCGATGCGGAAGGTTCCGGCGGACATCGCCGTGCCCGAGTACGTGGGGCGCAAGCGGCCGCGGATCGGCGAGCCCGACGTGAAGGACGCCGAGACGATCGAGCGGATGCGAGTGGCCGGGCGGATCGCGGCCCAGGCCCTGGCCGAGGTCGGCCGGCATGTCAGGCCAGGGATAACCACCGACGAGCTGGACCGGGTGGGGCACGAGTTCCTGCTCGACCACGGGGCCTACCCGAGCACGCTGGGCTACCGCGGCTACCCGAAGTCGCTGTGCACCTCGCTGAACGAGGTGATCTGCCACGGGATACCGGACGACACCGTGATGGCCGAGGGCGACATCGTCAACGTGGACATCACCGCGTTCACCGGCGGGGTGCACGGCGACACCAACGCCACGTTCGGCGTGGGCGAGATCGACGAGGAGTCCCGGCTGCTGATCGAGCGCACCCGCGAGGCGATGATGCGCGGCATCCGCGCGGTGGCGCCGGGCCGGCCGCTGAACGCCGTGGGGCGGGTCATCGAGTCGTACGCCCGCCGGTTCGGCTACGGGGTGGTGCGCGACTTCACCGGCCACGGCATCGGGACCACGTTCCACTCCGGGCTGATCGTGCCGCACTTCGACGACCCGGACGTGACGGTGATCATGGAGCCGGGGATGACGTTCACGATCGAGCCGATGCTGACCCTCGGCACGATCGCCTACGACATCTGGCCGGACGGCTGGACGGCGGTGACCCAGGACCGCAAGCGCACCGCGCAGTTCGAGCACACGCTGGTGGTCACGGCCGACGGCTACGAGATACTCACGCTGCCGTAATCCGGGGCCACCGCTACGGGGGGCAAGCCGGCCGAGGGCAAGCCGCCGGGATGCTCGAACAGCCGCCGGGGCAGCCAGGACATCCGCCGGGGCAGGTACCAGCAGCGCTCGCCGAGCAGGGCCATGGCCGCGGGGACCAGGATCCCGCGCACGATCGTGGCGTCGAGCAGCACGGCGAAGGCCAGGCCCACGCCGAGCATCTTGACGTCGATGAACGAGAGCGTGGCGAAGATCGAGAACACCGCCACCATGATCACGGCCGCGCTGGTCACCACGCCCGCGCTGCCCGCGATCCCGCCGACCACGGCGTCCGGGGTGCTCGCGCCGGCCAGCCACCGCTCGCGGATCCGGCTGAGGATGAACACGTGATAGTCCATGGACAGGCCGAACAAGAGCACGAACGTGAACAGCGGCACCCACTGGGACACCGCTCCGTAGCTGGTGAAGCCGAGCAGCCCCTGCAGGTGGCCGTCCTGGAAGATCAGCGTGACGAGCCCGCAGGCCGCGCCCACCGAAAGCAGGTTGAGCCCGATCGAGACCAGCGGCAGCGTGATGGAGCTGAACGCGGTCATCAGTACCAGGAAGGCCAGGGCGGCCACGACGGCCAGGACCAGCGGCGTGCGGGCGCGCAGCACCGCGCTCCAGTCGTTGGCGACCGCGGTGCTGCCGGCCACCGCGTAGCTGACCCCGCCGACCCGGCCGAGCGTGGCGGGCAGGGCCTGATCGCGCAGCGTGGCCAGGGCGCCGGTCGAGACCGAGTCCGACCCGTTCCCGGCCAGCGGGATCAAGACGATCAGCGCCCGGCCGTGCGCGACCGGGCTCACCGTGACGGGGTCGCGGAGCGGCCCGCGGGCCGATGCCCGGTGCTCCAGGGCGGTCAGCGCCCGCCGCACGGCCGGGCTTTCCAGGTCGCGGCCGGTGACCACGATCTCGGCCGGGGCCGGCCGGCCGGGGAACGCGGCGGAGATCCGGTCCAGGGTCTGCACGACCGGCAGGCTGTCCGGCAGGTCGATCGGCGGGCTGCCGATCCGCATGCCGGCCGCGGGCGCGGCCAGGGCGAGCAGGGCCAGCGTGGCCGCGCCGCCGGATAGGACGGGGTGCCGCACGACCCGGCGCACCAGGCCGGCCCACAGCCGGGACGGACGGGCCGCGGTCCGGCGCCGGCCCAGCACCGGGATCCGGCAGCGGTCGGCCCACTCGCCGATCAGGGCCAGCACCGCGGGCAGCAGCGTGAGCGCCGCGGCCACCGCGACGGCGACCACGATGATCGTGCCGAACGCCATCCCGGTGAACAGGTCGACCCCGGTGAGGAACAGGCCGGCGAGCGAGATCATCACGGTCACCCCGGAGATCACGATCGCCCGGCCGGAGGTCGCGGCGGAGATCCGCAGCGCCTCGCCGAACGACCGGCCCGCGGCCCGTTCCTCGCGCTCACGGCGCAGGTAGAACAGCGAGTAGTCCACCCCGACCGCCATGCCGAGGATCAGCACGATCTCGGAGGTGGCCGAGCCGATGGGCAGCCACCGGCCCAGCGCGGCCAGCAGCGAGATCGTCGTGATCACCACCGTGCCGGCCAGCACCACCGGGATGCCCGCCGCGATCAGCGCGCCGAACACCGCGAGCAGCAGGATCAGCGTGATCGGCACCGAGGTCATCTCCGCCTTGCGGAAGTCGGAGTTCATCAGCGCGTTGCCGACCGCGTCGGTGCTGGCGCCGCCGGCCTCGGCCACCAGCAGGCGCGGGTACCGGGCCTGGACCGCGGCGACCGCGGCCACGTCGGCCGCGACCGTGCTGTCGGCGGCGGCGTGCGGTCCGGCGACCCGGAACGTGACCAGCGCGCTGCGCCCGCCGGGCGAGACCAGCGTCCGGCCGCCCGGGCCGAGCGGCGAGGCGATGTCCTCGGCCGCCCGGGGCAGCCGGCTCAGCGCGGCCACGACCGCCTGCGCCGCCTGCCGCATCTGCGGGTCGCTGGCGAACGTCTCGCCCGGAGCGCGCGCCTGGATCAGCACGCTCTCGGCGGGCGGGGTGACCACGCCCATCTGGTGCAGGACCTGCTCGCCGCGCCCGGCCTGGCCCGGGTCGTACTGCGGCCGGCTCTGCGAGCCGAGCAGCTGGCCGGCCAGGAACGCCAGCCCCACCAGCACCAGCCAGCCGCCGACGACCGCCTTCCGGTGCCGGGCGCTCCAGCAGGCGATCCGCTCGACCAGCGGCCTCCGGCCGGGCGGCTCAACCCGGGATGCAGCCTGGGTTACGGCCTGGACGTTCAGCATGGCGCCTCGGGGGGTCGGGAACGGGGCAGCCTGACGCTCGTGTCAGGTTTCGGCCCCGAGTCTAACCTGACACGAGCGTCAGCTGAAGGCGATCCCGGATAACCGCTGCCGACCCATGCGACTTCCTAACGTCAGGCTTTCCGGCCGGGCAGCCAGGCCAGCCAGCGCGGCAGCCACCAGCAGCGCTCCCCGAGCAGGGCCATCGCGGCGGGCAGCAGGATCCCGCGCACCACGGTGGCGTCGATGAGCACGGCGGCGGCCAGGCCCACGCCCAGCGTCTTGCTGTCCACGATCGGCAGCGTGGCCAGGATGGAGAACACCGCCACCATGATCACCGCCGCGCTGGTCACCACGCCCGCGCTGCCCGCGATGCCGCCGACGAGCGCGTCCCGGGTGCTGGCCCCGCGGGCGCGCAATTCGCGGACCCGGCTCAGGATGAACACGTGGTAGTCCATGGACAGCCCGAACAGCATCACGAACATGAACAGCGGGATCCAGGCGATGATCGCGCCGAACGAGGTGTAGCCGAGCAGGCCCTGCAGCCGGCCGTCCTGGAAGATCAGCGTGATCAGGCCGTAGCCGGCGGCCACCGACAGCAGGTTGAGCGCGATCGACACCAGCGGGATCGTCACCGACCGGAACGCCACCAGCAGCAGGACGAAGGCCAGCCCGGCCACGAACGCGATCACCAGCGGGGTGGCGGCGTGCAGCGCCGCGTCGTCGTCGTAGGTCGACGCCGTGTCGCCGGCCACGGCGTAGCTGATCCCGCCGACCCGGCCCAGCGTGGCGGGCAGGACCCGGTCGCGCAGGGTGAGCAGCGCGGCGGTGGAGGCCGCGTCACCCCCGTTGCCCGCCAGCGGCACGCCGATGATCAGGCCGCGGCCGCCGGCCACCGGCGTGGCGGTCAAGCCAGGGCCGCCGCGGCCGGCCCGATCCCGCAGCGCCGCCAGAGCGTCGCGCATCGCCGGGCTGGCCAGGCCGGTGCCGGTCACCACGACCTGCGCGGGCGACGGTGACTGCGGGAACGCGCGCTGAACGCTGTCGATGGTCCGCAGCACCGGGTTGCCCGCGGGCAGGTCGATGGCGGGCTCGCCGATCCGCAAGCCCAGCGCCGGGGCGGCCAGCGCGAGCAGCGCGACGGTGGCCACGCCGCCCCACACGGCCGGGCGCCGCACCACCCGGCGCGCCAGGGCGCCCCAGGCCCGCGACGGGCGGGCGGCGGTCCGCCGGCGGCCCAGGAACGGGATGCGGCCCCGGTCGGCCCGCGGCCCGAGCCAGGACAGCAGCGCGGGCAGCACGGTCAGCGAGCCGAGGACCGCGGTGCCGACGACGGCGATCGTGCCGAAAGCGATCCCGCTGAACACGTCGTACCCGGTCAGGAACAGCCCGGCCAGGGCGATCATGACGGTCAGCCCGGACACCACGATCGCCCGGCCTGAGGTGGCCGCGGCGATCCGCAGGGCCTCGCGCGGCCCGCGGCCCGCGGCCCGTTCCTCGCGCTCGCGGCGCAGGTAGAACAGCGAGTAGTCGACCCCGACCGCCATGCCGATGACCAGCACCACCTCCGACGTGCTCGACCCGACCGGTTCGAAGTGGCTGATCAGGGTGAGCAGCGACAGCGCGGTCAGCACCGAGGTGATGGCCAGCAGCAGCGGGATGCCCGCGGCGATCAGCGCGCCGAACACCGCGACCAGCAGGACCAGGGTGACCGGCACCGAGGTCGCCTCGGCCCGGCGGAAGCCGCTGGCCAGGACGCTGTTGATGGCGCCCGCGTAGCTGGCGTCACCGCCCTCGGCGATCCGCAGGCCCGGGTAGGAGGCCGCCGCCGCGGCGATCGCGCGCAGCGCGGGCGCGACCGCCGTGGCCTGGCTGGCGGCCGGCCCGGGCACCTGGAACGTGACCAGGGCGCTGCGGCCGCCGGCCGAGACCAGGCCGGCGTTACCCGGCTCCAGCGGGGAGCGGATGCCCGCCGCGGCCCCCGGGAGCCGGGCCAGGGCCGCCGCCACCTGACGCGCCGCCTGCCGCATGGCCGGGTCGCTGGCGAAGGTCCGGCCGGGGGCCCGGGCCTGGATCAGCACGTCCTCCACGGCCGGGGCGGTGACGCCGAGCCGGTGCAGGGCCTGCTCGGCCTGGCCGGACTGGCCGGCGTCGTAGACCGGCACGCTCTTGGTGCCTGCCGCCTGCCCGGCCAGGACGACCACCGCGACCAGAAGCAGCCAGCCGAACACGGCGGTCTTGCGGTGCGCCGCGCTCCACCCGGCGATCCGCTCGACGAGCGGGGGGCGGGCCGGGCGGCCCGGTTCGTGGCTGCCGCGGCCTGCGTGCGGCAATACTGGGATCTGCGACTGGCTCATCATGGCCTCTCATTCGGTGGAGTGTCGCGAGTTGGTCGCTGCGTTGCCCTCGCCCGCGAGCTGCCACTCGCGGGCGGGGGCTTACCGCGCGCCGGCCGGCGGCCGGCCCCGCGCCGTCACGTTCATCCGACGTCCCGCATCAGCTGCTCGACCGCCTGCACCTTCTCGGTCAGCTTGGCCAGCTGGTCGCGCAGCTCGTGCTGGTTGGCTACCGCGTCCTCGGCGAGCTTGCGGTAGTGGGTCATCGCGGCCGCGTCCGCGCGGTGCCCCAGCATCCGGAAGTACGAGAACACGATCACCGCGATTACCCCGCCGATGATGATCGCGACCCCGATCCAGAGGACGACCGTTGCCAAGGTCGGGCCGCTCGCGGCCGCCGTGCTCATTGCGGTCATGTGCCGCTCCCCTCGCCGTCCCGTCGTCGGCCGTTGTGCTCCGTGTCCCGGCTGGCCTGGACCGCCTCGGTGATGACGTCCGCGTTCAGCCGCAGTTCGAACGGCGCCAGTTCGAAGTACTTCATCGCCTTCCCGTCCTCGGACAATTCCAGGTGGCCCGTCACCAGGCCCGCCTTCTCCAGCCGGTCCAGGTGCATGTACAGCAGCGGCCGGGAGATCCCCAGCCGCCGCGCCAGCTCGCTGACGTGGACCCGGCCGCCGGCCAGCTCGGCGATGACCCGCAGCCGCAGCGGGTTGGCCACGGCCGTGAGCGTGGCGAGCAGCCCCTCCTCGCCGGCGAGCGGCTCGGTCTCGTGGGTCAGCGTCGGCTCCTAGCCCGGTTCATCTGCCACCTGTCAGCTAGAACTTACATATGGAGGCTGGGCCTGTCAACAGCGAAGCCGTACGGTGGGACGCGGGAGTCCAGCCCGAGCCCGGGGACTCCGGCCCAGAGCCGCGGGAGCCCAGCCCGAGCCCCGGGACTCCAGCCCCGAGCCAGCCCGACGAGATGGTGGGTCCATGGGAGAGCTGATCTTGCTCAGGCACGGCGAGACCGAGTGGAGCGCGGCAGGCCGGCACACCGGGCGCACCGACGTCCCGCTCACCGCCCGCGGCGAGGCGGCCGCTGCCGCGCTCGCCCCGGCCCTGGCCCGGCGGCACATCACGGCCGTGTTCACCAGCCCGGCCTCCCGGGCGGTACGCACCGCCGAGCTAGCCGGCCTGCACGGCGCCAAGCCCGATCCCGACCTGCAGGAGTGGGATTACGGCGGCTACGAGGGGCGGACCACGGCGCAGATCCGGGCCGAGCGCCCCGGCTGGTACCTGTGGCGGGACGGGGTGATCCCCGGGGACGCCGCCCACCCCGGGGAGACGGTGGCACAGGTCGGCGCGCGCGCCGACGCCGTGCTCGGCCGGGTCACCCCGATGCTCGCCGAGGGGGACGTCGCGCTGGTGGCGCACGGGCACCTGCTGCGGGTGCTCACCGCCCGGTGGCTGACGCTGGATCCGGACGGGGGCCGCCTGTTCCGGCTCAACACCGGCACGTTCTCCACGCTCGGCAGCGAGCACGACCATCCGGTGATGCTGTCCTGGAACGTCTGCCCGGAGGCGCTCTTCCTGGACCGCGACCTGTAGCGCCTCACTGCCCGGTCGGCTGCGGATCGGTGTCGGCGATGCCCGGGGGGACGACCTTGCCTTGCTCGATTTCCTCCGCCAGTTCCGCCTTGGCGGCGAGGGCTCCCTCGTCCAGCACGCCGGAGCCCGCCGCCCGCGAGATGACGTCGCCGCCGCGGCCCCGCAGCACCAGCGCAAACGCGACGGCGATCAGCGCGCCAGCGACCGGCCCCGCCAGGTAAACCCAGTAGCTCCTCCAGTCACCGCTGACCAGGGCGGGCCCGAAGGAGCGGGCCGGGTTCATCGACACGCCGCTGACCGGCGCGGCCCACAGGCCCGCCAGCGCGATGTAGCCGCCGACGCCGAGCGCGGCGATCGCGCCGACGTTCTGCGCCGCCGACGCGGTGCCCAGGATCACGCTGACCAGCAGCGCGGTGAGCACGATCTCCATCAGCAGGGCCTGCCAGTCCTTGTACCCCGGGCCCGGCAGCGTCGCCCCCAGATGCTCGACGTTCCCGAACACCCAGCGCAGGAACAGGCAGGCCAGCGTCGCGCCGACGAGCTGGATGATGATGTAGCCGGGGACGCGCTTCCACGGGAAGTCCCCGCGCAGCGCGAACGCCAGCGACACCGCCGGGTTCAGGTGCGCGCCGGAGACCGCGCCCATGAACAAGATGATCGCCGTCACCATCAAGCCCGGGGCGACGACCGCCGCGGCGAGGCTGATCTGCCCTTTCGCGTGCAGAAGCCCGCCGCCCGCGGCGGCCAGGACCAGAGCGAAGGTGCCCAGCAGCTCCGAGAACAGCCGCCGCCATTCCTTGCGCGGGTCATCGAAGTCCTTCCGGTCCCCGAACTCGAGCCACAGCACGTGGTGCGTGCGCGGGAAGGCCGCGCCCAGCGCCGCCGGGTCGACCTTCTGGGTCATCGGTGCCTCGTCGGTCATGCATCGGTCCTTTCGTCATGCGCACCCAAGATGCGACGCACGGCCAGTCCCGGCTTATCCAGTTCCTGTCCCGCAAACACCCCGAGAGCGCATCGGCGCCGGCTCGACATGGTGGGCACCCGGGGCCCGGGGCTGGTGGATCGCCGTGCTGTTCGCCGTGGGATCGCTGCTCTTCGGGCTCGGCGCGGTCCCCGGGTACGTCAGCGCCGTCGGGGCTCGCTGGGACGCGGTGACCTTCTTCATCGGTTCACTATTCTTCACCTCGGCCGGGTTCCTGGCCTGCCGGGAGGCCGTGGACGCCGGGCCGCAGCAGCCCGGTGCCGCCCGGCGGCGTTTCTTCGTCTTCCAGCCGCGCCGGATCGACTGGTGGTTGCCAGCGCACTGGCCTGGTTCGAGGCCTGCCATGGCTGGGGCGCCTGGCGTCCCCGGTCGTGGGCGTGCTCCTGCCCGAACGCACCGAGGACGTCAGCGAGCCAGTGACGACGCCCGCGACTAGGGGGTGACGATGGCGAAGTCGGGGTCGGGGTTGTAGTGGATGAGGGCGCCGTTGCTGAGTTCTCCGCGCCGTAGCCCAGCCGCTCGGCGGGAGGGCGACGAGAGCCGCCGTCGTCCTAGGCCGCGGCCCGGCGCTCGCTTGCCTGGCCCCGGGCCGCCCGGTTGAGTGACCGGTAGAGCAGCTCGCGCGGGACCCGGGTGGCGGACTGGTGCGCCACGCGCAGGGCCGCGGTCGCGGCCAGGTCGGTGACCGGGCTGCCCGGCGTCCCGTACATCCGGCGCGCCCAGCGCGGCAGGGTGGCGAACGCGAGCGTGCCCAGCGGCGGGACCATCAGCCGCAGCGGGAGCAACTCGGCCGGCATGTCGGGGTGATAGGACCGCCGCAGGGCCTGCTTCGCCTCGGCGCAGGCGTACAGGGCCGGCCTGACCTGCTCGTAATAGGCGTCGAGCGCGGCCATGCTGGCCGGCACGGCGCCGGGGTCCAGGCCGATCACGGCGGCGCTGCGGCGCTGCTCGTCCACGAACTCGTCCAGGTTCCGCGCGGACAGGCCCATCCCGCTGCGCCGGGCGATGTCCGCGTAGGACGAGATCTCGCCGCAGTGCACCCACAGCAGCAACGCGGGCTCGTCCAGCCGGAACCGGTGCCCGTCGGCGTCGGTCCCGGTCAGCGACGCGTGGATCTTCCGCACCCGGCGGGCGGCCCGGTCGACCTCGGCCCGGGTGCCGTAGGTGCGCACGGCGACGAAGCGGCTGGTGCGGATGAACCGCCCCCAGGCCTCGCCGGGCCGGGCGAACGAGGTGTTCTGCCAGGTCCCGCGCATGACCCGCGGGTGCAGCGCCTGCAGGTACAGGGCCCGGAAACCGGCCACCCAGATGATCGGCTCGCTCATGATCCGCCAGGTCACCGAGCCGGGCCCGAACAGCCCGGAATCGGCGGCGGGGCCGGCCGGCTCAGCCGGGCCGGCCGCGGTCGTCCCGCCTGCGTCCATGCCCAACCCCCTGGCTCACTCGCGCCGGGTTTCCTCCTCGATCCAGCTTAGGTACGCCGGCGAGCCGGCCACGATCGGCGTCGCGATGATCTCCGGCTCGTCGTAGCTGTGGTGCTCGGCCAGGTAGTCGGCGAGCGGCTGGTACCGGTCGGCGGGCAGCTTGAGCATGATCAGCCACTCCTCGGCCCGCTCCAGGCCGTCTTCCCACCAGTACGTGCTCGCGATCGGCCCGGCGACCTGGGCGCAGGCCGCCAGCCGGGCCGCCACCGCGCCGTGCGCGAGTTCCATCGCCTCGGCCCGCGTGTCGGTCGTCGTCTGCACCTGGAGATAGCGCGCGTCGGCGCTGTCCGCCTGGCCCTGGCTCGCCATGGTGACTGATCGTACGCCGGGGCCGTCGCCTATCGTGCCAGTCAGCGTGAGACATCCCCCCGGAGGCGCCCATGAACGGCCCGTTCTGGCTTGTGGTCAACCCGGCGGCGGGGCGCGGCCGGTCGCGGCGGGTGCTGCCCGAGGTCACCGCGGCGCTGACCGCGGCCGGTGCGGCGTACCAGGTCAGCGAGTCGGCCAGCCTGGACGATGCCCGCGACATCGCCGGCCGGGCCGGGCGGGCCGGGCACGTGGTGGTCGCGGTGGGCGGCGACGGGATCGCCGGCGCGCTGGCCGGGGCGGCCGCGGCCGCGGGCGCGGGTTTCGGGCTCATCCCGGCCGGGAACGGCAACGACCTGGCTCGCGTCCTGGGCATCCCGGCCGGCCCGGCGGCGGCCGCGCGGGTGCTGGTCACCGGGCGGGAGCGCCGGGTGGACCTGATCGCGGTAGCGGCCGGCGGCCAGCCGGAGAGCATCGTGGCCGGCAGCGTCTACCTCGGCATTCCCTCGGTGGCCGGGGAGATCGCCAACCGGACCCGGTGGCTGCGCGGGCCCGTGGTGTACCCGGTGGCGGCCCTGCGCGCCGTGGCCGGGTGGGTTCCGGCCGCGTTCCGGGTGGAGGTCGGCGGGCAGGTGGCCGGCCAGGGGCCGGTGCGCGACTTCGCCGGCTACGCGGTCGTGGTGGCCAACGCGGCGTACTTCGGCGCCGGGATGAAGGTGGCGCCGCCGGCCGAGATCGACGACGGGCTGCTCGACGTCGTGATCATGCGGCACGGGTCCCGGCTGGCGTTCCTCCGCGTGCTGCTCAAGATCAAGAACGGATCGCATCTCGGCCTGCCGCAGGTCAGCATCGACCGCGGCCCGGCGGTGACGGTCACGGCCGGCCGGGACCTGCCCGCGGCCGCCGACGGCGAGAACCTGCCTGGCGCCGCGCCGCTGCGTTCCGGGACGCCGCTGCGGATCCGCGCGGTGCCCGGCGCGCTGCGCGCGCTGGTGCCTAATGGCGGGTGAACGGCCAGGGGACCTGAGGCGCGACGGTGAAGCTGCCCCGCAGCGGCAGGCCGGCCAGGCCCGACGAGTCGCCCACGTACACCTGGTACTGGCCGTCGGGCAGCACCCAGCCGTTGGCCGTGTCGTCCCAGTAGGACAGGTCGTGGCCGGTCAGCGTGAAGCGC
>Ga0335078_10003521_pt1 | contig 23297 bp, 23 predicted proteins | sample Lox_Sample_32_FD_206711 | JGI IMG/M metagenome (GOLD analysis project Ga0335078, IMG submission 206711) | Soil microbial communities from Loxahatchee National Wildlife Refuge, Florida, United States - Lox_Sample_3.2 | ecosystem: Environmental > Terrestrial > Soil > Wetlands | place: USA... | reverse complement strand
ACCTGACCGAACCAGAAGTGCAGCAGGCATTCGCGTCCGGTTCGGGCCGGTCGGTGCGTCGAAGCGCTGCAACGGGAACCGTCCTCGTGTATCACGCCGCGAGGTACGATGCCGCCGGTGGGTCGCGGCTAGTCATTCGGCTGGCCCTGCCACTCGCGGAGGTCGACGCCTCCGTAAATGAACTGCAACGCAAGGTCATCGGCGCAGCTCTGATCGTTCTCGTTTTGGGAGGGTTGATCTCGCTCGCCTATTTTAGAAATCTGGCGGACCGGATTAACCGTCTCACGCGCTTTTCCCATCGCATAGCCGAAGGAGACTTTCGCCCTCTTTCCCAAGAGGGCCCACGCGACGAACTTGCCGATCTCGCGCGCGCTCTCAATGAAACCGCTGCTCGAATGGATCGCTCGATTCGTTCGCTTAGCCGCGAGAGAACTCGCTCCAGCGCAATCCTGCGGAGCATGGTGGAGGGCGTAGCGGTCATCGATGCTCGCGAAAAGCTCGTTTTCTTCAATCGGGCCTTTTCCGACTGCCTGAATCTGACTCCCGATCACATCGAGGGACGCCCAATGATCGAAGTCATACGCAATTCGGATTTGCTCAACCTGATCCACCGTGCGCTGAATGGCGAGGAGAATCTTCACACGGATATGAGCGTGGGTTTCGTTCAACCGCGGATTTTCTCCGTGAGCGCTGCACCCGTTCAAGCTCTGGATACGGCGACAGGGGGAACACCTGTTGCACCGAGCCCTCCCTCAGCATCGTCCGGTTTGGAAAAGCCGTCGGGCGCAGTTGTCGTTCTCCATGACGTGACAGAGCTGCGACGATTGGAACGCGTGCGGCAGGACTTCGTTGCCAATGTATCGCACGAATTCAAGACTCCGCTGACGGCAATTCAGGGATTCGCCGAAACCTTGCTCGCGGGCGCTCTCGAAGATCCCGAGCACAATCGCCGGTTCCTTGAAATTATCCGGGATCATGCCGTCCGGCTCGCGGCACTCACGAATGACCTGCTGAAGCTCGCGCGCATCGAAGCGGGGCAACTCGAATTCGAGTTTGGGCCCGTAAACCTCCTTGAAGTCATCGAGCGCTGCGCCGAGACGACCCTGCTCAAAGCCGCCAAGAAACAAATCGTAATTGAGACCGATGTGCCTGCCGGCCTGCCGCCTGCGCGGGGCGATGCAAACCTTTTGCGCGAGGTGCTCCAGAATTTGCTCGACAATGCCGTGCAGTACACTCCGCAAGGAGGAAGAATCAGGGTCAGCGCCTGCGCCACTGCAGAAAAAACGGTAATTGCCGTGGAGGACACAGGAATCGGAATTCCCCTGATCGACCAGGAGAGGATCTTTGAGCGGTTTTATCGCGTTGACGCCGGCCGTTCGCGTGAAGCCGGAGGCACGGGCCTGGGCCTGTCCATCGCCAAGCACATCATCGAGGTTCATGGCGGGCATTTATGGGTCGAAAGCGAGGTCGGCCATGGCTCGAAGTTCTCTTTTTCATTGGCTCTCGCCAATTGAATCCGGACGTGTTTCGAAGCTTTCACAAGCCATTCATCGCCTCGCAATGCCCAGGTCCCATGCTGAAATCGGGGGATTTTGGACTCGGGGACAGAGTCCGATCAAGGAAGGTCAATGGCGACTACGAAAACGAGCAGTGAAGGCATCCAGCAGACGGTATTGATGAATTATCTCGTCTCGCAGGCTCGGACTGTCGAGACGTCTGTCAACAGGGCGCTGGCGGCTCTGCTTGGACGCAATGACCGTCTCGCGAGCGAAGTTTTTCTGACGGAGCCTCGAATCAACGAAATGGAAATCGTGATCGACGAACATGCCATTCGCATGCTGGGGCACGGCGATTTGGCCGAAAGCGAAGTGCGCCTCGTGATTGCCGCGCTCAAAATCAATAACGACCTCGAGCGCATGGGAGATTTAGCTGTGAATCTGGCCGAACGAGCGATCTCTCTGCACAATATGGGCAACGTCCAGGTTCCACCCGAACTGGAGCCGATGGCCACAGCCGTCCGCGCAATGGTCTCAAAATGTTTGGGCGCTTTGATCTACGAGAACGTCGATCTTGCGACGCAAGTTCTCGAAAGCGATGATGTGGTCGATCGATATCGCGATCGCGTCTTTGAAGCGCTCCTTGCCGGTATTTCCAAAGATCCTTCCCAGGCGGCGCCGAATCTACAATTGGTTCTCGCTTCCCGCCACCTGGAGCGCATTGCCGATCACACCACCAATATCGCCGAGGATGTCCTCTTCTGGGTGCGCGGTCTCGAGGTGCGCCACGGACGCCAACTCGAAAATCCGTCTCACGGATCCTAGTTCCTTCCGTTCGCGTTAAGGCGAATGCTCACTTCGGCCGCGGGCGTAGATCCTGTGCCGATTCTTGTGACAGAACCAGACTGCAACCGATGCAATCATCCACCCGCCCAGTGCCGTGAGCAGTACGAGCGCGCCGTTCCAGACGGGCAGAAGTTTCCAGACAATTACTGCGAAGCAAGCTAGACCAATGCACCCCAGAGCCGCGCCGCGTGCGTCCAGCGCGGCGGCCTGCCGGCCGCGAATCGTATGCGTGATCCCTGCTTTGAGCTTCTTTTCGCGCTCGTGTTTCTCCACCAGAGTTGCGCTCGCAGGGAAAATTGCGGGGAACGCGAGAAAAAGCCCGCCGAAAACCGGCCCGTACGTTTGGGCGAGAAGCCCGGCCACCACGGTTACTGCGCCGCCGAAAACGAATCGAATCGCATATTCGTTCCAGCTGGTTCTCGACAGTGCGAAGGAATTGATCCCGACTCTCACCCTTTACCTCAGCAGTGCCAGCCACGCGCCCAAGGAACACGCGAGCCACACCAGCAGCCCCGAAAGCGTAACGGGAGCGGCCCGCCAACGCTGCTTGATCATTAGCCGCGCGGAGAAAGCTGCATAAATCAGAAATGCAAAAGCGCCGACGATCATCGAACGAGCCTCGAGAGCCGCGAATGCCTTTCCCTCGCTGTGGATTGTCAGACCCAGCGTTGCCAGGGCAACCGAGGGCGCAGCCCCAAAGAGCCCGGCGAAGCTCTTGGGTTTCAAAAGGTCGCCGATTACGGCGAACATCGAAACGATCAAGCCGCCGACCACAAAGCGAAAAATGAATTGCATAGCGCCCCCCTGCGGCCAGCGTGGTTCGCCGGAGATGAAAATTAGGTTACATCGCTCTACAGGCGATCTCCATCCGTTAAATCCAGCAGATGGAGCGGGATGCCTGGACGCCGCCTACTGCAGGCCCTGCCAGCATCGGATATACTTCCCTTGCACATCTCAGGAAAAAAGTGGAGCACTTGCCCGCCGAAAAACTCTTTACGCCATTCACGCTGAACGGCCTGACCTTGCGCAATCGCGTCGTAATGGCTCCGATGACACGAAATTTTTCGCCTCGAGGCGTGCCGGGCGAAGACGTGGCCGCCTACTACCGCCGGCGCGCCGAGGGAGGCGTCGGCTTGATCCTGACCGAAGGGACGGGGCCGAATCACCCCCAGGCCAAGAACATGCCCAACGTGCCGCACATTTATGGCGATGAGGCGTTGGCGGGTTGGAAAAATGTCGTGAATGAAGTGTACTCGGCTGGCGGCCGTATTTTTTCGCAGCTCTGGCATGTCGGCGCGATGCAGATGCAGACGACGGAGAAGCTGCCGGTGGCGCCGGTCAGTCCGTCGGGGTTACTGAAGCCTGGCGTAAGAATCGGAGAGCCGATGACACTGGCTGAAATCGGCAATCTGATTGAAGCCTTCGCGCAGGGCGCCGAGAATGCAAAGCGTGTGGGATTCGATGGCGTGGAAATTCATAGCGCGCACGGCTACGTGATTGATCAGTTTTTCTGGGAAGGCACGAATCAGCGAACTGACAAATATGGCGGAGATCTGGTGGCGCGAACGCAATTCGCTGTCGAGGTGATTCGCGAGTGCCGGCGGCGCGTCGGCCCGAATTTCCCGCTTCAGTTGCGGTTCTCGCAGTGGAAAATCCAGGATTACACTGCGAGGCTTGCCACAACTCCGCAGGATCTGGCTCGCTTCCTTGATCCGCTAGCCAAGGCGGGAATCGACGCATTCCATTGCTCGACGCGCCAATTCTGGCAACCGGAGTTCGGCGGAAGCGATCTCAATCTGGCGGGCTGGACGAAAAAGATCACCGGCAAGCCGACTATGGCGGTTGGTTCAGTAACCTTGGACGTCGATTTCATGGTGTCGCTCGGCCGCACTCAGGCCCCGGAACAGAAGCCCAGCGCAGTGGACGGCAGGGCCGCGCATTTCGATCGTCTCTTGGAAATGCTCGATCGCGGCGATTTCGATTTGATCGCGGTGGGCCGGGCGATGCTGGCCGATGCACGGTGGGCGGCCAAAGTGCGCGAGGAGAAATTTTCGGACTTGTCGCCCTTTACGCCCGAAGTCCTTAAAACCCTGGCGTAGCAGGATACGGTCGATGCCCTATTTTGCGCTGATTTATGACCTCGTGGACGACTACCTTGCGCGACGAGGAGAGTTTCGCGCCGAGCATTTGAAGCTCGCCGAAGAATGGCACGCGCGCGGGGAGCTGATTCTAGGAGGCGCCTTTGCCGAGCGCGCCGATCAGGCCCTGCTGATTTTCAAGGTCGCAGAAAAAAGCGCAGTCGAGGCTTTCGTTCGGAACGACCCCTATGTTAAGAATGGATTGGTGAAAAGCTGGCAACTGCGCCCGTGGACTGTGGTGATCGGCAACGAGTAGGCGCCGAGCACTTATTCGTTTTCCCTTTTCAAACCAACGATAAAACGGAAGCACCCCATGGAAAGCTAGGAGCATCTCAATCACATGAGTTCCGGTGTCCCCAAGCCTAGTCTGAGCGCACGCGAGATGCTTACCGCCTGGGGGAGAATTCTGACCGGCAACGTCCCCATGCTCTCCATCGAGATTACGCGGGAGTGCCCGCTGAGCTGTCCGGGATGCTACGCGTATGGTGACGCACACTTGGGCGGCGGCGTCACGCTCACTCAATTAAGCGATTATCGCGGAGATTCCCTTGTGGACGGCGTGATCGGCCTCGTGCGCAAGCATAAGCCACTGCACGTCTCGCTCGTCGGCGGCGAGCCGATGATGCGCCACCGCGAATTGAGCCGCATTCTTCCGGTCCTAAGCGAGATGGGCATTTTCACACTCCTGGTGACGAGCGGCGTAATCCGCGTTCCGCCCGAGTGGATGAAGATTCGGCGGCTGCGCGTGGCAATTTCGGTCGACGGACTTCCCGAGCATCACGATATCCGGCGCAAGCCTGCGACATACGATCGCATCCTGAAAAATGTCGCCGGGTGCGATGTGAATATTCACTGGACGATTACGCGACCCATGCTCGCGCGAGCCGGTTACCTCGAAGAATATGTTGCTTTCTGGAGCGCCCGGCCGGAGACGAACTGCATCTGGGTGAGCGGCTACACGCCGCAAATGGGCGAGGAAAGCGCCGAAAGGTTTTCGGGCGATGATCGCGCGATCCTCGCGAGCGATCTATCGGCTTTAGCCGCGAAATACCGAAAGCTGCTGTTTCATCCCGGGCTGGAACGCGCCTTCGTTCATCCGCCGGCGAGTCCCCACGACTGCCTTTTCGCGAAAATGTCCGCGAATTATTCTGCGGATTTGAAGAGCCGCGTCGAGCCATGCGTCTTTGGCGGCAAGCCTGACTGCTCGCAATGTGGCTGCGCGGCGAGCACGGGTTTGCACTGGGTTCGGGGGGTGAAGGTGGCGGGCGGGCTCAAAGTCGATCACTTCATCGGAGGTTCGGTCAAGATCGGCGGGATGCTCAACCGGCTGCGCGCGCGCGCCGCGAGGACCAGCCGCTGGACGCCCGGCGTTCAAGGCCAAGCGACCGATAAGTCGCTGGTTCAGATCGATTCCTAATTCCGGTTATCCCTTGTGATGCTTGAAAAATTCCACCTGCTTTAGACGCTTTTTCGCTTCCTCTTTCGTCTTGTAGGGGCCGCCCAAATTTTTCCCGGTCTTTTCGGACACGACTTTGTAGCCTGCTTTCACTTTCTTGATCACGGGTTTCTCCTTTCTCGATTTTGCGCGGCATGGCCGTACGGTCAATACAGAGTGGTGTGTATCCGATACGTTGCCGCGCACACTAACTAGGCACAATCGTCCCGCTGGATATTGACCCACCCGTTTTCGCTCCAGTAGGATGCCGGAAAGGTCCTTCAAAGCGCTAGGCGTCTGAAATCCGGTTTGGATTGCGAGGAGGAAGCATGATCTGCGCGTCCTGTGGAGCGGCGGCTCGCGAAGGTGCAGCATTTTGCGGCTCGTGCGGCAGGCCGATCATCGGCTATAGCGTCGGTCAGGCCATCAGCGGTTCGACAGCTTCCGTGCCGCCGGTTACCCAGCTAGCTGGACCCGCGGCTGGCGTCGCGCGCACCGGCGATACTGGACTCTACGCCGGATTCTGGCTGCGCTTCGTTGCTGCGTTCATCGACGGGCTCTTGCTGCTGATCCCATATGGCTTCCTATTCCTGGTCCTGTTCGCCAGCGCAGTGCCCATGCTTGCTGCGCTCGCTCACACGCCGAATCCAAACCCGTTCTTATTGTTGAGCGTGTTTGCATCTCGATTTCTTCTGTTCGCCATTCTGAGCTTGCTGGGCAGCTGGCTGTATTGGTCGCTGCTCGAAAGCTCGACGTGGCGAGCCACCCTTGGCAAAAAGGCTCTCGGTCTGTACGTGACCGATTTGACCGGCGCCCAGCTCACATTCGGAAAAGCCAGTGGGCGCTTCTTCGCCGGCCGTGGAATCAGCTACGTTCCGTCGCTGGGCGGCTTGTATTATCTGATCGACTGCATCATGGCGGGCTGCACGGAAAAGAAGCAAGCTTTGCACGACATGATCGCAGGTTGCCTCGTTCAGCGGAACGCGTAGAATCTTCCCCAGCCGTTCTAGCATCCTCAGGGGGACCGTTTGCAGTGTCCAAAATGCGGTGCGGACGTGCGCGGCGGCGCAGAATCTTGCCCCACGTGTGGTGAATCGATCGCGAAACCTCCCGAAAGTAATGCTGGTGGATCTGGGTCCGCCGCAAAGCCCCAACCACGCGTCGTCTATGCAGGATTCTGGATTCGAGCCCTCGCCCTAGGTTTCGACTTCCTCATACTCTGCCTGGTGCTGGCGCCGATTTTCGAGCCGATTTTTCGCGAGAATCACATCGGGGGCTCGCCACGGGATGTCTTGCAGTTTTATGCGAGCGGCACAAGGCAGGCGACAGCCCTCGTTCTGCTCCTCCACTTGATCCTGTGGCTCTATTTCGCGAGCTTCGAGAGCTCCCCATGGCAAGCCACGCCTGGAAAAAAGCTATTCAAAATCGCGGTGACCGACCTGAACGGTCAACGCATCACGTTCGCTCGAGCCAGTGGACGCTATTTCGCGAGCTATCTTTCGCAGATTTTTCTTATCGGCTACCTCATGGTGGCGTTCACTCGGCGAAAACAAGGGCTGCATGACATGTTGGCCGGATGCCTGGCCTTCAGAAGAATGCCGAACTGAGCTACTGTGCTCCCGCTCGTCCGTTCGCGCTTCGTACGGGCGTGGACTGCAGTTGGTCCCGGATTTTTCGCGTGAGGTCGGAGCCGCTCACGGTCTGATCGTCCGGGGCTGCGATATCGGCCGTGCGATATCCCGCCTCGAGCACACGATCGACCGCGTCCTCGACCCATTGCGACTCAGCATGCAGACCGAAAGACTCTCGCAGCATCAGCGTCGCGGAGAAAATTGCGCCCAGCGGGCAGGCGGCGTCTTTCCCCGCAAGCGTGGGCGCTGAACCGTGAATGGGCTCGTACAGCGCGGGTTGATCCTTGCGGCCCCGGCTCAACGAAGGAATCAATCCAATGGAGCCCGCCAGCGCCGCCGCTTCGTCGCTCAAGATATCGCCGAACATATTGCCTGTGAGGATGACGTCGAATTGCGCGGGGCGAAGCATGATTTGCATCGATGCGTTGTCGACGTATTGATGATCGACGGAGACGCCCGGATACTCGCGCGCAAGCTCCGTCACGGTGTCGCGCCAGAGCGTTGAGCTGGCGAGCACGTTGGCCTTATCGACGCTCGTCAGATGGCGCTTGCGCGCTTGCGCTCGCTCAAAGGCATACCGCGCCACGCGCTCAATTTCCGGAACCGAATATTCCGCGAGGTCGCTGGCTTTTTCCTTGCTGATCTTGTGCTCGCCAAAGTAAATGTCCCCCGCCAGCTCGCGCACGATCTCGAAATCGCAGTTGCCGAGCCGCTCCGGCCGAAGAGGCGAGATATTCCGCAGCGCGGGGCGCAGACGAATCGGCCGCAGATTGATGTAAAGACCCATCTCTCTGCGAATTCCCAGAAGGCCCGCTTCGGGTCGCGTGCCGAAGGGCAGCGACTCCCATTTCGGCCCGCCGATCGCGCCGAGGAGGACTGCGTCTGAAGCGCGGCATCCAGCCAGCGTATCCGCCGGCAGCGGAGTGCCGCATGTGTCGATCGCATTTCCGCCAAAAGGATATTCGCGAAATTCAAAGTGGTGGCCGTATGCCGCAGCGCAATCCTTCAGGATCTGAACGCCTGCCTGAGTCACTTCAGGCCCGATGCCATCGCCGGGGAGAAGAGCGATTGTTTTTCGTATTAGCGTCATGAAGGAGTTCGTGCGCGAGCTATGAAATCGTCGCGGCTGGCCCGGCGCCCGCCGTCACCGGGGAATGCGCGCGGCGAACCTGGTGAATGATCGTAATCAAATCGCGATCGGTGATTTCCTTCTCTTCGTCGGCGCGCAAGATCGCGAGCCGGTAGCAATCGGCAAGCTCTGCATCCGTTGTCTCGAAGCCGAGTTCGGAGAGCCGCGCGCGAAATGCATTGCGTCCGGAATGCTTTCCCAGGACGAGCCGCCGCGCCGGCACACCTACCTTTTCAGGAACGATGATCTCGTACGTTAGCGGATTCTTTAGAATGCCGTCCTGATGAATGCCCGCCTCATGCGCAAAAGCATTGGCGCCGACAACCGCTTTGTTCGGCGGAACAGACACGCCGGTAATCGTTGAAAGCATGCGGCTGGTGGGATATAGCCTTTCAAGCTTGATATTCGTGCTGACAGGGTACCGGTTGTTCCGCACATGGATTGCGACCGCGAGTTCCTCGAGCGATGCATTTCCCGCGCGTTCGCCGATTCCATTAATCGTGCATTCGATCTGACGCACGCCGGCGTCAATTGCGGCGAGCGAGTTCGCCAGCGCGAGACCCAGATCGTCGTGGCAGTGTGCGCTTAGCACGACATGCGAGTGCGCGCCGAGCTTCGCGCGAACCTTCCGAAACATCGCCGCGTAATCATCAGGAGTCGAGTAACCCACCGTGTCCGGCAGGTTGATGATCGTCGCACCGGATTCAACGGCGGCCAGCACCACCTGACAGAGATAATCGATCTCTGTGCGGCTGGCGTCTTCGGCGGAAAATTCGACTTCTTCGCAATGCTGCCGCCCGAAACGGACCATCTTCGCGATTTGTTCGAGCGCCTGCTCGCGATTGATTCGCAATTTGTACTTCAGGTGCAGATCGGAAGTGGCAAGAAAGACGTGCAGGCGGGGCTTTGCGGCGGGATCGAGGCCTTTCAGCGCGGCGTCTACATCTTCCTGACGCGCGCGGGCCAGCGCCGCCACGCGCGACTGCTTGATTTCGGCCGCTACCGCGCGTGTGGCCTCCAGGTCCCCGGGCGAAGCGATGGGAAATCCGGCCTCGATGATATCCGCGCCCAAATCTTCAATTTGACGCGCAAGGCGCAGCTTTTCGTCCTTATTCATCGAAAAGCCCGGCGATTGCTCGCCGTCGCGCAGCGTCGTGTCGAAGATCTGCAGCGTGTCCATATCAGCTCCTGGGACCATGATGCCAGTGAACCGCGAGCCGGGCAAGGAGTCCAATTTATAATGCTTGGTTCCAAGATAAATGCTGCTTATAGTGATCGCTCGAGGAAGATTGCGTGGATCTGGCCTCTTTGCAGGTATTTCAGACGGTCGCGCGTGAACGCAGCTTCTCGCGAGCCGCCGAAAAACTCTATCGCACCCAACCGGCCGTCAGCATCGCGATCCGCAAGCTTGAGGACTGGATCGGCCAGCCGCTCTTCGTGCGCGGTTCAGGCGCGCGAACGCTGACGGACGCCGGCGTGCTGCTTTCAGAGTACGCCGACCGCATGCTGAATTTGCGCGAGGAGATTCGCAAGGGCATGCAGGAGCTGCGCGGCCTCGAGCGCGGCCAAATCTCTCTGGGTGTGAATGAAAGCTCGATTCACGCTCTCCTGGCGGTCCTCGAACGGTACCGATCGCTTCACCCCGGAATCCAGATTCGCGTTCATCGCGTATTTTCGCGAGATGTTCCTCGCGAGGTCATGAATCATCATTTCGATATCGGTGTCATCTCCTACCTGCCGGAAGAGCGGGAACTCGAGGCCGCGGAATTTCACCGCGATTCACTGGTATTGGTGGTGTGGCCGGGACACAAACTGGCCAAGCGCCACGAAGTGGATGTTCAGGAATTGGGCGAGGAAACATTCATCGCCCACAGCGTCGAGTCTCCTTATCGGCAACGGGTCATGCAAATGTTCGCGCGATACCGCGTCCCGCTGAAGATGGACGTGGAAATGCCGACCATTGAGAGCATCAAGCTCTTTGTGGAAATGAAAGAGGGCGTCGCAATTGTGCCGGGAATGTGCGTCGAACGAGAGGTTGCCCAGGGCGACCTGCATGCATTGCGCGTCCGGCAGATGCGCCTCACGCGAACGTTATATCTCGTTTACCGGCGCGATAGGCCGCTCACCGCCGCAGCGCAATCCCTGCTCGAGTTGATTCGAAGCAAACACTCGCACCGAACAACGCAACCGAAGAATCTGCGACGCGCTAACGGACCGCAAAGCTCAGAATCTGCGCGTTAGAAATTAGTGGTTAGCCGCAGCGCGAAGCTGCGCGAGGGACCAATCGCGTTGCCGGAGAAAAGCCCGCCGAAGTCGATCACGTCGACGACATTGGTGAGATTCTCGCCATCGACCTGAAAGTGGACATTCATTCGCTCGGACTTGTAAACCTCCGCACCCAGCGAAGCGCTCACTTGAAAGGAGGGCAGAATACGATCCCGATTGAAATTAAGCCGGTCGACGACCTGCTGGCCGTATATCTCGACCTGACTGGCGATGCACTGGTCGAGGCTCTCGCCGTCCGGGCATTGAAAGTCGAAGGGTAGGCCTGTGTCGTATTGAACGCCCCCGGCAATCCATAGGCGCGGGATCACCTGATAACGCACGCGGCCGCGAACGAAATTGCGCTGGTCTTGCGAATCGGGAAGATGCCCTGAAGTGGGTATGATGGCATCGTCTCCCAGGAACAGCCCGCCGGTCACCGGAAACCATGCATTGCCCAGCTGATAGGAATAACTCAGGAATCCGGTAAAGCCGTGTGTGGGAGGAAGCTCCAGCTTTGCTTCCGCGCCATAGATGATGGCATTGCGGAAGGCGATCGGATAGCTGATGGTGGTGTTGTCAATCTGATCGTCATCGGCGTAGTTGTTCACGAGCCTGCGGTAATAATTGGCGTCGAGCTTCAACTGTTTCCAGAAGACCTTGGTTACACCCGCTTCGTAGTAATTGCCGACCGATGGCCTGACGGGGAGCTGTAGAGAGATCGTGTCGAGGCCGGCAGCTGCTGTGGAACTGGAAAGCAGCATGTTCTCAAAGGATGGTGTTTGGAAGACTCGGTCGTAAGAGAAGTGCAGCACGAGATTAGCCGATGGAAAGTACCGCGAAATCGCGAAGCGTGGGCTAAGCGCCTCATTGTTCAAAATCAGCTGGTAGTGGTCCCAGCGAAGGCCGGCGTTGATGGTCCAGTTCCCAAGCTTGATCAGATCCTGTACGTAAGCGGCCTGCTCGAGATCGGGGCGATTTGCCATGAAGCTGAAGGTCAACGGAGTGCTGGGATCGAATTGCGAGTCATCCGTAATATTGAAGTGAAAATTCTCGTTTAGGAACATGTTGTCCGATTCCACGCCGGCTTTGATTTCATGGCGCCCATGGCTGATCGTGATGCTGCCGTTAAAATAGCCTTCACGGAACCAGTTGTGCTGCAGGATCTGAATCGGCGTGGCTTCGGCGTTGGAGTAAAAATCGTCGGCATTGTCGCGAACCATGCCCCTCACGTTTGCGACCACATTTGATGAAAAAGTATGTTCATAGGAGACGATACCCATCGTCTCGAAATTATCTGCGGTGAGTAGCTGCCCCGCCGCTTCCTGTACCTGTTCGTTGGGCAACTCGTATCGGGAGAGTTCATGCCGCACGATCAGGCTCAAGCGATCTTTGGGCGTCAGGTCGCGCTGATAGTGAGCTGAAAAATCGCCGACGGTGCCTCGATTCGTGTAGTTCTGAATAACGACTGGATTCAGATAGTGCGCCGTCATGTCTCCGCCGGCGCTGACGCCAAACGTGTTTTTGCCCCACACGTATTGCCCTTCGGCAAAGGCACCTGCGGTATCAAAGCTGCCCCCGGAGAGCACGACATCGCCGTGTAGGCCAGGCTGCGAGTCCTCCTGTGTATTGACCTCGATCACACCGCCCATCTTGCGGCCGTACTCGGCGGGAATGCCGCCGGTGTAGACGCTGATCGACTGCACGTCGTCCGCATCGATGGCGGGGCCGAAACTCGGGGAGCGATTGTCAGTAAGCGGAATTCCGTCGACCACGAATTGCGTTTGATATTCCGAGCCTCGGGGATGAAGAACGGCATTGCCTTCATACAGCCAGCCCGGTTGCGAATTCACGAGATCTTGGATCGACCGACCGGGGATCGAGCCAGGGCGGTTTTGTATGAAGTTGGAGCCTATCTGGCTCACTGAACCGGCCTGATCGGGATCGATGAGCGTGTTCCCGGCGGTGACTTCCACCGACTGATTGAGCGTCGAAATCTTTAGCTGGACAGTATAGGAAGCTGGAATCGCAGACCGGATCTCGACGGCTTGCGAGAGGGGAGCAAACCCGGGTTGTGCGATTGAAAGTTCGTAAATGCCGAAAGGCAATCGCTGCACCTCCAGACTACCGTGATCATCGGTCGTCAGATGATTCCGATACTGGTTCGCCTCGCTCACGATTTCCACTGTCGCTTTGACACCAAGCCCGGACGGGTCAGTCACCTTGAGATGTAGTTCGCCCGTATTGGTTTGAGCGGCGATGGCAGAACAGGACAGGAGAAAAACGGCGAGAAGTTTTCTCAATGAGGCCTTTGCCCTTTAGCCGATTAGATGCGATTGCTACATGTGAGTATTCCCGGAGCAGCCGATTTGTTCAGCATTTATTTTGAGATTCACTCCGGCTCAAAACAGCCCATGGACAAACCGTCGTAAGGACTGTATAGAAAGAACCGGGCATGAGTACGCGCGTTCAAAATCCCGCACTGCAGCTTCCGCTCCCACGAAGCGGCGAGACCTCTTTCTGCGCCGGTTCCATCACGGTTCAAGAGGAAGTGATGCTGCTTTTCGATCAGTTCCGCGACCGCCTCCTTCGGTATGTGTTGTGCTTCGGACTCAGCGTTCACGATGGCGAAGACGTGATTCAGGAAGTCTTTCTCTCGCTTTTCCGGCACTTGAAAGCAGGGCGGTCGCGCCGAAACCTTCGAGGCTGGCTATTTCAAGTGGCGCACAATTTGGCGTTGAAGCAGCGCCACCGAAGACAGAAGCGGCAAGCGGCGCCCGCGAATGACCGAGACCGCGCGGCGGAGCAGCCCGACACGTCGGAAAATCCGGAAGAACAACTCGCGAGCAATCAGCGCCAGCAACGGCTCCTGTGCGTAATAAATGCGTTACCCGAACAAGACCGCTGGTGCCTTTCGCTGCGTGCGGAAGGGCTGCGATATCGCGAAATTGCCCGGATCGCGGGCATTTCGTTGGCCGCAGTATCAAATTCTCTCGCGCGATCCATAGAACGGCTGACTCGAGTAGACGAACAGTAAGCGATGAAAACGACCGAACCACATTTAACCGATTCAGAATTGCTGAGGGCGCTGGATGGCGAGCATCGTTCGATAGGCTCGCGTGGCTCGGAATTACATTTGGCCGGATGCGAAACATGTCGCACACGATTGGAGAAAATCCGCAGTTCGATGACGACTGCTGTCCAAGAGTATCGGGACGCTTTCGATCCGTCGCTGCCTTTGGCCTCTGATTCGCGTGCGGAGCTTCAGGCGCGCTTGATGGCTGAGAGTGAGGCGCTGCCGGCGACTCGGCTTCGGAAGTTGGTCGCTATCTTCGAGGCGCCCGCTTGGACGTATGTTGCCGCCGTGCTTGCTGTGGGTGCGATGTGGGTTGCCCTGCGCTACTCACCGATTCGGCAGACGGGCACAAGTCAGATTGAAAGCGCAGACGCAGCTGGACCTTTGATTCCGAATGCCAGACTGACGCCCGGAGCCGTAGGAACGGTAACACTCAGCCAACTTTGTACAGACGGCGCAGGCATGGAACGGCGGGCGCCGTCTTCCGTGCAGCATGCAGTGTTCCACGAATACGGAATGGATGGGGCGCCCTCGCAAGAGTACGAGGTCGATCATCTGATTACACCCGCACTGGGTGGCACCGACGACATCCGCAATCTGTGGCCTGAGCCTTATTCGCCCGACTGGAACGCGCATGTCAAAGATGAACTGGAAGATCGCCTTCATGATCTGGTTTGCCAGGGGAAGTTAGATCTGCCAACTGCGCAGCACGACATCGCCACGAACTGGATCGCCGCTTACAAGAAGTATTTTCACACGGACAGACCGCTTTTCCGCGACTCCAGCGTGATCCCGGATCGAAGAAAAACTCCAGCCAGCTGATTGGCTTCAGCGGAAACGCGCCAATGCGCGGCGCTGTTCGGCGGCAGCCTCGAGAAATTTTTCGGTGTCCGGACGCGCTTCCGGCGGAACTCCAATGCGCGTTCCGATCCGGTCGGCAATCTGGCGAGCCATGGCCCAGCGAACATCGGGCGCGAGACTTCCCCGCCGGTCCAGGAATGCTTCGATTAGCTGGAGCTCTTCGACGGTGATCTGTGCGGACGACCCAAGCGGTGCCGAAAACGGCGGCGATGCAGGGGCGCTCCAAATCGAGCCGACAGCCTGCAGGGGTTTTTCGTGCACCACTACCGTTCCTGCAGCGTAGTCGCCAATCCGCTTGTTTTCGCGGCTGATGATCATGGTGATAAGGCCTGCCGCGTACATGGTCGGCAATGCATCGACAATACGTAGCAGATTGCGCAGCACGGCGTCATATGCGCTGATCGGCCGTCCGGAATCCTTGATCACCCGAAGATGTGTCCACCGTTTTCCCGGCGTCTGCCCATTCCACAGCGCCTCGAATAGCGCGAAGTAAACGAACTCGATGCCGAATCCAAGAAGAATGGTGATCGCCAAAGCCCAAATTCCCACACGGTTAAAGAAAGTGCTGAACGGAATCGCCACGGCCAAGAGGATCATCGCCAGCACCCAAAAAGCCGCCGCTTGCAGAAGGGTGTCCAGAGCCAGCGCGAGAAAACGGCTGCCGATTCCGGCAAGTGGAAATTCGAGAAGCGTTTGCTCCGGAGTTTCGATGGTAAGCTTGTCCGACAGCGAGGACATCGGTGATCTCCACCAGCTGGCTGCAGAAACGGCGGCCTTATTGGGCGCGCATCGACGAACTCCTCACACGCGCGGGCCGCGCCGGTGTTCGCAACCTCACTCACCCGGAGCTGCAGGAATTGGCGCTATTATACCGCCAGACCGCTTCGGACCTGGCGACCCTCCGTGAAGATGCCTCCAGCAGGAATCTCGCCCATTACCTGAATCAACTGCTGGGACGCGCGCACAACCTCATCTATATGGGACGCAAATCCCGGCCCGCCGGAATCCTCAGGTTTTACCGCGAGACGTTCCCCCAGATCTTTCACGACACGTTCGCGTACACGGCCACAGCTTGCGCCATCTTTTGGGTGCTCGCCGCAGCGGGTGCCATGGTGGCGATTACGAATCCGGGATTTCAGCGCCTAGTGCTGGGACCGGACATGATGGCAACGATCGAAAGGCGGCAGATGTGGACGCATTCGATTGTGACGATCAAGCCCGTCGCGTCCAGCGCCATCATGACCAACAACCTCTCCGTATCGTTCACTACTTTCGCGCTGGGTATCACCGCCGGGCTCGGAACCATTTGGATGCTGGCCTTCAACGGCTTGCTTTTTGGCGTCGTAAGCGCAGCCTGCTGGCAGGCGGGAATGCTGAATCAGTTGATGAGTTTCGTCGCGCCGCACGGCGTAATCGAGTTGCCGGCGATTTTCATCGCAGGCGGCGGAGGGCTGCTGATCGCGAAAGGGCTGCTTTTTCCGGACACGCTGCCGCGGCGCGCGTCGCTCGTCCGCGAAGGGAGCCGCGCAGTTCGGCTCGTGCTCGGAATTATTCCAATGCTGATTGTCGCCGGAACAATCGAAGGCTTTCTTTCGCCCTCGAACGTATCGGTCGCGCTGAAGTACAGCGTCGCGGCGGGGATGTCCTGCCTCTTGCTGCTGTACGTGAAGCGAAAAGCGCCGTCGAAACCCGTATTGCCCGCTCGCGTCGAAACGGCCGCCGCCCCGCCTCTGCCCACTTAGAGCAGGCTGCGCTCCTTTACTTCCAGATAGCGGTTCACCAAAGCCGTCGATAACTTTCGCGGATCGACTTCCAGCGTCAAGGCACCCTGCTGCCGCACTCGCCGTAGCAAAATTCCACGGCGCTGCACGATTTCCAGCGCCGCAGTGTAGTGGTACATCTGCGTAGCGTTCTGGGGCGAGACCGCGAGCAGACGTTGCATGTCCGGCTGGCCCATCACGCAGAGAAGCACCAGATGCCGTCTGGCCATTCTCGCAGCGCACTCGATTACCTCAGGAGTCGCAGCCGTTTCGGCAAGATCGGTCAGCCAGACGATCAAGCTTCGCCGGCTTTGCACCGTCAGCAAATGCTCCGCGGCGAGGAGATGGTCTGCCTCATAGGGTTCCGCGCGAATCTGCGCCATGCTCTCCATCAAAACGCGAAGATGAGAAACACCGCGCCCGGCGCCAACCCGTTGCTGCGGTTTTCGTCCGTAGGCCAGAAGGGCGACGCGATCGCCCGAATAAAACGCCACCTGCGCCAGGCAGAGCGCGGCGTTCACCGTGTAATCGAGTTTTGTGAACCCATTGACTTGCATGCGGAGCAGCCGGCCAACATCCAGAATCAGCCATACCACCTGGCTGCGCTCGATCTGATGAACCTTCGTAATCAATTTCCCGCGCCGAGCCGTCGCGCTCCAGGAAATGTCGCGAAACTCGTCGCCTTCCCGATAATCGCGGAGGCTCTCAAACTCGCGCCCCTGCCCGCGCTGCCGTTTCAGCCGTTTCTCGAGTTCGATTTGCCGGCTGCGGATCAGATAAATTCGCAGTTTTTGCGTTTCTTCCAGATTTGGATAAACGCGGACCTTCTGCGCGAGTCGAGCGCGTGCCCACCGCTCAGCAACATTCAGTGGACTCCGGTAGCGAAACCAAACGTCGCCAAAGGCCACGTCGCCTCTAGCGCGCGGATCGATCGGGTAAGAACCCGCGCCTGTGCTGTGGGATGCGACAGAAATCCCGACGAACGGCAGCTCACGGCAAAACGTAGCAGGCGCCTCGTCCCAAGCGTGGGCAGAAATCGCGGATCCGGCGGAATTTCGGATCTCGATCCTGATTTCGCCGTGCATGCCGAGGCCAACGGGCCTATCCCATACGCGGCACACTTCTAGTTCCTGCGGCTTTGGCATCCGCAACAAGTCCCAGAGCCAAACGAAAATGACCGCGATATCCCAAATCGCGAGCGCATAGAGGAACCGGGCGTCCCGCCAGGCTGGCGCGATCCACACGAGCCCAACGAAGAGCAACAGAAAAAATCGCCGCCCGAAGGCAATGCCGAAACGGCCTCTGCGTTCGGCGCGTGCGGCCACATTCGGTGGTACGAGTCGATTCACGCTATTTCGGAACGGCGATGCCCGCCAGCACTTCTGTGATTACCTGGTCGGGGTTTATCCCTTCGAGGTCCGCTTCGGGTTTGAGAATCAGGCGATGTCTCAAGATAGGCAAGGCGGCGGCCTTCACATCGTCGGGAATCAGGAAGTCGCGGCCTTCAATTGCGGCTAGCGCTTTGGATGCCGCCATCATGGCGACGGCCGCGCGCGGGCTCGCTCCCAAGCTCGCCGCGGCAGAATCCCGCGTAGCGCGAACGATGGCAACGATGTAATCGAAGAGCTTCGGTTCCACGCGTACGCGCGAAATTTCATCTCGCGCCGCCTCCAGGGTTTCGCGTGCAACCGGCTCCAATCCTGCTTTGTCGAGCGTGCGCGCCTCGAAGCCACCCTGATAACGCGAGAGAATCTCGGATTCTTGCGCCGCGTCAGGATACCCGATGCGAATTTTCATCAGGAAACGGTCGAGTTGCGCCTCGGGCAGCGGATACGTGCCTTCGAACTCGATGGGATTTTGCGTCGCAAATACCGAGAACGTTCGCGAAAGCGGGTAACTCTTGCCGTCGATCGTGACCTGCAATTCTTCCATCGCTTCGAGCAGCGCCGATTGCGTGCGCGGCGGCATGCGATTAATTTCATCGACGAGCAAAAGGTCCGTGAAAACGGGACCTTTGTGCAGCCGGAAACTGCCCTCTGCCGGCTGAAAAATGTTGCCGCCCAGGATATCCGCGGGAATCAGATCGGGCGTGCATTGAACGCGCTGGAACTGCAACCGGAAAACGTGCGCGAGGCACTTCACGGCGAGCGTTTTCGCCAGCCCGGGAACGCCTTCGATCAGCGCATGCCCGCCAGTGAGCACAACGACCAGCAATTCATCGAGCGCCTCGGTTTGGCCCACAATTACCTTTGAAAACTCCTTGCGGACATGCTCCGCAAGGGCTGCTGCGCTCATCTCCATGCCAACGTCTCCTGCTCGGCGCCGAGCGGCTCCAGCGTGGCCGAATAATCATGAAGCTGACGGACGAGATACAGCGCCTCGCGTTCGTCCAGATTAATATTCCGCATGGCCCTCTCCGAGCGGGCGAGTGTATCGAGAAGCGCATCTTCCTGCCACCCGAATCGGGCAGCCGCGGCCCGGCACAAGTCGGGCAGCTTGGCCGTGGACGCAACCACCAGTTTGCGCGAAATCACCAAACGGAACCGGCGATACGCAACACCCACGGCGGCAGGCGACGCGTGCGCGGAATGATAAAGATCACCAAGCGTTTCGACAAACTCGAGCGGTGAAAGCCGCGATTCCGCAGCCGGCGCGCGAACCGGGCCGGAACGCCGCGAAAACGTCAAAATCGCTGCGAGCAGCACGACCCCGATTTGCAGTCCAGCCCACGGCAGCGGAGTCCCCGCGATATATGACCCCAGCGAAGCGCGCGCCCCGTGGTAGTACTCGTCCCAAAAAACCCGCGAATTTGCAGGCGAGCCAACTGCATCGAGGAAGAACGCCAGGTTCCCCTTTTCACGAATCGACCCGTTCGTGAGTGGCGATGAAGACGCCCACCAGATCACTTCACCCTTCCCGACCTTGTACGAAAGCGCGCCGACCCGATCGCCGTTCACATAAAGCGAAAGCCACGTGTGCCCGCCTGACGTCCAAGTGTCCGGCGCGATCATGGTGATTTCGGGCGCGTCGCGCGTGTATGGCGATGGGACGAGCGCGGAGTACATTTTCGGTTCGAGATGCCAATCCGGTACCGCCGTTGCATCGGCATCCGGCACAAACTTCGCGGCGGACGCACCCAGCGCCAGAACCTTTCCTCCAGCGATCACGAATCTACGAACGCCAGCTAGCTCGGAGGCAGTCGCTACCTCAAACGGTTCGGCCAAAACGAGCACCGCGCCGCGAGAATCGACGGGCAAGTTTTCCGGCGACTGCTCCCAGCGCTGCACGTCGTAACCAAGTTCCTGCAGCAACAGGAAAGCAGCCTTCGCTCCCATCCAGTCGGTGGAATACGTCGAGGGATAGCCAAGCGATTGCCGAGCAGGTGGCGGGCTCACCGCATACGTCAGCCCGAGAAGAATCAGCATCAACGCGCCCGCGGCGATCAGGAGGCGGAGATCGCGGGGGTCGAGGAACGCAGGCATCCGAGCTTCTCCAATTGCTGCATGGCATCGCTCAAATCCGATGAGTTGGCCGAGCGATAGCCGTACCAAACAAGCTCAAACCGGCGCGTCAATTGCGCGAGTGGCTGATAGTCACCGCTCTCGCGACGAATCAGCCTGAGCGATTCGCGCGGCGTGCGCGAACGGTCTTCCGTCAGCGCTTTGATTTCCTCCAGGCGTGCAATCGCCGCCCAGTAAGCTGCATGGATCGCAAGCCGGTAATCGCCGCGGCCCGCCGCTTCACGCGACTCACGCAGCCAATAGGAAGAGTCCTTGCCCGCTGCTGATGCGCCTCGAAGATCCATCTGCGCGCGCGAGCCGGTCCGCATGGTGGCGCGCACAGCCCACAGCAGTAGCAGCAGGGCGGTGAGGACGATCACCGTCCAGGCGATGACGTTTCCGATCACTTTCCCGTGCCCAATGCCGCCGAAAATCTTTTCCAGATGGCGAATGGTCCAGTCCCACGCGCGCGCGCGCCAAAGGTCCCATGCGCTCGGACCCTGAATCGCCTGAAATTCTTTTGCGGAGAGAATGCGCTTGAGCTTCGCGCTCGTGTCATTGAGATTTCTCGGCGCGAGAGATTGTGCGAGCGCCTGCGCGGCATCGCGGTGTACAGCTATTTCTTCCTTTGCGTCCTTCTTCGCGGTCGTGTCGCCATGCCGCGCCGTTTCAATCTTGGCGAGATCGGCGGAAAGCCATTCGCTTGAGACGTCATAAGTCTGATTCTCGACTTCCACGTCCCAGCGCTCGGGAAGCGACATCCGCAATTGGCGCAGGGCCGCGGCGTCGTTCGCAGCACCCGAAAGCGCGTCCGAGCAGCGGTCTAGCTCCGCGATGTATTGCTCGAGCGTGATTCGCTCCACGGATGCACCCGACGCAATCGCAGCCCTAAGGGGAAGGAGCGTAGCGCAAATGACAATCGCGAGTCGCAGCGCAAAGAAATACGGGGGATTGGCGCGCAACAGAGAGTCTCGCTTCACGCCGGGGAGACCGTGCCCTCGGCCGCTCTGGGGCTATCGAGCGAGGCCATCATGTATTGCAAATCGAACGCCTCTTTTCGGATACGCGAATCGTAATACAACAGAACAATCGCGATCATCGAAATCGGTCCGGTCAGCGCGCTTCCTATTGCACCGGCTAATGCTGTTGCGAATGCGAGCCACTGTGACCAATGGCCGCGAGCGGCGGAAATTAGCATGGCGATCGAAAACGGCATCTGGAGAACAAACAGCCCGGCATATGCGATGATGAACGCAACCAATAAGGCTAGGAAAATCTGTCCGCGGCGGCCGCGGGTAAGAAAAACACTGCGGCGAATCGTGGCGAGCACCCCCAGGTTTTCGACCATCAGCACAGGTATGGCGACGGCATAACGCAGCCAGAGCCATACGCATAGAGCGGCGCCGAGGGCATAAGCAAATAAAACTGCTAGCACAAGAAGGGCCCCAAACACCGGACTGCCCCGCCCTCCTCCGAAAACGACTCCAAGTCCGGCGGTCGCACCGATCAGAATGCAGATCACGGCAGCCATCAGACCGAGCATCCTGAGCAAAATATTGAGGATTACGCCCAGCAATCTCCAAAATCGGCCGCGAATCTTGCCGTACGCCCCGCGAACCGTGGACGCGCGCCCGAGGTATACGTCCGCAACCGCGCTGGTCGCCGCCGCGACCGCGATCGAATAGACGATGCCGACAACCAGCGCCAAGACGAAAAATCCGAGAAACATTCCGCCAATCAAACTCGGAGTCGGCACAAATGGCGGTTTCCCGGGCTGGGTTGCGGCGGCACTCATCATCGTTCCCTGAAAACTGAGGACCAGCGCATTGAACGGCAGGTAGAACACCGCCGGAATCGCCATGATGCTGACAAACAACAAAAAGTGATTCCGATACAGCCGGAAGGTACGGTCGAGGAGTTCTCCCAAACTAAGAGGTCTGAGGTCAACGGCCTCCACGGGCCCTCCATTCGGTGGATTACGGCGAGCGAACTGAGGCGTATCTAACCACACGATAACCGCAAGCGCAACATTGCGGCTGACGTGCGTTGTCCTCAGGGAAAAGACGCTGGGAGCGGTCGACTCACTCCCAGCCCAGCGGGGCTTTATACGCCGCCGTGACGATCACGGCCGTAATTTCTTTGATTTTTCTATCCTTAATTTTGAAAAGTTCCGCGATTTGGGTGCTGTTCGGCCATTGCGAGTAGCGGCCCATGCTCATTTTGCCGTGCCCGGCCACTTCGATTGTTTGCTGCGTCCCGGGATGATTGAACCGCACGATCGCCATCACCAGTCCCCGCTCTCGGTCAACGATCGGAAAACGCCGCGGGCTCACGCTCTGGATGTACGTGAAGATCTTCGTGCTCAACTGCGCCCCGCAGCTTAACGGCCCGAGTGGAGACGACGCAGATCCGGGGCAGGTCTGAATCCCGTTTTCGATGCGAATGCAAGCCGGGTCAAACGGAACAATATCGCCATTGCCCTGCTCAATCCCGTCGAAGTATTTGCCGACCATGGATACCATTTCGGCGCGCGACGGCTGATCGGCTTCGGGCACGGTCTCTAGAAAAATCGGCCGCGGTTCGGTCAAATTATCCGCGTTCAAAATGGACGTGGTTTGCTTGCGCGCCACCAGAGTCTCGATCTCGCTGATCTGCCGTTTCGCTACTTTCAACCGCAAGGCCAAAATCACCGGCGCGCCATTCTCTTGGACGACCACGTATGCGCCTACAGCACCCGCCTCTGGCTCCCCGAACACGAGCTTGTACGTCCCGAGCCCTCCCGCAGTCGCCCAGAGCGCATCGCCGAGCTGAAGCGTAACTCCGTCTTCGGTGAACCTGGCGTTTTTCGCCAGCGGCAACCGCGAGGGGTCGTGCGCCACCATCGCCGCTAGATATTGATCGACGAAACCGCTGAGGCACGCTCGGTCGCAGTTCTCATTCGCGGCATTTAGATTTGCTGAACGCGTCGCTGCGCAAAATATGAGCAAAAAACACGCGAAGCAGATTACCGTTCGTCTCATTTTATGTTTTCGGCGGCGCGCTCGAAATCGACGCGCTCACCCATTCACCGGAAATTCACCACTGCGCTTGATCGGACCGGCACTCCTCCCACGAACTCCATCCGGAGCACATCCCGTACAGACCCTGCGTCAATACGGCTTCG
>Ga0335078_10003520_pt1 | contig 23299 bp, 23 predicted proteins | sample Lox_Sample_32_FD_206711 | JGI IMG/M metagenome (GOLD analysis project Ga0335078, IMG submission 206711) | Soil microbial communities from Loxahatchee National Wildlife Refuge, Florida, United States - Lox_Sample_3.2 | ecosystem: Environmental > Terrestrial > Soil > Wetlands | place: USA... | reverse complement strand
CCGCGGAGGGCAACATCAGGGTCGCCAACACGACCACGCCGGCCCAGTACTTCCATCTGCTGCGCCGCCAGGCGCGGGTCGCCAAGCAGCGCCCCCTGGTCGTTATGACGCCGAAGAGCCTGCTCCGTCTGCCGCAGGCGACGAGCGCCGTCGCGGAATTGGCCGACGGGCGCTTCCAGCCGGTGCTGCCCGAGCACGAGCACGACCGCTCGCGCGTGCGGCGGCTGATCCTCTGCACCGGCAAGATCTACTACGAGCTCGCCGGCCACGAGCTGCGCGAGGACAACCCGCACGTCGCGATCGGCCGCGTCGAGCTGCTGTACCCGTTCCCGCAGGCGGAGATCCTCGCGCTCGCCGAGAGCTACCCGGCGCTCGAGGAGGTCGTCTGGGTCCAGGAGGAGCCGCGCAACATGGGCGCTCGCGCGCACATGGGTCCCAGGCTGATGCAGATCCTCCCGACCCACCTGAAGTTCGGCTACATCGGTCGTCCCGAGCGGGCCGCGTCGGGCGAGGGCTACCCGGTCGCTCACGCCAACGAGCAGAACCGCATCATCACGACCGCGCTCAACGTCGGCGAGGCGGTGTCGCAGTACCCGCGCAAGCTGCCCGGGGAGAGATAGCAGGGGTTTCACCCTCCCGCGGTGCGTTTCTGGCACCCTTCCAAGCATCGGCTTTCGCAGAGACGGATCAAAACGAGATAACTCCAGACGCCATCTGGCGCCCGCGCTCGGCGTCCACGACATGGCGATCGATCTCGGCACCGCCAACACGCTCGTGTACGTCGGCGGCAAGGGCATCGTCGTCTCAGAGCCGTCGGTCGTCGCCTCCGACGTAGACACGGGCGAGGTCCACGCGGTCGGCGCCGACGCCGAGCGGATGATCGGACGCACGCCGGCGACGATCGCCGCGACCCGTCCGCTCCGCCACGGCGTGATCGCCGACTTCGAGGTCACCGAGCAGATGCTGCGCTACTTCATCCGCAAGGTGATCGACCGGCGGATGGCCCATCCCCGGCTGATCGTGTGCGCCCCGTCGGGCGTCACCGAGGTCGAGAAGCGCGCCGTCGAGGAGGCCTCGCTCGCGGCCGGCGCCCGTCGCGTCCACCTGATCGAGGAGCCGATCGCGGCGGCGATCGGAGCGGGCCTCGAGATCGACGAGCCGGTCGGGCGGATGGTGGTCGACGTCGGCGGCGGCACCAGCGAGATGGCGGTGATCTCGCTCGGGGGGATCGTGGTCTCGCGCTCGGTCCGCGTCGGTGGCTACGAGATGGATGAGGCGATCGCCCAGTACATGCGCGTCGCCCATCAGCTCGCGATCGGATCGCGAACCGCCGAGCAGATCAAGATCTCGATCGGGTCGGTGATTCCCCTGCATCCCGAGGAGACATTCGAGGTCCGTGGCCGGCACCTCGTGAGCGGCCTGCCCACCGCGGTGCAGCTGCGCAGCGAGGAGGTCCGGTCGGCGATCATGGCGCCGGCGCGCGAGGTCATGAGGGCGATCCGCGACACGCTCGAGGAGACGCCGCCCGAGCTCTCCAGCGACATCGCCAAGGACGGGATCCTCCTCGCCGGCGGCGGCACGCTGATCCGCGGCTTCCAGGAGATGGTCGCCGACGAGACCGGCATGCCGGTGTACTCGGCCGAGTCGCCCCTGACCTGCGTGGCGTTCGGGTCAGGCCAGGCGCTCGACCATTTCGACGAGCTGAGCCGGGCGAGCCGTCATCGCGCCCCGTCGCTCGCGTACGACTGGCGCACGGCGTAGCCGCGCCACCACGGTCGCCAGCCCGGTCGCCGCCAGCAGGATCAGGAACGGGTCGATCGGCTCGCGGAACCGCGGGGTCTCCATGTTGACCACGACCACGCTGAGGGCGAGCAGCAGCGGCACGGCCCAGACCCATTTCGGCGCGCTCCGGGCGAGCCTCGTGAACGCGCCGCCGATCGCGAGCAGGCACAGGAACCAGAAGCTGAAGATGCCGATCCTGGCGGTGTTGGTCGGGAGTGAGATCGCCGACGCCGACGCCTGCCAGGCGAACGATCCCTCGAGCTCGAACATGCGCAGCGTGTTGTGGAAGGCGACGGTGAACGGCGAGAACGGATGGGCCGAGATGTAGTGGAGCGCCTGGCTCTCGAGACGCGCGCCGATCTCCGGCTCGGTGAGCGTGGACTCCTCGCGGACCAGGCTGCGCTCGCCCGGAATGCCGTAGAAGATCCGCCACTTGTACGCGAGCTGGGGGTCGGCGGCCGAGGCCACGTTGTAGGTGCCGACGAGCGTGACCCCGGTCTCGTCGGAGACCGGGATGAAGTGGTGCATGACGACGGCGTTGCGGATCGTCCAGGGGAGGATCATCAGCATGGTGGTGGCGATCAGCAGCGCCGGTGCCGCGAGCGATGCCGGCTCCAGGCGCGGGCGGCGCGTCCACACGGCGACGAGCAGCGGGAACAGGATCACGATGCCGTTCTCGTGGGTCAGCGTCGCCAGGCCGGTGAGCACGCCGGCACCGGCAACCCATGCGTAGGTCGTCCGGGCACTGCGGGCGCCGCGGACGCGCAGCCCCGCGTACACCGCCGCGAGGACGAGCGCGGTGAGGAGGTTCTCGGCTACCAGCGTCACCGACAGCTCGATCAGGACGGGATACACCGCGGCCAGCACCAGCGCGATCAGGCCCGCGACCTCGCCGAACAACTCGAGCGCGACCAGCCCGATCAGCGCCACCGTGCTCGTCCCGAGCACGGCCTGTGAGATTCGGGCGGGGTGGATGGCGCCGTCGCGCCGCGTCTCGTGGCCGTCGATGATGTCGACCAGCGCGAGGAAGTACGGAAAGCCGGGGGCGAAGTACGCGCTCGGACCGCGTGTCCCGCCGGCTCCGGAGCCCGGGGTGCGCCTCAGCGAGTAGTCGCCCGTGCGGGCGATGTAGCTCGCCGCCGTGAGGTACGAGCCGGCGTCGTTGCGAGGCGTGTAGGACGTGCCCTGCACCTCGCCGATCCGCAGCGCGAGCGCGCCGATCAGGATCGCCGCGATCAGCGCGCCTTTCACGGCACGGGACACAGCCGGGAGGTTATGCCCTCGGGGGTCCGGAGGCCCGAGGGCGTCAGTGGATGCCGACGATCCCGGCGCACACCCAGTTGGATGCGCCGGCTCCGCCGTTCCAGATGCGGCTTGCGACCGCGTCCTGCTCCGCCTTGCCGGCCAGGTAGGCCGCTGGGCCGGCCCCGCCGAACAGCTTCCAGGTGGCCGGCATGATCTGGTAGTAGCCCGACGCGCCGGCGTAGTTCGGGGTCAGGTTCTGGCCGCCGGACTCGCACAGCACGACCGCGTAGGGGATCGCCCAGCCGCCGGACGGGCCGAACGTCGGGCCGACCGGGGTCGGGCCGCCGGAGCCGCCACCGCCCCCGCCACCGCCACCGCCACCGCCACCGCCACCGCCACCGTCCGCCTGCTGCTGGGCGGCCAGCGCGGCCGCACGCTCGGCCGCGGCCTGCTCGGCTTGCACCCGGCTGATCTCCGCCTGGAGCGCCGCGCCCTTCGCGCGGGTGGCCGCGAGCGCGCCCTGCTGGGCGCTCCGCGCCTGCGCCAGCGCCGACTGCTTGGCGTGCAGGAGCAGGTTCATGCCGGCCAGGGCGCGGACCCGCTGCGCGGTCTCGATGGTGATCTGGCGGACGCTCGCCTCGAGCGCGGCGAGGCGAGCGGCGGCGGCGTCCGCCCGCTTCTTCGCCTGCGTCGTGATCGTGATCGTCGTCTGCTGCGCCTTCTGGGCGTCGTGCAGGTAGGTGAGCTTGTCGAGCAGGTCGGCGAACCCGTTCGACTCGAGCACGACGGAGATCAGGTTGGGCTTGGCCTGCTCGTAGTTGGACAAGAGCTGCCGTGAGAGCAGCATCCGCGCTCGCGCCAGGCGCGCTCTGAGGATCGCCAGCAGGCGCTTTTCGCGGATGAGCGCGGCGTGTACCGCGGCCAGCCTCGCCCGGTCGCGCGCGAGATCGGCGCGGACGGCGGTCTCGCGCGCCTCGACGAGCGCGATCTGCGTATCGAGCGAGCTGATCAGCTGCGAGAGGCTGCTGATGCTCGAGGCGAGGCTGTGCTCGCGCGCCTGGACCGCGCCCAGCTGCGAGTGGAGCTGGCCGAGGCTCGGGTCGGCGTTCGATCGCACCGGCACGCCGGCGAGGGCGAGCGCAGCAGCCAATGTGGCGGCGGCAGCGGCCACCCGGCGAGGGATCGTGCGCCTTCTAGAGCTCATTATTCATCGCCTACGGGGTTAGCTGTCGGGCTCGCGCGGCGGCTCGCGCTACACGGTCATCAGACCGCGATTCGCCCCGGGGAACTCGGGTCCCCCGCTTTCTCAGTCTTTGCTGGGAAATTCGGCGTGAGCACATTATCAAGAGTTGACGCCCCATATGCTCCGTGGCCGTGAGGACCGATGACCGCACGCGCTCGATCCTCGACCGTGTCCGCGCCGTCCCGGTCGGTTTCGTGCGGACCTACGGCGACATCTCGCCGGGCGCGCCGCGGGTCGCGGGTGCCGTGCTCCACGGCTGCGACGACGCGACGGTCCCGTGGCATCGGATCGTGCGCGCGGACGGCTCGCTCGCCAAGGGGGCGCGCCAGCGGGCGCTGCTCGACGCCGAGGGCGTGCCGTTCCGCGGCGCACGGGTCGACATGCGCGTGGCGCGGGTTCCCGAGCAGTGATGTGGACCCAGCGCGAGATCGTGCTCGACCCCCGGCCGCGCGGCTTTCACCTCGTGACCCGCGAGATCGTCGGCGCGCTGCCCGAGCTCGGTGACGTCGCCGTCGGCCTGCTGCACCTGTTGATCGCGCACACCTCGGCGTCGCTGGCCCTGAACGAGAACGCCTCGCCGGACGTCCGCCGCGACTTCGAGTCGTACTTCAACCACGCGGTTCGGGAGGATGCGCGGTTCTGGACCCACACGCTCGAGGGCGCCGACGACATGCCGGCGCACGTAAAGGCGTCGCTGCTCGGGCCGTCGCTGACGCTGCCGGTCTCCCGGGGCCGACTCGCGCTGGGGACGTGGCAGGGGATCTACCTGTGCGAGCACCGAAACCGGGGCGGGTCGCGAACGGTGGTGGCGACGATCTTCGGAGCGGACGGGTCCGGGATCGCGTAGCGCCGCTTCTTCAGCGGCCCTTCCACACCGGCGCGCGCCGCTCGGCGAACGCGGTCGCGCCCTCGCGAGCGTCCTCGGAGTCGAACACCGGGTCGCGGATCGGCGCCTGGCGCTCGAAGAACTCCGAGTCCGGCCAGTCGGCCGACTCGGCCAGGATTCGCTTCGTGGCGGCCAGCGCGAGGGGTCCGTTGGCGGCGATCGTCCCGGCCAGTTCGAGTGCCGCCGCCAGCGCCTCGCCAGGTTCGGCGAGCCGGTTGACGAGACCGAGCTCGTGCGCCCGCTCGGCCTCGATCGGGTCGCCGGTCAGCGCCAGCTCCATCGCGACATTGCGCGGCACCGCGCGGGGCAGCCGCAGCAGGCCGCCGCCGGCGGCGACCAGCGAGCGCTTGACCTCCGGGATGCCGAGTCGCGCGCCGCGAGCGGCCACGATCATGTCGCACGCGAGCGCCACTTCGAGTCCGCCCGCGAGCGCGAAGCCCTCGACGGCGGCGATCAGCGGTTTGTCGGCCGAGCGCTGCGTGATGCCGGCGAAGCCGCGGCCCTCGACCCAGGGCCGCTCGCCGGCGACGAACGCCTTCAGGTCCATGCCGGCGCAGAAGCCCTTGCCGGCGCCGAACAGCACGCCGACGCTCAGGCCCGCGTCGGCGTCGAGTTCGTCGAGCGCGCGGGCGATCCCGGCGGCGACGGCCGCGTTGACCGCGTTGCGCTGCTCGGGGCGGTTGATCGTGATCAGGAAGACGCGGTCCCGGCGCTCGGTCAGGACTTCGTCGTTCTCGGCGTTCACGCCGCGAACAATCTCAGATCGGGCTCGCGCTCGCCGCGCAGCACCGCGAGGTCGACCTCGACGCAGGCGATATCGCGTGCGCTCGCGAGCACGGACGCCTGGGGCTTGATCGTCTGCGCCACCAGCACCCCGCGACACGACCCGAACCCCGGGTCGAGCCGGATCCGGTCGAGGTAGCGCGTGAGCTGCTCGACCGCCTCGATCCCCGCGACCCGCTTGACCTCGATCGCGACCCATTCATCCGCGGCGTCGCGGCACATCAGGTCGACGGGGCCGATGTCGGTCGGCCACTCGCGGCGCACCAGCCGCAGGCCCTCGCCGCACCGCGCCGGCTGCTCGGCCAGCAGCTCCTGGAGGTGGGCCTCCGCGCCATCCTTGGTCAGTGCCGTGTCCTCGCCGGGCGACCCCATCTCGTGTGAGACGTCGGAGAGCACCTCGGCCACCGAGATCTCGAGCCGATCGCCGTCCGCCTGCCCGCGCTTGCGGACGAGGATCCGGTCCGGAGCTTCCTCGATCACGGTCGGCGGCGTCATCCAGTTCAGCGGCTTGTAGCCGCCGGCGTCGGCGTGGATCAGGACCGAGCCGTCGGCCTTGACGATGATCAGCCGCAGCGCCTCGGGCAGGAGCGCGTTCAGACGTCCGAAATAGCGGACTTCACAACGGGCGACGATCAGGCGCACGGTCGGGACCGTACGGGTCCGGCCGGACCGATCTACAATCCCCCGCACCTGAGAGCGGTAACGAGACGGGAGGACTTCGATGCCAGACCCGACAGGCCGCTGGATCTCACGCTCGCAGTGGCAATGCCCCGCGTGTGGGACGGTCAACACCGACGACCGCGAGCGTTGCCAAGGCTGCGACGCCAGCATCCGCCCCTCCTTCGACGAGCCGATCCGGCCACCAGATCCGGCCGACATCATCGGCCAGGGCAAGAAGCGCGAAGGCGAACCGGCCGATCACTAGCGGTCGCTCACGCACATAGGCTCGCACTCGAGGCGCGTCTGGCGGCGCCGGCCCAGCTTCCGGTCCCGCTGGGCATCCGGCTTCGCGAGACCGCTCGGCGCGGCGGCGCGACGATTGCCGCGCCGCGTCACCCTATGATCAGCGGCGGACCACCATGCGTAACCAGCTTCGCCCCCTGTTCGACCGCGTCGTGATCAAGGAGCTCGACCCTGATCGGGTCCGCCGGTCTGGGCTGATCGTGCCGCCCGGCTCCGAGGAGCCGCCGCCCCAGCACGGCATCGTGCTCGCGGTCGGCCCGGGGCTCGACTGGTGGGAGAACGTCGGCATCGCGATGCCGGTCCGGCCCGGTGATCACGTCGTGTTCCCGGCGTCCGCGGGCGTGTGGATCGAGGTCGAGGAGGAGCGGCTGCTCGTGTGCCGCGTGGGCGAACTGCTCGGCGTGCTCGAGACGGTCGAGAACTGCCCCGGCTGCGGTGGCCGGCCGCTGGCCGCCGGGGAGTCCTGCCCGGTGTGCGGGCGCGAGGGCTCGATCGCCTCGCCGTAGGACAGCTGTTCGATCCCGCCCCGCGGGTCTACGCTGCGTCCCGCTCCGAGGATGCCAGGTTGTCCGCGTTGGCTTCCGACAGGGCCCGGGGCCGCGACGCCTCGACCCGCGCCAGCAGGTCGGCGACCTCGGGGTCGTCGCCGAGCGCGAGCGCGCGGTGGCAGGCCTCGATGCACTCGGTGATGCGGTCGGTGCGGGCGAGCGCGTGGGCGTAGCTGCTCCACGCGCTCTTCGATTCCGGGTCTAGCCGGGTCGCCGCCTCGGCGGCTGAGACCTCGGCGCCGACGTCGCCGGCGAGGTGATACGCGAGCGCGAGCGTCAGCAATCCTTCGAGCGTGGGCCCCGCCAGCCTGGCCTGTTCGAGCGCCGAGATCGCGCCGGCGCGGTCCATCAGCCGCAGCCGCAGACGGCCGAGCCGCTCCCACGCCGAGGCGTCGTTCGGGGCGCGATTCGCGGCGCGCTCGGCGGCGTCGGCGGCGAGGTCGACCGCGCCCATGTCCTCGTAGATCCGCGCCGCGAATCGCTCCGGGGTGGGCCGGTCGGTCTCGGCCCGGGCCCAGTCCCGCACCGCGCGGGCGGCCGCCGGCAGGTTCCCCGCCTGCCAGAACGCGGTCGTCAGCAGCCGCAGCACGATCGGGTTCGACGCGTCGGCGTCGCGCGCGTAGATGAGCCGCTGCGCGGCCAGCTGAGCATCGCCCTCGGCGAGCGCGTGCTGGGCGGCGGTCATGAACCGCTGCACGCGGTCGGCGGAGGGGTCGGGTCGGGAGAAGTCGACGAACTGGAGCGACCCAGCCGGAATCGTCCGCACCCCGATCGAGAACTTGACCCGTGCCCACTGCTGGATGTCGTCCTCGGACCCCGAGAAGTAGATGCCGGTCACGCTCCCGACACCCCACTCCGGGTACGACAGGCAGCGCGCGTAGCGATGCACGACCGAGTGATCGGGGACGCGCGAGCCGAACGGATCGTGCTTCTGGCGCTCCTCCTCCCGGGCCCGCTCGCGCTGCTCGGCTTCGTACGCGCGCCGGCCCTCCTCGGCGCGGGCCTTCCGCGCCGCCGCCGCGGACACCTTGACCGCGTTCCGGCTGACCTTGCCGCCCCGGGACGACTCGGCCAGCTGCTCGAGCTGGTCGGCGGCCTCGTTGATCGCCTGCAGGTGGCGCTGGTGCTCGTGTTGGCGCCCGGGAGGCGCGATGTCCGGATGCCAGCGCTTCGCCATGCGCCGTCGCGCGAGCTGCACGGCGCGCTGATCGAACGGCGGCTCGAGCTCCAGGAGGAGCAGTGCTTGCTCTACATCGAGGATCCGAGCCATGACCTAGTTACGTTAGCGGCGACGCCCGGTGACAGGCGTTGCGACCCGGCTCCACTGCCCGGCCCCGAAGCAGTGCCAACATGCAACAAATTAGCTTCAATTAGACTCAATACAACTTGAGGGGCGTAAGCTGGCCCGCATGGTCAGCGGGCGGAGCCGTGGCGGAGTCGCCCTCGTGGGTGTGATCGTGGCGGTCCTGGCCGCGGGCCTCGGCGCGGGGTTGCTCGCGCTGCTGACCAGCGTGTTCGGCGTCGGAGACGAGTGCGGATCGCCGGCGGGCACGACCCCCGGCAGCGCGGGCGCGACCGCCACGGGGATCGTGCTCGCCCCGCCCGGGACGGGCCAGCTCGTCGGCGCCACCGAATACGGCGGGCCCGGTGATCCGGGGAGCGGCGTGATCGGTTCCTCCGGCGCGAACCTGCTCGAGCAGCCCGACACCTACGCCGAGCTCGGCGGCGACACCTTCCAGACCGCCACCGCGATGGGCGGCCTGCCGTACCTGACGCCGCTGCGCATCACCTGGGGGACGCGTTCGGCGATCGCCTACAAGCGCGACATCGGCTTCGGGGGAGGGCCGATCGACGGCCTGCCGCGCGTCGTCGACCTCTGGTGGGAGCTTGCCGGCCGGCTCGGCATCCCGTACGACGACGGTCTGTGGTCGGGGCCGGTCCGGATCGAGCGCGCGCCCCAGACCGGCGCCGGCGACGTCCTCGGCCAGAGCGCCTCCCAAACCGCGCCGGCGCTGATCGGTGCCTCGACCGCGCAGCAGGACCCGGCCACGTGCGCGCCGGCGGCCGTCGAAGGCGTCCCGCTCACGTCAAGCGAGCGCGCGCAGTTGCTCCCGAACGGGCTCGCCGCGGCGCCCGCGGATGCGCCGCTCGCGGTCCGGGAGATCATCGCCGCCGGCAATCAGATCGTCGGCAAGCCGTACCTGTACGGGGGCGGCCACGGCCTCCCGCTGTCCGAGATCGCGCCGGCCTATGACTGCTCGAGCAGCGTCGAGCACCTGCTCTACGGCGCGGGCCTGCTGCCGGCGAGCTACGACGCGGCGTCGGGGACGCTCGAGTCGTTCGGGCAGGCCGGCCCCGGGCGGTGGGTCACGTTGTACGCGAGCGCCGACCACGTGTTCACGTACGTGGCCGGGCTGCGCTGGGACACGCACAACGCCGCCGGCTCGGGGGACGGGAGCCCGGGCATCGGCTGGCACCCGCTGATCCGAAGCGCCGCCGGGTTCGTGGCCCGGCACCCGGTGGGGCTTTGACCAGTCGTGGCGTAGCCATCCGGCTCGTCGGAGCGCTCGCCTGCGCGGCGTGCGGGCACTCAGGGCACGTCGCGACGCACACCCCGTCCCCGGTCGCCCGGGCCGACGCCACCCACGAGTACCCGTCGCCGCCACCGCCGCGCCAGACGGCGACCAGCGCCGCGCCCACCGCGATGCGGGCGATCCGATCGTTCGCGACCGCGTACATCAACTGGAACGCGCAGACGGTGTCGGGGGACATGCGCGGGCTGGCCGCCGACAGCATCGGTCAGGCCCGCGCGGCGATGACGCTCGCGGCGGCGCAGACCGCCGGCGACTACGAGCTCGTCCGGGGCGGGATCGCCAACCGCGGCCAGGTCGAGGCGGTGGCGCCCCTGGTCGGCCACGGTCACGAATACGTCGTGGTCACGCGCGAATCGACGACCGCGTCGAACACCACTGCCTATCAGGGACTCCAACCCGCCTGGCACATCGCGCTCGCCACTGTCCAGCGGCTGCCGGGAGGGCGCTGGGTGCTGACCCACTGGCAGCCGGAAAGCTAGACGGGCTGGCCGTTCGCGGTCAGCTTGACGTCGATGTTGCCGCGGGTCGCGTTCGAGTACGGGCACACCCGGTGCGCGCCGGCGACGATCCGGACCGCCTCCCCGGGGTCGCTCACCTGCGGAAGGGTGACGTCGAGTTCGACGGCGACACTGAAGCCGCGTTCCTCGGTCGTGACCAGGCTCACCTTGCTGTCGATCGACGCGTCTCCCGTCTCCACCTTCTCGCGCCGGCCGACGACGCCGAGCGCGCCTTCGAAGCATGCGGCATAGCCGACTGCGAACAGCTGCTCGGGATTGGTGCCGCCGCCGTCGCCACCCATCTCGGTCGGTCTGCGCAGGCTTACCTCGAGCTGTCCGTCGGTAGTCTTCCCATGACCCTCGTCACGGCCGCCCGTGACCGTCGCCTCCGCGGTGTAGAGAACCTTCGCCATGCTCGCTCTCCTCGTACCAGGTTGAGCACGCAAGCTTAGTGGTCGCTCGCCACCCCCTAGTGCGCCGCGATGTTCAGCACCACCGCGGTCACGAAGCACAACACCGCCGCTGCCCGGACGACGAGGCCAGCGCGGTCTCCGGGCCGGCCGGTGACCATCCCGACGATCGCCACCGTCATGCACACGACGGCGATCAGCGCGAACACGGCAGCGAGGACTCGCAGCACGCCCGGCTCCTATCCTAGGGGGGACCACATGTCGACGGGGTACATCTTCACCACGTACAAGCTCTCGCGGCGCTACCCGCCCGACCGCGAGGTGCTGAGCGACATCTCCCTGTCGTTCCTCCCCGGCGCCAAGATCGGGGTGATCGGCTACAACGGCGCCGGCAAATCGAGCCTGCTGCGGATCATGGCCGGCGTCGACACCGAGTTCGGCGGTCACGCCCAGCTGGCCGCGGGCGCCACCGTGGGACTGCTCGAGCAGGAGCCCGCGCTCGACGAGAGCAAGACCGTCCTCGAGAACATCGAGGAGGGCGTCGCCGAGGCGAAGGCCCTGCTCGACAGCTTCAACGAGCTGTCGATGAATTACTCCGACGAGACCGCGGACGAGTTCGCTCGCGTCCAGGAGCAGATCGACGCGGTCGACGGCTGGAACCTCGACACCACGCTCGAGATCGCCATGGATGCGCTCCGGACCCCACCGGGAGACGCGGACATCAAGACCCTTTCCGGCGGTGAACGCCGGCGGGTCGCGCTCTGCCGCCTGCTGCTCCGTCAACCGGATCTGCTGCTGCTCGACGAGCCCACCAACCACCTCGACGCCGAGTCGGTGGCCTGGCTCGAACGCCACCTCCAGGACTACCGCGGGACGGTCGTCGCGATCACCCACGACCGGTACTTCCTCGACAACGTCGCCGGCTGGATCCTCGAGCTCGATCGCGGGCGGGGAATCCCCTACCAGGGCAATTACTCCGGGTGGCTCGAGCAGAAACGGGCCCGCCTGCAACAAGAGTCAAGGCAGGAGAACGCCCGGCAAAGGACCATCGAGCAGGAGCTCGAGTGGGTCCGCCTCAACGCCAGCGCGCGGCGGAACAAGCCCAAGGCCCGCCTCAACGCCTACGAGGCGCTGCTCGCCCAGGACCGCAACGTCAAGCTCGACCAGGTCCAGATCCACATACCGGCCGGTCCGCGGCTCGGCGGCAGCGTGGTGGAGGCGAGCGGGCTGCGCAAGGCCTACGGCGATCGCCTGCTGATCGACGACCTCAGCTTCAACCTGCCGCCGGGCGGGATCGTCGGCGTAATCGGCCCGAACGGCGCCGGCAAGACCACGCTGCTGCGGATGATCACCGGCCAGGAGCAGCCGGACGCCGGCACGCTGCGGCTCGGGGAGACGGTCGAGCTGGCCTACGTAGACCAGTCCCGCGACGCGCTCGACCCCGACAAGAACGTCTGGGAGGAGATCTCGGGCGGGCAGGATCAGTTCAAGCTCGGCGACCGCACCGTGAACAGCCGTGCCTACGTGGCCGGCTTCAACTTCAGGGGCTCCGACCAGCAGAAGAAGGTCGCCAAGCTCTCGGGCGGCGAGCGGAACCGGCTCCACCTCGCCAAGCTGCTGCGGACCGGCGGGAACCTGTTGCTGCTCGACGAGCCGACCAACGACCTCGACGTCGACACGCTGCGGGCACTCGAGGAGGCGTTGCTCGCGTTCGCCGGCTGCGCGGTGGTCGTCTCACACGATCGCTGGTTCCTCGACCGGATCGCCACCCACGTGCTCGCGTTCGAGGGCGATTCGGAGGTGCGCTGGTTCGAGGGCAACTTCGAGGCCTACGAGAGCTCCCGCCACGACCGGCTCGGCGCCGACGCCGACCGCCCCAAGCGGATCACTTACAAGAAGCTCGTCCGCGGCTAGATCTCAAACAAGCTACGGCGGGAGCATCCGCGCTGGTTGATGCTCCCGCCCTTTGTTCCCCCCGGGTAAATGCGCCCCCACACGAGGTGACATCGGTCGCGCTGTCAGGATCGTGCCTGGCCATAAGAGCGGCCAGGCTCCCAGCTGATACATCGAATTACGGCGAGAGCTCACCCTCGGCCTGCGATGCCGCGGCGACGAGGGCATCGTGCCCGGCGCTCGCGAGCTCCCACAGGCGCTGGAGGTCCTGTGCCGCCGCCTGCTCGCGGTCGAGCGCCGCGCGGTAGGAGAGATAGCGGTCGACGCTCGCGCGGGGTGGTCCGTCGCACCACGCCCGCAGCGCCTGCTCGCACTCGAGCTCGGCGCGCTGCCACGCGACGTGGGCCTCGTCGAGCAAACGGATTCCGATCTCCGCCAACTCGGGGCGCTCGCGCGGCCGAGTCCGCGTCGCCGCGGATCGGGCCGGTGTCGAATCCTGCGGCCGTGTGCTCATCGTCCTGCCTCCGGGACTTCGAGAGTTCGTATCCGCGCCCAACGGGGCGCCTCTCATAGAGAGCGCGATCACAGCGCTTTGATACAGCCGGCGCCCATCCCAACGGCAGGACGGTCAGCCCGTGCCGAGGCAGACGAAGCCGGCCTGTCCGTACCCGCGCACGCTCAGCCGCTCCTGAGCCTTTGCGAGCGCCACCGACGGCAGGTCGCCGGCCGTCAGGTGGCCGTGCAGCGAGATCATCAGGCGCTTGGCACCCGCATCGGGCACCGGTACGGCGCTGGCGACGATCGTGCGCGTCCCCATCTCGATCAACGCCGCGGCGAACCCCAGCAGCTCGTCTCCGGGGCGCGCGTCGGAGGTGGCGAGGTCGCAGGACGAGAGCACGATCAGCCGTGGAGGGTTCGCCAGGCGCTGCAGCTCGTACGCGTTCAACGGTCCGTCCGCGAGCTCGAGCGAGGAGAACAGCGGGCTGTCCGAGCGGAAATGCCCGTGACACGCCACATGCGCCACGGTCGCGCCGTCGAGCGCCTGCATCACCGCCGCCACCGTCGCCTGCCGGCCGGTCAGCGTGACCGGTCGCGCGTAGAGGCTGCTCACCGCGGCCAGCTCGGCCGTCGCGTACCGTAGCCGCGGTCCCGCCACCAGCGCGACCTTGCTCGGGCCCGCCGCGCGGGGCGCCTGCAGCTCCGACCACGTGGCCGCCGAGGGCGTGACCACGACCGGACGGCCGCGCAGCTGCGGAAGCATCGCCCACGGCGTCGCGTGCAGTGAGCCGGTCGGCACGATCACCAGCGGCCGGTCGTCGAGGCTGTCCGCAAGGGGCGCGATCAACCGGTCACCGAGCGTCTGCGCCGATGCCCTGGCGCCTCGCAGCATCGCCGCCCGCCGCGCGGCGCCCTGGCCCCGCCGCATCAACCGTACGAGCGCGAAGCGCACCCATTCCAGCTCTTCGGTGACCGGCTGGGCCGATCCGAGCGCGTGGCAGGTGAGGCGCCCGTCCACGAGCGTCAGCGCGGTGAGCGTGCCGTCGAGCTCGATCAGCTCAACCAGCGCCGCACCTCCCAGCGCGGCGGCGAGCTCCCGCCGGCCGGGCGGCGCGCCCCCCGCGGCGGCTCCGCCGGCGGTGTGCCGCGACAGGCGGCGAATCGACGACTCGAGCATCGCCTGGCGGGCGATCAGAGTACGGGTTGCGCGCCGGCCCCGCTCTGCCCGCCAGATCTCGGCACTCACCTGACGCAGCTCGGCCGCGCGGTCCCGGAGCTCGGGAACGTCGGGGGGCGTGACCGGTGGCAGTCGCAGCGCGCTTGCGCGCAGCCGGTCCGCCCAGGCGAGCATCGAGTCCGTGTCCGCGCTCGCGAGCGCCGTGCGGAGACCGAGCTGGGCGAGCTCGACGCCGATCTCCGACGCGGTGGCGCGCAGATCCGAGGCGCCGAGCGTCTCCCGGTAGCCCTCGAGCAGCGTCAGGCCGGTGCGCAGCGCCCGCTGAGCGCCGCGGTGATCGCCGCGATCCAGACGCAGGAGCGCCTTCACGTGCCAGGCTTCGATCCGGTCGGCGACCGGACCACCGCGCAGGAGGGCCGTGCAGCCCGCGAGCTCCCGCCGGGCCACGCCCGGCGAGCCGAGCTCGATCGCGGCGCGGGCGACCATCAGCTGGGCGCGCCGTGCCTCGCCCCGCCAGCCGGCGCCGGCCAGGACGGCGGCGGCACGGCGGCCCGGGCGGAACGCCGATCGCCGCACGGCACCGGCCGCGATCGACGCCGCCAGCGCCAGCACGGCCGCCCTGGCGGCGTACACGTGGCGTCGCTGGGCGGAAAACGATCGCTCGGTCCGGATCGCGAGGGCCCGCGCGCCGGTCGCGTCGCCGGCCAGCAGCGTCAGGCGGATCGCCTCCAGCCGACCCCCGTGGTCATCCCGCTCGGAGCGCTCCCATCGCGCCTGAGCCTCGCGCAATGCCTGCAGCGCCTCGCTGCGCAGGTGCGCGGTCGCCGTGGCCTGCGCGCGCAGCAGCCAAAGCTCCGCCGAGAATCGCGGCGAGACATCGCGGGCGTCGATCGCGTCGAGCCGCGCCAGACACTCGGGCAGGTCACCCCGGATGAGCGCGATGCGGGCCAGCTCGGTCTCGGTCGCGAACGCCGCCGCCGTCGCGCCGAGGCCCGCGAACAGCTCACGCGCCCGCGTCAGATCCCGCTCGGCCGCGACGGTGTCGCCGCGCTCGGTCAGCAACCCGCCCCGATTGCGGAGCAACTGCGCTTCCCAGAAGGAGTCTCCGTACGATCGCAGCACGGCGAGTGCCCGATCGGTGCCCGCGAGTGGCTCGGTCGTCGTCCCGGCGTACCACAACACGCCGATCCGGAAGACCTCCGAGCGGGCCCGTTCGTGCTGGTCTAAGACCCCGTACGCCAGCTCCAGCTCACGCAGCGCGGCGGTGATCGCACCGCGGCCGGCGAGGTCGAGCGCGAGGCGGCGACGCGCCAGCGCGGTTCGGCGAGCCAGGCCGTGACGCTCACCGGACCGGACCGCGCGGCGGATCGTGCGGATTGCGCGCCGGTCGCCGAGCTCGTGCTGGGCGAAGCTCAGCGCGTGCAGCGCCGCCACCTCGGCTTCGGGATGTCGGTGGCTGCGGGCCAGCCGGACCGCGCGCTCGGCGAGCGCCGCGGCCGCGAACGCGTCCGCCTCCACCAGGTCGAACGCGCACTGGGCGAGCTCGAGCGGATCGTCCTCAGCCACCGCCACTGCCATCCGGTACATGTATCAGGAGCCCGACCGCGTGCTCTGAGTCTTCATAGGATTGCCCAACCACCCGCACACAGGAAAGGACCGTCCGTGAGCCCCAACCCGACGAGTCCGCCGGAGAGCCCGATCGCCCGGCGCGTGCTGAAGGTCGAGAGCCTCACCCACGAATCCCATGACGACCGGCACGTGATCGCGGTCGAGACGGAGCTGTGTGTGCGCCGAAGCGCATTGGCTACCCCGCGGTTCCACGCCGCGCTGAAGGAGGTTGCCGATCGTGTCGGGACGCTCGCGGACCTGCTGGGGCCGTCCACGACGGTGGTGCGTCCCGGCGACCCCTCTGCCGAGGGTCCACCCGCCGAACCGCCGGATTACGTGCCCAGGCGGGACGGCCCGCTCAGCCAGGTCGAGGTTTGGCGCCTACGGGTAGGGGCGAGCGGCGACTCGATCCATCACTCACGACTCTTGCGCGAGCTCGCGGACGACGAGACCGTGCGGACGCCCGACGGCGATGAGTCGGTCCTGCCGGCAATCTCCCCCAAGCACGCGGCGATCCTGTCTCCGGCGGCCGGCGGGTGTCCGGCCACGCCCCCCGCGCCGGCCGGCAACCCTGGCAAGCCGTTCATCGAGCCACCGACGGACGGACCGACCGCCAGGGTGACGATCCTCGACAGTGGCTATATCTGGACCGACCCGCCTCACCGGCATCTCGACGAGCGTGTCACGGTCGTCCGCGGACAGTGGCTTGACCCGGTCACCAATACCTGGCAGCCCGACGGCACCGATGGTCTCTACACCAATCCGGCCGGCCAGCTCGACGGGATCTCGGGGCATGGCACGTTCATTGCCGGGCTGGTCTCGCACATAGCTCCGGGCACGCGGCTCGAGGCGGTGGGGCTTCGCAACCAGGAGGTCGAGATCGGCGTTCTCGATCCCGACGAGCAGCTGGGCCTGTTCGAGACCGAAGTCGCGATTGCCCACGCGATGCTGCGGCGAAGCCGCACCGACGTGATCCAGTGCGGCTTCGCCTTCCCGACGCTCGACGACTACCCGTCGCTCCCGTTCTGGGCCGTGATGCAGGAGCTGCGGATGGAGTACGCGCCGCACGGGGGACGTGTGGCGGTGGTCGCGCCGGCCGGCAACGAAAGGTCCTGCCGGCCGCACTGGCCGGCGGCGCTCCCGAGCGTGGTCGGCGTCGCCGCGACCGACCCTAGCGGGCGTGAACGCGCGGACTTCTCGAACTGGGGGGAGTGGTGCGACTGCTGCACCCGCGGAGCGGACGTCTACTCGACCTTCGTGTCGTGGCACGGGTCGGTCGAGGGCGAGCCGCGCGACCGTGAGCGGCGCTTCGACGGCTGGGCGACGTGGAACGGAACGTCGTTCGCCGCCCCGCAGGTATCGGCCGAGATCGCCCGGCTGTTCCTCGAGGGAAACCGAAGCACGCCCCCGGCGGACGTCGCCGATCAGCTGATCGAGAGTGGGAAGCGCTCATCGGTGACGGATGACGCCGTGTGTGGGTCTCCCGTGTCCCTCCCGTACCTGCAGATCGGATAGGAGTCCGTGATAATCGCCACCACGCCAAGCCTGGAAGCCTTGATACGCGCCGCCGATGATGGGGACGAGGCAGCGTGGGAAGCGATCGTCGATCGCTTCGCCGGCCTCGTGTGGGCGACCGCGCGCGCGCATCGGTTGGGGCCGGCCGATGCCGCCGACGTGGCCCAGACCACCTGGCTGCGGCTGGTCGAGAACCTCGACCGGATCAAGGATCCCGAGCGCCTCGGCGCGTGGCTGGCGACGACCGCGCGCCGCGAGTGCCTGCGACACATCCGCCTGCAAGGGCGGGAGTTCGCGACCGGCGAGGATTCCGTGTTCGAGGCGCCTTCGGAGGATCGCGCTGAGGAGCGCCTGATCACGCGCGAGCGGAACACGGCGCTGCGCCGGGCGTTCGCGCGGATCAGCGAGCGCTGTCAGGCGTTGCTGCGCCTGCTGGCGGCCCCCGAGTCCCTCAGCTATGACGAGATCGCCTCGGCCCTCGCCATGCCGGTCGGCGCGATCGGCCCCACCCGTTCCCGGTGTCTGGATCAGCTTCGCCGCACGCCGGAGCTGGTCGGCCTCCAGATCGGATAGTCGCGGGATATGAGCGAGGATCTAGACCCGGACGAGCTCTTGATAGCTGAACTGCGAGCGTTCTTTACTGAGGTCGATCCCGTTCCGCCGCTGGTGAGCGAAACGGCGAAGGCCTCCCTCGGGTGGCGACGCCTCGACGCCGACCTCGCGGAGCTCCTCAGCGATTCGGCGCTGGACGAGGAGCCGTTAGCCCTGACCCGGGGCGCCGAGGCGCCGGCGCGGTCGGTGACATTCAGCTCCGGCGAGCTGACGATCGACATCGAGGTTCACGTCGACGACCCGGGCCGCACGCTGCTGGGGCAACTCTCGCCGTCGGCTCCGGCCACGGTCGAGGTCCAAATGATGGCCGATGAGTCGTTGGCGGCCGAGGCCGATCGCCTGGGACGCTTCCGGGTGCGGCTGCCGGCCGGCGGCCCGATTCGCCTCCGGGTCCTCGGTGCGGACGGGCGGGGCGGTCCGCCGGTCGAGACGAGCTGGATCACAGTGTAGGGTTGCTCGTCGATGACGCGTGTCGCGATCATCGGCGGCGGCATCGGTGGCCTCACCGCGGCGCGCGCGTTGTGTCGGCGCGACGTCGACGTCGCCATCTACGAGGCGGCGCCGGAACTGCGCGAGATCGGCGCCGGGGTCGCTCTCGGACCGAACGCGATGAAGGTCCTGCGCTCGCTCGATCTCGAGGACGAAGTTCGTGCGATCGCCGGGCGCTGGGAGTGGGCGGTGACTCGGCACGGGAAGACCGGCCGCGCGATCTCGAAGACGAGCCGGGAGCAGCAGGCCAGCTTGTTCGGCAGCGCCGGCGCGACGGCCCATCGCGCCGATCTCCTTGACGTGCTGGCCGAGTCGGTGCCGAGCGAAATCGTCACGCTCGGAGCGCGGTGCGTTGGAGTCGAGTCGGGTGGCGACGTCGCGGTCGCGAGGTTTCAGGACGGCAGCGAGGTCGAGGCCGATGTCATCATCGGCGCCGACGGGATCCACTCGGCCGTGCGAGCATCGCTGTTCGGCCCAGATGAGCCGCGCTTCACCGGCAAGATCTGCTACCGAAGCGTGGTGCCGGTGCAAGCCGTCCCGGGCGGACCGCCGCCCAGCGAGAACGTCCAGTGGTTGGGGCCTCACGGCACGATCGTCGTGTACCCCGTGCGGCGCGACGAGCTGATCAACGTCGTCTGCCATTACGACGACGAGGCCTACCGGCACGAGTCCTGGGTGGCCCGGTGCGAGCGGACCGAGGTACTCGAGCGCTATAGCGGGTGGCACGAGTCACTGTTGCGGGTCTTCTCGGCGGGAGAGGTGTGGTACAAGTGGGCGCTGTACGACCGGGACCCGATCGCAGAGTGGGCACGCGGTCGTGTCACCGTCCTCGGCGATGCCGCGCACCCGATGCTGCCGTACCTGGGGCAGGGTGCATGTCAGGCGATCGAGGACGGCTGTGTGCTTGCGGCCGCGCTCGCGGCCGAACCCGACGATCCGGTCGCGGCGCTGCGCCGCTACGAGCGTTCGCGGCGTCCCCGGGCCAGTCAAGTCGTCCTGGCCTCGCGCGAGCGCGGCGTCAGCAACCATCTCGCGTCCCCGTTGGCGGCTCTGAGGCGAGACCTCTCGATCGCGCTCCGACGGCGCCTGGGCCGTGACCCGGACGGCCGCGGCACCGGGTGGATCCCGGAATACGACGCAAGCTCCCCGGGCGTGCTCGCCACCTGAACGTGCGCGTTCTCAGCAGCCCACGCGCGGTGGGAGATCGGTCGGGACCTCCGCGACATCGATGAAGCGCGCGGCGAAAGTCATGAAGCGCTGGACGTCGTTGAGGTTCGACACCAGGCCGAGCGAGGCCCGGATCGCGCCGCCGGACGGCAGGCCGATGGCGTCGACGTAGTCGTCGAGGCTCATGCCTTCGCCGAACTCGCCCCCGAGCAGCGTCTCGCGCGAGATCGTGAACGCGACCTCGCCCGCGCCGGGGTTGCAGAAGCAGCCCGTGCGCAGGGACACGTTGTGCTGGCCGGCGATCCGGTCGACGTAGCGCTCGTCGACGATCCTTCCGTCGGGATGAAGGAAGTTGAAGGCGATCGTGGCACCGCGCCGCTCCGCGGATCGCGGTCCGTAGATCGTCGTCGCGGGCGCGCCACCCGAGTGTCGCAGCGAACCGAGTTCGTGCAGCAGCCATTCGCCCAGCGCGGCGACGCGGCGATGGATCGTGTCGATCCCGATGCGATCGAGATATCGCAGCCCGATCTCGACGGCCGGCAGGCACAGGTAGTTGAGCGTGCCGTCCTCGAAGTGCGCCGCGCCCGGGGCGGAGTGGAAGTACTCGCGCTGCACGAACGCCGCGACGATCGTGCCGCCCGAGAACCACGGGCGCTCGAGCTTGGAGAGCGCCTCGCGACGCGCGAGCAGACACCCCACGCCGGTCGGCCAGCCGAACATCTTGTAGAACGAGATCGCCACGTAATCCGGACGCCACGCGCTCAGGTCAAGCGTGTTCGTCGGCACGTAGGCGGCCGCGTCCAGCAGGACGTCCCAGCCGTGTGCGTGTGCCTGTTCGATCCACTCGAGCGGATGTTGCACGCCCGAGAAGTTCGACTGTGCCGGGTATGCGAACAGGTTGTGGTGATCGCCGATGGTGTCAGTGAGATACCGCGGGAGCACGCGTTCGTCGACACGCAGATCGGGCGCGACGCTCGGGATGTAAGTGGTGTCGGCGCCCCGCGCGCGGGCGAATTCACGAATGCCGTTGACCGAGTTGTGGTTGTCGAACGTCAATAGGAATCGGTCACCCGCGCGGAACGGATATGCCTCGCCGACCAGCCGCAGCGCCCCGGTCGCGTTAGGAGTGAAGATCGCCTCGTACTCCTGCGGCGACGCTCGGAAGAACTCCAGCACGTGGGCGCGAGCGCGCTCGACCAGCTCGCTGCTGGCCGCCGACGTCGGGTTGATCGAGTGCGGATTGCCGAACACGCCCGACTCGAGCAACTCCACGTGCTGGGTCACCTGAGAGCTGGCGAACATGCCGCCGCCGGTGTAGTCGAGGTACACGTGACCGTCGCGGTCGAGCCGTGCGAAGTCGGTGGCGCGCAGCTCGTCGAGCACGGCCGTGTCGGCGTAGCCCGGATGCTCGCAGTGAAAAGCCGCTTCGACTTCGGAACTCGCCAGATCAGTCACGCCGGCTCTCACGGGCCCAGATCGTCGACAAGCATGTGGTCGGGCAGCGAGGATCCACGGTGGTCAGGCCGCTCGCCGTTGCCAGCGGTCGTCATATCCACCGTCGGAAAGATCGTCGACAAGCGCCGGATCTCCGCGGCACGCGGAGGCACCTCGCCGGCGGTGAGAAGCCGGTGGCCGACGAGCGAGGCGCTGCGAATGTCGGCCTCGGTGGCGAGCCCGGGGATCGGCGGCAGCGGCACGTCGGGTGTCCGCGTCACGTTCGCGGCGAGCATCACGAGGCCCGCGCCGGGTGCGGCGAATCCCTCGCCCTCGCGAGAGCTGCGCTCCTGCAACTCGAGCAGCGCGAGCACGCTCCGGCACACCTGCGTCTCGGGCGCGTCGTCGGTGCCGATGTCACACGCCAGCCGCGCCAGGGCGAGCGGCTCGTAACCCGTGTCTCCGAGCAGCATCCGGCTGACGCCCAGCAGCAGCATCGCGTTCACGCGCTCGAGCAGGATCGACGGCGCTCCTCTGTCGCCGGCGACGGGCGGCCCGAGGTCGAGTGGATCCTTGCCGTCGAGCAGCCGCTGCAGCTGTCCGCCCGCGATCGCCCGCAGGCGGTCTGCGTCCACGCCGGCCTGGAGCGCCGTCCGGATCATGCAGGTGGCGATCAGCATCGGCGTGAAGTACGGAGGATCGCTGCCGTACAGGATCTGGCCCGGCGGGATCAGCGCGAACAGCGCCGCGAGGTCGGTCGAGTGCCACCAGGCCGTGTCGAAGAACAGGTTGGGCTGATGCTGCGCCTCGCGCCAGATCCAGTTGAGATCGCAGATCGCTCCGTGCGCGAGGATCAACGGCGCGGACGGGAACCGCCTGGCGAGCGTCAACGCATCGCGCCCGATCGTCGGAATGCCGCGGCCGGCGTGGATCAGGACCGGCAGTCGGCGCTCGTGCGCGAGCGCGAACACGCCCTCGAGTGCCGGGTGGGACAGCTCGAACCGCTCCGCGCGAGGATGCAGCTTGATCCCGCGCGCGCCGGCCTCGATGCAGCGCCGGGCCTCGCCGGCGCCGTCGCGGTGCGGGTCGACCCGGCAGAACGGAACGAGCCGTCCGGCCGCTCGTTCGCATTCGTCGAGCACGCGGTCGTTCGCGGCGGAGTAGCCGTCGGGCTCGTGCAGCGGAGTGACGATCGACCGTGCATCGATCGCTGCCATCGCGTCGATCAGTTCGCGTGCCGACAGCCGGAGTCCGTCCGGATCGTTGCACCCGATGTGCGCATGGGCGTCGACCAACGACAGCCCCGGGACCTGCTCGACGGCGGATTCGAACCACGGCCGGATCAGCGCGTCGTCGTACACGCACCCGACTCCACATAAGCCCTCGCCACCCAGCCTGACATCTAGCCCTCCAACCTGAACGCCGGCGCCCCACCGCCTCGGGCACATGCTACCGGCGTCGCATCTATGCGCCCAGCTGTTCGAGCCGCGCGCGCAGCTCGCTCGCGTCGCGCGCCACCGCGTCGGCGCCGGCGAGCTCGTCGGGGCCGTACTGGCCGGTCGCCACCGCCACGCAGCGGACGTCGTCGGCGCGCGCGCAGGCGATGTCGCGGGGGGTGTCGCCGATTACGACTGTCTCCCTCCGTGGGAATGCGGATCCCGCCCGCCCGTCCGTCCGCCCGTCCGCCCGCGTGCCCGCTCCGCCCCGCCCGCCGGCGCGCGATCGCCGGCAGCGCCGCGCGGTCCTCGGAATCGGATCCGAACGCGCCAGGGCGGCCGGCGAACCACTTTCCGATCCCGGCGCGCGCGAGCTTCATCCGCGCGATCGGCTCGAAGTTGCCGGTGAGGAGGCCGAGCGTCACCCCGTCGCGGCCGGCCAGCCAGGGCAGCAGCTCCGGGATGCCGGGGACGACGCAGTCGCCCAGGTCGGGTGGGCAGTACTTGGCGAAGATCCGG
>Ga0335078_10003519_pt1 | contig 23301 bp, 17 predicted proteins | sample Lox_Sample_32_FD_206711 | JGI IMG/M metagenome (GOLD analysis project Ga0335078, IMG submission 206711) | Soil microbial communities from Loxahatchee National Wildlife Refuge, Florida, United States - Lox_Sample_3.2 | ecosystem: Environmental > Terrestrial > Soil > Wetlands | place: USA... | reverse complement strand
CTTATGGCGATTGTCCCGGACCGTTCGACAGCGCCTACGTTGGCTTTACCGCTGGAACCGGCGGAGAATACGAGACCCAGACAATTCTCAGTTGGACCTTCACCCCGCATACTACGGTCACGCAGCAGCAACCCATCAACAACGGCGGCCAGCCTACGACTTTTCCCTTCGGCAATCACACTTACGCTGTGACCTATCCCAGCGGCACGGCCAGTTCGACCGACATGATCGTCATTGCCAACACGATCAGCCAGCCTGATTTCGCGACGCTGGTAACGGGAACGTCGTTCCAGGGCTCGGTATGCCAGATTTACGACGGCACGGGCGGAAATTGCATCATCTACTCCGTGTACTGCGTTGACCACAGCAGCGGGGTCAAAGAGCCTTGCCCTGCCACGGAAGATCAGACCATCGCGGTCAAAACTGCCTACGAGAGCGACAGCACGCTGGTGCCAGCTTCGCCGGGATTTCTCAAGGGCGACCCTCTGTACAGCCCTATCACTTCCATCCAAGGGAATGGCGCAACCGCGACAGTCTCGTGCACGGGAGAATGTTCGGTGACAGACGGCGAAACTGTCTCAATTCGCAGCGACACGGCTCTCGATCTGAACGCCGAAGGCGTTACCGTGTTACCCGGCTCTACGGTTGATACCTTCTCTTACAATCTTCCTGCTCCGGCCACTGATTCGGGCACCGGGGGCTTTGTCACCTCCGGTCAACAACTGGTCAACATCTGCTATCCCATTAATGGGAATCCGCCCTGCTGGCAGCCGCAGCGGATTGACGCCACCACCCTGGGAGGATCAAAGAACTTCTCCGACCTTGTCGCCCTTTTTCAGACCGCCGCAGCTACGATGACCTCGATCACAACAAACACGATCAATTACGGCGACGTGGCCCAGATCGTAGTGACAGTCACACCGAGTACAGGTCCGGGTCCGGCGACGGGCAGCGTTACCCTGACGATAGACAACGGAACGCCTCTTCCGGCGCAGACCCTCACGAATGGTACGACCACCTTCCTCGTTCCCGGGTTGACTGCCGGCCCGCATTCACTCAGTGTGAGCTATCAGCCTGGCCCAGGATTTCTGGCGAGCAATGGTACCGGAACGCAGATGGTTAATCAGGTGACGCCGACCATCACCTGGGCGAACCCCTCAGCCATCACCTACGGCACCGCCTTAGGCGGGATGCAGCTGAATGCCGTGGCCAGCGTGCCGGGAATGCTGCAGTACATGCCGGCGGCAACCACTGTTCTCGGCGCGGGATTGCAGACGCTGAAGGTAACTTTCACTCCGATGGATGGCACCGACTACAGCTCTACCTCTACGTCGGTGATGATCCAGGTCAACAAGGCCACGCCGGTCATTACATGGGTGCCGGCTTCCATCCAGTTCGGCTATCCGCTAACCGCCGCGCAGCTTGACGCAACCGCCAGCGGACCCCTTGGGAACGTGGGTGGTGGGTTTGTCTATACACCCCCGCTCAACACGGTGGTGAACACGCCATCGAGCTTCCCGCTGTCTCTCTCTTTCACACCCAGCGACACAACGGACTACAACGGCACAACCGCAAACGTTCCACTGACCGTCACCCCCGGACCGATTGGCACGGTCGTGCCGACCAGCATCGCTTTCGGCACCGTGTATCTCGGCTCGATCACCACGAAGACGGTCACAGTCACCAACACGGGCAATCTCGCCATGGCCATCACGGGACCGCTCATTTCAATCCTGAAAGGCGGCAACTCGAATGAGTTCATCTCCGTAAACCTGTGCCCGAAGTCCCTGGCGGCGGGCAAGAACTGCATCATGACGGTGAGCTTTGTGGCCGGTCCGTTCTACATGCCGCAAACTGCTACCCTCAGCGTGATGGATAACGGCGCGCCACCCACCCCGCAAACTGTTCCCATCACGGCGACAGTAATCAATCCGCAGGCCACGCTGAGCACCGGCAGCATCAACTTCGGCAGCCAGAAGTCGGGCACGACCAGCAGCCTCCAGAAGATCACATTGAAGAACCCGGGCGCGACCACGCTGACCATCAACAGCATCTCGGTGGCCGGCGCGAACCCGACCGACTTCACCACCCCGACCACAACCTGCGGCGCCACCCTCAACGCGGGGAGCAGCTGCACGATCAGCATCGGCTTCAAACCGGTGTCCAAGGGAACCTGGTCCGGCACTCTGACGGTGAAAGACAATGCCCTGATCGGCACGCAAACCGTTTCCTTGACGGGCAAGGGCACTTAACGCACGAACAGGAGTTAAACGGGGCGGAAGTGATTATTTAGGGCGCGGCTTCAGCAGCCGCGCCCTGATTTGTTCCCTGGCCTAATTCGTTCCCTGGAAGGACTTCATCGAATCGCGGTAGAGGCTTTGCAGGTCAGCGCGCTCCAGCACCCGCGCGGAGCCGTCCTCTTTGCTGATGTCTTCGAGAATCCGTACCGCCTCGCGGTAGTGGGCAGTGGCTTCGCGTGAATCGCCGGTCTGCAGCAACGACTGCGCGATAAAGTAATGCGCTTTGGCTTGCAGAGTGCGCAGGCCGAGCTTTTCCGCGCGCGCCAGCGCCTGCTCCAATTCGGGCCGCGCGCTGTGGCCATCTTTTTTCGCCACCAGCGCTTCGCCCAGATAGACGGAGCATTCCACCGAAAGCGCCTTGAGCCCGAGAGTGTCAGAATCCTGGCCCAATTTCTTGAGGGCGGCGGCGGCCTGCGCCCGGCCCTGTTTCACATCCACCTTAGCTTCATTCACCCTGGAAATAAGAATGCGCTCGCGGTCGGAGGCCTGCGTGGCGGTCTGCAGGGCGCGATCGTACTGCTGGCGGGCCCCGTTGTAGTCGCCCTTGTAGAAGTCAATGTCGCCCAGCCAATTCAGCGCCAGAGAGCTTTCGGCGGCGCTCTTGATGTCGCGCGCGATATTCAGCGCGTCTTCGGCCGTATGCTGGCCTTCATCGCCGCGCCCTACCTGCGCCAGTACAGCTGCCCAGCCGCCCTCGGCTTCCACGGTGAAAACGGTCCGTTCTTTCAGCTGCTGAAAGATTTTCACGGCATCCTGCAGCGCGCCCAGACCAGCGCCGTAGCGCCCCTGCGCGGCAAAAATCATGCCCATGCTTTCCGATTCCGTGGCCACGCCATGCTGGTCGTTCACGCCGCGGCGCAGCTCGATGGCCTTCAGGTACTGGGAAAGCGCGGTGTCATATTGTCCGAGCTTGGTGTTGGCCTCGGCGAGATCATGCAATGTGTCGGCGATATCGCCCGGCACGTTGAGCTTCTCGCGCAGCGCGTAGGCCTGCTGCAGATAAGTCAAACCCTCCTGATACTCGCCGCGATCGAGGTGCACGCCGCCGATGGTATCGAGGCAGAGCGCCTGGTTCGATTCATCGCCCAGGTCGCGCGCGATCTGCAGCGCATCGTTGAAGTACTTCAACGAATCGTCGCCCTTGCCCCGGCTCTTGTAGAACGTGCCCAGATCGAGCAGCGTATTGCCGATGCCGACTTTGTCGCCGATCTCGCGGCGCACGGCGAGCGCTTCTTTGTAGCTGACGAGCGTGGCATCGGAATGGCCGAGGGTTTGCTCGACTAATCCAATCTCTTCCAGGCTGGCGGCGGCGCCGCGCTTATCGCCAATCTGGCGCTTGATGGCCAGCGATTCCTGGTAGTTGCGCAACGCATCTTCAGGCTTGTCGAGCATGCGGTAGGCAATGCCGGTGGCCTGCAGGATGGCCGCTTTCTCTTCCTGGTTATCAAGCTGGATGGCCAGGTTCAGCGCACGGGTGAGGAATTCGAGGCCGGCCTGCGGATTGCCGGCTTTGATTTCGACGCGCCCGCTGGCCAGCAGCGCGGTGACGTTATTGGGATCGTGGGAGACGACGTCCGCCAGGTGCTTGCGGGCGTCATCGAATTGCCCGGATTGCTCGTAAAGCCCTGCCAGCGCGAACTCGACCTCCATATCGCCCGGGTTTACCTTGGCGAGATTTTCATAGGCGGCGATCGCCTTGGGCGTGTCGTTCATCACGCGGGCGTGGTTGGCTTCGATCCAGTATTTTTCCTGGGTGGGCAGGCTGTCGCTCAGCTCCACCGCGCGGCGCGAGGCCTTTTCGGCCTGATCGTCGTATCCCAGGCTGGAGTAGGTGAGCGCGAGCCGGGAGTAGGCCAGGGCAAAGTTCGGGTCCTGCGAGGTTGCGGCCTCGAATTGTTTCTGCGCTTCCAGATTGTTGCCGGCACGCGCCTGGCGCAGGCCGTCGTCGTAGGCGCGCAGAGCTTCGGCAGAGTTCGTGGAAGGCCGCAGCGCGTGGGCCTGCAATTCCTTCAAAGCTTCGGGCGTGGCGGCGAGTTTCTGGCGGAGATCGGTGGCCAGGATATCGAGGCCGCTCACCAGTTCCTTCGAGCTGGCAATGGTGGTGCTCAGGTTGGAGCTGGTATCGCGCCGCAAGTCGAGAATGGTGGCGTCAATGCGGATTTGCTCTCCCAGCCGTTCATACCTGCCATAAACCACGGTGTCGGCGCTGGCGAAATCGGCAAGGCGGCGGATGGTAGCCACATCCACCTGCGATTCGCTCGAAATGCGCAGATCGTGCAGCACCTGTTGCAGGCGGTCGGAGGAGACCATGCGGATTTGCGAAGACTGACCGATGTCCGTGCTGAGGACGTCGGAAAGATTCGAGCCCAGCCAGTTCAGCGTGGGATCGCCCGAGGCATTCTGAAACGGCATGATGGCGAGCGAAATGGCAGGACCGGAGGAAACGGACTTGGGAGAAGAGCTGAAAAGCTGGTGGCGGAAGAGAAATCCGCCAAGGGCCAGCACCAACGCGACGGCGACGCCGCCGATCAAGGGCCAGGGAAGGTCGCGCCCCCAGGGCTTTTCGCTGGTTTCGAACTTGAGGGTCGTGCCGGCGCGCTTGCCTTGCCAGGATTCCAGGTCAGCCAGAATTTCGCTGGAGTTCTGATAGCGCGTGGCGGCATCGCGCTCCAGGCATTTCCCCACGATGGCGCTGAGCGCGGCGGGGATGGCGGCATCATGGTCGGAAACCGGGGCGGCGCGCTCCTGGGTGCGCTTGAGCAGGCTGGCGATGGCGCTCTCGGCGTGAAAGGGCATTTTGCCGGTCAGCAGCTCGTAGAAAATCAGGCCAAGCGCGAAGAGGTCGGAACGCTGGTCGAGTTCCTTGCCCAGGGCCTGCTCCGGCGACATATATTCCATGGTGCCGACGAGCGCGCCGCTCTGGGTCATGCCGTCGCCGCCGACGGTGCGGGCCAGCCCGAAGTCCATCACCACCACCCGGCCGGCGGTGTCTCGAATAATGTTTTGCGGTTTCAGGTCGCGATGAATCACGCCAACGGCGTGGGCCGCTTCCAGCGCGCGGCAGACCTGCTCCATGATGTCCACGGCTTCTTCGGGCGAAAGTTTCTTCTTCTCGTAGATCAGCGAGCGCAAATCCTGGCCCGCGATAAATTCCATGGTGATGAACTTCACGCCATCACCTTCGCCCAGGTCGTAGATTCGGATCACGTTCTTGTGCGTGACCTGGTGGGAGAGGCGCAGCTCCTGCTTAAAGCGCTCGACGATCGCGGGATTGCGGGCCAGTTCGGGGCGAATCACCTTCAAGGCGACGGTGCGGTTGAGCTCGATATCCTGCGCCTTGTACACCGCGCCCATGCCGCCCTCGCCCAGGACCTTGATGATCTGGTAACGCTGGGCCAGGACGCGTCCCGGCACGAGAACCGACGGATCGCCGGGAAACCCTTGCGCGCGGGCCCCGTTTCCTGGGAGAGCCGAGTCAATCATGGTGGGCGTATCTGGGCCGAAATCCACCTGGCGTGGAGCATCCTGTGGAGGACGCCCCGGAGGCGGTGACGAGTTCGGGCCGAGATCCACCAGGGTGGGAGCGTCCGTAGGTGTGCCTGACGGGGGGCCGCTGGCTACTTTCGGCAGGGTGGCAGTGCCATCCACCAGGGTAGGTGCATCGTGCTCGGGAGGCGACTGGTTTTGCTGCTCCATGGGTCGGGTTTAACCAGGCTACAAAAGGCCGCCGCCAGGCCGACGCGGCATCAGCGAGGTTGTGGAAGTATATACCGTAAAATCGGCCCCGCCAAAGGATTTGGGGGGTGGAGGGGTAGGATTCCGCGTCACTGCGCCCCTCGGAATGCCAAGGGTTGAGGAGTGGGTCTGAAGAGCGGGGTTGGCGGTTGAGGCGGGCTTACTCGTCGTCCCAGCAGTGGAGCTCCGCTTCGACAGTCCGGAACCGGTCGGATCGCGCGGCGAGCTTGGCGGGCGGGTCCGGCGCCCGCAGCGAGCGCGGCCGTTCATTCACACACCTCTCGACCTTTTCGCGCAGGTTGCTGTCTTTCAACAGGCCAATCAGTTCGGCGCGGCGCATGGCGTCAAGTCCCCCCAGCAGCGGGCATTGCAACAGATCCTGGTCTCTCATGTTGATACTCCCGGCGGAGTGTTCTTACCGCAATGGCACTCCTCAGCCTCAATCTATTAGAGAGTTTTCAGCCGGGGGAAGATGTGACCTGCAACACTTCTGCGGGTGAGTGCTGTCACAACGAATCCTCGCCGCTGCGCTCCCCGGAATGGCAAGCTTGACGGGTTACCCAGCGAGGGCTTCGTAAAGAATACGAGTGATCTGCCGATCTACCCTGATGCATTCGTAAGCTGCTGCATCGCGCCATCCCAGGTGCCCAGATGCCATCCGTTGGATTAGCCATGATCGTGAAGAACGCGGCCAAAACCCTGCGCGGCTGCCTTGCCAGCGTTGCCGGGGTGGTAAGCCAGATGGTCGTGGCAGACACGGGGTCTGACGATGGAACGCCCGATCTGGCGCGCGCTTCGGGAGCAGAGGTGTTCCACTTCCCCTGGCAGGATGATTTCTCCCAGGCGCGCAATGCGGCGATTCAGGCAGTGGCGACCGACTGGGTGCTGGTGATGGACGATGACGAGGAACTGGCACCGGAGGGTCGCAATAAGATCGCTTCTCTGCTGACGCGGGCCGCCATTGGCGGCTACACGGTTACGCAAAGGAACCACATTCCCGTCAGCTTTGGCTCGGGCGGACACGCGGCGGCCGTCAAGCCCGGAGGCCTTGGGGCCCCGCCGCGAAATGCGGCGCGAGGATACGCAGATTTTGCCAGTTGCCGGCTGTTTCGCCGCCATCCCGCGATCCGCTACGCCGGCAGAGTGCACGAACAAATCGAACCGCAGATTCGCGGCCTGGACCTGAAAATTGCGCCGGCCGATGTAGTTATCCATCATTTCGGCCACTTGTGCTCACCCGCGAAGTTGCACTCCAAGAACGAGTTCTACAGGAAACTGGGGCGCCTGAAAGTGCAGGATTCGCCGAACGATCCGCAGGCGTGGATCGAGCTGGGCCTGCAGGAATACGAGCAATTCAAGAACTACACCGCCGGCATTGCGTGCTTCCAGGAGGCTTTGGCGCTTGATCCGACTTACTCGACGGTCCCCTATCTTTCGCTGGCCAATCTGTACGTGGAAATTCGGGCCGAGGGCCTCGCGCTCGATCTGCTTTCCCAGGTCCCGATCAAAGGCCGGGCGGCGGGGGTGAAAGAAGATATTTGCGGGGACGCTTTCCACAATTTGGGCTTGTTGAAGAAGGCGCGGGTGGCTTACCTGCGGGCCCAGCGCATCCTGCCAGAGGATGAGCGCATCGCCAGCAAGCTGGGCCTGACAGAGGTGCGCCTGGGGCTGAGGGAGACCGGCATCGCCAGGCTTACGCGCTCGCTGAAACGAAACCCTGCGCTCTTCGAGACCCATGACCGGCTGATCAAGGCCTACATTGTGGCAAACATGCTGCCGCAGGCGGCGGAAGCGGCAGAGCGCCTGGCAACGGAGCTTCCGAACGCGGCAACCATCCTGCGCGCCGCCAGCATTCGCGCCCACATGAAGCAATCGCAGGCGGCGGCAGACTTCGTCATGCGAGGTCTGGAACAATTTCCCCACGATGCGAAGCTTCTGCAGGCCAGAGCGCAATCGTAGAGGTCAAGGTTTCCCTACGGCTGAGATTCGGGCCGCGGCTTGAAAATCATGCCCTGGCCGGCCTTGCCGTTCATCAGCACCAGCAGAGGAACTTCGCAACGCAAATGGCGGACGCAGCCCCTTTCCTCCACGGCGGGTCGCGAGGCAAGCCATTGCCAGTCCACGAAACCCTCGCCGGCATCCGGATTTACGGTGAAGTAGCCGATCTGAAAGGCCATGAGGTTCTGGAAGAAATGGCTGCCCTGCGACGGGGTGACGCGAAAGTCGCGGAAGCCGGCTTCGACGATGATACGGGCGCCGGAAATCTGCTCCCAGGCTACGGGGATGCCGAGCCAGGGATCATCCGATCCCCAGCGGCCGACCCCGATCAGCAGGTAAGGTGCGCCGCTTTCGTTCAGCCGGGTGTTGAAATAGGTAATTCCTTCGGCCACTTCCTGGCTGCGGGCGCGCTCGAAGCGATGGAAGTCCACTACGATGACATCACGCAAGTCCTCGATGCGCCCGTTGCCTAGAACGCGGGAACTTTGACAGATGAGCCGGGCCGGATCTACGCCCTCGGTTTGAACTTCCTGCACATCGCGGGAAAGCGCCAAGGGACGAATCTGCAGGAACCCGAAGTCGGCAGAGTCGGCTGGAATTTGCGGCAAACAAACTGCGAACTCGATTTCGACCGGCCGCGCGAACGCGTCTTCTCCAATTTTCATGAGCCGAATGAGAATTTCGGCAAGCGGAAAAACGTCGTGTTTCAGTACCGGGGCGAAGGTCACAACGCGAGTTCCGGGGCGGCTGACGCCGTCATAGATGGCATGGTTTTCGCTGACGTATGTGGAGCCGAGGGACTGCAAAGCGCCGTCGGCTTGCGCTGCGTCGAGTTCGAAACGCACCTCCCGCAGATTGGCGACCGCTTCCGGCCTTGAATTGTGATCGAGTTCCAGGGCCCAGAATTCGGACTGGGAATTGGCCAGAATGTCTTCGACGGTGGAGAACTGCACCAGATTTCGCGGGTAACGGGGACTGAAGCGCAGGCACTTGCCGCCGCCGACAACTTCGCGGCCCAGCCCGAGAGCGACGGCGGCGATACCGTCCTGCGAATTCATGGGCGGCACGGGATAAAAATTACGCGAACGCACGACACCGGAGATCTCCGGATAGAAGCGCTGACCGTGGACGCCGCCGACCACCTGCTGAACGATCACGGCCATCTTCTCTTCTTCCAGACGATATGGCATGGCCCGCACGTAGGCTTTGGCCCGCTGGCTGAAGGTGGAAGCATAGACGCGTCTGATGGCGTGCATGAGGAGCCCGAGGCGGAGGCTGATCTCGGGCTGATGATTGCCCAGCATGAAAGTCTCATAGACGCCGGTAAAGGGCTGGTATTGCGAATCTTCGAGCAGGCTGGAGGAACGCACGGCCAGCGGAGTGTGCACCTGCGCCAGAAAAGCCAGCAGGCTTTTTTGGATGCTCGCGGGCAAAGAAGCGGCCAGAAACCTTTGCTGTATCTCGGCGTCACTCGAGCTGTGAATGGCAAACTCGAGGAGTTTGTCCTCGGCGACGAATTGATCGAAGACATCGGTGGCCAGCACCAAAGCCGGCGGCACGGAGATATGCACGCCGGGGAAGGAGTTTGCGGCAACGTTCTCGTGAAGCAGATGGCGGACAAAGGCCAGACCGCGGGCCTTACCGCCGAGCGAACCGCCGCCCAGGCGCAGGAAAAAGTTTCCCGTGGCCTCGAAGGTTGCGGGATTGAAATCGCCGGTGAGCACTTCGCTCTGCTCGTTGCGATAATCGGCGATGGACCTGATGAGATCGCGCCGCAGGTCGTCGTGAGTCTCGAAATCGCTCACCTTGCGGGGGCGAAGCTTTCGCGCCAAGGAAAACTCCGTGCGCGCCATGAGCCAATGCGAAAAGTGATTGCGCTGGCCGTGGTAAGCGACGCTTTCCGCGGGGACCTCGTGCAGCAGTTTTTCAAGCGAGGTGAGATCGCCGGCGCGGGCAACTTCGCTGTGATCGGGCAGGCGAAAGACAAAATCCCCGAAGCCGAATTTTTCCATCAACACGGCGCGCAGATCGCGCAGCAGGGTGGGCGAACCTTTGCGCAGAAAGGCGAAACCTTCGTCCAGCGCGCGGGCGCGAAACTGCTCGGTGCGGCTGGACTGCAGCACGATGGGCACATCCGGCACCAAGCCGCGGACCATGTGAGCCAGCTCGAACCCGGATTCCGGGCTAAGTGCTCCGTTGCGCGGAAATTCGACATCCGAGACCACGCCCAGCAGGTATTCGCGGTATTGGGCGGCGAGCGCGGCGGCCTCTTCGTAATTGGAGCTGAGCAGAATCTTGGGACGGGCCCGCATGCGCATCAGCCGATGCGCCATGTTGATTCCTTCGCTGATCACACGCCGGGACTGATTGATGAGCTCGGTATAAATGACGGGCAGGAACGAAGAGTAGTAGCGGATGTTGTCTTCGACGACCAGAATGACGGGCACGCCGAGGGCTTCGGTGTCGTGCCGCGCGTTGCGCTTGTCTTCGATGAGCTTGACGATGGCGATGAGCATGCGGACGTTGCCCTGCCAGAGAAAAATCCGCTCGATGTCGCTCGCTGGACAACGGGCGATGAAGTTCTGAATCTCGCGGTAATCGTAGGCGAGCACGACGACGGGAATATCGAGCCCGGATTCTTTGACCTCGTGGGCGAGCTGGCCGGCATCCATGTCGCCGACATCGATGTTGGTGACGATGAGGTTATAGCGCGGCTCGTAGCGCGCGAGGGCTTCTTTGCCGCTCGACACCTGGGTAATTCCGGGAATGCGCTGCAGATTCAAATCGAGCGATTCGCTGACCAGCAGCTCGTTGAGGCGGCCGTCTTCGCGCAGGATGAAGGAATCGTAGAGGCTGGAGACCAGAAGGATATCCTGTACCCGAAACGGCATGAGGTCTTCGAAGCCTTCGAAGAGGCGCTCGGTAGCGAGAGCAGGCTCCGTGATGTTGGGCCGGGACATGGGAGAATTATCGTCCACCACTCGTGTGGGGACAGCCGAGGGCGGCTTTCCCTACACGATTCGCATTGGTGTGCCCCACCCTTGCCGCAAAGAACGCGGCAAGGATGGGGGACCCAGTTCAGTGGCGCTGCTTAAACGAGGCCCTGGTCCAGCATGGCATTGGCTACCTTGAGGAAGCCGCCAATGTTGGCGCCGTTGACGAGATTGCCCGGAGTGCCGTAGATCTCCGCGGTCTCGTAGCAGTTGCGGTGGATGGCGATCATGATCTTGTGCAGACGGTCATCCACTTCCTCGCGCGTCCAGGTGAGCCGGGCACTGTTTTGTGCCATCTCCAGACCGGAGGTGGCCACGCCGCCGGCGTTGGCTGCTTTGGCCGGGCCATACAGAATTCCGGCTTCCAGAAACAACTTGGTCGCTTCGAGCGTGCTGGGCATATTGGCGCCTTCGGCAACCAGTTTGACTCCGTTCTTGAGCAGGTTCGCCGCGTCCCTGGCGGTGATTTCGTTCTGTGTGGCGCCGGGGAATGCGCAGTCGGCGTTGATGTTCCACAGCGGGTTGTGATCGAGCTTCACATCGGTGGGCATGAAGATCGCTTTCTTGAAGCGGTCGGCATACTCGCGGATGCGGCCACGGCGCACGTTCTTCAGCTCCATCAGCCAGGCCAGCTTCTCGCGGTCAATTCCCTCGGGATCGTAGAGGACTCCGTTGGAATCAGAGACGGTGAGCGGCTTGGCGCCGAAGTCGAGCAGTTTTTCGATGGTGTACTGCGAGACATTGCCGCTGCCCGAAACCAGGCAGAGCTTGCCTTCGAGCGAATCCTTGCGCGACTTCAGCATCTCGGAAGCAAAGTACACGCAGCCGTAGCCGGTGGCTTCCGGACGAATCAGCGAACCACCCCAGTTGAGGCCTTTGCCCGTGAGCACGCCGGTGAATTTGTTGGCCAGGCGCTTGTACTGGCCGAACAGGTAGCCGATTTCGCGGCCGCCCACGCCGATATCGCCCGCCGGAACGTCGGTGTCGGCGCCGATGTGCCGCCACAGTTCGGTCATGAAGCTCTGGCAGAAGCGCATGACTTCGTTATCGCTTTTGCCTTTGGGATCGAAGTCTGAGCCGCCTTTGCCGCCACCCATGGGCAGCGTGGTGAGCGAGTTCTTGAAAACCTGCTCGAAGGCGAGGAACTTCAGGATCCCCAGATTGACGGATGCGTGGAAGCGGAGTCCGCCTTTATAAGGACCGATGGCACTGTTCATTTCGATGCGGAACCCGCGGTTGATCTGCATATTGCCCTGGTCATCGAACCACGGCACGCGGAACATGATGACCCGCTCCGGTTCCACGATGCGCTCCAGGATGCGGGCGGAACGATATTCGGGATGTTTGGCCAGAACCAGGCGCAGGGAGTCGAAAACTTCCTGCACCGCCTGGTGGAATTCAGGCTCGGCGGGATTCTTGGCTCTAACTGTATTGAGTACGCCTTCCATGTAATCTCCCGAAGTTTTGACTCCAGGCGGCGTCATGATGCCAGCGCTCATAGTGTTACCCTCCTTTAGACAAATTGCCTTCCTTGACGTGCAAGGCAAAACGTGCCAGGCAAACTTTCAGGCGCATTCCTCTCGCGGCCTGCTCAACGCGCGTTCGGAAACGCGGCAAGCCGGTGTTTGCGGAACTCGCTTATATCAAATGCATCCTTTTCCAGGGACACCTCTTCCTCTTCCCACTCCTGGGATTCGGCCCGCTCCAACCGCTCCAGCAACCGGGTGGCGCAGGCGAGGCAGCAAAAGCCGGTCGTCTTCTGCGCTTCTCCGTTCTGGTCCAGAGCACGGTAGTCGTAGCTGAATACCGGGGCGTGCTCGGAACAGACCGTGCAGACCTCGGGGACTTCATGCAACGGGTCAAACCCGGCAAAGAATAAGCTGTCAATCACGCGGCACCTCCGTTTTCCAGTTTTGGCAAGACCTTCATAAAATCCCGTTAGAACTTCTCGTCAGGCGTTGCGAGCGTGTTCGGCCAGCCACTGCTGGTACTTCTTCCAGGCCGGGCACCAACGTGTGTGCCATCGCCAGAGGCGCGCCAGCACAGAGTTTGTATTCTGCTCGGCATAACGCCGGAAGCCACAGATTTCGCACTTGGGAACCGTATTCATACGCCGGACCTCCCTCCCCTTACCATTGGCCCGTGTTCAGGTACTCGTGAATGGACCGTGCCGCCCGCCGTCCGGCGCCCATGGCCAAAATGACGGTGGCGCTGCCGGTCACAATATCGCCGCCGGCAAAGACCCCTTTTCGTGACGTGCGCTGCGTTTCCGGATCAGCCTGGATGTAGCCGCGCTTGTCGGTGCCCAGGCCGGGAGTGGTGTTCTGCACGATGGGATTGGCGCTGGTGCCGATGGCGATCACGGCGACGGAGAGCGGCAATTCGAACTCCGAGCCGGCCACTGGGACGGGTCGCCGGCGGCCGGAAGCATCCGGCTCGCCGAGTTCCATACGCTGGCAGCGGGCGCCCGAGAGCCACCCGCTGCCATTGTTGGCGCTCTGGGACCTGAATTCGACGGGACTGGTCAATATGTGAAATTCAATGCCTTCTTCGCGCGCGTGTTTTACTTCTTCGGCGCGCGCCGGCATCTCGGCTTCGCTGCGGCGGTAAAGCACGTAGGCTTTGCGCGCGCCCAGGCGCAGAGCGGAACGAATGGCATCGAGCGCAGTATTTCCGCCGCCGATGACGGCGACATCTTTTCCATGCAGGTCGAGCATGGGCTCGTCGTAAGCGGGAAACTTATACGCTTTCATCAGATTGATGCGCGTGAGGAATTCGTTGGCGGAATAGACGCCGTTCAGGTGCTCCCCGGGAATGTTCATGAAGACCGGCAGCCCGGCGCCAGTCCCGATGAAGACGGAATCGTAGCCTTCTTCGTCCATCAATTCGTCAAGAGTGACGGTCCTGCCCACAACCACGTCAGTCTCAAATTCGACGCCCATGGCGCGCATATAGTCAAGCTGTTCGTGGATGATCTGCTTGGGCAGGCGAAACTCGGGAATGCCGTACACCAGCACGCCGCCCAGTTCATGCAGCGCTTCAAATACGCGGACCTGGTGGCCCTTCTGCACCAGGTCGCCGGCGACAGTCAGGCCGGAGGGGCCGCTGCCCACAACCGCGACTTTCTTGCCGGTCGGGGAAGCCTGCGGCAAGCTGCGCACCCCCATGCGCTGCTCGTAATCGGCGACGAAGCGTTCGAGATAGCCGATGCCCAGCGGCTTGACCTTCCTGCCGATCAGGCAAGCGCCCTCGCAGTGGTCCTCCTGCGGGCAGACGCGGCCCGTGATGGCAGGCAGGACGTTATCTTCGCGGATCTTCGCGGCCGCGCCAAGAAAATCGCCGGCCACGATCAGCGACACGAATTCACGCACCTTGACTCCGACCGGACAAGCTTTCATGCAGGTTGGCTTGGCGCATTCCAGGCAGCGCAGCGCCTCCTGGCGGGCAAGCTCGGCACTGTAGCCGAGATTGACTTCGGTGAAGTTGTGAGCACGAATTCCGGCTGCCTGTTCCGGCATGAGCTGCCTCGCCACTTTCATCCGCTCCTTCATGGGAAGCGGATTCGCGGACCTGGCGGAAGCGGTCACGGATGGACTCCTTCCATGGCGCAAAGCCCGGTTTCTACCGGCCCGATTTGCGGTCCGCGCTGCGACTCGGCCCACGCCGCCATGGACTGCTGCTCCTGGGCGCGGTAGGTGCGATTGCGCTGCACCAGCACATCGAAGTTCACACTATGGGCATCGAATTCCGGCCCGTCCACGCAGGCAAACTGACTCTTGCCATCGGCGAGCACACGGCAGCCGCCGCACATGCCGGTGCCGTCAATCATGATGGGATTGAGGCTCACGATGGTGCGAATGCGTTCGCCGCGGGTCATTTCGGCGACGGCTTTCATCATGGGAATTGGGCCGACGGCCAGCACGAGATCCACGCGCACGCCGTTTTGGATCAGCTGGCGGAGTTTGTCGGTGACGAAGCCTCGGTCGGCGTAGCTGCCATCGTCGGTAGTGATCATCAGCACATCACTGACCGCGCCCATCTCGCGCTCGAGGATGACCAGTTCTTTGCTGCGCGCTCCGACAATCGAAATGATGCGGTTGCCGGCTTGTTTCAGGGCCGCGGCCGTGGGATATGCCATCGCCGTGCCCACCCCTCCGCCGATCACGACGACGGTGCCGAACCGGCCGATTTCGGATGGTTTGCCGAGCGGGCCCACGACGTCGAGGATTTTGTCGCCGGCGCGAAGACTGTTCAGCAGATGCGTGGTCTTGCCGGCCGATTGCACAACCAGGCGGATGGTCCCGCGCTCCGGATCGGAGCTTTCGATCGTGAGCGGAATGCGCTCGCCTTCTTCGTGGATTCGTAGGATGACGAACTGCCCGGGCTTTTGCTTGCGTGCTATGCGGGGGGCTTGAATGAGGAACCGCTTGATATCCGGCGCAAGAAACTCGGCGTGGAGAATCTGGAACAAGCGCGCTCCCTGCCCCAAGTTACGTGCCTATTGTCCAGGATTGCAGGATTGGGCGCTGTGACCGGAATCACAGTAGCCTCGTCCGTTACGCACGCGACCTAAGTAGGCGCGACATCTTGCCACAAGCAAATCTCATTGCCATCGGGATCATGGACCGCGGCAAGAAGTCCATGTTGCTTGGGCTGCGCTGCACTCGCGGCAACCCCCTTGGCGCGCAACCCGGCAATCGCTGCCTGAATGTCATCTACCCGCAAACAGAGGCGAGCGTTGGCGGTTCCGCCCATTTGTGTTTTCCGCTGAGCGGGGACCAATTCGATCGAGACGCCGTCAAGCTCAAAACGAGCGACAACATCCCGTGAGCACAGCTTCAGGCCCAACACTTCACCGTAGAAAGCGATTGCACGCTGCAGGTCGGAGACGTAATAGAAGATGCAGTCGAAATTCACATTCATCGCTTATCCGTGAAGGCGAAGGCTGGCATCGAGGTCAGCCGGCGATTTCCGGAACGGCTTCGGCGGTTTCTCGCGAGATTCGCAAATGCTGCTTTACCGCGATTGACAGTCGGCGTATGCCCTCGCGGATTTCCTCCGGCGCCGGCTTCGAGAAGTTCAAGCGCATGTGCCGCCGGCCCTCGTGATGATTCGCGGCGTAGAAGGAATCTCCGGGCACGAAGGCCACTCCCTGTTTGAGGGCCGACTGAAACAGGTCGTGCGAGTCAATGCCTTCGGGCAAAGTGACCCACAGGAACAATCCACCCTGGGGATGGGTCCAGGCGGCTTCCGGCGGAAAAAATTCCTGCAGAGAATCGAGCATTACATCGCGGCGCTCGCGGTACACCGCGCGAATTCGCTTCACGTGCTCGTCGAGGAAGCCGTCGCGCGTGACTTCATAAGCTACGTACTGGATGAAGCTCGAGGTGTGCAGATCAACCCCCTGCTTGAGCAGCGCCAGCTTGCGGACCACCTCGGGGGGCGCGACCACCCAAGCCAAACGGATTCCCGGCGCCAAAGTCTTGGAAAAGGTACTCAGATAAACCACGTTGCCCATGGATGCGTCTTTTCGGCGCAGGTTTTCGCGATCGAGCACGATCAGCGGCGGCAGGTGGTCGCCTTCGTAGCGCAATTGGCCATAGGGATCGTCTTCAATGATCGGAATACCGTAACGGTCAGCCAGCAAGACCACTTCATGGCGGCGCCCTTCCGACAACGTCACGCCGGCGGGGTTCTGAAAGTTGGGCAATACATACATGAATTTCGCTCCCGCGCGTAACGAAGACTCCAGGAGCCCAGTGCGCAGGCCGTCCTGATCAATGGAGACAGGAACAAATTTCGCGCCATAAATACTGAATGCCTGCAAGGCTCCGAGGTAAGTGGGGGCTTCGACCACTACCCGGTCGGCGGTATTGACGAGCAGTTTGCCAATCAAATCCAGCGCCTGTTGTGAGCCGGAAGTAATCAGCACGTTGTCAACACCGGCCAGGATTCCGTAGCGCGCCATGTTGCTGGCAATCATCTCGCGCAACGGTTCGTGGCCTTCGGTCGCTCCGTATTGCAATGCCGACGCGCCATGCTCCTGCAGCACTTTGCGGCAGGCTTCTTCGAAACGCTGCACGGGAAACACATCCGGCGAAGGCAGGCCGCCTCCGAACGAAATGACGTCCGGCTTCTCGCTGACCTTCAGCAGCTCACGGATAGTAGAGGCCTGAACTCCTTGCGCGCGGTGTGCGTAACGAGAACCCCAAATGGTGGACATAAGCCAATTCTCCCTTCCTGCCAGGCGTCCGAGCTTCGGGACGCGACTGCTGCCAGCCTCCTGCGTAACTAAGACGCTTATCTACCCACCCGGGCGCTCCGCCGCCTGCGGCTTAGTGCCAGGCTTGGAGACGGAAGAAGAAGCGCCGCCCGAACTCGCGGGCGACGCTCGCCAGGCCTGCGCCATCCGGCGCGGCAATGGCGGGCTCACTTCACCCTTTCGGGGCCGGTGACTAGCCCTCATTCTGCTGGCCACCGCTTCCGCATGGGCTTCGCCCCGGCTTGTGAAGGTCCTTTGCATGTTTTCCTCCTAAGTCTGCCTACGCGGCTTTCCTGCGGTCGGACCGCGCCCTCTCGACATAGCGCCCGGTCTTGACATCCACGCGCACCACGTCACCGGGCGCGATGAACAATGGCACTTGAATCCTGATTCCGTTGTCCAGAATTCCTTCTTTCCAGGCATTCTCCTGATGCGCGTGCGCCGGCTGCGCCGTTCTGGCTACGCGGGCGTCGGCAATCTCGGGAACGGCGACATGAATGGGCCGCCCCTCAAAGAACTGCACCGGCGCCAAAATGCCGGACTGCAGGTACCCTTCCGCCGCCCCGACCAGCGCGCGAGGAATCTCGATTTGTTCGAAACTCTCCGGATTCATGAAGGTGCAGCTCTCAGCATCGCTGAACAGAAATTGCAGAGTGCGCTGTTCGAGTTGCACGTCTTCAAGCCGTTCCTGCGGGCGGAAATGGCGCTCCCACGTGCTGCCTGTTATCGCGTTGCTGAGTTTGGTCTTGACCACGCCGGCCATTTTGGCGGAACCCGGTTTGAATTCCGCCTCCAGGACTCGATAGATCTCTCCTTCGATGCGGAGGACAATTCCGTTCTTCAATGCCCAGGCCATGACCATGGCAGTCCTCCTTCCAACCGATTCAACAATACTTATAGGCCAGGTCGCTGCGAGAAACAGTGATTCCAGTCACTGCAATGGAATTGCCCCCGACGTATAAGGAACGTGCGAGGTTTCGGCTTTTCGCTCTGAGAACAAATTCGCAGAGTCGCCGAGTCTTCTGCATCGAAGAGGTGCCTTATGAGCACGGCCAAAGTCATTCCCTTCGCCCCGGAGTCGTTGGAAAGCACGGCTGCCATGGAGCGCTATCGCCTGGCCTACCACGTGGCAGAATCGGCGATGAATTTTGCTGAAACCGTCAAGCTGGTCGGCATTTTTGTGGCGGGCCTTCTGGTCATGACCGCGTTGATGGTATTTCAATGGAACCCCGAAGAACGTTTCGGCTTCCCGGTCATTTCGGTTTCCCTGGTGGCCGGCGCGGTTTTTGTGGTGCTCGCCGCCCACATTTGGGGCATGGTGTTTCGTATTCAAGGCCGGACGCTCGAAGCGGCGATTGACTCGGCGGTCAATACTTCGCCCTGGCTTTCGCCGGCACAGCGCGCGCAGGCAATGTCGCTGCCACGAGAAACGGCGAGCGTGGAGGTCATCCGAAAGAGTGCTGTCTAGCGGCGTTTCGGACGCACCAGCGCTGCTTCAGGTTTCTCTGAATCCTGGCGCAATTGGTCGAAGGTGCATTGGCGTGGTGCCTTGTCCGGACGCCAGCGCAGGAGCTTCGTGCCGTGGCGGAATCGCCCGCCGCTGAGGTGATCAAATTGCACTTCGACCACGAGCTTCGGCGCGAGCGGTTCCCAGTCTCCTGAGCGCGTGCTCCAGCGGCTTGGCCCGCCGGGAGCTTTGCCGGTGAAACCCGGCGGCTTGACCAACTTCTTGATCTTTCTTGTCAATGCAGGCCGTTGGTCTGCTCGGAAGGAAGAAGTAAAACCGACGTGGTCCAGCTTGCCCTCTTTGTCGTAAAGCCCAAGCAGCAGCGATCCCACGACAGGTTTCTTTTCGAGATAGCGGAAGCCGCCCACGACGCAATCGGCGGTGCGCTGCTTTTTGACTTTTTTCATGCCGGTCCGCTGTCCGGATTGGTAGGGCAGATCGCTGCGCTTGGCCATCACTCCATCGAACCAGGCGCCCATATGGAACCATTTGCGGGCCTCGGAGATGTCGGTTGTGGCCGGCGACAGGCGCATGAGGCGATTGGCTTTGAGGTACCGCCTGGCAAATTCTTCGAGCCTTTGGCGGCGTTCCGCGAGCGACAGCGCGGTGAGCGATTTTCCCCGGTCATCCACGAGCAAATCGAACACCATGAATGTCGAGGGCGTAGACTGGCTCAATTTCAGAATGCGGCTCGCAGCCGGATGGATGCGCATCAGCAGATGATCGAAGGAAAGAGAATCACCGAGCGAGATCACGATTTCGCCATCCAGCACAAAGCGCTGCGGCGCGAGCGCCAGGAAAGCGGCGACTAACTCAGGGAAGTAGCGGGTCAGCGGCTTGCCGGACTTGGATTGCAGTTCGCAGCGTTTGCGGTCGCGAAATGCGAGGCAGCGGAAACCGTCCCACTTGGGCTCATACTGCCAGCCGGAGCCTGATGGCAGGTCTCTTGCCACCGTCGCTTCCATCGGCGCGTAGGTTGTGGCCAGCGGCAAACTCATAGTGACTCGGAAGCAGGAACTTTGATGCCACGAGATGGCGAGGACGCTGTGCGGGAAACTGCAGAGCTGCCAGAGATCAATGCGGCGTCCAATGCGGGCTGCTGCCGAAAAAGCCTTGCACTACGCAAATCTGGTACGCGACTACGAGACCGAAGGTCACGCTCACCACGCCTGAAATCAGTGCCAGGCGGCGTCCAAAAACCTGAAAGCGGTTGCCCACGAAGCGAAAGGCGGAAGCGATGCTCATGGTGATCAGCATCATTCCGGCGATGGTGCCGACGCCAAACACCAGCAGATAAGTGATGGCCCAGGCGGGATTGCGAATGGTGGCGAGAATTAACAGCGCGACCGCGGCCGAACCGGCGAGCCCGTGAACGATTCCTACGATCAGCGGGCGCAGCGCCTGGTACAAACGCCGCCTGCCCAGACTGCGATCGAGCCGCGCCAGCGGAGTCTGTTCCGGCGAATGGGCGTGGGTCTCGGGCGAATGCCCGTGCGCATGGGTGTGAATGTAATCGCCGTGACGATGCGAGTGCGAATGCATAGTGGGTTGAGATGAGTTTTCACCCACCGGAGCAGCGGGCACAGATTGCATAAAGCTGGCCAGGTTCCACCCGCCGAGCAGAATCAGCATGAACCCGACCGAAAGTTCCATCGCCAGGCCGAGGCGGACCGGGATGACGACATTGAACAGAATGATGGCGCTGCCGACCACGAAAATCGTGACCGTATGCCCGACGCCCCAGAAAATTCCGATCAACGCGGCGCGCTTTGTGTTGCGCTGCTGCGTGACGATGGTGGTGACCGCGATCACGTGATCGGGATCGGTGGCATGGCGCATGCCAAGGAAAAATCCAATGGCGATGATGGAGAGCAGGCCGATCATGTTCTATTGGTGTCCTCTAATCCAGTGAGTTATTGAAATGCCTGGGAATGCCAATTGGCTGACACGCGATCACATCACCGCCGCACTGCGCGATTCCGCCAGCCGTGAGCGAAGATAGTCCCAAAAATCCTGCGCGCCGGCGCCGGTTTTTGCCGATACCTTAAAGACCTGCATCCCGGGCCTTACCGCCTGAATGTTCGCCAGGGCCGCGGTCTCATCAAACTCGACCGCCGCCGCAAGGTCCATTTTCGTAATCACCGCGACGTCGGCGCCGTTGAAAATCGTGGGATACTTCAGCGGCTTGTCTTCGCCCTCGCTCACCGACATCAGCACCAGCCGCAGATTTTCGCCCAGGTCGTACGACGAGGGGCAAACCAGGTTGCCAACGTTTTCGACGAACAGAAAATCGAGTTGGCCGAGTTCCCAGTCCGCGAGCGCCTTCTGCACCATCGCCGCTTCCAGATGACAGAGCGTGCCGGTGACAATCTGCTTCACCGGGGCTCCACTGCGGGCGAGACGCTGCGCATCGTTTTCCGTCGCCAGGTCGCCAACCAGCGCCGCGACCCGGTGCTCAGCGCCCAGCGCGGTGAGCGTCTTTTCGAGAAATGCCGTCTTGCCCGAGCCGGGACTTGAAACCAGACTCACCACGAAGACGCCCGCGGCGCGGAACTGTTCGCGCAGCGCGCGAGCGACCACATCGTTGGCCTTCAAAACATTGCGCCGCACTTCGATCAGCCGAGGCTCATTCATGATTCCAGCTCCAGCGAAACGACTTCGAGTTCCTTGCCCTGCATGATCTCAGACGCCGGCGTTCCGCACTCAGGGCAGCACAACCATTGCGGGGAGCGCAGTTCGCGCGGCGAATCGCATTGCGGGCAAAAGACCACGATCGGCACTTCTTCGACGATCAGCCGCGAACCGGCGAGAGGCGTGTCGAGGCACGCCGCCTCGTAGGAAAACAGGAGCGCGTCTTTCACCACGCCCGAGAGCGCGCCAAGTTTAAGGTGGACCGCGGAGACGCGGCCGTTGTGCCGTCGCGCTTCCTCTTCAGCTGCTTCCACAATGCCCATCGCGATGGAAAGTTCATGCATAAGCGCTTCTTCATTCTGATGCAGCCGGCGCGAAAGCGGCCAGCGCCGCCTGCCCCAGACTGATGCCGCCATCATTGGGAGGAACACAGCGGTTCGTCCAAATGTGGACCGGTTCAGCCTGGGTCAAAACGCGAAAATCCTGCAGCAGCATTTGATTCTGAAACACCCCGCCCGAAAGGACAATTGTGTCGAGCGCAAACTGCTCGCACACGGCCAACGCAGAATCACGCAGGCCCTGAGCCACGCCGCGCTGGAAGGCGCGGGCAATTTCCGGGGCAGCTCGCCCTTTCAGCCGGTCCGCGATCACCGCCTGCAGCAGTGGCCGAAAATCGAGCTCACCGCCGCCGAATGGCAACGGATAGGAATCGTCCGTCGAAGCGCTGCGCGCAACCTGCTCGAGCCAAATGGCCGCCTGTCCTTCGAAACTGATCGGCCGGGTGAAGCCAAGCAGCGCCGCCACCGTGTCGAAAAGCCTGCCGGCGGAAGTCGTGGGAAAGCAGCGGACGTTCTTGCGAACTAACTCGAGCGCGCTGCGATAACGCTCGGGAAACTGAAACGGCAGAAGCATGAAATCAGGCGCGCCCTCGATCTGCGCCAGAAATCCGGCCGCTGCCTGCACTGGAAACTGCGCGGCCGCATCGCCCCCGGGCAACGTGGCGGCGCGAAGATGCGCAACCCGCTCGAAACCTTCCGCAACGCTGCCGACAAAAACTTCTCCGCCCCAGATACTGCCATCATCGCCGTAACCCGTGCCATCCAGGCTCACGCCCGCCACGCGCTTCTTCCATTCCCCTCGCTCCGCCAGAACCGAAGCGATGTGGGCGCGGTGATGTTGCACAGACCATCTTCGCGCCGCCGGAAGCTCGAGCGCGTGCACGGTAGAGGCGTACTGCGGGTGAGCATCGTGCACAATCAAGAGTTCATCCCACGAAACCTCGTACATAGCGACCAGGTCTTCGATGGTTTGGCGAAATGCGCGAAACGCCTCATAGTGGCTCAGATCACCGATATGCTGGCTGACGAATGCCTGGCCGTTGACCGCGAGCGTAAGGGTATTTTTCAGGTCTGGGCCGACCGCTAAGATCGGCCGGCGCGCCGGCAATGTAGCCGCCGCTCCCGGAGCGTAACCTCGCGCCCTGCGCAACGTCACCGGGCCGAATGGGCTGACGCAGGCAACCGAATCGTCCACGCGGCGGGCGATGGGCCGCTCGCCGATGAGAAATGCATCCGCAATTCCGGAAAGATCTTCGAGCGCCGCGTCATCTTCATACGCAATCGGCTCGCTGGAGCGATTGGCGCTGGTCATGACCATCACGCCAGGCGCGCCCGCCGCGAACAGCAAATGGTGCAGAGGCGTGTAAGGCAACATCACGCCGAGATCGGCATTCCCCGGTGCAACCGCTTCAAGATGCGCCCTCGCCGGCGCGAGAACGATAGGCCGGGGGACGGAAGTAAGAAGAGATTCGGCATCCGCGCTCAGCTCGACCAGTGCATGCGCAACTTCGAGATTCCGCGCCATGACCGCGAAGGG
>Ga0335078_10003518_pt1 | contig 23310 bp, 26 predicted proteins | sample Lox_Sample_32_FD_206711 | JGI IMG/M metagenome (GOLD analysis project Ga0335078, IMG submission 206711) | Soil microbial communities from Loxahatchee National Wildlife Refuge, Florida, United States - Lox_Sample_3.2 | ecosystem: Environmental > Terrestrial > Soil > Wetlands | place: USA... | reverse complement strand
TGAAATAGGTGCGGCGAGAGTTCGCTCACCGTGCATTCGGCCCGTAGCTGTGCCACCACGAAGCTGTCAAGGAGCCTGCCCAGCAGGTCGCCGTCGCGGAAGACCGCGCGGGCGTCCACGCCCAGCAGCGGGCCAGCGAATGCGGGATCGATGAGGTACCGCTTCGGCAGCCGGATGAGGCGGTTCAGCCGGTTAGAGGACCAAGCCGGAAGCCGTTCCGTGATGAGCAGCCGTTCAAGCAGCGCATCGTAGGCATTGGCGGTCGGGCGCTCGATTCCGGCCGTGTCGATGAGCGTCTTGAGGGTCGGCGTCCCGGCGGTGCTCGCGGCTACGGCCTGGAGGTAATGCCGTACGCGCATCGGGTCCCGCACGGCACCCACGAGCGACACGTCGCGGGACACAAGATGGTCTATATAGCTGGACAGCCACCGCCGTGCGGCTCTTTCGCTGGCTGCCAGGGCCGCCTCGGGGAACCCGCCGCGCAGGGCCCGCGCCACATAGCCACCGGTGCGATCCGGTGTGAGGCCACGCATGCGGTGCTGCCCAGGCTGGGCCGTATCAAGCTGCACGAGCGTCATTCCGGATGCGGTGCAGCGAAAGCCAAGCTCGCCCTCTCGGAACGCACGTACGTCTGCAGGGCTTGCGGCCTGGTCATCGACCGGGACGTGAACGCCGCACGAAACCTCGCCGCATTGGGTGAGGCGATGGTCGCCGGGAGTGGCCCGGAGACCCTAAACGGACGTGAAGCCGACCGTAAGACCGGGCCTGCCCGGCAGGTGGCTGTGAAGCGTCCACCCGGCACCGCACAAGCAGGTCAGACCGGGACCCTCCCGCCGCAAGGCGAGAGTGCAGCATGAGCGCCAACAAGCACTCAGTTGCAACGGCTTCCTGGCAATGTCTTCGGTGAAGGAACAGTGGTCACTTTTTGCCGGGGTGCGCTTGTTGCTGGTGGGCGGGTTAGGAAACGGTGATGCTGGTGGCGTTCATGGCGGCGTTCCAGGCGGTGTAATCCTGGGGGGTGGTGCCGTAGCCGGGGCCGGGCTGGAGCAGGTTGGCCACCACGATGAAGTCGTTCAGCATTGCCTGGTAGGCGGCCCGGTTAACGGTTGGCAGAAGGGCCGGGTTAGCCAGGATCTTTTGTGCTTGTGCCCGGACGATGCGGGCGTCGGCTTCGAAGACCAGGTGATTGGCAACGGTGTCCGAGCCGTCTTCGGTCAGGAGATCCGCGGCCAGGGTGTCGATCTCGTTATTGAGTGTCACCTGGGCCTGCCCTCCGGCTGATTCCAGCCAGGCAATTGACGGGTCGGCGGATGCGGACGGGCGGGCGCTGGTGCGGTGCCCGCTTTCCTTGGCCGGGTTAATGTGCGCCTGGCTGGATACCGCCGCAGCGGGGTGTGTAGCGGTCGCCGCGTGCTGGTGCGTTATCCCGAGCCCGGAGACGACGGCAACTCCTGCGATGGCAATCCCGGATATGGTGGCGGCGGCGCGATTTGCTCTCATGGATTCAGATTCGTGCGCGGCCGTAGCAGCGCAGATCGCAGCCAGTTGCGGACCGGTTGCGCGGCAATTAACGGCACTTCGCCGCACCGTGAGGGCCGATTACCGATCCAGCCGGCGCCCCGTGGGCCTCAGTCACCGGCGATCACGTGAACCGCTGATCGCAGGGTTCCACCCCATGGCTGGACCAGGCCGGGGTGAGCGCTCGGTCGCCGCCCGCTGGTGCATACCGTCGTCCCGCGCCCGTTAAGGGAAAAATTACGCCGGATCAGATGTTCAGCGGAGCGACACTGGGCTTCCCGCACGTAACCCCAGCAGGTTGGCTCGTCCTGCCGACGATTTAGGCCGCCGGGCCCCTTACGAGGGCCGGGCGTCCCACGCGCCGACAGAGCGGAGATCAGCTGTGGAACTCACGGTGCGGCACTACCTGGAAGCGGTGCTGTTCGTGCACCAGGAGAGGGAGGCTCGATGATCATCGAGTTCAGCCCCGGCATGACGCTCGCCGGATGCGAGGAGGTGGCCCGGCTGGCCGAAGAGGCCGGGTTCGGCCGCCCCGGCGTGTCCGACGTCGTCTTGTGGCCCGGCACCTTCGTCGTCCAGGCGCTGTGCGCCGGGCCACGAGCCGCGTGCAGATTGGGGCGATGGTGACCAACCCGTACTCCCGGCATCCGGCGGTGACGGCCGCCGTGGCCGCTCTGGATGAGCTGTCCGGCGGCTGGGCGTTCCTCGGCCTGGGCGTGGGGGCGGGGCTCGAAGAGGCCGGGATCGGCTACCCGGCCCCGGTCACCACCCTGCGGGAAGCGGTGAGCGTGATCCGGGCACTCCCCGACGGCGAGACGGTCACCCACGACGGGAAGGCGTTGTCGCTGCGCGAGGCGGCGCTGCGCGTCCCCCCGCCTGGCCGGGTCGGCCCGTGAGGACCATCGGCAGGAAAAGCCCCGGTCAGGCGAGATCCGCCCGGGCACGAGAGCTGCCCGGTCACCTCCTGTCGGCGTACGAGCCGATGTGCAGAGCTGGGTACGGGTTGAGGTGCAGGGGAGGCCTGGTTTGCCAGTAGTAGGGCCATCTGCTGTCGGCGACCGGGGAGTCGGGGCTGTAGCGGAGTTCGGCCTGTTCGGGGCTGGCAGCGAGGGCGGTTGCGATTTCGTGCCAGGTGGCGCCGTTGTCGATGGTCAGCAGGACGTGCTCGGGGAGCATCCGTTCGGCCTGGTCTATGGTCGTGGTTGTGGCAGTAGTCGTAATGGTGCCAGGTGCCGTTGCGGCCACGCATCTTATGGCAGCTGGTGCCCACGCCGCAGGGCCCGCACTTGACCAGGCCGCGCAGTAGCCAGGCGCCCGGTTCGGCGCGGCGCGGGCTCCACTTGGCGTTGTCGTAGCTGACTTTGGCGGCGGCCTGGAGGGTGTCTTCGGCGATGATGGCCGGGCAGCCGATCGCGATCCAGTCGGCGCGGTGGCGGGGCACCTGGCGGGAGCGGCGGCCAGGCCGGCGGTCCGGGACGGTCTTGGTGCGGTTGTAGTAGACCCGGCCGATGGAGGCTTCGTTGCGCAGCAGCCGGTTGATGGTGGAGGTGCCCCACACGGCGTGGCCGGCGGCCCCGAGGCGGGCCAGCTCATCCAGGATGAGTACCTGGTAGGCGTAGGAGCGGGCGAGCCGGTCCGGGGACAGGCAGTAACCACCTCGAACAGCCCGGCCTCGGCGGCGTCACGCATCCCGTCCGGCCCGGGCCGGTCCAGCCGTGCCCCGGAGGGCCCGTCGTCGCAGTATTCCCCGGCCAGTTTGTCCCCGGCAGCGGCGACGTGCGCGCGTAGCGCCTCCACCTGGGAACCGATCGTGCCCCGCTCGGCCTGGCGTTCGGTGGACACCCGGGCGTAGATCATCGCCCTCATGACCAGCCCTCCTTCACCTGGCCGTCCGTCGGCAGCACGGCGGCGCCGAGCAGGAACTGGCCGGCCGCCGCCAGCCCCTGCTCACGCGGATCGGCCCCGGGGGTCCACGGCGGGCGGACGGCGCCGGCCAGCCCGGCGCGGAACTGCGACGGGGGTCGGAATGCAGATACAGCCCAGGGACCATCTCCGGGCGCCAGCACGGCACTCAATTGCAGCTTTGCGTTCCGCAGGCAGCGATGACCTCGCAGTGGCGCAGGAGGCGGTCCAAGATCGCGGTGGCCAGGACCTGGGTCATGTCCGCCTATGGGGATGGGCACAGCGGGGCGCACAGGCGGTCTGAGGCCCGCACGGCCACGGCATCTGACCCGCACTCCGATGCACGCGGCATCCGCGCCGCTCAGCGGCCCGTCATGTCACCGCGTGACACGCCCGTAACGAAGGCCCCGCACCTATTCTGGACGTGCTGACGCTCGCAGGAAGGTGCGGGACCTATGCGCGAGGATATACCGGCTGCCGGCGGCGGCCCGGCTAGTGGCCACTCGGGTAGCCCGGAGCCTGCGGCCCATGCCGGCGAGGTCATCCGGGCACTACGCTGTGCCCTCGGATGGTCCCAGGGCAGACTCGCCGCCGAGCTGCGCCAGGTGTCCGGCCACCCGGCCGTCACCCGTGAGGATGTCTCGCGCTGGGAGCACAGCCGCCGGGTTCCGGGGCCGTTCTGGATCACTCATCTGGCCGCGGCCCTCCAGGTGCCGCAGTGGGCACTGGAGGGACGCATGCTGCGCAGGGACATGCTGAAGCTGGCCGGGGCCAGCGCGGGAAGCGCGATGCTGGGCACGGTGACGGCGCTCACATGTCACCCGGGAAGAGCTGTACAGCTCGATCGCGGCGGGCGATGCCAGCCCGCTGGGATTGGTGCAGACCTCACACGAGACGGACCTGATGCTGGCCACGCTGGCCGGCGCCGACCAGCCGGTGATGCTGCGGCTCGCCCGCTGGGCAGATGACGGCGGGTCCGCGGTCCTGCGCGTCAACGCTGCGGGCATCCTGGCAAAGACCCGGTCGCTTGACTCGGCCGGGCTCGCCGCCGCGGCGCTACGGCGGGACCGCGACATGCGCGTGTGCTACCTGCGCGCCGTGTCCGCCCGCGTCGGGACCGGCACCCACCAGCTTGCTGCCGAGCTGGTCAACCCCGCCGGCGCCCGGGGCGCGCTGGTGCTCGGCCTGGCTGCTCGGCCGCGACGGCAGCCCCGGCGCCGGCAGGGTCCTGGCCCGCGCTCTGCGGACTGAGCGCGTGACCGAGAACGTCCGCACCATCGGCATGATCTTGAACGGAGACGACCCATGTTCGTGATCGAGGTCCGGGACGGCGAGCTGCTGTCCGCCATCGAGCAGGCCGCACGGGAACGTGGCATCACCAGCGCGGCGATCGTGACCTTGATCGGCGCGGTCGACTCGTTCACCGTCTCCACCATGCCCGCCACCGACGCCACCAAGGACATCATCACCGACTACGGCCAGCCCGCCGAGATGAACGCTACGGGGGAGATCGTGGACGGCAAGCCGCACATCCACGCGGTGATGGCCGTCGAGGGCGACCGGGGCATCACCGGGCACCTGCACCGGGCGCAGATCGGTACGTGGTTCGCCAGGGCCTACGTGACGCCGCTGTAGCGCTGCGCAACTGGCCACCCCCGTGGCCACTCCCCGGCTCCGTGCCGCGCTCCTAACGTCAGCCGCGTGACGGAGTGATTCCGGCGAAGGGGAGACGATGACGATGAGCGGACACGATGGCCTTACACGGCCCGCGCTGAGGACCGTGCCAAGGGAGCACGGCTATGTCGACCAGGTGCCCCGCCGTCAGCAGTACCAGGCCGCCCACCCCAACGTCGAGGTCCTCTACCACGGCTCCTACTGGCAGGCGATCGTCCGTGAGGACGCTGGCGAGATCGTCATCACCCGGTACGAGCTGCGCGCCCTGCTTGACAAGCTGGAATCGCTCGACCACCCCGCAGGGTGAGCCCTTCAGGCCCGAAGGCTCTGCACGTTTCCCGTAGCTGCCTCTGCACGTTAGGGAGTACGCCGACACCTCCGGCCCGGATCCGGATCACGTCGTCCGCGGAGATCTCCCCGGTGTGGATGGAGGCTACCACGCGCAGGATGCCGCTCCAGTGCCGCGCGAGGGCGTCCAGGTCGAGGACGCCGCAGGCGGACAGCCGGGACGCGTGCTCACCCAGGAACCAGTCCCGCCGCTGCCACCCCATCGGGGTGGAGTCCAGCGCGGGCAGCAGCGCCGCCCACGGCTGCACCGGCGGCGGCGGTTCCAGGTCCTCAGGCAGGGCCACGCCGGGCACGCCGTCCAGGTCCACCTCGGCCGGTTTCAGCGCGGCCAGCGCCCGCCGCACCTGAGTCTTGGTCCAGCCGGCCCACCACCGCAGGTCCTCCGGCGTCGCCGGGCCGTACGCCGCCAGCCAGCGGCGCGCCAGTTCCACCTCGGCGGCCCCGGCCGTCCAGCCGTCCAGCCCCTGCGGGCACCACGGCGCGAGCGGCGCCCACCGGTACTGGTGTGAGGTCCACGAGCCGCGCGGCCGGCCGCGCACCACGCGGCCCTCCGCCGCGAGCAGGAACAGCACCCGGCTGGCGACGTTCTGCCTGCCCTCGTAGGGCTTCCCCCGGGACAGCGTGATCTGGACCTGCAGCCGCGGGTCGTCGGTGGCCAGCTCGGCCGCGGTCGCCTCGCCGCGCGCGGCCAGCGCGCGCAGCGCGGCCTCCTCCGCCCCGGCCAGCCAGCCGGCCACGTCGCCCTCGATGCCGGATTCGGCCAGCAAGCCGAGCAGCTTGCGCCGCTCGTTCACGGCGACCGCCCGCGAGCACGCGGCCTGGATCACCGGCGCGACCTCCAGCGTGGCGACGAAGACGGTGCGCCGCATGCCCAGCAGCCGGATCAGCGTCTTGTCCGCATACAGCGCACGGCTCACGTCCTCGGTGCCGCCGCCGGTCATCCGGGCCAGCAGGGCCAGGTAGACCGAGGACGGGTCGGTGCTGTGCACCGCCACCAGCGACCGCGCCGCCTCCGCGGCGTCGCCGGCGAGCGCGCCGCCTGCCAGCCGGTGGCGCAGCCCCAGCCGGGCCCGCCGCTCCGCTACGCTGATCCGCCGCATTGGGTGAGATTATCCCGTCGGCTGGCTGGCGTACCCGGCCAGGCGCCGCCAGCCCTGCGGGTCCGCACCCATGTCTCGGTCAGCCGGAGCCGGAACGTCCGATCGCGGCCATCCCGGCTCACCTCATCCGTGACCCACGCGGTCAGCACGGCCGTGTCCACGGCCCTGGCGCAGGACGGGGACAGCGCCGGGGTGATCCCGGTCAGGTGCAGGATGCGCGGGGGACGGGCCAGCGCCCGGTCGGCGTCCTCCTCGGCCATGCCCGAGGCTGCCGGGCCGTCCCGGTGGTACGGCACGCTGGTCGCACCGGGCCGCGGGTCCTTGAAATACACCCCGGTACGCGCGCGGGAGTCGAAAAACACCAGGTCCGTCCGCACGCCAGCCCCGGCGATCTCCGCCCGCACCCGGTGCCCGAGTACGTCGTCCCCAGGCGGCTACGCCGCTACCGCGGCCCTGCTGGACCGGCTGGTCACCCGGCTCGCCCGGCTCGGCTGGGGGCGCTTACCGGCCCCTGAGATCCTCTTGCTCTTGAAATCGCCCTGCGGGAGAAAGTCGGTGAGAGCGACATCATTTCGCGCCTCGGCCGTTCAGGACCGCCCGGACAGTGCGGACCAGAATGGTGAGGTCCCGCAGCGTTGTCCGGTTCATCACGTACTCCAGGTCCAGTTCGAGCTTGTCGGCGAGGTCAAGGCTGCCGCGGCCGTTGACCTGACCCCAGCCTGTGATGCCCGGTCGTGCTCGGAGCACTCCCTGCTGACGAGGGGTGTAGCGCGCGACGTCTGCGACCAGGTTCGGCCTGGGGCCGACAAGGCTCATCTGTCCAGCCAGCACGTTCAGCAACTGAGGTATTTCATCAATGCTCCAGCGCCGTAGCACCGAGCCGATCTGGGTGATCCGCGGATCAGATCTTTGGGTATGGGCAGGCCCGAGTCCGTCCGCGCCATCCACCATCGTCCTCAGCTTGATGATCTGGAAAGGCTTGCCATCACGGCCGCCGCGCCATTGCCGGTAGAGTACGGGACCCGGCGAATCGAGCTTGATCGCCGCGCAAGCCAGCAACAGTACAGGTAGGGCAACAACCATGATCATCACGCTGAAGACCAGGTCCAGGCAACGCCTGAATACTCGAGAGAGAAGCGTCTTGCCCATGGGCTTGATATCGGCCGGCAGCCCGGGACGATCCGCCGAGTTCCGGCAGGCCGCACGATCAGCCGACATAACCGGAGACCAGCTTTGATGTCGCATCGATTACGCGTTCGGTATCATCTTCGGACATATCAGGATAAATCGGGAGCGACAGTACTCTCGAGTATGCATCCTCCGAGGCGGGAAACTCGCCGCCACGGAACCCGAAACACTGGCGGAAGTGCGCCGTCAGATGCAGCGGGATGAAGTGAACGCTGGTCCCGATGCCGAGGCGGTTAAGGTCATCGGCGAGCTGGTCGCGCATATTCCGGGCCTCGCCTGCCAGTCGCAACGGGTAAAGATGCCATGAGGGGCGCATGCCTTCCTTAACGGTGGGCAGTTCCACGAGATCGCCGAGGGCGGAGAAGGCGGTCGTATAGCGGGCGGCGATCTCGGTGCGCTGAGCCCGCATTGCAGGCTCTCTACGCAATTGGCTTCGCCCCAGGGCAGCCTGAAAGTCGGTCATATTTGCCTTAAAGCCAGCCTCGTATACATCGTACTGCCAGCCTGCGGTTTTCTGATAGCGACGCCAGGCGTCCTGTCTCACCCCGTGCAGCCTGAGATGCCTGATCCGGTCGGCGATCTGCTGATTTTCCGTGGTGATCATGCCGCCCTCACCAGTTGTGATGGTCTTGGTGGCGTAGAAGGAGAAGGCGGTCACGTCCGCGATTGAGCCGATGGGCCGGCTGCCTACCGCGGCGCCGAGGGAATGCGCGGCGTCCTGGATCACGACGACGCCCCGGGCCCGGGCCATCTTGACCATCTCATCGATGGCACACGGATGCCCCCCGTAGTCCACCGCAATGATTGCCCTGGTAGCAGGTCCCAGTACCCGCTCGATCTGTGCCGGATCGATCTGCATGGTGATCGGATCGATGTCGGCGAACACCGGCGTGGCTCCGACATGCTCGATCACCTGGGCTGAGGCACAGAAGGTAAACGGGGTGGTGATCACCTCATCGCCTGAACCGATATCGTGCGCGGCCAAGGCCAGATGGAGCGCTGCCGTGCAGGAGGACAGGGCGACGGCCCGGCTTGCCCCGACGTGGGCAGCGAATTCGGCCTCGAATTCCCGGCACACCGGACCGTGGGTCAGCCACCCGGATCTAAGTGTCATGCTGACGGAGGAAATGTCTTCTTCGCGGATTGACGGACGGTGGAACGGCAGGTATCCCACGCTGTCCACCGTATCGGTCGCATCGTCAGCCGTTTCTGGCTCCGCCTCACCGGGGAAAGAGGCGCTGCGCTGCAGATCATCCTCGGACACGCCGGGAAGCAGGAGTCGCTGATGCTCGGTGATGCGCTCACGGTGAAGCCCGAGGTAGCCATCCGCGCCCGCGATGAAAATTCGCACTGTTCCCGCCTCTTCTCGCGGACTGATGCTATCCGGTTACCTCTGCGGCGATATTTGATGCTCCATATGGCCACGGAAAGCCGTCCGGGGATCACGGGCCCTTGGCGTCTTGTGTCCTAATTTGGGATTAGATCGGCAATATGCTTATCAAGTGAGACGGCAGGGTTGTCGTTGGGGAATTACGTTACCGCATCTTCGGTGATGGGGCAACGGGGCGCTGGCCAATGGCCATGCGCACCCTCGCCGGCGACTAAATTCCTGGTAAATGTAATCTGGGCGGATTTGCAGCAGTCGTAATAGATTGGGTGCGGCTCGGGGATAATGATCACGTTCGGCCGGGCTATCAGTAATCGGGCGGCAAGGTGCTGCCGTCATGACGCGGGTCTCTTGCTGCACGTGCTCATGGCCGGCCCGGCTGGCAATCGTGATATTCTCCGAAAGGCGAGAGAGCCAGGGTCCGCTGCACGCTCATCGCCTCGGGCTCTCCGGCGTCAAGATCTGCGAGCCGCCAGCCATTATGTGTCGGCTCGGCTCATTGATACGATCATCGGCGTTTCCCGGCTACGGCTGGTGACCAGCGCCGCCGGTACAACGGCAATTCTCGGGGGGTCTGGTGGCCGGGGAGCGCATTATCTTTGTCGGCGCGGTGCATGAGGCGGTTCCGGCGCTCGGTGTCCTGCTCGACAGCGAGGTCGAGGTCGCCGAGGTGACGACGCTGCCCAATGAGCGCGCGGCTGGCACCTCCGGCTTCGTGGACCTGGAGCCGCTGGCCCGTGCGCACGGCATCTCGGTGCGCCACTGCGCTGACATCAACTCCGCCGAGTCCGTGCGACGGGTCAGGGAACTGCGGCCGGACCTGATGGTCGTGACCGGATGGACCAGGCTGCTGTCCGCCGAACTGCTCAGCGTGCCGCCTCGGGGCGTCGTCGGTTTTCACGCCTCCCTGCTGCCACGCTACCGTGGCCGCGCGCCGGTGAACTGGGCTATCCTGCGCGGCGAGACGGTGACGGGAAACACGATGATGTACCTGGACGCGGGAACCGACACCGGCGACATCATCGATCAGCAGACCGTGCCGATAACGCCCGATGACACCTGCGCGACCGTCTACGCGAAGGTCGGCGAGGTCGGTGCCGACATGCTCCGGCGCCACCTGCGGGCGCTGCTCGACGGCACCGCGCTCCGCCGTCCGCAGGGTCCGGCCGGCGGGCCGCCGTTGCCGAAGCGTACGCCCCGGATGGGGATAACCGACTGGAACCGGCCCGCGCGCGCCGTGCACGACTGGATCCGTGCCCTCACCTGGCCATATCCGGGTGCGTTCGGCTACCTGGCCGGGCGGAAGGTCATGCTGTGGGCCTCAGCGGTTGGCGGGGACCGCGCCGGAGGGGCTGCGGGGGAAGTGCTCGGCTGGGACGCCGACGGCGTGTGGGTGGGTACGGCGGACGGCGTCCTCCTGCTGACCCGGGCCTCGCTGGCCGGCGAGGCGCCCGGCCCGGCCGTCGGCTGGGCGGAACACAGCGGCCTGAGGCCGGGCGACAGGTTCGAGCCGGTGCCACGGGAAACTGCCGTATGGGCACTCGGCCTCGGGCCTCTCGGGTTCGAGCCGACCGGAGAGCTGGCGAGGTGACGGCCGCGGAGCGGACGAAGGTCGTGGTCATCGGTGCCCATCCGGACGACGAACTGCTCGGCGCGGGAGGCACGCTCGCCAGGCATGTGCTGGCCGGGGACGAGGTGCACGCGATCGTCGTCGCGGACGGCGCCGGCAGCCGGTACCCGGCCGAGCTGGCATCCACCCTGGAAAAGCAAGCGCATCGTGCCGCCGATGTCATCGGCTTCGCCTCGCTTCAATTCCTCTCGTTCCCCGACCAGCGGCTTGACACCGTTCCGCTGATCGAGTTGACCCAGCGGCTTGAGGTCTCGCTCGACGGGATCGGCCCGGAGACTGTGTACACGCACTTCCCGGAGGACGTGAACGACGACCACCGGCTCGTGGCAAGGTGCGCGTGGACGGCCTGCCGCCCGTACAGCCGCCCTCAGGTGCACAAGTTCGTGGTCTTCGAGACACCGTCGTCCACCGAGTGGGCGTGGCCGATGCCGGGCACAGAGCTGCGGCCCAACTTGTTCGTCGACATGACCGGCACTCTCGAGGTCAAGATCGCGGCGATGGAATGCTATGAGACCGAGCTCCGGGATTATCCGCATCCGCGCTCGAGCCGGGCGCTCAGGGAGCGGGCCGCCTACTGGGGAAGCCACATCGGCCGACCTGCCGCCGAGCCGTTCGTCGTCCTCAGAGAAGTGAGGTGAGGCGTCTGCGATCAGGTGATCGGACAGCTCGCCGACCGCGGCGGCGACGGTGGCCGCCCGGCCTTCGACGACCGGCTCACCCCAGCCGGTGATGCCCTCGCCGGCTCGATCTTCAGGAACAGCCAGCGCGACGGGACCAAGCAGTGGCTGGACGGAGTACCTGCATGACTTCGGCCTCACGCTCACCGGCGTGACCGCGGGCCAGCCGGGCCTGAAGCTGATCGACCCGGGATTCCAGCAGGTCGTCATGGCGGGTATCGAGGAGCAGCGGCTGCCCGGTTAGCCCGGGACCGGCGCCGCCGGTGCGGTGCCGGGGCTCCCCGAACAGGGTGATCCGGTCCATCGCTCACCGGGCTGGCGTGCGGCCGCGCCAGCCGGGTGGGCCAGGACGCTGGTCGGTGCCGCATGGGGCAGCGGTGATACGATGCTTTTGACTCTGTGTAGTTATACGAGGACGGTCTGGGTGCAGGGATCCGCGATGGCGGTGCGTGCCGCGGACGGGGGCCCGCGGGGACCCCTGGCCGCCTTCACCGACGTCTGCGGACGCAGGCAGGCCGAGGCCGAGCCGGAGCGGCTGGTGGCGGCGGAGCAGGAAGCCCGGCGCAGCCTCGCGGACCACGCCGAGCGCCTCAGCTGCCCGATCGCCTCGGCCGTCCCGGGCGTGCTCATCACCGGCGACGACGGCCTGATCGCGCAGGCCAGCGAGAGCTTCGGGGCCCTGGTCGGCGTGGAGTTCCCCGACCGGCTGGCTGGCCAGCCGCCTGGCCAGGTGCTTTGTGAGATCAGGCATGTGCTCGCCGACCCGGGCGGCTTCGTCCGCCGCATGTCGGAAGCCTTCCGGGTGCGCCAGCCGGTCACCGGCCAGCGGATCGCGTGCGCGGACGGGCGCACGCTCGAATGCGACTACTGGCCGGTGCTGGCCGACGGCCGGTACCGCGGCGACATCTGGGTGGTCCGGGATGTGTCGGAGCGGACGGCGCGGGAGGAGGCCCGGCTGTATTGCCTGGCCACGGTGTCGCATGAGCTGCGTACCCCGCTGACCGCGATCGTGTCGTTCACCGAGCACCGCGGCACCACCTTCCGCGTCTCGCTCCCGGCGGCGGCATGAGCGCCCGGGTCCTGGTCATCGAGGATGACGCGGACATCGCGCTCAGCATCCGCACCGTGCTGACCCGCAGCGGCTTCGACGTGACCGGTGCCAACGATGGCCGGCTGGGGCTGCGCGACTTCCACGCCAAACGGCCCGACCTGGTGGTCCTCGACATCGGGCTGCCGACCCTCGACGGCTGGCAGGTCCTGGAGCGGATACGCGACATAAGCGACGTCCCGGTCCTGCTGCTCACCGCGCACGGGCAGGAGAGCGACAAGGTACGGGGCCTGCAGGGCGGCGCCGACGACTACCTGACCAAGCCGTTCGGCAACCGCGAACTCGCCGCCCGGGTGCAGGCGCTGCTGCGGCGCCCGCGCGCCGCGCAGGAGGCGGCCGAGGTCTATGACGACGGCTACCTGCTGGTGCGGTTCGCCTCGCACGAGGTGAGCGTGCGCGGTGTACCGGCCGAGCTGACCCCGACCGAGTTCCGCCTGCTCGCGGCGCTGGTCCGGCATCCGGGGCAGACGCTGTCCCCGGAACAGCTGCTCGAGCTGGCCTGGAACGACCCGTTCGGGGTGGGGCCGGACCGGGTCAAGTTCGGTGTTATGCGGCTCCGTCGCAAACTCGGCCAGCCGGCCAGCGCGACGCTGCCGATCGAGGCCGTCCGCGGCTTCGGCTACCGGTACACGGTTCCGCGGGCCGGTGCCCCGCCCACCGGCTTACCGGCAACCAAACTGCACCAAAGGGGCAACGGATCCGGCCGGCCGGATGCGCCATGCTGCATCCATGAGCACCGCAGACCCCGCCCGGCCGCGTGGGCGCATCCTCCTCGTCGAGGACAACGCCGAGGCCGCCTACTACATCGTGCGTGTCCTGACCACGATGGGCCACTTCGAGGTGGTCCACCTGCTGGACCCCGCCGTCGCCCTGCGGCGGGCCATCGCCGAGCCATGGGACCTGGTGCTCACGGACGTCGACCTGCCCGGCATGAGCGGCCTGGACCTGCTCCGGGCACTGCGGCAGGAGGTCCCGGCGCTTCCTGTCGCCGTGGTCACCGCGGACGTCATCGTCGGCGCGACGGCGCACGCGCTGCGCACGGGCGCCGACGCATACCTCGAAAAGCCGGTTCCGCCCGCGCGTCTTGTCGCAGTCGCGGCATCGCTGATCGCCGGGGCGGCGGCGGAGCCTTCCGCCTGAGGGGCGCGGCGCGCCGGGTCAGGCTGACGGGGGCGCGGCGCGGCGGGTCAGGCGCGCCTTGGCGTTGGGGTGCTCGCGCCACGTGTTCGCGCCGGCGGCGGCCGCCGTCTTGGCCTGCTCCCACTTCATCAGGGCGAGCTGGCTCGGCGGCGTCTCCAGTTCCTGCATCCACTGCCGGACGGCCGACACCACGTGCGTCCCGGCTATGGCCAGCCCGACGGCGGCCACCGCGATGCCGATGCCGATCAGCGAGCCGCCGACGATCAGCGGCCCCGATTTCACCTCGGGCCAGCCCGGATCCGGCTGGCTCTTCACTTCACCATTGACCATGGGGCTCATTTCAGCATCCGCCCCCCCGGCGTGTCCACGGTCCCGCAAGGCGCGCCGGTAATAACAGTCTGTCATCACATGATTGCGTAGAGCCATAGCGTGCGTATGCTTGTTCCGTGATCGAGACGCCGGCCGGGTCGCTGCGCAAACGGCTCTACGACGCCTACGCGTCACAGCACGCGGGCATCGGCGACGGTGAGGCCGCCGCCCTCATCTACCGGCGCGACATCCGGCCCGCACTGCGGCCGCCCGTCGCCGGCCCCGTCGTCGACATCGGCTGCGGTCAGGGGCACCTAGTCAGGCTGCTGCTGGCGGACGGCTACGATGCGGCGGGAATCGACGTCAGCCCGGAGCAGGTGGCCCTGGCCCGGGCCGTCGGCCTGGACCGGATCCAGCAGGGTGGCTACCGCGAGCTGCTCGATGGGCAGGCCGGGCAGCTCGCCGGGTGACCGCCACGGACATGCTTGAGCACCTCACGAAGCCGGAGGTGCTGGATACCTTCGACCGGGTCGCGAACACCCTGATGCCGGGGGCGTGGCCCGGGTCCCGAATGCGGGCTGGCCCTTCGCCAGGCGGATTCGCTAGCTGCTTCCCCGGATACATCAAGGGCTGAAGAATCTCTGAGCTCGTGAGCTCATGCTGCTCGGCCGCACACCGGGACTCGATAACTCTTAGTAACCATATATATGCAGTAAGTGACTGCCCTTGCTAGAGTTCTTTCCTATGTTGATGGAAAGAACAAGGTGGTCGGCGTCCCCGCCGAGTTTGGCGTGCTGACCAACCGCGGGGTCATCGACCTCCTGGAAGGCCTCGACCTGACCCGAGTGCCGCGATGAAGCTCCTGGTCACGGGGGGCAGCGGCTTCCTTGGCGGGTACGTGCTGGACGAGGCGGCGCGCCGCGGGCACCAGTGCGTGGCCCTGGCCCGCAGCGATGCGGCGGCCCGCAATGTCGTCAGCCACGGCGCGGAGCTGGCCCGCGGTGATCTCGGCCAGTCGGCCGGGCTGGGCGAGGCGTTCGCCGGCGCGCGCTGTGACGCCCTGGTCAACTTGGCTTCGCTCGGCCTCGGTCATGCCCCGGCGATCATGGCGGCGGCCCGCGCGGCAGGCTTCGGCCGCGGTGTCTTCATCTCGACGACCGCCGTGACGACGAGCCTGCCGGCCCGCACAAAGCAGATCCGGCTAGACGCCGAGCAGCTGATCCGGGAGTCCGGCATGAAGTGGACCATCGTGCGGCCCACCATGATCTACGGTGCGCCCGGGGACCGGAACCTCTCCCGGCTGCTCACCCTGCTCCACCGGGTGCCGCTGCTGCCGGTGCCGGGCGGGGGGCGGCATCTCCAGCAGCCGGTTCACGTGGCGGACCTAGCCGGGGCGGTGCTGGCCGCCGTGGAACGGCCCGCCGCCGCGGGCACTACCTACGATGTGGCCGGCCCGGCGCCGTTGACGTTCGCCGAATTGCTGCAGATCTCCGCGCGCACGGTCGGTAGCCGGGCCCGGTTCGTGCCGATGCCGCTGGCCCCGGCCGTGGCGACTGCGCGGGGCTACGAACGGCTCAGCCGTCATCCCCGGATCCGGGCGGAGCAGTTGCAGCGGCTGGCCGAGGACAAGGCTTTCGCCATCGACGACGCGGCCCGCGACCTCGGCTATGCTCCCCGCTCGTTCGCCGACGGTATTCTCGCCGAGGCCCACGCCTTGGGGCTGGCCCGATGACCGTCACCGAGCTGGGGCTGCTCGCCCGGACCGCGGTCCAACTGGAGCCGGGCCAGGTCGCGCAGCGGGCCCGGCTTCGTACGCAGCGTTCGCTGATACGGCACTCGCGGTTGGCGGGCCGCTGGCTGCTGACCGGCCCTGACCCGGCATCCGCAGTCGGCTGGCCGGCCCAGTTCCACCCGATCGACGCCCGCGTCTGGCAGCAGCGGCCAGTGCTCAGCGAGTTGCGGTCCGGCCGCATCGAGCTGCTCGGGATGTCCAGGGCTCTGGGTGGCCCGCCTGATCGTCAGTCCGCGGATGAAGGCCAATGGGAGGCGGACTGGGCGCAGGCCGCCGCGCCGCAGCTGTGGCGGTTCCACCTGCACTACTGGGACTGGGCGTGGGCACTGACCAGCGAGCCGGACTGCTCGGCGGCCGGGGACCTGTTCGCGAAGCTGTGGCGCTCCTGGCAGGAGTCCGTGACAGCGGGCCGGGGTGACGCGTGGCTGCCGTATCCCGCGGCCCTGCGTGCCTGGTCGTTCTGCGGCCTGCACCGCCCTCTGGTCGCGGGCAGCAAGATCGAGGGCCCCTTCCTCGCCTGCCTCGCGGCGCATGCCGGGTTCCTGCGCTGGAACCTGGAATCCGATGTGGGCGGCAACCACCTGATCAAGGACCTCAAGGCGCTGGCCGGGCTGGCAGTGTTCTTCGCTGATGAGCGGCTGCTCGGGCGGGCACTGGACCGGCTGGACCGGCAGCTGGCCGTGCAGGTGCTCGGCGACGGGGGCCACTATGAGCGGGCGCCCGCCTACCACTGCCAGGTGCTCGCGGACCTGACCGACATCGCGAACCTGCTGCGGGCGACCGGGCGTCAGCCCGGGCAGAAGCTGCTGACGGCGATCCGGCAGATGCACCACTGGCTGAGCTGTGTGCTGTCCCCGGACGGGCAGGTGCCGCTGCTCAATGACGGCTACCCGGTGGAGGCCGCGCTGCTCGCCGCGCTGCGGCCGGGTACCGCTGCGGCCGCGCCGTTGCTGGTCCTGCCGGACAGCGGGCTGGTACGGGCGGCGGCGGGCCGCTGGCACCTGCTTGCTGACGTCGGGGCGCCCTGCCCGGACGAGTTGCCGGCGCACGCCCATGCCGACACGTTCGGCTGCCTGCTCCACGCGGATGGCGTGCCGCTGCTCGTGGACACCGGCACGTCCACTTACGCGCCCGGCCCGGTGCGGGACTATGAGCGGTCTACCGCGGCGCATAACACCGTCGAGGTGGACCGCGCCAATTCGACCGAGGTATGGGGAGCGTTCCGGGCCGCCCGCCGGGCCCGGGTGCACAACGTCGTCGCCCAGGCGGACCAGGGTGTGCTGCGCGTGGAGGCGGCACACGACGGATTCCGGGCACTACCCGGCCGTCCCTGGCACCGCCGCCGCTGGTCGCTGACCGAGGCCGGCCTCCAGGTCGACGATCTGGTCCTCGGCTCTGGGACGCACACCACTGTTGTCCGGTGGCACCTCGCGCCCGGATCGGCGCTGCGGCTGGTCCCCGGCGGGGCCGCAGTCACCGGGCCGGGCGGTGGCAAGTTCCGGGTCGGCGTCACCGCGAATGCTCCGATCACGCTAGCCGCCGAGTCCGGGCCGGTCGCCGTCGGGTTCCAGCGCACGGCCGAGGCACCGATGCTGACCTGCACCGTCCGCTCCACCCTGCCCCAGCTGATCAGTACCGGCTGGCTGGAGGCCGCGGACCGCCAGCCTGTCGCCAGGAGCCGTTCGGCGGCTGGCGACACGGCCGGGGCCAGGTCGAACGACGCAGCCGGTACGAACACTGCTGCCAACACGGTGGCGGCAGCCGGTACGGAGGGTGCCGTCACAACGCAGGGGGCCAAGTGAAACAGGTCGTCCAGCCGATTGCGGGCGGGGCAGTTGAGGTGCTGGACGTGCCGCCGCCGGTGCCGGATGCGACCGGGGTTCTGGTGCGCACGGTCGCATCGGTGATCTCACCTGGCACCGAGCGCGCCGTTACCGCTCTCGCCCAGGCCAGCCTGCTGGCGAAGGCGCGGGCCCGGCCGGACCTGGTCCGCCAGGTAGTCCGTAAGGCCCGCTCCGAAGGGCTGGCCGCCACTCGGCAGGCGGTGCGGAGCCGGCTCGCCGGCGACCTGCCGCTCGGCTACTCTGCGGCGGGTGTCGTGGTCGAGACAGGTCCGGCGGTCACCGGGGTCCGGCCCGGCCAGCTGGTGGCCACCGGCGGTGCGGGAAAGGCCAACCACGCCGAGTTCCAGGCGGTGCCCGGCCTGCTGTGTGCCACGGTCCCGGATGGCGTGCCTGCCCAGGACGCGGCCTTCACAACGATCGCCGCTATCGCGCTGCACGGCCTGCGTCTCGCGGACGCTGGTCCCGGCTCCAAGGTGGTGGTGCTGGGCCTCGGCCTGATCGGCCAGCTGGCTGCACGGCTGGCCAGCGCGGCCGGCTGCGACGTGGCTGGTATCGATCCGGCCGCGCCCTCCCGCCAGGCCGCGGCCACCTCGGGGGTGCTGGCCCTGGACGAGTGCGGCGACGCCACCACCGACCAGGTGCTCAGCTGGTCACGCGGCCGCGGGGCGGACGCCGTGCTGGTGTGCGCGGCGGGCCGGTCCTCCGACGCGGTGATGCGGGTGCCCGGGCTGTGCCGGGACCGGGCCGCCGTGGTCATCGTCGGGGACGTCGGGCTGCGGCTGGACCGCACCCCGTTCTATCAACGGGAACTGTCAGTGCGGTTCGCGCGCTCCTACGGCCCCGGCCGGTACGAGCCGAGTTATGAGGCCTGGGGCGTGGACTTCCCCGCCGGCCAGGTTCGGTGGACCGAGGGCCGCAACTTCGAGGCGGTGCTCGATCTGCTGGCCAGCGGCCGGCTCCAGGTGTCGGACCTGGTCACACATACCTTCGACATCGCAAACGCAAACGCCGCCTACCGGCTGATCGAGGAACGTACCGAGCCCTACCTGGCCATCCGGCTGACCTACCGGGGGGGATCGGCCGATCAGGGCGTACGGCTGAAAGCCTCTCCCGCCACGAGCGCGTCAGCCGGGATCGGGTGGGCCGGAGCGGGCGCGTTCTCCACCGGCACGCTGCTTCCCGCCTTCCGCGCCGCGGGCTTCGGGCGGTTCGTGGCCATCGCCTCGGCCAGCGGGCTGTCCGCCCGGCGGGCCGCGGAGCGCCACGACTTCGAGAAAGCGGTATCTAGCGCGGACGCGCTGATCAGCGACCCCGATGTTGAGGTGATCGTCGTCGCCACCCCGCACGACACGCACGCCGATCTGACGGCGCGCGCGCTCGCCGCCGGGCGGCACGTGTGGTGCGAGAAGCCGCTCGCGCTGACGCTCGATGAACTCGAAGCGGTGGAGAACGCCTGGCGCGGGTCGGGGCGGCAGCTGGCCGTGGGCTTCAACCGGCGCTGGTCTGCCGCCGTGCTGGCCGGGCAGCGGGCGCTGGCCGGCATCGGGGCCAGCAAGCTCGTGGTCTACCGGGTGGCTGCTGGGCCGGTGCCGAAAGGCCACTGGTACCACGATCGGCGGCAGGGGGGGCGGCTACTCGGTGAGGTGTGCCATTTCGTGGACACCGCGCAGGCTCTGGTCGGCGCCCCCATCGAGGCCGTGACCGCCCTCCCGGGTGGTGGCGCAGGCGTCGTACATGGAGACGACGTGGCGGTGTCGCTGCGGTTCGCGGACGGCTCGCTGGCCGTTATCGCGTACGGCAGCGCGGAGCCGGTGGTCGGTAAGGAGTGGATCGAGATCCAGGCCGGGTCGCACCGGCTGGCCGTCCACGACTTCCGGTCGGCGGAGGCGGACGGCAAGACGATCTGGAAGGGACGGCAGGACAAGGGCCACCGCGCTCAAGCCGCAGCATTCCGCCAGGCGGTGCTGGGCGGCGCGGGCCTGCCGACCGCGGCGATGCTGGGCAGCATGCGGGCCACTATCCAGGCCGCAGAAAAGGCCCTGGCGCCATGACGGGGAAGCGGTCGGCCTGCCGAGGAGGCGCGGCCGACCAAGGACACGCGGCCGGGCCGCCCGGCCAGGCCAGCGACGTCTTGCGCCTTTTCGAGGGCAAGGCGGCGGGGTGGGTGCCGGAGTACGCTCCGGACGGGCCGCTGGCCGGCCGCCTGGCCAGCCTGTCCGCGTCGCGCCGTTAGCCGGAACGCGCGGACCGGAGACTGGGTTCTCGACCCGGGCTGCGGCACCGGGCAACTCGCGCGGGCCCTGGCTGCGGCCGGATTCCGTGTGACGAGATGTGACATCTCCCCGCGGATGCTGCTGCGAGCGCGTTCTGGAGTACGTGGCTGAGCCCACCACCGTGCTGCGCGACTGCGCCCGGGTGCTACGTCCGGGAGGTGTCATCCTGTACACGGTGCCCGATCTCCTGGGTTCCGCAGAATTGCTTCCGCCTAGTGACCGAAAAATAGGCGGTTAGCTGTAGGAACGCGAAAAAGCCGAGTGACAGGGCGTGTCACTAGGCGGTGGTGTCAGTGCAGGTCAGGAGGCTGGCTGCGCCGGGTCCAGAGCGAGGATCCGCTATATCCACCTGGCCCCGGCGCACGTCCGCGCCGCCTTCGACGATGCCCGCGCCCGCCAGCGGCGCCAGGGCTGAGCCCGCCCGGCCGCCGGCCGGGGAGGCGCTGCTCAGGCAGTATGCCGGCTGGCTGGCCGCCCGGGGGCGGGGGAACCGGTGCTTCGCTGACGGCGCGGCCGGGTTCCTGCGCCGCTGGCCGAACCCGCAGTCCTTCGCGGCCGGGCCGCTGGAGGTGATGCTCGCCCAGGACCAGCAGACCCGCCCGTTCATCACCTTCCTGCTGCTGCACGACCTGCTCCGTTCCGGCTATGACTACCTGGTGAACCGGAAGTTCGCGAGCCTGGCCGAGCTGGCTCGCGGGACCCGGATGGAACCGGACCTCGACGGGTTCCAGCATGCCGCGGCCGAGCTCGGCTTCTCGCCGCACGTCTGCTCCCGGCCGGCTGAGCGGGTCATCATCCGGCTGCTGATCCAGACCGGCCGGGCCCTGCACGACCTTGCCGCCGGCGACCTGCGCGACGCCGAAGCAGCGTTTCAGGCCCGGGGCGAGCGCCTCGGCCGCGACTGGCCCAACGATCGCGGCTTCCTGCACGCCGCCTGGACCGTGCTGTTCCACCTCGGGATCATCGACGTGACGCCGCCCAACCGGCGGCGCCGCGAGCACGCCGGCCACGCCCATCACTTCGGCGGCGTCCCGGCCTGGCTCTCCGCCCGGCTCGGGGACTACACGTCGGCGATCTCCGGCACGCATGAATCCTCGACGATGGACGGCATCGCGATCCGGCTGGCGCACTTCGGCCGGCACCTGGCCGCCGTCGATCCCGGCCTGGACTCCCTCGCCGGGCTGGACCGGGAACGGCACATCGAGACCTACCTGGCCGCGACCGCCATCGCGCGGGCAGCACGCGGCGGGCAGCCCATCGGCGCCGGGGAACAGCGGAACCGGATCATCACCCTCGGCCGGTTCCTGGCCGACATCGCCGAATGGGAATGGCCCGACGCGCCCGCCCGCCGGCTCGTGTTCACCCGCGACACCCCGAAACTCCCGCGGCCGCTGCCCCGCTACCTGCCCGCCGGCACCGACCGCCTCATCAGCGAAGCCCTGCAGGCCTCCCCGAACCGGCTGTTCGCAGACGCCCTCCTGCTCGCCCGCGCCACCGGGCTGCGCATCGGCGAACTGCGCGACCTCGAACTCGACTGCGTCCACCAGGTCCCCGGCACCGGCACCTGGCTGAAAGTCCCGCTCGGCAAGCTCGGCAGCGAGCGCATGGTCCCCCTCGACGACGACGCCGTCGCCCTGATCGACTGCCTCACCGAAACCCGGTCACCCGGCCGGCCGATGACGCACCCGAAAACCGGGCAGCCAGCCGAGTTCCTCCTCACCCACTTCGGGAAGCGCGTATCAGCCCAGGCGCTGCGCGACGAGCTGGCCCGCGCCTGCCAGACCGCAGGGCTTCCCCCGGCAACGCCCCATCAGCTTCGTCACACCTGGGCCACCGCGCTGAAAGTAGGCAGAATTGCATCTGATGCAACATTCCCCGGAAGGCGTTATCGCGGAGCCGTAGGGGCTCGAGCTTCCGGTCCTGGTGACCCGGATAGTGCAGCATGCACGCGACACGCCGGTGTTTGCAGGCGTTCCCGGCGGCGGGTTGCAGCAGATGCCAGGATGTTGCCCCGGATTCTGTTGCGCTGGGTAGCCAGATGATGCGTCTGGTGTGACGGCTGGGGGGCTGGGTGGGGAATCGGCGGGGCGGCCTGGCGCTCGTCACGGCGGACGGGGACGCCCCGTTCTCGCCGGGGCCGGCACTGTTCGGGGAGATGCTGGACGGGTGGCGGCGCCAGCAGCAGGCACGGCGGCTGACCGGGCCGTTCACCGAGGGGCGGATCCGGCTGGTCCGCCGGTTCCGGGAGTTCACCGGGGCCTGGCCCTGGGAGTGGACGCCGTCCCAGGTCGAGGAGTGGATCGCGGCCGGCGGGTGGGCGCACTCGACGGTCCGCTCATATGAGGGGGCCCTGGCCGGGTTCCTGGATTACGCGTGCGATCCGCGGTATGGCTGGGTGGCTGAGTGCGAGCAGCGGGTCGGCGGCCGCCCGGCGCAGGTATGCCATGAGGGCAACACCGCGGTGCACGCGGCGGAGTACGAGGGCCGGCCGGAGCGGCGGCCGCTGACGCGGGCTGAGCTCCAGGCGTTCCTGGACGCGGCCGATGCTCACGTGGAGCGGGCATCGTCGTCGCGGCGGAAGGGCTGGCTGGCCGCGTTCCGCGACGCGACGCTGTTCAAGGTGATCTACGGGTGGGGCTGCGGCGCCGGGAGGCGGTGATGCTGGACGTGGCGGACTTCGCGCCGAACCCGGCCGCGCCGGAGCTCGGCGGGCTGGGAACGTGTCATGTCCGGTACGGCAAGGCCATGCGGGGCAGTCCGCCGCGGCGGCGGGCGGTCGCGACCGTGATGCCGTGGACGGCCGAGGCGCTCGCGCAGTACATCGACGAGGTCCGGCCCGGTTTCAAGGCCGGGCGGCATCCGGCGCTGTGGCTGACCGAGCGGGGCGGGCGGATCTCGCTGCGGCAGGTCGATGACCGGTTCGCGGCCTGGCGGCAGGCGGCGGGCCTGCCCGCCGGGCTGTCGGTCCACTGCCTGCGTCATTCCTATATCTCGCATCTCATCGAGGACGGGGCTGACCCGTTGTTCGTGCAGCAGCAGGCCGGTCATTCGTGGGCCTCGACGACGGCCGTTTACACGACCGTGGGGCAGGACGCGCGGAACCGGATGCTGCGGTCCGCACTGGACCGCGCGTTCAGAGAAGGGGAACAGCAGTGAGCGGGAAGAAGACGGTCTCTTACCGGTGGCACCTGCGGCGGCTGATGGCCGAGGCGGGGATGTTCGCCACGACCGACATGGGGCCGCTGCTGGCCGCCCGCGGGATCGGCCTGTCCCGCGAGCAGGTTTACCGGCTGGTCACCGGCGTGCCGGAGCGGCTGAGCCTGCCTGTCCTCGCGGCACTGTGCGACATCCTGGACTGCGGTCCCGGCGACCTGATCGAGCCGGTGCGCAAGCCGGCCCGGAAAGAGGAGCCGGCCCCGG